>Ga0247778_1000491_pt1 | contig 47456 bp, 42 predicted proteins | sample UWRJL049202B5_FD_179939 | JGI IMG/M metagenome (GOLD analysis project Ga0247778, IMG submission 179939) | Plant litter microbial communities from Arlington Agricultural Research Station in Wisconsin, United States - UWRJ-L049-202B-5 | ecosystem: Environmental > Terrestrial > Plant litter >... | reverse complement strand
GCGTAAGCGGCCAGCGTCGTGCGTCGCTTGTACGGCTCGACCGACTCGTGGATCGGTTTGCTGAATGACGGGTCGAAGTAAAACTGCGTGGTGAAGATCCAGGCCTTCTCGTTGCTCTTGGCGTAGTTCACGCGGCCGTGCGACATCGAGCCCTTCTTGAAGCACACGATGTGGATGTGCAGATCGCGGCCGTTGTACCAACCGGGGAAGTAGCTGAGGAACGAGGCCACGCCGTCGCTGTTGGTGACCTGGATGCCGCGGCAGAAGCGATCGGTGTTCTCGAGGTTGTTCGAGCCGGGCGTGCCGTTGTACGCCGCATCCGGCTTCTGCTCATCGGCTCCGCCGTGCATCCCAAAGCCGCTGTAGAAGCCCTGCGCATCGGTGTGCCAGATGTAAACCTCGATGTCCGGCACGGGCACGAGCATCATGCACGCGGCATCGCTCTTGGTCTTGTCGATCAGCCGCACGTGCAGCTCCATGTCGACGCCCTTCTCGGCGGTCGGGTTGTACTGACCGCGGATGTCTTGACGATAGAGCGAGATGTCGTCCATCTTCTCCAGCTCGTGGATGAAAAACGGGCCTTGACCGGCAGCGTCCGTTTTCGTCACCACGTTGCACTGGAGCGCTTTGGGCGCCGTCGAATTGGTCGAATCCTGAACCGGAACGTTGGTCCACGGGGGCGACGTGAGCATGCCGCCCGTGCTGCCCGCTCCTGCGGCGCCCGCACTGCCGCCACCCGCTGCGCCCGGTGCGCCCGCGGTGCCTGGTGCTCCGCCTGCGGGGGCTCCCGCAGCGCCGGGTGCGCCCGCCGCGCCGGGCGCGCCCGCGACGTTCGCGGCGCCCGCGGTGCCCGGTGCTCCCGCGATGTTCGCGGCGCCGGCTGCGCCCGGTGCGCCCGCCACGTTCGCGGCGCCGGCTACGCCGGGAGCACCCGCGCTACCGCCGGGCGTCCCAGTCTCGGTGTTCGAGCCGCACGCAGTGACTGCCGCGAGCGCGCCGAGCCCCTCGAGCATTTGTCGACGGCTCACGGCCTTCACGAGCGTGGTGTCAACTTTCGATTCGCGCTTCCTGGCCATACTCTCTACTCCTGCGATGCTCGATCGCTGAGACTCGGAAATTGGATTGTCGTAGCGCGCATGGTTCTGTGCGCGTACGCGCCATTGTGGTTGCCATTCGAGTAATCCACCAGGCCACATTTCGAAAGTCGTGCCGCACGCTGCAATTCGCACGAGACAGTCAATTTCGAGCTCGGGTAAAGGTGCCCACGTCAGTTTATTTTTTGACCCGAATCCGAGCTTCGCGGATCAGCTCCACCGGAGCAACTCGTCCGCGGCTGGCGGACAGGTGTTTCAGAGTCCTAATTCGATAATGAGTTCGCGCGCGGGGCCGAATGCCACGCCACGCGGACCCTGCTACCAGGCCCAATTTACTGACTCGACTGGCCCCAATCCTCAGTACTACTATAGTACCCCCAGTGACTGGGACAGGCGCGCGCTGCCCCGCGTTCGAGCCCAGTCTGACTTTTGCGCTCGGTGACCGTCTCGGTTTCCTCGGAGGTTCGTATGTTGCTCGTCTCGAAGAATCGCCCCATTGGTGCCCCCGCTTTCAGCGCCGTGGCAGCGTTCACCTGCTTCGCGGCACTCGGCCTCCTTGCCTGTAGCGCGTCCGATGACCCCGCCGGTGCGGCCGGTGGCGCCTCTGTGACTGCCGGATCTGGTAACGGTACCGCAGGAAGTAAACCCGCTACCGGCGGTAGCCCCGCCGTCGGCGTTGCCGGCCAGGGCACGGTCTCCAGCGGCGGCGGGAGCGGCGGTGCGCCGCCCGCGGGAGCGAGCGGCGCGGCGCAAGGCGGCAGTGCCCCACAAGGGGGCGCTTCTCCGGGGGGCGCGGGCGCAGGCACCGGCACCGGCACGGCGGGTGCCGCACACACCCGCGATCATTGCCTCGAGGGCTACGACGCCGATCCGACCGATGCCACCATGAAGAGCGACGGTCCGGTCGAGTTCAGCAAGTCGAGTCAAATTGACCTGACGGTGCAGCCCGAGGTGCTCGCCTGGTTCAAGGCGCGGGTCTGGGAGCAGGCGCATTTTCAATGGCACAACATCCGGCGTTGCACCTCTGGCCAGGCTACTGCCGATCCGCAAGGGGGCGGTGTCAACCCGTGCAAGACCAACCCGGAGTTGATCCCGACCAACCAAGAGAACAAAGGCCCCGGTGATGGTCTGGAGTTTTTGGCCATGCACCGGCACATGATCCAGAGCCTCAAGCAACTGTGGCCCACGCACACCGAGCAATTCGAAGGCTGGGAACACTTTCCGACCAAGGCTTCGGATGTGCCCAAGCAGTGGCAGAACGACTGGACCAACTGGATGGCCAATGTCGCCACGAACGGCGCTAAAGCCGATGATCCGGCGAGCCACATGAGCGAAACGGGTTTCGAGAGCGAAGGCGCGTTCGGCCAATGGATTCAGAGCACCAGCGGTTTACACGGCGCTTTGCACTTCAAGTGGGTGCGCACCAACAACAGCGAACATGGCCTCGGCAACCAGTTCACGAACATCGACAACTACATGTTCTGGAAGATGCACGGCTGGATCGACAAGGTCTGGGATCGTTACCGCGCCGCCAAAGGCAAAAAGCCGACCGATCAAGACATCAAAGACGCCGTGCTCGCGCAGTGCCGGCAAATGGATCAGCTGGCGATCATCGTGAAGCCGGATCTGGCCACCACGACCTGCACGACCGCAAACGCAAAACCCAAGCAAACCGGTGTGTTCGCCGAAACCATCCGGCCGATCTTCGAAAGCAACGCCAACAAGTGCACCGGTTGCCACGGTCCGTCCGGTGCCGAAGCCAGCCTGACGCTCGGCGGCAGCGACTGCGTGAGCTCCACGGATATCTACAACGCGTTGGTCAACAAGGCGTCGATCGGCGGCGGCCAATACAAGTTGGTCGAGCCAGGGAACGCCGACAAGAGCTGGCTGTACTTGAAGGTCACTGGTAAAGCGTCCACCGTGAGCTGCACGGCAACCACCTCCAACGGGATGTGTTCAACCGAGACCATGCCTCGCGGCGGCGGCGTGACCCTCACTTCATCGCAGCAAGACGCGATCAAGAAGTGGATCAACGACGGCGCCGCCGCGCCGCAGTGACGGTCATTCGGGAGCGGCGCGCGCGGATCTGCTGCGCGCGTCGCTACTCCCCCAACACGCCGAGGGCTTCCAACAGATCGGACACGTCTTGGTCCGAGAGCAGCTCAGTGGAGAACGGCGGCATCAGCCCCCCGTAGCCGAGGAACAGCCCGTGACGAATCTTCTCCGTGAAGATCAGGCGCTGCACGCGCGCTGAATATTGGGCATGCGCGACCAGCGTGTCTTCCGGCAAGATCGGCACGCGCGCGCTCAGCCGGCCGAGGCCGTCGTGCTTCGAGCCGTGACAGTATTGGCAAGTCTGCGCGTACAGCAGTTCACCATGGCTCTCGGCGCTCGAAATGGCTTCCGGCGTTTCGCCGCGGGCGAGCGGATCGATCGTGGTCACGATCGTGAACGGGATCGCGCTGGCATTGCCTGGCTCGAGGCTCACGAGATAAGCATAGAGCGCGCGTGCCTGCTCGTCGCTGGCGTGCAGCGGCTGATTGTCGCCCATGAAGTCGTTGCGGCAGGCGTTGACCGAGCCCAGTAAATCTGCCACTTGCCCGCCCCAAAAAGTCGAGCGCAAGGTAACTCCTGCCAACGCCCCGCCCGCCTTTTTCGAAGGCGGATTGCTGACCACCGTGTCGTGGCACGTGGCGCAGGTGTAATCGTTCAAGTGAGATTGGGAGAGCGCTTTGCTCTCGAACAGCTGCTGCCCGCGCTCCACGGTGCTTGGCTCCGACGTCGAACTACAAGCGCTCAGCAAACAGCATCCCAGCAGACCGGAGCCGGCCCAGAAGTTGCTCGTGCGACGAGTGGCGTCAGCGCGCTTCATGGCTCGAGGATCGACATGCGCTCGGGGTAGAGGCCGACGGACACGCTGGCCGTGATCGCGAGGGTGGCTGGGTCGAGCTCGACGACCGCGCCCGGGCGATAGTGATCTCCTTCACACACGAGGTGCACGCGCCCGTCGCTGCCGAGGCTGAATTCAGCGGGATTCGTGCAGTCGGCGTCGGGATATTGAATCTCGAGCAATTGCTCGCCGGTGGTGACGTCGAATAGCGCGGCGCCGTTCGGGAATTGGAAGGGCACGGCCAAAGTGGTGTCCGCGATCAATGCGGGGAACATCGGTACGCCGCTGACGCGCTGGGTCGTGGCCAGCAACTTCGGAGAGTCGCTCAGATCGAACACGGACACCGAAAACGAAACTTGATTCGAAACGAACAACCGCTGGTGAGTAGGATCAGCGACCAGCGCGTACGGTTTGTTCACGTCAGACGCGCCGGCCGGCACGCGCGAAAGCACCGCGCCGCTCGCGCTATCCACCACTACCACCGAATCTTCACCCGTGCAGGCTACGAACAGACGCGCGCCACGGCCATCGAAGGCGATGGCCGAGGGCACGGCGCACAGAGTCACTCGGCTCGGCTCGGCGTTGCCCTGGGCGATCGCGTTTGCCGGATCGACGAACACGACGTTCGCGCGCCGCGCTTCGGTGTCCGCCTGCAGGGCACGAAACACGTCGGCATGGGAAACGGCGAGCCCGCCGGTCGTGGGCGCGAACGCCACATCCGCTGCGATCGGGTCCACGCGCACTTCCCCCGCGATGCTCAGATCCAACAGGTTGAGCGCTTGCACGTAACCTGAACGCTGAGTGCCGCCCTCCGCCAGGGCGTGCGTGCTGGTGTTCGCAAACGGATAGGAGAGCGCAATGTAACCGAGGCCGTTGGCGGTATCGAGCACGAGATGGCGCGGGCCATCGATGTCGACCGGGTCGCGGCCGACGGGCACGCTGGCCAACAGTGTCATGGCGTCGAGATCCAGCACACTCACCGTGTCGGAATTGCGATTGGCGACGTAGCCGAGTCGGCGCCCCGCAGGTTCGAAAGTGACTCGATGGTTCGGAAAAGCGAACCCTGTGTCGTCGCCGTCACTTGGCGACCCCGAACAGCCGACGGCCGCCGCCGTGGCGACGGCGAGCAACAGCTTTTCGAAATCACGCACTCGGCACAAGCAAGCCTGTTATCCCCCAACATTCGCACTCGGACAAGCGTTCACACATGAGATCACACGGCGCGGCCCGGGCGCTGGCGAGGCGCGATTGATCCACTCGAACCGCAAAGTTCCGCCACCCATTTGGGACGCTGGCCGGCAGCGAAAGCGTGGAGTTGCACGCCGCGCCAAAAGTGCGAAATGTTGCGAGATGAATCCGTATCGACGACGAGCTGCTTATTTGCTGGCGCTGCTGTTGGCCTCCTGCTCGAGCAATTCGAGCGACGCAACGGACCATCATGACGCGGGCAGCGAGCAAGATATCAGCAACGTCATCTACGTGGGCGGCGTGACGGACGAAGCGCTGGTGCGCCTGCTCGACGTCGCGCCCAAGAACGACGCGCGCCAAGCGGTGATTGTCGACTCTCCCGATCTCAGCATGCCTTTGGCCAAGAACAGCCCAGCAACGCTACAGTTTCACCTCGCGACGGAGGCCGTGCGCGCACCCGGCCTCCAGCCCAGCGAGGATACACCCGCCATCTGGCGGCGTCCGTGGCACGACTTCTTGCGACTGCTTGCTCCGGAAGGCATCGCGCATGCCCACGGTACGCCTTACAACGGCACGGCCTACTACCTCGTGATCAGCGACGCAGACTCCAAGCAACTCCTGCAGGTGTTCACGGCCGCGACCTCGTTCACGCCAGAAGCCGTGGATTGGCAGCGCCTGAGCCAAGCCGCACAGCCGCTCAAGCTCGAGATCACTTCGGCCTTCTTCGAGGAAAATACCATCCCCGCGGGCGGTGGGCCGTTCGTGGGCGGCACATTCTCGTTTCGAATCGAGTGAGCGCGAACTCCGGCTTCGAACTCGCTACGGTTCGGTCCCCCAGATCAAGACTCCGTTTTCGTACAACGTGACCTGCGTCGAAGTCTGAAAGCTGGCGTTGGTCGAAAACGAGTAATCGTTGGTTTGGGTGAACGGCGAGTAACTCGGCACGAAGAATGCGCCGTGGATCTCTGCGCTTTGATTCACGCCCAAAGGCGGCGCCTTGCTCGCGTAGTGAAGCTCGAGGTAACGATCGGCGGTACCGATTTTGGGCGTGACGTCAGCGAAGGTCGCGGGCGCGAGCAACGTGCAGTCCCCACCGCTCACGGAGTAGCAGTTGTAGTGCTCGTCACCCGTCACTTCTTTGCTATAATAGTAACGCAGCGAAAGCGAAGACAGCGGGACGGCGAATTTGCCGGCGTTGACGATCCGAAAAAATGGCTGCGGGGAGGTCGCGCTCGGACCGCGATCGGAGCACAGTAAATCGACGTGCAAGGTGCTCTGGCAAGTTCCTGCGCATGATTTGCTCATGCAGTCCTCGTTCGAGATGCAGCTCCATGGCTGACTCGCGCCCGTTCTGCACCCCATCGTCGCAGGTGGGCGCGGCGCACAGACCCGCTTGGCAGACACCGGAAGCACAGTCACCCGGGACGACGCAGGTTTGCCCGGTCACGCAGGGCTCGCACACACGCCCGCCGCAGTCCACGTCGCTTTCATCGTGGTTCGGTAGCCGATCGGTGCACGAAGCGACGTCACTCTCGCTGGGCGCAAAGCCATAGCCGGGGAACGCGCACGCTCCCAAACAGCACAGCACGAGCAGCCAAAGTCGAAACGCGAAACTCGTGCGTAAAGAGCCCGCTCGCATTCGGTGGGGAGTACTGAGCACTCAGGCGAACTAAGGTAAGAGACGAACGCGTCCCCTGCCGCGCACCATTGCTCTCGAGGGAACACCCAACATTGTCACGCCTCTCGGCGGGCACGAGGACGGAGCGAAAGATGACTCAATCAGCGAGATTTCTCAGCCTGCTCGGGGCTGGAGGAAGGGGGGCGCTCGCGGTCCAGCCGCGCACCTCGAAGCTCCGCAAGATTCCGCTCGCGGTCAGTTTGCCATTCCCGCTCCGGCGCCAGCGCGGCGCGCATTCGCTGGTAAAATGGGCACGTAGCTGGAAGGCGCTCGACAACGCGGGCCCCGGACGGTTCTGATGCGCCATGCCATCCATCCTCTTTCAGCCGACCAAGCTCGGTTCGCTTGCTCTGCAAAATCACATCGTGATGTCGCCGATGACGCGCTCTCGCGCCGGCGCACACTCCGCCCCGACCGAGCTCGCCGCGATTTACTACGAACAGCGCGCCAGCGCCGGACTGATCATCACGGAAGGCACGTCCCCTTCGCCCAATGGCCAAGGTTACGCGCGCATTCCCGGTCTTTGGAACGACGCTCAGGTCGCGGGCTGGTCGGAGATCACCAAACGCGTGCACGCCAAGGGCGCCAAGATGTTCGCGCAGCTCATGCACACGGGCCGCGTGTCGCATCCGCTCAACTTGCCCGAGGGCGCGGCCGTGCTCGCGCCTTCGGCGGTCCGTCTCGAAGGTCAGATGTGGACCGATCAACAGCAGGCTCAGGATTATCCGACGCCGCGGGCGATGACCGAGGCCGAGGTACGAACGGCGCTCGAAGAACACGTCACGGCGGCCCGCAATGCGATCAAGGCCGGCTTCGATGGCGTCGAGTTGCACGGGGCAAACGGCTACCTCACCGAGCAATTCCTCAATCCCCACACCAACCAACGCACGGACGGCTACGGCGGCAGCGTGGCCGCTCGCACCCGCTTCGCGCTCGAAGCCGCCGGCGGCATGGCTGACGCGATTGGCAAGGAGCGGGTCGGTGTTCGCTTATCGCCGTACGGCGTGGCCAGTGGCATGAGCTCCTATCCCGAGGTCGACGCCACCTACCTGCTTTTGGCCCAAGAATTCAGCAAGCTGGGCATCGCCTACCTGCATGTCGTCGATCATTCCGCAATGGGCGCTCCACCCGTACCGGACTCGATCAAGAAGACGATCCGCGAACAGTTCAAGGGCGTCTACATCGCCGCAGGCGGCTTCGATCGCGCATCGGCCGAGGCCGTGCTCGAGCGTAAAGCCGCGGATCTGGTCGCGTTCGGCCGCCCGTTTTTGGCAAATCCGGATTTGGTCGCGCGCATGGAGCACGGCTGGCAGCTGGCCGCTCCGGACATGAGCAAGCTGTATACGCCGGGACCGGAAGGCTACCTCGACTACCCGGCGCACAGCGCCTGAGTCGTCCGGATCATCTAGCGAGTTGCGAGGCAATTCGGCGTGCCCCCCAGCGCGCCGAATTGGCGTGTGACATCGCGCCTCGCGCGTCCCTGCCTGGCACGATCAGTGATCGACGCCTTCGATCGCCTCGAATAGGCCCACGGGTTCGATGGGCTTGCGGAGCTGGCTCCGAAACCCGCTCGCCTCACTGAGTTCGCGATGTTGTTCGAGCTCGAAGCCGCTCATTGCGATCAGGCGGCAGCCGTCCAGCCCCGGCAGCTCGCGCAGTCGTTGCGCGAGAAAAAAACCGGATTCGCAGCGAATCATGATGTCCAAGAGCGCGACCTCGGGTGTGAACTCTTGGGCTATCTGCAAGGCTGCCTCGACGTCGTGCGCGACGCGAACCTCGTGACCGCGGCGCCCGAGTACCGATGCGAGCAGCTGTGTGGCTTCTTCGCAGTCATCGACGACCAAGACACGGACGGGGTTGGCGGGCATCGTGGTCCACTTGGTGCAAAATCCTGGCCGTCGCGTCGCTCGCGCAGTGAGCGGCGAGCGCGACCGAGCCTTCTTCTGCCTCGCGAATTTTCCCGCTTTCGCTTGGTTCGCCGGCTACGGACTCGTCACGAAACTAGAGCTGGCTTAGCCTGGGAGTCGCTTGTTCTCTCGTGAAGGAAATGCGCGCTCCGACAGCCAAAATCGCTGGCTCGCGGGCTATCTCGCCTGTGTCGGTGGCTTCGTCAATTCGAGCGGATTCGTCCTGCTCGGAACGTTCAGCTCACACGTCACGGGCAACGTTGGCCGGCTCGCCAATGACGCGGCGACCGGGCAATACGCAGCGGCAGTGGCGGCGCTGAGCTTGGTCTTGTGCTTCTTCGCGGGCGCATTTACAGCGAGCGTGATCATCGAGAGCCGCTTCTTCGGGGGAAGAAGCTCGCGCGCATATGCACTGGCGTTGGCGACCGAGACGCTGCTGTTGCTGCTCTTCAGCGGCCTGTCGTCCCTGACGACCTCCGCCCATCCGCGGGTGCGAGATGCCGAGACTTCGCTGCTGTGCGCCGCCATGGGGTTGCAAAATGCGCTCGTGTCTCGCCTTTCCGGCGCTGTCGTGCGCACCACTCACCTGACCGGCGTGGTCACCGATCTCGGCATCGAAAGCGCGCGCTGGTTCCGCTATTGGCGGCGGTCTCTATCCGAGATGACTCGCGTGCAGCTGGTCTTGGGCCAAAATCCAGCGGAACGTCCGGCGCTGCCCAAAGTGTTGCTGCTCGGTACGATCGCAGCAAGCTTCTTGGCCGGTGCGAGTTCGGGCGCATACTCCGCGGTTCATTGGCACCATGCCTCGATGTTGATCGCCGCGGCCGCGGTCGCCGCCGGCGCTGTCTACGCCATGCGCAATTGAACTGCGGCTACGCCGCCCACAAGTGCTGCGCGGCGTAGGCGCGCCAAGGGCGCCAGCGCTCGGCGCGGGCCAAGACCTCGTCCGCTTTGGGACGAAGCCCGTTTTCGTCGGTCAGCGCGCGCATCACGCCCAGATCGGCGGCCGGAAAAGCGTCGGGCTCGCGCAATTGGCGAAGAGCGATGTATTGCGCAGTCCATTCGCCCACGCCGCGGATCGCTCGCAAGCGTTGAACGGCTGCTTCTAGCCCACAATCATTCGCGAAAATCTCGGGGTTTTCCAGCCTGGCCGCCGCCACCGCCGAGAGCGTTGCGGCGCGGCTCTTGGGCATACCCAAGGTCGTCAAGTCGGCCCGAGCGAGCACCTCCGGACTGGGGAAGAAATGGCTCAGCCCTGGGCTGGGCGTGGCCAGCCGCTCGCCGTACGTCGAGACCAAGCGGGAAGCGAGGCGCACGGCGGCCGTGACGGTGATCTGTTGCCCCAGCACGGCGCGGATCGCCAGCTCGAAGCCGTCCCACGCGCCAGGCACGCGCAGGCCGGGGCGCTTTTTGACCAACGGCGCCAGCACCGGATCTTGGGACAGATGCTGGGCGATGGCCAACGGATCGGCCGCGAGATCGAAAACCCGACGCAGGCGCGCGATGATGCTCGGCACAATCGACAGCTTCGACACGCGAATGCCGGCGCGGAGCGCGTTGCCCGGCGCTCTTTCGATCGTGAGCGAGCCCTGGATCCCATCCAGCAGGACGGTCCGCGAATAGCGACCGTCCGCCACGGTTTCCAAGCCCGCGATCGCGCGCAGACCTAGAAATTCCAGCATTTCATGCCACTCGTAAGGCGGCTGGTAGCGTAGCAGCAGGCTGAATTCCCCGTTGGCTTTGACGGCTTCGTCTTCTCCGCCCAAGCGCCGGAGCTCACCCGGGGCGCGTCCGAACAAAGCCAGGAATGCTTCGTTGAACCGGCGCACACTGCCGAAGCCAGAAGCGAAGGCGATCTCTGCCATCGGCAAGCGGGTTTCGTGGATCAGTTGCTTGGCGAGTAAGATTCGGCGCGTCTGGGCCACGCCGACGGGCGAGGCACCCAAGTGTTGTCGAAACAGTCGGCGGAGCTGGCGCTCGCCCACGCCAAGCCGATCGGCCAGTGTTTCGACGTCGCCCTGATCGAGCGCACCGAGTTCGATCAGGGACAGGGCGCGAGACACCGTATTCGAAGTGCCGCGCCAAGCGCCCATGTCCGGCGCCGTCTCCGGCCGACAGCGCAAGCAAGGGCGGAACCCCGCCTCTTGGGCGGCGGCGGCCGTGGGATAAAAGATCACGTTCTTGGCATGGGGCGTACGGGCAGGGCAGACCGGTCGGCAATAGATGCCGGTGGTTTTCACGGCGGTGAAAAAGCGCCCGTCGAAACGCGAGTCACGCTGACTGAGCGCGCGGTAGCAAGCGTCGTGATCGAGATCCATACCCGATTCGTGCCACGCTCGCCCGTTGTGTTCTAGCGGTTTTCGGACATGAGCTGCGCTTGCTGCCAAAGGACGTTCATGTCCGTATTCCGCCAGCTGACGGAACCATTCGCCCCGATATTGGCCCGAGACGCACAGCCGAGGAGCCCATGGACACCCAGACACTGCAAACGGAACGCTTCGACACCCCCACCGGTCGCATGCTGCTGGCTACGGACGCGCAGGGCCTGGTGCATGCGCTGGATTGGGAAGATCACCACGAACGCACCGAGCGGCTGCTCGGGCGCTACTATCGCCACGTGGCGCTCGCGCTGCGTGAGGCGCCGCGAGAGTCCGCTGCGAAGCGCGCGCTGCTCGCTTACTTCGCGGGCCAACTCGATGCGATCGACGAGCTGCGGGTTGCGAGCAGCGGCACCGTATTCCAAAATCAAGTGTGGGCCGCGCTGCGTGAAATCCCGAGAGGCAAGACGTTGAGCTACGGCGCGCTGGCGAAAGCGATCGGACGCCCAGCCGCCGTGCGAGCGGTCGGATTGGCGAACGGGTCGAACCCAATCGCTATCATCGTCCCTTGTCACCGCGTGATCGGCGCCGATCAGTCGTTGACTGGCTACGCGGGCGGCCTCGCCCGCAAACGCTGGCTTTTGGCGCACGAAATCGCCGGTTGAGCCTCAGAACGTGACCGTGCCGCCGAGTCCGAGCCCGCTCCGGCCCCCTCCCGTCAGGCCCAGCCGGACTTGGCTTGCTGTTTGCGCTCGCGTGTAGGAGCTTCCGTCGATTCGCGTCAGGCGGGTGCGACTCGAGGCGTACATGCTCCAGCCGAGGGGCGTGGCGATCGCGCCCCCCAGGAGCAGCCCCAGGCCTACGCGCGTCGCGCTCGCATCATCGCCGCTGGAGGTGACCCCGGCCGCGAGCGTGATCAAGCCGATGGGCAGCGCGATGGCACCAGCAATGCCCAAGAACATGCCCGCCGTGCTGGTGCTGTCGTCGCCGGCCTCGAGCTCGAAACGGCTCGATTTTTTGATACGCGGCGGCAGATCCTTGCGCTCGCCCGTGCTTGGGTCCCGGGCCTGCACGGTGTATCGGCCCAGCGGGGCCCAGAACTCACAATACTGCGTGCAGCGAGCGACTGCGGCTGAGCCCGCCGCTGCGCCGGAAGGCATGACTTCGAGCTCCGTGGCGGGCGCGGCCTGAATGCTGATGTGCGCTAGATTGGCCGGCGAATACCAGAGCGGTGGTGGTGCTTGCGCGTGCGCCGTTTCGGCGGCAATCATGATCGACAGCGCGCATCCCCAGCCGAGTGTCGAGTTCATCCCGCAGCGAGGCTAGCCCAGGACGGTTCGAAGTTCATCTGGGCTCGTACAATTGCCGAGCCAATCGAAAATCAGGAGATCCATGACTCAAGAACAGTGGACCCGAGTCGATGAGTACGTCACGAATTTGCTGCTGCCGAGCGACGCGGTGCTCGAGGCGGCGTTGGCGGCGAGCCAGGCTGCTGGTCTGCCCGCCATCAATGTTGCGCCCAATCAGGGCAAATTTCTGTCATTGCTCGCACAAATCCAAGGCGCGACGCGCATCCTCGAAATCGGGACGCTGGCGGGTTACAGCACCATTTGGCTGGCGCGTGCCTTGCCGAGCAGCGGGCGCCTAGTCACGCTCGAACTGGACCCGAAGCATGCCCAGGTCGCGCAAGCGAATCTCGAGCGAGCAGGGCTTGCGGGGTTGGTCGAGCTCCGCGTCGGAAGAGCGCTCGATTCACTGGCCGCACTTGCCAGCGAGGGAGTGCCGCCGTTCGACTTCGTGTTCATCGACGCCGACAAACAGAGCATCCCCGACTATTTCCTGTGGTCCCTGAAGTTGACCCGTCCGGGCAGCGTGATCGTGGTCGACAACGTGATTCGCAAGGGCGCCGTGCTGGACCCCGCGAGCACTGATGCGAATGTTCAAGGCGTTCGTCGCTTCAATGACATCGTCTCGCAGACCCCTTCCGTGAGCGCTACTGCGGTTCAAACCGTGGGCAGCAAGGGCTACGACGGGTTCGCCTTGATTCGCGTGAACGCGCGCTGACCCCCTTCGCCGCCCAAGCCGCGGGCAGCGGTGTCTTTGTGCTGCATTCTCGGCCCCGCCACCGGATTAATTCATAAATGATATCGATGGCTTACTGGCGGCTTCAGTTCGGCATTCGTTGGCCGTACGACAGCCACGACCCGTGTCGAACGCGAGCCCGCTCCGCCCCACTCCGTTTAGCCTGAGCTCCGAGTCCGGCGCTCAGGCGAGAGCGCCCAAAGATCACCTGCGGAGCTTGGGCGATGGTGCGCGCTTGGCGGCGCTGACCGAGAGCGAGCTCTGGGACAGCCCGTCCGAAGAAGCGTTCGATCGGTTCACGCGGCTCGCTGCCAAGTGGCTCGGTGTTCCCGTGGCCTTGGTCTCGCTGGTCGACGATCAACGGCAATTTTTCAAGAGCGCGGTGGGCCTTCCGGAGCCATGGGCAACGCTTCGGGGGACGCCGCTCACGCATTCCTTCTGCCAGTACGGGGTCAGCACGCGTGAGCCGCTGATCGTGATGGACGCTCGCGAACATCCTTGGCTCGAACAGAACTTGGCGATCAGCGAGTTGGGTGCGATCGCTTACGCCGGGGTCCCCCTCGTCACCACCGAGGAGCAAGTGCTGGGGATGTTCTGCGTCATCGACGCGGAGCCTCGCACCTGGACGGAAGAAGAGGTCGCGACGCTGCGCGAGCTGGCTGCGATGGTCGGTACGGAAATAGAGCTGCGTGCACGAGTTCGAGCACTGAAGGAGGCCGAGGAATCGCGCGAAACCGACCGAACACTGTTGCGCTCGGTGCTCGATTGCATGGAGGACTCGGTCGTCGTCACCGCGGCCGATGGCAGCATCGTTCTGACCAACCACGCGGCGCAGCGCGCCCGCCCGATCGAGGTGCTGCGGAGCGCTGAAAGTCTGGCAAAATATGGGATTTTCATGCCCGACGGCGTGACCCCGTTGAACCTCGTCAACGCGCCATCCACGCGAGCCTTGGCGGGCGAATCCGTGCGCGATGTCGAACTCATTCGCCGGGTTCCGGGTGAGCCGGACCAGGTGCACAGCGTCAACTCGTCACCGATCCGCGACGCCTCCGGCGTGGTGCGAGCTGCGGTCAGCGTGGCGCGCGACATCACCAATGCCAAAGCCGCGCAGCGAAGCCTCGAGCGGAACGAAGCGCTGCTCCGGACCGTCGTGCAGAATTTGCCCAACGGCGCGGTCTTGCTGTTCGGCATGGATCTTCGTTACCTGATGGCCGACGGCGACCAGCTGCTCGCCAGCATGGGCTTCGCCACTCGAGATTTGATCGGCAAAACGCCGTATGACGTGGTGCCCCCGGAGCGGGCGGAGCAGCTCGCGGAGCGTTATCGCAAGACACTTCGCGGTGAGGTGCAGGAATTCGAGGTCAAGCGCGACGAGCGGACCTTCGCCGTGACGGCCGTGCCCGTGCGCCACGAGTGCGGCGTGATCATCGCGGGCATGACCGTGGTGTATGAAGTCACCGCGCACAAACGTGTTCAGGAATTGCTGCGCGAGCAGACGCTGGTTTTTCAATCGACGCTCGAGCACATGCGCGAAGGCGTGGTCATGGTCAATGGGCGCGGCGAATTCAGAGTCTTCAACCAGGCCGCCAAGTCCTTGCTCGGCTCGCCGCCGCTCGCCAGCGATAGCGCTCAGACGCTGCAAAAGTGGCGCTTCTTCCAGTCCGATGGCGTAACTCCGATGCTGGCCGCGGAAGAGCCGCTGGCCAAAGCGCTGCGCGGTGAAGCCACCTTTCCGACCGATTTCGTGCTCCTCACCGGTGACGACGCGACGGCCCTTCACTTGCACGTCACGGTGGATCCGATCGTCGATGAGCAGAACCAGTTGCTCGGCACGGTCGCCGTCATGCACGATGTCACCGCGCAGCGCGCGGCCGAGCTGTCGGCTCGTGCTCAATCCGCACGGCTACAGCTCCTGCAGGGCATCGCGGAGGCGGCGAACACGGCCCGCAACGTGCACGAAGCCTTCCAGGCCGTGCTGGATCGCGTGTGCGCGTTCATGACTTGGCCGGTTGGTCACGTTTACCTGGTGCAGGGGCGGTCGTTGAAGACATCCGGCTGGTGGCACGATGACGACCCCGCGCGCTTTGCTGGCTTTCGAACGCACAGTACGTCGATGGAATTTACGCTCGACGTGGGCATGATTGGCCAAGTGCTCGGCTCGGGGCTAGCCACCTGGCTGACTGACCTGAGCGACGAAGGCACTTTCCTGCGCTCCGAATCGGCTGTCGAAGCTGGCCTGAACAGCGGTTTTGCCTTTCCCGTCTTGATCGAAGACGAGGTGGTGGCCGTACTCGAATTCTACTCCGAGCGCGGGGAAGAGGCTGATCTTCAGCTACTCTCGATGATGGCCAACATCGGCACGCAACTGGGCCGTGTCGTGGAACGCGAGCGCGCCCGCAAAGCCGCGGAGGAACGCGCCGAAGCCATCCGCAGCCAATCCATCCGCGACGAGCTGACGGGGTTGTACAACCGGCGGGGTTTTTTGGAGCTCGCACGGCAACAGCTGCGGATCGCCGAGCGTGAAGGGCGGCAGGCGCTACTCTTCTTCGTCGATCTGAACGGCATGAAACAAATCAACGATGAACTGGGACACGACGAAGGCGATCGCGCACTCATCGACACGGCCGACGTCCTGCGCGAAGTGTTCAGGATTAGCGACGTGGTGTCTCGCCTTGGCGGCGACGAGTTCGTGGCTTTGATGTTGGACGCCGAGGTCGCTCAAGTCGAAGTATTCGGCGCGCGCATTCGGCAGGCGATGGCCGTGCGCAACGCGCAGGGTCTGCGCCGCTATCGGCTGTCGGCGAGCGTCGGCGCGTCGCCCTACGACGCCGATAGTCGTCAGAGTATCGAGTCGCTGCTGTCCCAGGCAGATACGGTCATGTACGAACAAAAGCGAGCACGACGCGCGGGCTTGATCGCGTCGCTCACGCCGCCCGCCGCGGGGGAATCGGCGAAAAGCCAGCGCGGGGCGTGAGCGTGCGCTCAGCCTGGGGCGGGCTTTTCCAAGAGCCTCACGATGCACTCGGTCAACGCGACCAACGCGGCCTTGCGCGGCCGCTTCTCGCCAGGCGGCACCACGATGTCGGGATCGAACTCGCTGCCCGTCCACTCGTGTAACACCGGGTCGTATTCGAGTGCCGGCGCGTGCAACGTGCCCTCGTCCTTGGCGACCCGGATCTGCCCGGTTTCAAGATCGGTGTGCACGCGCACGGTGCCCGCCTCGTTGAGCGTGACCAGCGTGTCGTCTCCAACCGCCTTGATGCTCCATTGACGAACGCCCGTTGCGACGTTGATCAGCTTGGCTCGTAGATCTTCGGCCGCGCTCAGCTTTTCCCCTAACGTCTCGCGGGGATGATACTTGTCGCGCAGCGCCGATAGCACCTTTGCCGCGTCCTCGGTGTCCCTGGATAGGCGGTTGGACATTGCAATAAATCTTGCCGGCTGGCGCGAGCCTCGGCAATCGATTTCTGTCATCGATGCGGCTCGTCCGAAAGCGCGCGCCCGTGAAATGCAGGTGATTCGGCAGGTTTCGCGTCGCGTTCCGCGATTACTTCATCACCACGGTGTGGCAGCCACCGCAGCCGAAGCCGGTGTGCGTGGTCATGTCGAACGGCTTCAAGCCCAAGGCCGCCGCCATGTGCGGGACGACTTGCTCACCCATGAACTTCACGATGGCCTGATTGTCTGCAGGAGCGATCAGCTTGCCGTCTTTGAACGTGAGCTTCGGCAGGTAGTCTTTCGGTTCCTTGAACTTCGGGCCGTGGCAAGTTTTGCAGCTAAACTCTGCGAAGTCTTTGGGGTCGTAAGCTTTGAATACGGGACCCATCTCCGGCACGACATTCTTCTTCATGAAGGCGACCTGTTGATCCTTGGTCATGCCTTCCACCCACACGTCGTGGGCCGGCGCTGGCGCTTCGGTCGTCGGGGCGGGTTCAGCGGGCTTCGGCGCCTCGGCCGCGGGTGCGCTGGACGGAGCTGCGGTCGCCGGAGCAGGCGGAGGGGGCGGAGGGGCGACGGGTTCGGCGGGGGCGCCGCCACAGGCGGAGAGGAAGAGAGTGGTCGCTAAAATGGACGCGCGAAGGGTTCCCATATTCGACGAATTACCCCGAACTTGCGCGCGCCAATAGTGCCGATTTCGCGAAACCGTTCGGGTCGCTCGCCGAGCACTCACTATCGAGCGCAAGAACGTTCGCTTACTTGCCGTCGACTTCGAGCGTGAGGCTTTCGCTCGCGACGACCACTTCCGTGCCCTTGGCGTGCTCTCGGATCCAGCTTTGGGAGCGCTCGCCGATCGCGTCGAGCGCGTCATCGGTGCGGTCGGGATCATGGTGGAAAAGCACCAAGCGCTTGGGCTCTGCCAACACGCCCAGATTCAGGACGTCATCCACGACCGAATGACCCCAGCCGTGTTTGTGTGGCATATCCGCCATCAAATACTGCGAATCGTGAATCAGCACATCCACGTCGTCGGCGAAGCGTGCCAGTTCCTCCACAGTAACCAAGGCTTTGCCGGCGCGCAGTTCGTTGTCCGTAATGTATGCGAGCGATGTCCCGCCGTCGTCGTCGATTCGGAAGCCTTGAGCGCCGCCCGGATGATTCAACATGATGCGACTCACGGTCGCCGAGCCGATGCGCCAAGTCTGCGTTTCGGGCTTCACGAACTCCATGCGCGCGGGGATGTCGTCGACGCTGACCGGAAAATGGATGTCGTCGAAGATGTTGCGCTGAAAGCGTTCTTGCGCGTCGTTGGCCAGCGGGTAGACGAAGATGTGGTTGTCCTTACCCCACAGCGGTCCGAAGAACGGCAAACCGAGCACGTGATCCCAATGGGTGTGTGAGAGCAACAAGTGCACCGGCGACGGGCGTCCTTCGCGCAGCAGGTTGTTGCCCATTTGGCGTAAGCCCGTGCCTGCATCGAGTGCCAACACAGAACCGTCGGCGAGCCGCACCTCGACGCAGGAGGTATTCCCCCCATAGCGAGCAGTCTGCGGCCCGGGTGACGGAACCGAACCCCGAACGCCATAAAAGGTGACGCGCATCGATCGGCGACCACTCTATCAGTAAGCCATCGGCGGTGACACGCGGCATTCACCTTGCCCGAATCCGCTCCGGGCCCGGCGCCGACGTTTTGGGCGGTTTTTCGGGTGATGAGCGCGTTTTCTTCGCTTTTTGTGGCGAAATCCTCGGTCGACCCGCTCAAATGGGCTGCCCTTTCCGGCGCTGGCGCGAGCGGCCACCGGGCTGAGTGCGTAGGGTCGCGAGGCTGCCGCGTGGGTTTCGTGCACGGCGAGCCCGATTCGGGGGCCGCGGCCGGTCGCAGTGATCGACGACCGCGGGCGGGCACGTTAGCGTTGTGCTGGATGACTTCCGTATTGGCTCCGGGCTTACTGCTTTCGGCCCCACCGTTGTCGGATCCGAACTTCGAACGCTCAGTCGTCTTGCTTTCGGCGCACGGGCCCGATGGCGCGTTCGGTTGGGTGCTCAACGGCAAGCAATCGATGTCTTTCTCCGAGTTGCTGGTGCGAGCTGGCATCACGGAGGCCGCACCGGATCTACCCGGGGTGGTGCGGGTCGGTGGCCCCGTTTCGGTGGAGCAAGTTTGGCTGATCTACCCGAGCGGCGTGTTGCCCGCAGAGCTCGAAGGTCAGATGCAAGTCGCTCCTGGCATTTGGGCCAGCGCTTCGCGCAAGGTGTTGGAAGCGATCGCCAATTCGGGCGTGCCGCGCGGACTGATCACCCTGATGGGTTATGCTGGCTGGGCTCCCTGGCAGCTGGAGAACGAGATCAAGGTGGGGGCTTGGCTGCCCACCGACGTCAACGCCGAGATCGTGTTCGATACGCCGCCCGCGGAGCTCTGGGCGCGCGCCTATCAACGCGTCGGAGCGAGCCCGATGTCTTTCAATACGCGCACGGTCGGCTCGGCTTGAGCGCCCCTAGCCGCTGACCAGCGGCACGAAAATGCAGGGCACGGAGCGCCGCCAACGCAGCTCACCGGCGCTTGATTTCTCGCCCACGAGTAGGGTTTGGGTGTGTTCGTCACCGACTGGGATGACGATTCGCCCGCCCTCGGCCAGCTGCTCCACGAGGGCCTGTGGAACTTCGTTCGGCGAAGCCGAAACCAAGATTCGGTCGTACGGTGCGTGCGCGGCCAGACCCAAGCGCCCGTCCCCCAGCACGACCTGCACGTTGTTCGCGCCACTACGTGCCAAGTTGGCTCGTGCGAGATCAGCCAGCGCGGGGCGAACTTCGATCGCGTGCACCTCGCGCACGAGCTGTCCCAATAGAGCTGCCGCATAGCCCGAGCCAGCCCCCACCTCCAGCGCGTGATGCGGGGGCTGGCACTCGAGCTCGCCGAGCATGATCGCAAGCATGCTCGGTTGACTCACGGTCTGCCCCTCTTCGAGCGGCAGTGCACGATCTTCGTAGGCAATGGCGCGTTGCGCTTCGGACAAGAATTCATGCCGTGGCACGTTGGCGAACGCGTGTAAAATTCGCGCATCGTCGACTTGTGTCGAAGCGCGGATGCGTTCGATCAGCCGCTGCCGCTCTTGGTCGTGATCCCTCGACATCGGAATCACGATCGGTCCGCTTGGGCAACGCCGCAACGGCTGAAGCGCTGAAATGCTCGATCGAGCCTCCGTAAATCGGCTAGGCGGGCGTCGATTGCGCTCGTCACGCCGGGGCAAAAATGCTGCTATTTCCCGCGGATGCGGCGTTGGCTGGCGGTCTTCTGTTTCCTGCTCGCGGCAGCGCGTTTTGGCACGTTGCGGGCGGAAGCGCCGCCGCGTCCAGCGGCGGCACGCCGCTGTAGCCCCGAGATGGTTCGCGTGCACTCCTTCTGCATCGACCGTTGGGAGATCAGAACGGTGGACGTGGCCACGGGCGAACCGCTGTCACCGTTCTACCCCACGAGTCCCAAGCTGGCCGCGAGCGTCCGTGACACCTGGCTGTGTGAGCAGGGCACATTGGGCGGGGCGGCGGCGCGCGCATTTCCCTTGCCCGAGCTATCGCGTTTTCAACGCGAGCACTCCTTCGAGCCGCGGGCGGTGTCGGAGGCGGGTGCTTTGCCGCAAGCTTATCTGTCGTACACCCAAGCCAAGCGCGCCTGTGAGAATGCGCACAAGCGGCTGTGCAGTAAAGACGAGTGGGTGACCGCGTGCCGCGGGCAGAAGGGCACTCAATTTCCCTACGGCGATGGCTTTCGAGCTGGGCGCTGCAACGTGCATCGCGCGATCCACCCCGGGCACGTCTTGCACGCCTCGTCGTCGCTCGGACTGCTGGATCCGCGGCTCAATTTGGTCGAGGAAGGGGAAGAGCCGCTGCTCCGTGCGACGGGCGCGACCGCCACTTGCGCGAGCGAGTGGTCGGGCGAAAAGATATACGACATGGTGGGAAACCTCGACGAATGGGTCGAAGATAAAATGTTTTTAGGGGGATTCTACGCGCGCGCAACACAGAAGGGCTGCGACGCGCAAGTCTCCTCGCACGCAGAGATCTACTTCGATTACTCGACGGGCACGCGTTGCTGCACTGACCTGAGGTAGGGTCTGGGTTAACGCGACCCAAATGCCGACGCCGCGATCCTCGAACAAGAATCTGCTCGTTGGTGTGGCGCTGATTGCACTGGTAATCGGCCTGGGCACAGCGGGCTACGTGGGTGCCGGTTGGAAGCTCAGCGACGCCTTCTACATGGTCGTGATCACGATCTTCAGCGTCGGCTACGGGGAGGTGCACCCGATCGATACGCCATGGCTGCACTTCCTCACGGTCAGCCTGATCGTGCTCGGCTGCACCGGCATGATTTTCATGACCGGCGCATTGGTCCAATTCCTCACGGCCGCCGAGTTGCAACGATTTTTAGGGATCAAGCGGATGAAGAACGAGATCGAACAGCTCAAGGCTCACGTCATCGTGTGCGGTTTCGGTCGCATCGGCAACATGCTGGCGCGCGAACTGAAAGAGGGCAAAACCAGCTTCCTCATCGTCGAGCGCGCGGAAGGCCGGATCGCCGAAGCGCGCGGCCTGGGTTACTTGGCCATTCAAGGCGAGGCGACGGACGAAGGCGTGCTGCGCGACGCCGGCGTCACCCGCGCGCGCGTGCTGGCGACGGTGCTCCCAGACGACGCGGCCAACGTGTTCATCACGCTCAGTGCGCGCAGCCTGAACAAAGCCCTCCACATCATCGCCCGCGGGGAAGTCCCGACCACCGAGGGCAAGTTGTTGCAAGCCGGTGCGGACGAGGTGGTGCTGCCCACCCACATCGGCGCCGAAAGGATCGCCGAGTTGATTCTGTTTCCCAAAACGGCCGCCCTGATCCGCAACGACGAGCGCATGCGCGGTCTAGAACGCAGCCTGCACAGTTTGGGCTTGAACCTGGAGGTGCTGCCGGCCGCCGAGGGCAGCAAGTTTGCGAATCAAAGCATCGAACAGGTCGAGCGTCAGGCGGGCGGCGCGTTCTTGATCGTCGCCATCAATCGAACGGATGGTAGCACCGTCACCCGTCCGCCACCGTCGACCCAAATCGAAGCGGGCGACGGCGTCGTTCTGATCGGTCGCAGCGGCCGCAGCGCGGCCGTGGAGTCGTTCCGCGCCTCGTCCGGCTAAGCTCCGAACGCGGCACGCACGACGCGGCGCGAGTTGCGTTGCTGGATCGCGAGCGCCCACTCCCGATTGACCTGCGCCGTGCTTCGGGCGTGGCGTAAGCACGCAGGCAGGGAACCACCGAGCGACGCAGACCGTGAATGGGCGACGAAGCCGGCCACCCAGACGACCTCATTGAGGAGCAAGGCGGCCCGCAGCCTGGGGCTGGTGCGACGACCGCGGCGTCATCGCAAGCCCCGTTCGAACGCAGCCGCGCCTCGTTTTTGGAGGCGCGGCTTCGTCGCGTTTTCGAGTACCTGAAGGGTGGAGCGGAGGGGGATCGAACCCCTGACCTCTGCATTGCGAACGCAGCGCTCTCCCAGCTGAGCTACCGCCCCAACAGGGACGCGGAAAGTAGCTTTTGCGCCGTAAGTGTCAACAGAAAAACAGCGCGCGGCGCCGGTTTGGGCACAGTCTTGGGCTCGCTTCGGGCCGCTTTTTTGTGCTCTCGCCCCCAATTGGGCCGTTGACCCCCGTTGACCCCCAGACGCCGGTGGTTATGTTGCTCGCGTTCGCGGCCTTGGGCGCTCCGTTCGCTGCCTCTTGCGCTCCGCCGCCGCGTGACGACTTCGCAGAGCTTGCCCCGATCCGCGGGCGGCTGCAACGGTACGACATCGCATGTAAAGAGTCCCTCGCCAGTGCCGGGGGGCGACGTGAGGAGAATCAGGACAATGGGTAAGATCATCGGCATCGACCTCGGCACGACCAACAGCGTCGTGGCCGTCATGGAAGGCAAGGAAGCCAAAGTCATCGTGAACGAAGAGGGAGCGCGTCTGACGCCCTCCGTCATCGCTTGGGACGACAAGGGCGAGGTCCTGGTCGGTACGATCGCCAAGCGTCAGGCCGTGACGAACCCGGAGAATACCGTGTACTCGGCCAAACGCTTCATCGGCCGCCGCTTCGAAGAGAGTGAAAAGGAGGCCAAGCGCTTCCCCTTCAAGCTGGTCAAGGGACCCAACGGCGACGCGTGGATCGAAGCTCGCGGCAAGCAGATGGCGCCGCCGGAAGTTTCGGCCAAGGTGCTGCAAAAGCTCAAGAAGGCCGCTGAAGACTACCTCGGTGAGAAGGTCACGGAGGCTGTGATCACGGTTCCGGCCTACTTCAACGACGCCCAACGCCAAGCCACCAAAGACGCCGGCAAGATCGCCGGTCTGGACGTGAAGCGCATCATCAACGAGCCGACCGCGGCGGCGCTCGCTTACGGTCTCGACAAGAAGGCCAACGAGATCATCGCCGTGTACGATTTCGGCGGCGGTACGTTCGATATTTCGATCCTCGAAGTCGGTGACAACGTGGTGCAAGTGATTGCCACCAACGGCGACACCAACCTGGGTGGTGACGACGTCGATCACATGCTGATGGATTGGCTCAGCGCCGAGTTCCGCAAAGACACCGGCATCGACGTCTCGAACGACAAGATGGTCATTCAGCGTCTGAAAGACGCCGCCGAACAGGCCAAGATCGAACTGTCGAACAAGCAAGAGACTACCATCAACCTGCCCTTCCTCACGGCCGACGCCAGTGGCCCGAAGCATCTACAGAAGCAACTGACGCGCTCCAAGCTGGAGCAGATGATCCGTCCGCTGGTCGATCGCACCCTCGAGCCGCTCAAGCGCGCGCTCGAAGACGCGAAGAAGAAGGTCAGCGACATCAACGAGGTAGTGCTCGTCGGTGGTTCCACTCGCATTCCGCTCGTGCAAGAAGTCGTCACCAAGTACTTCGGCAAGGAAGCGCACAAGGGTGTCAATCCGGACGAGGTCGTGGCCATCGGCGCGGCCGTGCAAGGCGGCGTGCTCTCCGGCGACGTGCAAGACGTCGTGCTGTTGGACGTCACGCCCCTCTCGCTGGGTGTGGAAACCCTGGGCGGCGTGATGACCGTGATGATTCCCCGGAACACCACCATCCCCACGCAAAAGAAGGAGATTTACTCGACCGCGGCGGATAGCCAAACGTCAGTGGAGATTCACGTTTTGCAGGGCGAGCGCGCGGAGGCTCGTTACAACCGTACGCTCGGCAAGTTCCACCTGGAGGGTCTGCCGACCGCGCCGCGCGGCGTGCCGAAGGTCGAGGTTACGTTCGACATCGACGCCAACGGTATTCTATCCGTCGGTGCGAAAGATCTGGCCACGGGCAAGGATCAGCGCATCACGATCACCGCCTCCAGCGGTATCAACAAGGACGACATCGACCGCATGGTCAAGGATGCGGCCGCGCATGAAGCCGAAGACAAGCGCCGTCGTGAAGAGATCGACCGCCGCAACAAGCTCGATAACATGTGTTACCAGCTCGAGAAGCAGATCGCGGACAACAAGGACAAGCTGGGCGGGGTCGATGTGGCCTCGATCGAAGCCTTAATCAAGGAAGGTCGCGCTGCGGTCGAGAAGCAAGACGACGACAAGGTGACGGACGTCTTGGCTCGGCTCGAGAAGGAAGCGCACGCGATGGCTTCCAAGATGTATGAAGGCACGGGCGCACCGCCCGGCGGCGCGGCGGGCCCGGGTGGCGGCGCTGCAGGCCCCTCGGCAGGTGGCGACGACCCGAAGAAGGGTGACGTGATCGACGCCGAGTTCGAAGAAACGAACTGAGCGCTAGTAACCGGTAACTGAAAGGAACGCGCGTCCGACGTGGCAAAAGCCGCGCTGGGGGCGCGTTTCTGTCGTTTTGTGTCTAGCTCGGGCGCGTGTAGAGTGGCTCCAATGTTGAAGGAGCGCTCGAAGCTTTCGTCGCGGTGGGTCTCGTACAACGTGCTGCTGGGAGCTGTGCCAGCCGCGCTAATCGGTTGCGGCTCGCCGCCCGCTCCAACGGCGCCCCTGGCTGCGCCGGTCGTGAACTCGGCGCCGGTGGTGAAGGAAGAAGCGCCGGACTTGGCGCCAGTACCGGCGCCCGCGGAGCTGATTGCCCTAGTCCGCTTCAAGAAGCCCCAGACTGCGATCGAGACGGTCGCTGCCTGGGCGAATTTCCCGTACAAGCTGCACGATGTGCTGCCCGTCGAGTTCAAGGGGCTCGAGAGCGTGGTGGCTTGGGATGCACCGGTCGAAGCAGCCGTAGCGCTCGACCCGTTGGGTGAGGGCAAGGTGGCCGAGCCGCTCTCCGTAGTCTCAGTGGGCCTGACCTCCTTGGAGGGCGCGCTCGAGTTCGCGCGCGGCAAGGGACAAACGGTGCGGCGCTTGCGCGCTGGGGTGTACCGCATCGGTGACTCCGATGACGTTTCGTGCGCGGCGGGCGTGGCGGTTGGCAGTGCGCCGGCTCGTTTGGTCTGCGGGCACCGCGCCCACGACGTCGACGGCCTGTTCAACTATGCGACGCGCGGCTTGCCCAACGAACCGCTGCCAAGCGTGGATTTTCAGCTCGAGCTGCGGCTCGAACCGGTCAAAAAGAAGTACCAGGCGGAGATTGGCTCGGCGCGCTTGCTGGCGGGTTTCTTGCTGCGCGAGGTTCAAGTCGACAACCCGCGCTTCGATCGCGCATTGTCCGACGTGGCGTACACTTTGATCGACGAAGCCACGGCCGTCGTCCACGATCTCGACAAAGTGCGACTGGACACGCGTTTGGACAGCGCGAAGAACCTGATCGACGTGCGCTTCGGCTTGAAATTCGTGGGTCAGAAATCTTGGTTCGTGCAGACGAGTAGCGAGGCCTTGTCGAACGCTGCACCGGTGCCAGAACTATTTTGGCAATTGCCCGCGGACAGCACGGCCGCGGCCTTCGGCGGCGGTTTGAAGCCCGGGCGCCTCAAGCCCATCGGTCACACCTTGGCGGAGCTCGTGGACGGCTACCTGGAATCCGAAAAGGTTCCCGTGGCGCTACGCAATCAAGCGTCCAAAACGGTGGAATTGGCGTTCGACCAGAAGAACAGCCCGGTGCGCGCCGAGGGTGAGCTCAGCGAGATCCCGAGCGATGCGTTTCTGGCCGCGAACTGTCGCCTGTTCGGCTGGCACCTCGCGGCGGTCGACGGAGATCCCAAGAATCTGCTCGGGTTTTTCGATGGCCTGCAGGCGACGCTCTCCAGCCGTGATCTGGCCCGCTTACTCAAAGCCCGTTTGAGAGCAAACGCCAGCGTGCCCAAGCTCACATCGCATGGCGTGCAAGTGCGCGGCTTCAAGCCTGGAGCCAAGGCCTATCGCCTCGACATACCGCGTGAGCTTTTCGAAAAGTATGCCAGCGGGCAGCTCAAGCAAGACTTGGCAGCCAAGGGCAAGAGCGGGGCCAAGAGCGCGCCGCTGACTGTGATCGTTGCCTACGACGGCGAGCGCAGTTGGGTAGGTATGAGCCCGGACGAGAAGGCGATGATCAAACGCCTCGAGTCGCTGAAAGATCCCAAGGCACCCGTGCTGCGCGTTCGGGAGGGCCTCGACGCACTCAAGAGCAAGTCATACGCAACGGGCGGCTTCCTCTCTCTGCAGCACTTTGCAGGCAAGGCGGGCGCGTTTGCGGCCCGCGATACCGATGCAACCAAGTTGTTCAACGCATTGCCGCACCACGGTCAGACGCCAGTGCTGTTCAGCTCCGAGTTGGGCGCGAACGGCCCCGAGCTCACCACCACGCTCACCTTGCCGCGCGCGACGGTGGAGGACTTAGGAGCCTTGATCCCCGTGTTGGTGCTGATGGCGGGCTCGCGCGATTCGGTCATCGCTTCGCCCTGAGTGCGCGCTTTCGAGGCGCACTTCGATAAGTGCGGTTTGGGCTCGCCCAAACTTGGCCGTGGACCCCACCAGGGACTAATCCAGGAGGCGGATGTACGACTTCAGGCGACACATAACCACACTGTGTGCTGCCGCCGGTTTGGCGCTGGTTTCTGCGCCTGCGCAGGCTTGGGTCGAGACCGAGGTGCGTTCGCACGTCGCGACAGTCGACGTCGATCGCGCCGGGAAAGCGCTAGTCACCCAAGACCTCACGCTAGCGGTGCGCGGCGGGCCATTGCCTGGGTTCGAGCTGAGCGGCGTCGATCTCGATGCCGAACCGCTGCCCGACGCCAGTGTGTCGTCGGCGGCGAACTCCAAAGCGCAGCTGACGGCGACACCGCTTTTGCTCGACAAGCGCGATGACGGCACGCTGCGAATCGAGGTCGACCGTGAAAAGGGGCTGCGTACGGGAGTCTACTCGTTTCATTTTCAGTACCGCACCGATCTGCTGAAGCGAGACTTGATCCGGCGCGAGGGCAACGAGGTCGAAGTGCGTTGGGTGGGGCCGCGCTTCGAGCAAGGGATCGATTCGGCACGCGTGATTTTTCGGTTGCCCGCGGGCCCGACGCCGCCGGTGTTGCCCGACCTGAATAGCAGCGCGGGCCGCTTGCAAGACGGAGACGCGCTCGGCGGCGTGTTCATCGGCAATCTGCATCGGCTCGCGGACAAAGACGAACTCGACATCGTGCGGCCGCATATCTCGCGCGGTGAGCCCGTGCTCTGGCGCGTGCGTGTCAGCGCGAAGGCATTCGACGCCTTCGCCAACCCCTTGCCGCTGCCACGCACCGATAAAGCGAACACCGCCCGCGCGCTTTCGTTGGGCGGGGGTACCCAGCCCCGACAGCGACTCGCCTGGTGGTCGTGTGCGGCGCTCGCGGCGCTCGCCTATGCCTTCGCCGTAGCCGGAAAATGGCGTTATTTCTCGAGGCTCTGCGTCGAACGCGGCGCGCTCGCGCGTTCGCTCGTGCCCTTGCCGGTGGGCTTGCGCGCGGCTGCTTCAGGCACGTTGCTCGCGTCGGCGTTCGTCAGCGCTGCCTGGTTCGACCAAGCGACGCTCGGCGCCGCACTGCTCGCTTCGGCGATGGCGTTCGCTTGCCAGTACGCGACGCCCGCGAAGATCGTGTTGCGAGGGCCGGGCCAATGGCTACCGATCTCGGATCGGGAAGCCTTCGCGCGCGCAGCAGCTCCGATCGCGGGGCGCTTTCTCGACGCCGGTAGTTGGCCCGGCTTGACCGTGTTCGGCCTGCTCTGCGCAGCGCTCTTGCTGGCCGCTTGGTGCTTGTTCGCGCGTGCGCCCTATCAAGCCCTGCTGCTGCTTTTGGGCTCCGCCAGCATGCTGCCGCTCTTTTTCACCGGGCGCGCCGCGCAGCTGCCGGCAGACTTGGCGACCCGTCCGCGCGCGCTGCTCGAAAAGCTCGCGCTCCGCCTACGCCGCGCGCCGGGCAGCAAAGTCGTGGCCTGGGCGCGCATCCCGGAAGGCCGAGCGACGGCCGACGAACTGCGCCTGTTGGTGCAAGTGCCGGCGGCCCAGCGGGGCCTCTTGGGCGTGGAAATCGGCGTGGAATACGGGGTCGCGGCTGGTGGCTCTGCGGCCGCGCCATTCGTGCTGATCCGCGCTCGTGAGGGCTCGGCCGTGATCAGCGCCTTGCCGCGTGAGTTGGTCTGGACTCGTGGACGCAAGGCCGACGAGCGCGCCGCTTTGCTTCGGCCGCGTCTGCCCACGGTGGCACACTGCGAGCAGCTCGTGCGGGAGTTGGTCGAGCAACTGCGCGACGCCGATCAGAATCCGGGGCAACGCCCGCGTTCGAGCCGCAGCACCGTCCAGGCTGCGGCTTCGCGCAGCGTGCTGTCGCCCGCGCACGTGCTCTAAGCCTGGCCCTCAGCGCTGGTAGTCCAGGCTCTGTTCGAGCTGACAGTTGCGAAGCGGGTTGTCGCTGAGGTCGGTGACGACCACCGAGGTGGTGATGGCGGCCCCTGCCGTCTGCTCGTCGTCGGACACCGCGAATTCGAAGTAATCGGTAGTCGAGTAGTAGTTGTACGTCCCATCGCTCTCGGAGCAGGGCAGGGTGCCCGAGTTGAGGAACGCGCTCCGGTCTTCGACATCGGCCAAAATTTCGCAGTTCGCGCCGGGGCCGAAGATCAGATCCGAGGTGGTGCCGAGGCCGACCTTATCCACGGTGCCCGTCTCGGCGGGAGCGGTGCTTGGGGCCGAGCCCTCGCAAGTGGTCGTGATCGTGCCGCCGACGAGCTTCCAATTGCCGGTGAACAGCGAGAAGTCCACGCCGCTCGGAGCTCCGCCCGCCGACGAGCCCGCGCGCCCCGCGTTGCCGCTTCCGGCTTTGGCCGGGGCGCCGCTGTTGCCGCTGCCCGCTTTGGAGGGTGCGCCGGCACTTCCGTTGCCGCTTCCGGCTTTGGCTGGCCCACCACTGCTGCTGTCGTCGCTGTCGGCGGGTTTGGCTTCGTCTAGCGGTTGGACCAGGATGCAACCGGGGATCAAGAGCAACACCAACCAGCGCCAGGCAGTCGTTTTCACAGGTTACCCCCGAGCACCAAGCCGGCCACTCGTGGCGAGACGACCGGCGTCAGCCGCAGCCGGGCCGCGCTCGCGGGCGGGCTCTCGTGCTTGCCACCGCTGACCAAGAAGTACACGAAAAACCCGGCAGAGACGAGGGTCCCGCCGACGAGGACCGCGTTCACGGTGCCGAGCGTCTGCGCTGAGTCTCGTGTGTCGAAGCGCGAAGGATCGTTGCTCGAGTTGGCGTCGTTGAAATCGCTCCGTTTGCTCGAATACAGCACCCCCGTGACGACCGAGCCGATCAAGAAAGCGCCGGTTGCGGCCCCGGATACGATCGCGCCGACGTTCGGACTGGAGCTCGGCGTGGCTTCCGGCGCTGGAGCCGTGACAGGGACGGAAGCGCCCGCTGCCGGCGGCGGTACGGCTTGAGGCGCGTTCGCGCCGTCTTTGAGTACCGGTACGGTCACGCTGAGCGTCGTCGGCGTTGCGGGGGTGTCGAACGTTTGTGTGAACGGCTCTTTGCCCGGTGCGGACGCTTCAACCACGTGCTTACCCGGATCGACGGCAATGGGCAGCCCCAATGCAGCCGCCGCGAGCTCGCGTGAATCGAACTTGACGATCAAACCGGGGACAGCGGCCCCGGGTGCGAGCGAGACGCTGACCCGTGCCAGCTTCGGATCGAGTGCGCGCACGTGCTCGTCGGCGAGCTGCGCGCGGTCGGTGTCGCCTTCGCGCTTGGCCCGCGAACTGGCCTCGCTAAACTCTGCCCAAGCCGTCGCCGGCTTGCCCTCCGCCTCGTGGCAGATCGCCAAGTTGAGCAGCGTACCGAGCCCGGGGTCGAGCTTGTAGCTCTCGGCGAACTTCGGACACGCTTCGGCGAACTTGCGCTCGCCGGAGAGCCGTTTGCCCTCGCGAAACAGGGACTCGGCCAAAGCGGCGTTGCTTTGCGCCCGCGCCGGCATCGACCAGGAGCACGCGGCGACGGCGGCGAGCAGGGTGAGGGCAGATGAGCTTCGTGGCAGGTGACGGGACAGCATTCCAGCTCCTCTCGGTAGCCCCGCCTTTTGCCGGCGGAAAGCCCATTTCGGCGTTTCCATTGGGTTTCGCGGGAAATTGCCGGCTCCGCCTGGACGGAGATTGGTCGCCAGGCTAGGCCTGTAGTCTTATTCTCGATAGGAAGATCACGATGACCGAGGTTTACGCAGGGCAGATACTCGGCGGCAAGTACCGCGTCGACCGCGTGCTCGGCGCGGGGGGGATGGGCATGGTGGTCGCGGCCACGCACCTTCAGCTCGACGAGCGGATCGCGATCAAGTTTCTCTTGCCCGAGGCGCTCAAGAATCCAGAAGCCGTGGCTCGCTTCGGGCGGGAGGCAAAGGCGGCCGTGAAGATCCGCGGTGAGCATGTGGCGCGCGTGATCGACGTGGGCACGTTCGAAAACGGTGCGCCGTACATGGTGATGGAGCACCTCGACGGCCGTGATCTGGCCGCGCTGATTCAGGAGCGCGGCGCGCTCGCCCCCTCCGACGCAGTCGATGCCGTGCTGCAGGCCTGTGAAGCGCTGGCCGAGGCGCATGCGCTCGGCATCGTGCACCGTGATTTGAAGCCCGCCAATCTGTTCATGGTGCGCCGTCCGGACGGCACTCCCAGCGTCAAGGTGTTGGATTTCGGCATCTCCAAGCTGACCGCGGCCGGAGCCGACCACTCGATGACCAAGACCACGGCGGTGATGGGCTCGCCGCTGTACATGTCCCCCGAGCAAATGACCGCGTCGCGTCAAGTCGATGCGCGCACCGACATTTGGGCGATCGGCGTGGTATTGTACGAGCTTTTGACCGGTCGCGTGCCGTTCAGCGCCGAGACCTTGCCCGAGATTTGCGGCTTGATCTTGACCGCGACGCCGCCCGCCGTTCGCGACTATTCGCCTGCGGTCCCCGATGCGCTGCAAGGCGTTGTCCGGCGTTGCCTGGAAAAAGATCGCGAGCGCCGCTTCGCAAACGTGAGCGAGTTGGCCCAGGCGCTTTCGCCCTTCGGTTCGCGCGCCACGTCGCGATCGGTGGAGCGCATCGCGCGTATCTTGGGCGCGTCGAATGTGCTCGATGCCCTGCCCCTGTCTGCGCCCGCATCCATGCCGGCACAGTTCGGTCCGTCTACCCAGTCCAATTGGGGCCAAACCAGGCCCAGCCGTTCGAGCGCCATGCCGCTCGCGGCCGGGGCCGCATTGGTCGTGCTTTTGGGCGGACTCGGAGCGTTTTTTCTGCTGCGCAGCAAGGCCGAAGTCGCTCCCACACTGGCTGCATCGAGTCAGCCGGCGTTGGCCGAAGCGATTCCGAGCGTCACTCCGCCAGCATCGGCCGTCGCCCCACCGGTCGTCACCGCGAGCGCTGCCGTCCCTGTCCCTACGCCCGCAGCTCCAACGCCAAGCCTCGCTGCTCAGAGTCCGTCCAAAGTCGCGTTAGCGGTGAAACCAGTCGCCAAACCAGCGCTGCCCGCAACGCCGGTGGCCGTTCCGGTTGCGCCGCCTGCCAAGACCAAGCGCAGCGCGGACGATTTGTTGAGCGGCCGGAACTAGCCCGCTCCCTCTTCGAGTAACGATGCGAGGTCGGGCGGCAGCGGCTCGTGCACGGTGAAGCCGGGCACGCTCGCAGTTCCCGCCCAACTGAGCTGGCTTGCGTGGAGCGCATGGCGCGCGCCGAATGCGGGCAGCGGTTCGCCGCCGTATACCGCGTCGCCGGCGATTGGGTGACCAATCGCCGCGAGGTGAGCGCGGATTTGATGGCGAAAAGCGCTGCTGACTTCGAGCTCGATCAGCGCTCGCGTGCCAAACGTGCGCTTGAGACGATAGCGCGTGATCTTGTGCCGGGCGTAGCCCGAGCGATTGTCCACGTCGAGCACGCGCACGCGCTCCGGGTGCGCTGGATCGGGCGCGAGTGCTCGCGAAATTTCGCCTGATTCGGCCAAACCCGCGGCGGACACGACGGCCAGGTAGCGCTTATGCAGCTCCTCCCGTTCCAGTGCTTGGCTCAGGCGCAGGAAGGCTTCCGCGCTGCGCGCCGCCAGGACGAGGCCGGAGGTCTGCGTGTCCAAGCGGTGGACGATGCCTGGTTCCCGCGCGCGGTGCCCGACGCCTTGCATTTCCGGGTAGCGCGCGACGAGCGCGCCGCACAGGCTACCGCGCTCGCTCGTCGTGAGCGGCGCAGTTGGCATGCCCGCCGGCTTGTTGACGACCACCAGCTCGACGCGTTCCAGCCGCAAGTCGAGCGGCAGCTCGGGCTCGGGCTCGAGCGACGCACGCTCGGCGAATTCGACCGTGATTTTGGCGCCGGGGCGGAGCAACGTCGACTTCTTTGCGCGCTGACCGTCGACGCGAACCAGGCCCTGCGCACACAGATCTGCGGCCTTGTGGCGTCCGACTCCGGGGACGTGCCGGCTGAGGAACTTGTCGAGCCGGATTTCGCCGTCCGTTTCGCGCGCTTCCAGCTCCAAGCGCGGCGCGCTCACCACGCGCCTTGCAGCCCGAGACTCATGAACGAACGAGTGCCGCGGGAAGGATTGGCGGGTTCGATATTGAAGTAGGGTAGCGCGCGCAGCGGCTTTTCGTCCTTGCTACTGGCACCACGGGTAGAAAAAAAGCCGATGCTACCGCCGATCACCGTGCCGGCGGCGATGCTCGCCAACCACAACCGATTGCGGGTCGCGTCGTCTTTGCCCTCCTGCACCAGCAACAATGGGCTGGCGGCGGCGGCACCCGTTAGTGCACCCAGGCTCGCGGCTAGGTCGATCAGCAGCATGCGCGATGAGCTGACGTTCACCTGTGTCGCGAGTGCGCCCGCGGTCAACACGCCGAGCCCAGCGCCGTAGCCCATGCCGCGCCGCGGGGGCTCGCCATTGAAGCTCGTGCTGCCGCGATAGAACATCTCGGTCAAGCCGCCGAGCAGCGTGCCGCCGGCGCCGCCCGAGTGCGCAAGCAGCGCGCCGCCCTCGCTCATCGGCTTGGAGCTGAGCGCCGCGACGCTCAGCGAGACGCCCGCGGACGCCGCGACCAGCCCATAGACATACAGGTCCTCGTCCGGTTGATCGTAACTTTTGGCGATGAGTACGCCGGAGGCAACCGGCCACCAAGCACCGGCCGACACGAACCAAGCATCACCGAGCGTGATGTCCCATTCGTCGGCCACTAGCATCGATGCGCCCAGGCCGATGCCAGTGCCGAGCGCCACGAGCGGGTACGTGAGACGCGCGTCGTCCGACCCGCTCGCGCGTTGCAGTGAAAAGCCGACATAGCCGCCGAGCACGGCGGCGTTCAGCGCCAACACGGCGCGACCTTGCGAACGCGGTGTTTCACTCTCGAGCGTGCGCTCGGGTGTGAGCGGCTCCGGACTGCGCTCCGCGATCGCATGCGCGCTGCGCACGACGTCGCGCATCATCAGGTTGGCGCGGATCTCCAGCGTTTGCGGTTCGACGCGCTGCGAACGCACGCGGAGCACATTTTCACCCGGGGCGACGGCCACGATGCGCAGCCGCACGTTGCTACCTTCGAGGCTCACCCGCGGAGAGATCAACCACGAATCATGCGCTCGCTCGATCAGTGCATCGTCCGTCGGCAGAACCCGAGAACGATCCGAAACGGTCAAGGTCAAGCCCAGATCTTGAACCGCTTCGCTCAAGATGCCGTCGAGCTGCCGGGCGAGCTTGGTCAGCTGCTCGGCGTCTTCCGGCTGCAGCACGACCTCGGTCTTGGCCGGGGTGGCCGTGGGCAGCAAGACGGCCTCACTGGGCGCAGCCAGCGCGACCCCTGACGCAGTGAGGAGCGCGGTGGCGAGTGCAGCGACTACGGCGAGGTTGCGCATGGCGATCGGCCGACGGCGGGTCTCAGAACATCACCGTGGCGTTGAGCCATGCGTCGATAGCATGGGAATTGTCCACTTTGAAGCGCTGCCCGGGATCATCGATGACACGACGGTAGTTCGGATTCGGAGTACCGGAGACCGTGGCGGCCGAGCTTGCCGCAGCGCCTCCGCTTCGGCAAGGGCCAGCCTTACCGCTGTCACTGGCGAAGTCCGGGTTGCACGACTGATCGAAGGTGATGAAGTGAGATTGCACCAGCGTGTAGCCGCTGCCCACGTGGAACTTGATGTATTCACCGGCCTGCCAGGTAAACTCCGTGCTCAAGCGGTACGTGCCGTGCGCCTGGACGTCGGTGATGCCAGTGAAGTACACCTTCTCCGACTTGGGGTTCACCACCGACGGGGTCTCGTTGCACGGTGTGCTCGTGGTGCAGTTCGGGTTCTGCTGGTACTCGGCGTAGTTCGGCACCCGAAGCGATGGCGCGTCGCTCGAACCGAGAGCATCGAACAGCTCGGAGTAGTCGCGGCCCTCGGAAACGTACGTGCCAGTGAAGCGGAAATCCAAGGTGATGCGCTGGAACTGCTCGCGAATTTCCCAGGGGATCACGTTCAGGCCGAACAACAGCGTCCCGCGCAGCGGCGGATGATTGGCGAGCACGCCTTTCAAGTTCGTCGAACCAAAGTCCGAAGAGCTGTTTTGGAACTCGACCAAGGCGCGGAAACCGCCGTATGGCTCGATGTATTTGAGGCGTCGGGACAGGTAAGTATGGCCCTCGATGGCGGTCGTGCCACGGCTCACTCCGGGCGTGCGCGAGCCATTGAAATTGCCCTCCAACGGCCCAGCGTCCAGATTCGGGTATTCCCCGGATTTGCCGTTGCGGTTGAGATCAGCCGGGTAGGCGCACTGCACCTGCCCGGCAGCCTGATTGAGGCCACTGCCGTTCGAATTGCAGGCGTGCATCGGCTCCGAAACACTGAAACGCCCTTCGACGCCGATCAGCCAGGTAGGCCGGGCGCTGTTGCGCATTTGGTTCATCAGCGCCGCATCGATGCCGACGGCCAGGTACTCGATGCCGCTCCGGGTGGGGGACTTGAAGGGCAAGCTGAAGAGTTGCTCACCCGGTGCGCCCGCGAGCGTCACGCTTTGTTGGCCTTCGCTGCCTGCAATGCCGGACAGCTGGCGATCGTCCGAAAGAATGATCGGCACCCGAAACACCAGCGCGACGTCTTTGTACAGGCCGATGTCGGCGCGCGTCAGAAGGCGGCTCGTGGTCTGCTTGTATTGGGCGACGTTCAGGTTGCTTTGCGCGTAGCCGCCACCGCCCAGCCCGGGCTGGGCGATCGAGCTTTCTCGGCGGATCACCGCGGAAGCCCAGGTGCTCTCGAAGCCGAGCGATAAGTGCAGATCGAAGACGTCATCGTCGTCGTCGAACGCGTCGGCGACCTGGGTGATTTCGGCCGGCTCCTTCAGCAGCCGCGGCTCGTTGGCCTTGCGCGGCTCTTCCGCCTGCGCGCGCGCTGGACAGAGAAACATGCAGCACAGGCCCAGCAGCGGGGCGTTGACGGCGAAGCGCTTAAGAAGACTCATTCGCGTGCAAGGGGCGTAAAATACGCCCGGTCGGGACGGTAGCACTACTGCCGCAACCTTTGGCAAGCGCCGTTCGCGATCGACGGAATTCGGTTTAGCGGGGCACGTGGGGCACGCGCTGCCAGCGCTGATCGGCCCGTGCGATGGCGGCCGACAAACTCTGCGAAATGGCCGGATCGCGCTCGCCGAAGGCGGCGGCGGCCGCGATGGCACATGCCGTTCGCGCCTTTGAGCGCTCACGCATGTGGGCTGCTGCGCGGGCTCCGAGCGAATCGTTAGCTCCGCTGCCTTCGCCACCGAGCACGCGTTGAGCACTATTTTCTGCGCTTTGGGCCGCGCTCTGGCAGGTGTCGACTAGCGCTTGGGCATTGGTCGGCGTGCTCGACAAGCGCACTTCTGCGCCGCTGCGCACGGGGTTCTTGAAGGCAGGCTTGCCGCGTGCCTCGGGCTCGACCCAAGCCTCACCTTGTTTGACGCGGACCCGTAGCCCCTTGCTGCCCAGCTCGAGGTCCAGCGCGGCATCACCGTAGTGGACCACACCTTCGGGAGTCGCGATCAAAACCTCCGCCCCCGGTCGCACTCCGAGGTTGGCCGAGGTCGTGAGTTGGCCGTCCGCGAGCAGGATTTGCTCGGCGCCGTCGCGGCAGGGCAGAGCGTGACCCGGGCCGATGAGTCTGAATTCTCGGCTGGTCAGCGTATGCCGAAGGGCGAGTGATGAGCCGGCGCTGAGCTCTACCCAATGCTTGCCATCCAACAAGGCAGAGGTCTGCAGCGGGACGCCATCGACGATGGCCAAGCCGCTCACCACCAGCGCGCGGCAACCCGGCTTTTCGCTAAGCTCGTGCGCGACGGGCTTGGGCTCGCTGGCGGCGAGAGCGGCATTGGGCGTTGCCGACGCCCGGGCGGTACTCGGCCGGCTCGTGGTGTCGTGCTTGCCGCAGCCGTTGGCGCAGGCAGCGCTGAGCGCGAGCCATGCCAGCCGATGGCCGATGCCCGGCATCTCAACCCCCGCGCAGCGAGGGCGGGGGAGGCGGGATGAGCAGAGTTTTCCGATTGTCGTCGTCGTCGTCGGAGAAGATTTCTCCGCTGATGTCTTCCAGGCCGAGCTCTTCTTTGGCCGCGCCCAGCTCGCGGCTGGTATCTGCCAGGCGATCGGCGAGCACACCCAAAAATTGCCACAGCAGCTTGACCGAGAGCTGATGCTCTTTACGCAAGATCTCGAAAAATTCGGTGCGCCGAATCACCATCAGCTCACTATTGCCCGAGGAGCGCACGCTGGCTGAGCGTGGCTGGCTACGTACCAGCGCCATCTCCCCGAAGTGATCGCCGGCGTTGAGCGTGGCGAGCTCCGCACCGTTGCGCATCACCGTAGCCTGCCCCGAAAGCACGATGAACAGCTCCTCGCCCTTGTCGCCTTCGCTGATGATGATCTCTCCGTTCTTGTAGTCACACACGTCCGTGACTTGCAGCACGCGCAGGATTTCGCGATCGTTGAGCGGCCGGAAGAGCGGCATGCGTGCCAAGATGTCGCGCTTGAGTTGCAGCTGTTTGGCCCGCATTTCATCGCGCGAAGTCACGTCACCAACGGTGACTATGACAGAGGTGATGTTGTCCTTGCCGCCGCGCTCGTTGGCGGCCTCAATCATGGATTTGCAGGCCGCCTCTGCGTCCGGGTTGGCGAGGCGCCGGCCCAAGCCCTCCAAATCTTCCTCGAAGTAGCCGCACAGACCGTCGGAGCAGAGCAAGAAGCGATCACCCGCCGTCAGATCTAGGACCAGCGTGTCGGGCTCGACGTGCTCGTACACGCCTACCGCGCGCGTGATGGCGTTCTTTTGTGCCAACTGCTCGACCTGCTCGCGCGGCATCTTCTTGCGCTTGATGAGCTCGTTGTACACCGTATGGTCTTCGGTCAGCTGTTCGAGCACGCCGCCGCGCAGCATGTAGATGCGGCTGTCACCCACGTAGATGATGAACGCCTGCGTGCCGATCACCAATAAGCAGACCAAGGTCGTGCCCATGCCGCGCTTCTTGCTGTCCTTGACAGCTTCCACGTGCACGCGCTGCGATGCGCGGTTCACGGCGAACTCGAGCATGTTCAGGATGTCGCGCTTGCTGACCTTGGCCGCGCCCTTGGCAAGGGTTTCGTAGTCATGAATCAGATCCGCTTGCTTCTTGATCTCCTCGTGCATGGTGCGCACGGCGAGCGCGCTGGCGATTTCGCCGGCGGCGTGCCCCCCCATGCCGTCGCACACGATGAACAGCCCGAGCTTCTTGTCGACCAAGAAGTTGTCTTCGTTCTGATCTCGCACTCTGCCGACATCGGTCAGGGCCGCGAACTTTACTTCGGGAGCGCTCATCACAGCTCAGGATAGCCAAGCGGCTTCGCTTCGGAAAGCGCTCCGCAAAGCCACCTGGATATTTCCCACGATTACCGAATTGTCCCGCGCGCCCGCGCGAGCGCTCGAACGCGCGTGGCTTCAGGCGGCGCTCGCGCTGTCGGCCTCGCACAGCGAGCGAGCGCCGGTGCGAGCTACGACTACATGATCCAACAATGGCACGCCGACCAGCTCAGCGGCGGCGCGGACGGCCCGTGTCATGGCGATGTCTTCCACGCTCGGGCTGGGATCACCGCTCGGGTGGTTGTGGACCAGGATCATGGCGCTCGCGCCGTCACGCAGGGCGGGCGAGAGCACGTCGCGTGTGAGCAGAGCGCAGCCGTGCAGGCCGCCTTGGGCAATGCGGCGCGCCGATTTGAGGCCATACTTGCCGTCGAGCGAGAGCAGCCACACCTCTTCGTGCTCGAGCGTGGCAAGGCGCGGCTTGGCCCAGTCCACGACGCGCTCGAAGCAATCGAAGACCTTTCGCTCCTCTGCCAAAGAGCACAAGAGCGCGCGCCGGCCCAATTCGACCGCGGCCGCGATGCGCGTGGCCTTGGCGGGGCCAATGCCGCGCCGGGCGAGCGCGTGCGGACCGAGCCGCGCCATGCCCTGGAGGCCGCCGCTGCGCTCGAGCAAAGCGAGCGCGGATAGTGCCACCGATTCGCCGGCGCAGCCGGTGCCGAGCAGCAGCGTTAGCAAATCGACATCGGCCAAGCTTTGGACACCGAAGGCGAGCGCGTGTTCTCTCAGATCTACCATGGATCCGCTGGCAGGTGCAGGAACGGTGCCGCGAGCGCACAGCGGGCAAGAGCCGCTCGGAGCGCCGCAACGTGTGGCGATGGCCGGCCATTGGCCGTCGCCATCGTCTTCCGAGAGCGCTATTCGGCGCGTACGACGTCGCTTGGCGCCAGCAGCGTGCGCAAATCTTCCAGGGCGGCTTGCGCAGCCTCCGTCGTCTCGGCGTCGAAGGTAACCTGGGTGCGATAGGTCGGATCGAACCACTTGGGGTAGGAGCCGATTTCGACCTGCGGGTGGCGCAGGACGACCGCGTCGAGCAGCGGTTTCAAGAGGGGCTCTTCGACGCGCAGGTACAGCGCGCGGCTGGCGAAGGACGTCGGACCGCGCAACCAGGCACGCACGGTGAGCAGCTTGAGTTTGAATAGATCGGGGATCCCGGGCAGGATCCAGACGTTGTTCATCACTGGCGTTGGCCACTGCACGTCGGGGCTGCCGAAAAGCGCGGCGCCTACGGGCACGCGCGCCATCAGCAGGTGCGCCTCCGTGAGGCGTTCGCCGTAAACGCCGCGCAGCAGGTCGCTGAGCGTTGGATCGAGCACCACCTCGACGCCGAAGGCGCGCGCGACGGCTTCGACCGTCACGTCGTCGTGCGTCGGACCGACGCCACCGCTCGTGAACACGACGTCGAAGTCGCCGCTCAGGCGCCGCACTTCTTCGGCCAAAATGCCGATTTCGTCCGGCAGCATCACGACCCGCGCCAGGCGAATGCCGAGCGCACGCAGGGCACCCGCCAACGCATGCACGTTCGCGTCCAACACTTTGCCGCTGAGCAGCTCGTTGCCGATTACCAGCGCAGCAGCGGTACGAACGACGCGTTGGGTCATGCGCTGCCCATCGCGTCAGGGGACCGGCACCGTGATTTCGCGCACGATGGGCCGGCCTTCTTCGTCGATCGCGAGCAGCTCTTCGATCCGCTTTTCGGCCGAATTGAGCCGCGCTTGTGAGGCGCGCGAGAGCCGAACGCCCTCTTCGAACAAGTGCAGCGAGTCTTCCAACGGAAGCTCACCAGATTCCAGGCGCTCGACGATTTGGTGCAGGCGCTCGAGGCTGGCCTCGAAGCTCGCGAGCTCCTCGCCCGCTTCGGTGGGTGCATCCGATTGTACGGCTTTGGCGCGGGTCATGGTCGATTCCGAGCGTTGTCGGTTCTCGCCTCCGCTGCAAGCCTCAGCTCGAAAGGACCGCTCGGCAGCGCCGGCAGCAACAAAACTCCGTCGGGATCCGCAAAAACGGGCAGCGCGAGGCCGCTCGCGGTGACCACGAGCGCGCCTCGAATCGTGCTCGAGGGACCGCTCGCTTCCGGCGCTGCGCCTTCGACCGTACGAAGCTCGAGCCACACGCTCTCCGGGCCCGGAGGGTCCGCGGCAGCGGCGGCGTCCGCCAGCGCCAGCGTGGCCGCTTGGCGTACTGCGAGCGAGCCGTCGAGGTCTCGTGCCAAGCGCAACGTTCGCTCGCGGGCGGGTTCGCGACGGATGCCCAAGGCGCGCACGATTGCAAGCCTCACCCCCGCGTCGGTCTCGAAGCGGTAGGCGCCGGACAGGACGCCGAGGGCGCTGCTCTCGCTGCTGTACCCGAGCCCGAGTGCCACGTGGCTGCGCAAGAGCGCGTCGTCGCTCGACAGCAGGGAGAGTAGCTTGGGTCGTAGGCTCCGCGAATCCCGGGCGGCTAGCGCGCGCGCGGCGAGCGGCGCGGCTAGACCACGCGCCTCGACCAAGTCGAGCAAGACGTCACTCGGGACCAGCTCGGCTGATTCGAGTGAAGTGAGGCCAATCGCCAATGCCTCGCGCAACTCCGGCCTCGGCTCGCTCGCCAAGCGTACGGCAAGGGTGCGTGACACTTCGGGCAAGAGGGCGCAGCGTGCCAGCGCGCGCAGCTCCACGCTGCTTGCTTGTTTCAGCAGGGCCGGCAACTCGGAGCGCGAAAAGAGCGCGCTGGCTTGCACGAAGGTGGCTCGGTCGCTCGGGTCGCGCGCGACGGATAGTTCACGCAGGGCGCGGGACAGGCCGCTCGTCGTGCGGCCCAACGCGAGCGCGCGCACGACGCTGGCGCGCACTGCTGCGCGTCGTGTCTTCGTCTGCTGGAGGGCTCGTTCCAGCACCGCTTCTGCATCACTGGCCGGCGCGCGCGCGAGCGCAAACGCCGCGAGCGATGACGTCTCGCGCGTGCCGAGCGCCCCCTCCAAAAAAGAAAACGCGGCGCGCGTTCCAGACAAACCCAGGGCCGTGAACAGCGTCTCTTGCTCGGCAGCGGAGGCGCTGCTCGCGGCGCGAATCAGCGGTGTCGAGAGCTCGCTCACGACTGCTCGGTTGCCGAGCTCGAGCGCGATTTTTCGCGTCGCTTCGTCATCGAACAAGCTGGCGACGGACTGGCCGGCATCACTCGCGTGCAGCTCGAGCAGGATGCGCGCGGCCGCGCTGCGAAACTCGGCGCCCCGTTCGTGCGCCAGCCAATGACGCGCTAAATCCAGCGTATCCTGGTCGCCCAAGCGCGAAAGCGAAACGGCTGCCTCCGCGCGCACGTCGCCCGGCGCGCTCTCGACACTCTGACGCAGGAGCGGGATCGCGCGCGGGTCACCGAGCGCACCAAAAAACGCCACTGCGGTGCGCGTGGGCGTGCGCGCTCCCAACACGACGGGTCGCAAGTCACGGGGCGGAAAGGCCAGCAGTGCGTCACTCGCGGTCTCCGCCATGTGCCCAGGCTGACACAGAGCCTTGCCTAGAGCGGTGAGTGCCGCCTCGTCACCGGTGCGCGCGAGCGCGAGCGCGGCGCTGGCTTCGATCAGGCCGTCGATGGCTTCCGAACGACCCGGGTTGCTGCCCACGCCGACCATGACTCGGACCAAAAATTCGCGCACCGCTGGCCGCGAGGCGTGCGCCGCGAGCGCGCGCACCGCGATCAAGCGATCCTGGGCCGAGCGAGCGGCGCCCCCCGTCTCGAAGCTCTTCAGCAAGAGATCGAGCGCTTGCGCGGTGCCCACGCTGGCCAAGCGCTCGAAGCCGCGCTGACGTTGTTCGGCAGATTGCTCTTTGAGCAGTGCTTCCGCGACGGCGATGCCCAGGTGGGTACGGAGAGTGCTCCGGCGGAGGCCGGGAGGCGCCACGCGCAACGCGCCGCGCCCGCCTGTTACTTGCGCTGCGGCCGGCGGGGCCAAGACCAGCACCAGCAAAACCCCGCGGAAAAGCCGGCGAATGCGCGTCACTCGAGCAGCCCAAAGCCGATCCCGCGGGCTGCCGCGCCGGGGGTCAGCTTGACGACTTGGAAGCTGACCGTCTCGGCGACTCGATCGCGATGGGTGAGGTGACGCAGCGCGAAGACCAGCGAAAACGATTGGTTCAGCGCGCGTTGTTCGGCCTCTGCGCTGTTGCCTTTGGGCTTGGCCCCGACCAACAACACGAAGCTTGGATTTTGGTTCAAGAGCTGCGCGATGGCGCGCACGGTGGCGTCCGATTGCGGAGAAAGTTCGACGCTATCCGCAGCGCCCTGGAAGACGATCGGGCCACGTACGACCAGTGTCGGGTGCTTGCCGGTGGTGTCGATCGAAGCCAGTGCTGGTTTCGGCTTCTGTTTTGCGGCCGGCTGTTCCGGGCAGCCGTCTTCGTCCTCGACGCCTTGGAAATTTTCCGGTTGATCGGGGCAGCGATCCTCGGCGTCATCGAACGTGTCGCCGTCTTTGTCGGGGCTGGGGCAACCGCTCAATAGCGGATCGGAGCGCTCTTCGCCGGGGACGAGCGGGCAGGCGTCGTCCGCATCCAGCACGTGATCACCGTCGTTGTCCGGATCGGGGCAGCCATCTTCGTCTTGAAAAGCATCGCGGTCTTCAGCCTTGGTCGGACACTTGTCTTGCGAATCGAAAATGCCGTCGACGTCGCGATCGCGCTCGGGACAGCCATTTTGCTTGGGGTCGCTCGACGCTGCTCCCGCCTCTTTGGGGCAAGCGTCTCGTGCATCGAGGATGCCGTCGTGGTCGTTGTCCGGATCGAGGCAACCGTCCTCGTCCTCGAACTCGTCGCTGTCCTCTTTTTCGGTCGGGCAGCGGTCGCTGTCGTCCGGCACGCCGTCATCGTCGTTGTCGAAATCGGGGCAGCCGTCGCTGTCTTCGAAACCGTCTTTGTCTTCGGCCAGTTCGGGGCACTGGTCGACTTCATCCGGTACGCCGTCGGCGTCTTGATCGTGCACGCGCGGGGCCCAACCGAGCCCGAGCACGCCGCGCACCGAAGGGGTGCCGACCGCGGAATCCAGCGGCATTTCCACGCCCGCGAGCAGAGATACGGTGCCGGGTGTGTAGCGGGCGGACAAGGCGAGCGCCGCGGGCGACTGCGCTTGCGCGCCGAATTTGGGGGTCAGTGCCAACGCGCCGTGGCTCTCGAGGGCCCACTCCCAGCGGCCCTTCTCGTCGATCCCGAGCACTTGCGGCCGCAGCACCAGCCCAAAGCCCCACGGTAACTCATGACCGAAAGTCTGACCGACGTAGGTTTGCTCCGCGCCCCGCACCTTCACACCGGCCGTCGCGCGCACGGCGATGGCGATCAAGCGCAATTCACCCAGCACGCGCAACTCACCGGTGGCAGCCTGCTCCGACACGTATGATGACGCTTTGCCGGTCGGTAAGGTGACGGCGCCGAGCGCGGCCACGCTGAAGCCGCCCATCTCGCCGCCAGGCAAAAGCGTGGCCTTGAGGTTGAGCCGCAGATCACCGAGGGCGGAATGGGGCAGGCTTCCGCCAATCAGCTCGCTGCCGTAGCCGTCTTGGTAGAGCACGCTGGGCAGCGAGGCTCCGAAGGCCAAGCGATCGCCGACGCCGAAGCCGAAGCCATAGTCCATCGACAGCTGGTTCTGGACTGGCACCGCCGCTTCATTGCCGTTGGCGTCGGTGATGGTCACCAGGCGGTGGGCGTAGGAGGCCCAGGCGCCCACGTTCCACTTCAAGTGGCCGGGCGTGGCGGTCGGCTCGAGGTACAGATTTCCCGCCGGATCGGTCGACGGATGAAAGCCCCTCAGATCCAGCGAAGGCACCGGATCGGCCGCCTCGGCGCGGGGCGTGAGGAACGCGAAGAATGCGAGGCAACAGGGGACCGCAAAACCTGCCGCGAACCGGCCAATCCGCATGGAAGCGAGGCTAGTACCGTTTTCGACCGGCCGCGCGCCTCATTTCTTGCGCGTATCGGCAAACCGGCCTACGCCCCGTGTCCGATGGACGCCATCCGAATTCGCGGTACCCGAAAGCTCGAGGGTTGCATCCAAGTCAGCGGTGCCAAAAACGCTGCCTTGCCCATCTTGTGCGCCACCCTGCTCTCGGATGGCGAGAGTTTGCTGCGCAACGTACCCGGTCTGCGTGACATCGAGACCACCGCTGCGCTCTTGCGCTTCTTGGGTCGCGAAGTGTCGATCGGCATTCCCGAAGTCAGGGTGCATGCGGGGCGGCGTGAGGTGCTCCCCGAGGCGCCCTATGAGCTCGTACGCCAAATGCGTGCCAGCGTGCTGGTGCTCGGGCCGCTCGTGGCGCGCTTCGGTCGAGCCAAGGTCTCGCTGCCCGGCGGCTGTCAAATCGGCGCGCGCCCCGTCGATCAGCATTTGATGGGGCTCGAGGCCATGGGCGCTCGGATCTCGGTCGAGCACGGCTACATCTTGGCTCAAGCGTCGCGCCTGCAAGGTGCCGAGGTCGTCTTCGACATGCCCACCGTGACGGGCACCGAAAACTTGATAATGGCCGCCGCCTTGGCCAAGGGCCGTTCGACCTTCGTCAATTGCGCGCGTGAGCCCGAGGTCGAAGAGCTCGGCCGAGTGCTGAACAAAATGGGCGCTCGTGTCGTAGGCGCGGGCACGTCGATCATTCACGTCGAGGGCGTGGATGAGCTCGCCCCATTCGATCACACGATTGTCGCCGATCGCATCGAAGCCGGCACATTCTTGGCCGCGGTGGGCGCTACGGGCGGCAACGTGTTGCTCCAGGGCTGCCCGTTCGAGGCTTTAGAACCGGTGATCGTGAAGCTGCGCAAAGCGGGGCTCGAGATCGAACGAGACGGCGCGGATGTGCGTGTCGGTCGCGACAAGCCCTTACGCGGTGTGGATGTAACCACGGCCCCGCACCCCGGGTTTCCGACCGACATGCAGGCGCAATTCATGGCCCTGATGGCCTGCGCGCGCGGCCGCAGCGTGCTCACCGAGACCATCTTCGAGAATCGCTTCATGCACGTTCCGGAGCTGCTGCGCATGGGGGCCGACATCGAAACACACAGCAATACGGCGATCGTGGGCGGCGTGGAGCAGCTCTCGGGCGCGTCGGTCATGGCGACCGATTTGCGCGCGAGCGCATCCTTGATCATTGCCGGCTTGGTCGCCGACGGCGAGACCATCGTACGTCGCGTTTACCACCTCGATCGCGGCTACCAAGCCATCGAAAAGAAATTGGCCCAGGTAGGCGCCGACATCACGCGCATCAACATTGCGGACGAAGACTGATGAAACCGCTGACCATTGCCGTGCCCAAAGGGCGCATCATCAAAACTCTGGCGCCGCTGTTCGAGCGCGCTGGCCTCGACACGGCGGCGCTGCTGGCTGACGATCGCCGGCTAATCCGCGAAAGTGCTGATGGTAAGTATCGGTTTTTATTACTAAAACCAGATGATGTGCCGACGTACGTCGAATACGGGACGGCCGATCTCGGCATTTCCGGGCGCGATACACTGCTCGAACGCCGCTACGACTTGTACCAGCCGCTCGACTTGAAGGTCGGGCAATGCCGAATGGTCGTGGCCACCGTAGCGGGCGCAGTGATCCCCGAGTTGCCCCGGATTGCGACCAAGTTCCCTCGCATTGCAACCGAGCATTTTGCGGAAAAAGGCGTGCAGGCCGAGGTGATTTACGTGCAGGGCTCAGTCGAGCTCGCGCCCCTGGTCGGCTTGGCCGACGCCATCGTCGATCTGGTGGAGTCCGGCGCCACCTTGCGGGAGAACAATTTGGTCGAGACCGAGACCATCTGTCAGATCTCGAGCGTATTGATCGCCAACCGCTCGCTGTTCAAGCTACGTCATGCCGAGATAGCGCCGCTCATCGAAAAGCTCCGGGCTGCGATCGGCTGAAATCACCAAACGCCTTCGAGCTGCAAGCGACCGCCGCCGCCGGCGTAACGCGCCGCGACGCGCAGTGAATTTTTCTCTTTGTTGTCGGGGCTCGGTGCGAGCACGAACAGCGTCACGCCGGTTGCGATCAGCGCGCCACCCAGCGCAAAGCTGACGGTAGCGGCGTCCGTGTACACGAGGTTGTTCGATTTGCTGGGGGTACATTGCACCACCCCTTTGGCGCAGGTGCTGGCATTGTCCGGATTGCGCGACAGGGCGCTGAAGACCGCACCCGCACCAATCCCCGCCAGGCCGACGCTGCCCGTGACGATGCCGGCGGTGCGGTAAGCGCTGCCGCGGGCGTCTTCACTCTCCCGCGCCGGGGCGAGCGTCGGCACGTGGATGAGGTAGCGATGCCAGTCACCGCGGCCCGGATCAATCTCCACGCTCCACGGATCGTAGCCTTTGGCCGATGCGCTCACCCGCTGGACTCCGGCGTCCACGGGAATCAGCGTACCCCAAGCGCTGGGCGGAACGGGGTTCGTGCCGAGGCGCACGACCAGCCCCGGCACGCGGCTCGTCATCGGCACCACGAACTCGACGCGAGTCAGCTCCGGTTCGAGTTCGGCCGCGTGTTGAGCCGCCAGCTGCGCACGCTCCGCATCCTTCTTGCTCCGCGCGACGCTCTCCGCCTCCAAGAAGGTCCGCCAAGCGCTGGCGCTGCGCCCGGCGCGTTGATAGCAATCACCGAGTCTGAGCAGCGTACTGGCGCTGATCTCGAGGGTTTCCGCGGCTTCGAATTTGAAGCACGCAGCCTTGACGTCGCCGCTATCGAGCAAGGCTTGGCCCTGCCCCAGGAGCAGCTCCGCGCGCGCGTTTCGGCTCTTCTCGGGCTCTCGCGCTGCGGCGCTATTGCTCGTCAAAAACGACGCACAGCCGAGCAGGCCGACTGCGATGTGTTTGAGGTAGGCATGAGCGGAAGTGGCCATCGTCTTTCTCTAGGCTTTGATTAGCAAGCTCGATGCCACCGCCGACGTTCACGCGGATGTCCAAATTCGAGCCATTTCCGCGAGGCAATCGGTCACACCCACGCGATCGTCACGCGGCGATCGGTCCCGCGTGGGCCGCGCGCCGCCAAAGTGCACCGCTTCCGCTATTGTCGCGACAATGCTCATCGTCCATCACCTGAACGAATCGCGGTCGTAGCGCGTGCTGTGGCTGCTCGAGGAACTCGGGTTGCCCGACGAAATCAAACGCTACCTGGCCGCGGATCGCCCACACCTGCTGGCGTTTTTACAGCGCATTCACGCGCGCCCCGCCTATCAGCGCGCGCTCGCTCAGGGCGGCGAGTACGCACTCGCCAAAGACTAGGGCCCGAACTCCGTTCAAAGCTTGGTCGGTTGGGAATTTTTCACCAGCTCGACGACGCGCAGTGAAATCGGCGGCAGTGGCAGCGGATGACCATCGATCGACAGCGCTCGATCAAAGAGGATGCTCAGCGTTTCCCCCTTCTTCAGGCCGCTGAAAGAAAAGCGCACGTTCACCGGGTGAACCCCCTTGGGCGGCACCAGATAAACGTTTGCCACTCCGCCCGGTTCCCGGTTGCGAACCCCTCGTGAGCTCGCCATCGAGATCGCGTCGCGCGAAACGAGCAGCTGTTGCGCGCTCAGGTTGAAGACCGAAGCGATGTCACGTCGACTTTTGGCGGACAAGGCCTACGATTCGGACTCATTTCGCGCGTGTCTGAATGACCAAAGCTGCGACGCTGTCATCCCCTCGAATGGCAGCCGAGCCCA
>Ga0247778_1000490_pt1 | contig 47904 bp, 46 predicted proteins | sample UWRJL049202B5_FD_179939 | JGI IMG/M metagenome (GOLD analysis project Ga0247778, IMG submission 179939) | Plant litter microbial communities from Arlington Agricultural Research Station in Wisconsin, United States - UWRJ-L049-202B-5 | ecosystem: Environmental > Terrestrial > Plant litter >... | reverse complement strand
CCCCCAATCTGTCTTCTAACAAAGCATTCCTTCCAGAAATACAACCCCAGGCGGTTACATCGAGCTCTCCGACATCGTCCTCCCCGCCGCCTGCGACGACGGAACCATGAAACCCGACTCAGCACTTTACCAATGGGGCGCGCTGTGCGTAGACGCCAGCAAAAAGGTAGGGAGGGATTTGGGGGCTACGGGAACGTATAAGAAGGAGATGCAGAGGGTCGGGTATACGGATATTGTGGAGAAGATGTATATTTGGCCGATGAATAAGTGGCCTAAGGATCCGAAGTTGAAGGAGTTAGGTATGTCCCTCCATCCCTCCCTCATTTACTTTTTCTGGAAAGAATCGTGAGATTTGGGATGTGTAATTTGAGAAGGAGAAAGGCTGACTTTTTGGGAATGGGAAATAGGTATGTGGATGTGTGAAAACTGCGTGAGTGGAGTCGGCGGACTTTCTATGGCGCTTTTTACGCGGGTTCATGGGTGGAGCGTTGAGGAGCTCGAGACGTTTTTGGTTAGTGTTAGGAAGGATATGAGGGATACTCGGATTCATGCTTACTGGAATATGTGAGTTTTTTTGCATTTGCTTCTGGTATTATTGGGGTTCGGCTGACTGATGGGGAATAGTCGGACGATATATGGACGGAAACCTTTGGAATCTTAGGAGGTAGGGGAAGAGAACTTGGGGGTGGGTTTTTGGTGTTTATATGTTCATTTGGGATTATCGCTCCTGCCATTCTTGGGGTTCAAACCTTTTCTTGAGAAGCAAAAAGTCGGGGCAGGATTTTTTTTCATACGAGGGGTTGTCACATATACAGGAACACTTTTAGTTCTCTAATTCCGACACTTAATCTTACAAGAGTTCAACCTCGAATCAATACCCGATATTGATAGTTCTCACCGTCCCCATTTCCTCCATCCCGCACTCGTTAAATCCCTTGCTTCCTAGTCCACATCATTCTCAAAATAGCCGTAGTCAGCGTACCTTTTCGATTCAGCTTCTCCTCTTACCCTTCTAAGTACAACATTACACTTGAATACTAGCTCCACAAAGAAGCCCAGTTCCCCTTCAACAAGCCCGAAAAAGAAAAGTGGCCAGCAGTTCTTCACATTCCCCTCTCACGTGAAAAACTCCGATGCTTAAATGCTGTCAAGACTTCCATGCGATATGATGCGGCGAGTGCGATTTGCTTCAAGTGGGAGAGATGTACCTACAACTCACGAATGCAAATTTCGAACTATAGATAGGCTAGGTATGGGTGAAGTAAAATCGAAACAACCATTGAGCTAGACCGCACAAGAACCCACATTATTCGAAGTTTGGACCTCTGCGCATGTGTTGTCGTAGAAGAAGAATAGTGGGAGGAAACAGGAAGCCGCGATTTTGTCGTCTCACTACACCGAATACTTCTGGTTTGAGGCAGCGTTACTGTCGATCAAATTATTGCTGTCAACCAACTGCTACGCCGGAAAAGGACTTTGACCACCGGAATTTGAAGTCTCGAAGGTGGCTGAGGAGTGGTGTGGGAATCTGTCAGTAAGTCAATTGTAACTTCCCCACACCCGGTTTACCCTGCATTTGCAACTTGTCATAACGAAGATATTAGGATACATGAGCAAAAAAAGTCTTTCGAAGTTCAACTATCTTCATTGCTGGCCAATGAATCCCTATCATACAAAGCAAGTGCTATAACATATCACCCATCTACCAACTCCGCAAAAAAACCCGCCAAAGCAAAATGTGCAACCCCCCAACTCGCAACTCCAGCAAGAACCCTTCCCCCTAAAGTCACATCTCACAGTCACTTCTCTCAGCAGTGCTCTTCGATACCTTAGAGCGAATCGAGTCCACAAATTTCCCCTCATCGACCAAAATTCTCATCTTCGCAAGCGCCAACTGAAACGCCTCTGTATCCTCTGTATCCGTCTCGCCACTCATCTCCGGTTTATGCTGCGTGGGCTCCGGAGGCGAAGGCTCAAGAACACTAGGAGGCAGTTTCTTGATCTTCTTGGGCACTCTGACGAGCCAGTACAAGAAGATAGCAGCACAAATGTTGAAGATGACATAGAACCACATGATTCCAAAATTTTGCCATCGGTCGTTGTACTCGATTCGCAGTTGTTTGAGAACAGTATTTGTGTTGTCGACGGGGCAGAATGAGCAATCTGACACCGCGTCTGGGTTGGTGACGTAGCCACCTGCGAAATTGATATACGATTCCAGATAGGAGGCGCATGTAGCTCCTGGGATGGGATCGAAATGTAGAAGTTCGAGGGGGGAACATCGGACCGGGGAGTTAGCCAGCGCAACTGATAAGATTGCACTTATGAGATACGTGAATGGCGATACTCGATACATGAAGATCCAGAAGCCAGGCAATGCCGTTGGACTCACCAGAAGGCTACGATACCAGAAATGTCAGCGAAGGAGATCCAAAAGGCGGAATGAAACTCACCCGCAAAATATCAGGGAGAGCATGAATAGCAGATTGGCATAATTTCCCGCCATCCCGGCTAGTTCCACTCCAGCTTGAATCATATGTGCAAATGTACTCGTGAACATCATATACACCCACATCAGGAGGAACATGGTCCCACCTCGCTCGGCGACCGCATCCGATAGCTCTGCATTGCGGTACAACCCAATAGGATAGTACCAAAATACGAATAGAAAAAACGCCATTAGTGTGTTCCACGGCAGTTCGACCAGAATATTAGATAGCATAAATACTTTCCACGAGTACGTTTTTGCCGGCCGTTCACGAGCTTCGTATAGAGCTCTTTGGGCACAAAATCCTGGCAGAATTTGAGGAACCAGATTTCCGGACTGCGTGCTTCAGGCGATAGTTAACATCACGTTTCTGAGTAAGGAGGAGCTGCACCTACAGGAGCATGAAAATACTGAATGTTTGGTTCTGCAGACCCTGCAAAGAGTTTTCTGCTTGATAGAATGAGAACCCTATGAACAACGACTAAACCACAATGATCAGCTTAGGAGCCTTGTAATGTTTGGCAGACTTACAGCTAGGACACATAATGCTGTCTTGGAGTAAATGTAGGAAGGGGTTCTCCAATATTGTCTGTTGACTCGTTTGAAGCATTCCCAAAGCTGTACCAGAAACGGGGCTGCGAACTCTCCGAAATTGTCTGTATCGGTTACACCTTCTTGTCGCACATTTCTTTCCATTTCATCTAATACTTGATGCATCTGTGCATATTCAGGACTTGCCCGCCAGACTTCGGACCAATCAATTTCACTGTGATGACCTGGTGCACATCCGAGAATCTCGAAAATCCATTCAGCAGGATTTGCGTCAGGATGACACGGCTTCGCTCCATTTCGCTCAAAGTAACTAATGACGGTCGAAGCTTCATAGCCAATTTCGCCAAAATAGACTGGTTTACCTTCAGGAGCAAGGAGCAAGAGGCGATCAAATCTTTGGAACAACATAGCAGACGGCTGATGAATGGTACAGAGAATAGCCTGACCATGAAACGTCAATTTCTGCAACAGATCCAGGATGGTCCATGAGGTCTGACTATCGAGTCCAGAACTAGGCTCGTCGAGAAACAACAGCAGCTGAGGTCTTGCAGCAAGCTCGACTGCGATCGTCAGCTTCTTGCGTTGCTCGATGTTGAGTCCTACTTGTCATTAGTACTTCTCCTCTCATAGATATATATGTATAAGGCGAAACGTACCCTCCCCGGGGATGCCTATGATTGCATCAGCGTAGGATCTCATCCCTAGAAGCTTGATGGCCTCTTCCACGTATGCAAGTTTCTCTTGTTCTTCTATATCCCTTGGCTGGCACATGAGTGCATTGAAGCGAAGTGCTTCACGAACTGTCATCGTTTCCAAATGATTGTTTTCTTGTTGTGCGTAGCCGGTCTTGCGCTGAAAGGACACATCTCGTTGCTGGCCATCGATCAGAGCCTTGCCGGAGGCGACACCTATTGTGTCACGAGTCGCGAGAACATCGAGTAAAGTTGTTTTTCCTGCTCCAGAGGGACCCATGAGCGCAGTCAGAGTCCCTGGCTTGACCCAACCATCAACATGGTTAAGAATTCGGCGGCCTTCTTTCTTGATGTTAATATCATAGCAAATGTCTCGCCAATGGAAAATCGAAGTCTGCCGCTCGATGACGCCCGAAATTCTTTGAGGAACGTCCCGTATGCGGGGGTCCGCTGTTCCTCGGAGGGGTTGAGATTTCTCCCGGTCACTGTGGTCAGTGATCGGCGGTTTGTGTGTTCGCGGAAACAGGAGAACTTCTCCTTTGGATTTCTTCTCGGTGACATACTCTGTAGCAGCCAAGTATGTGAGTGTGAAGAAGACAGCGAATGCTACGAGGATCGCCAGATTTCTGTTCTCAGGTCAGCATGTTTCCAGTCACTTGACATCTTGCAATCCTACCTCCAAAGGTGAGAACGTTCATAGTTGTAGCTCAGCTTGATAAAATCCGTTCCCGAAACAAAACTGGACCCAGTCTGAGCACCGACAGCGGCGCAGATGTGGTTCAAATCCCCAATCCCTACATATTGCGGTCCCCGCGGAACGAAAGTGCCGCATGTGAAATTGCGGCCATCGAATTCGTTGATCATAAGACTTTCGAAGGCATACGCAATGGGGTTCAATTTGTTGATCCATCGAAACCAAGGGACCATGTCTGGTACAGGAATTACAAAGCCAGTGTAGACCATCAAGGCAAGAATAAAAATAGCTGATGGGGCCAAGGCCTGGGCCAAACTTCGAGTTGCGGCACCAATGGTTCGAAAAACCATGGATAACGACAATGTCGTACAGAACGAGAAAATGATGAAAGTGAAGAAGGCTCCCGGCGTCCTCCGCAAGTTCGTCATGAAATAGAGAACTAGATTAAATGTGATACAGTTGCAGACCTTGAAAGGTAGATCGCAGATAGCGGATGAAATCGCCTCTGCAAATGGGTGGTACAGGGCGTATCTTGCGTGCTTTTCGACAATAGGACGTTGGTCATATAGAATGAGAATCTGCTAATATCAGTAATATAACTATGGCAAACGAGCTAGACTTTACCTCGAGTGCACTGGCAAAAGCGTTGAGCAGGACCGCAAAGAAAAGCAATACTGCCCGGGTGTTGAAGTCGGTGGTGCTGTCCTTCAAGTTGTAGAATATGCTGCCTGCTGATGATTAGTCTTAATTTGGGACGGGGCACAGAGTATACATGCCTACGACGAGGGCCAATATGCTATTTGCGACAATATTGGAAATCGTAACGCTTGCATCACCTTTCAGTCGTTGGAAGCCACGCTCGACGCATAGCATTATCTGCTGGCCGACAGATAGAGTGAATGGAGATTGGACACGTCTGAGAACAGTTAACAGGACTTCAAATGAAGGATTTAGGTAGACATACTGATTCTTGGCTTGCTGTAAGCTTCTGGAGGCCGCAAAATCCGCGACCGACCTGCCTCCAATTGGATACCGCTCATTGTATGCAGCAATATCTTCCAATAATTGGGCATATTCAGCACTCTTTCTCCAGGATGCCGCAAATTCTTCAGCGGTATGAGGTGTTTGGCCCTCGAAGCCAGGTCTAATCAAACGCTCGCTAGGGCTGGTCAGGGACGTTAAGAAATCGGCAGTCGTCTGTCTTGGGGCGCATACGAAGCCCATGTCGGTGAAATAAGCCTTGGCTGCCCACCGAGGGCCGAAATAAATTTGCCGCCCTTCGTATAACACAGTGACTTTATCAAAAAGCTATGGAAAGTTAGAAATGCGAATTTAAGGAGACAGATTCAGAAACTCACGTCGTACGCTTCTTGCGAACCTTGATAGAGAGACACCAGTATTGTTGCTCCGGCCATGTCTGCTGAAAGTCTCAAGTTCTTGCAGAACTCTAGGGCATTCGCACTATCAAGGCCTCGAGTGCTATTGTCCCAGCACTGCAGGGGACTTCCACTAAGGGTAGCTTCTGCAATGCTAACTCGTTTCCTCTCGCCACCGCTGACTCCTGGAACAATAGCACTCCCGACATTCGTTTCAAGGGTGTGGTTCAAACCAAACGTCGCCATTATCACATCCCTGATATGTCTAGCAAACATGTCTCGAGTAACTCCGGGAAAGGTATCATCGCGGGGAGCTCGAGCCTTTGCGGCAAATAGTAGAGTCTGGCCGACGGTGAGTTGCGGGAAATGAACATCGTTCTCCGCCATGTATATTGCCTCTCCTCGAAATTGGGTGTGCATCTGCTTGGCGGGAATGCCTTGATAGTTGATGTGCGAGTGTTCGTCGACAAGAAGGCCCTCGGTGTCGCCAGAAATTGTCTTGAGGAGCGTAGAGCAGCCGCTTCCAGGGCGGCCCAAGACGAGTACCATCTGCCCATTTTCGAGAATTCCATCAAAGCCTTTCAGAATCTGGACTTTTTGCCTTCCAGTATCCGCCCACCATCGAAACAATGTCCCCACCTCCAAGAATATGTTGCCAACAGTCTTCTGGTAATCTGAGGGTCTCCTGAAGCCATAGACGTCTAGATTTCTGAAGCATACTCCAGCGAAACGGTAGGGATATCGTTCGGGATCCTTGGCCACAAATCCGATGAGATTAGTTAGCCATTTCTTAGTGCTGAAGTTACTGCTGGCGGGATCGAGTGGAGAGCCTTCAGGAACCCCGCGGAATGGGTTCAGGTAGACGTCCTTGGGGTCGCGCTCCATGCTCGGAGGACGGGAATTGTAGATTGATGACAGAAGGCGCGGGTCATAATCTGAAAGTGCTGTGTGGCGTGGGAGAAAGTCGAGGACTTGAACGGCATCGACTTGCGATGGGAAGCTTGATTCAATTTACCATTATGCGGTTGGCAGTGGTGTGGTGAATGAGGACATGGGAGAATTTGAAAGAAGAAAAGAAGGAAGGTGGATGTTCCGAGCAGTTGGTCAATGGTAAATGTGAATTTGGATATTGGGGAAGGCACGCCACCTGCAGACTGCCAGCATGCCTTTTCGGGGCCCTACAGCAAAACGCGATAGCCCCAATTACATGCTGATGCTGATGTTGGGATGAACGAGTGGAAGAATCGCAAGCAAGAAACCAAGAAACCAAGAAATATCCATCATTAGAAATACAATCTCAAGGCGGGCAATATATATTTCTATATATTTCTACCAAGTATACAACATCACGGGATGAAGCTATTCGAAACCTACCTGGGTACCTGACCATCTGGTACCTGCACAGTCTTGTGCAGCGCAGCGGATCCCATGATGCTATATTTCCCCTTTGATAGATTGTAGCACTGCGACTAGGTGGTCCTATGAGGCCCGGCGTTCCAGAACACACTGTAATGTTTGTGCGGTACAATGGCGTCGCGTGTATCCTAGTTGTCATGCAGTGGGAAATTACAGCATTTTTGGGTTCGACGAGATGCTGCATTGGCGCTCCCGGGGGTTCTACAAAAATACCAATATTATTGCTCTCATCGCCGTGGTGGTACTGCACAGCATCGGGAAGACTGTTGACTTGGCTGGTGGAGTGGAGGGTGAGTAGATTTCCAGATCACTTCACTGCAAGTGAAATGCAGCGGAGTGAAAATGGAGCCCGGCGTAAGGTTACCGGAGAAACAAAAGATGCGGATGCGGATGCGGAGGCGCTGCACGTGATATAAAATGAGGCACAATAAGTGGAGCAACGCGAATATAAGCTTATTGTGGGTGTAACCTCGTGTCTCTCGGCGTACCTTTGTACCTTCTGCCAGCTTGCCAGCTTCCCAGCTTCCCAGCTTTCCCCTCCTCCACCGATTAAACCCCGTCACTTCCTATCACTTCCTATCACTTCTCATGTGCCACGATTCCGCGCTCGTCGTTATGATTCCACAATGAATTGACTTCCGCGCGTACGTGTGCATTCATTCATTTGGTGTCTTGTAAATACTTCTGCTTCTTTTCTGCGCTGAGCGCCTTGTACATATTCACCACCACCCCGTCATCGCCCGTGTTCTGTTAATTCCCCCTCGTGTTTGTTGCTGTTGTTGCTGCTTATTTTCGCTGCTCCGGCGGCATTCGTTCACTCGCCACACCTAAATTTTCCCCTTCGAAAACGCGAGTAACATTTTCGCTGCTGAGCTTGTCAACACCACGAAACAGCAAAAACTTCGACCTCCCACGAGAAAAAGAAGAGCCGGTCTTCGTTCCTCGTTTCTCATTTCTGGTCCCTGTTGCACCAGGGTGTGGCAGATCGGCATGCCCAGTACTGCGTCACTCCTGTTGACGGGCCTGTTGACAGGCCTGTTGACGTTGGCGCTGCTTCTGCTCACCAGCTGCCTCTTCTGGCTTCTCTACTCTCTCTACCGCAACATCCAAGGCGCCAAGTCGACTGCTCTTCCTTACAAAGTCGTCCCTATCTATCACTACGATTTTCTTACCTCTCTCCTGTTCAATTCCACCATACTTAAGGTCTTGAACAAGATCCTCCCGAAACCTGCAATTACCTCCTGGCGCAAACTTGTGGTAGGAAGCTGGCCACTAAAAGCTCGACATGCTGTCTTCAAGGCGTTCAAGACTGACAACTTTCTTCTGGTCACGCCAGGAGGTACCATCTTCACGACTGCCGACCCGCCTGTCATAGCCCAAATTCTGTCACGGGATGCACAATTCCCAAAGGCAATTGCTATTTACAAGTCAATCCGCATTTACGGAGAAAATGGTATGTGGTTATTATTATTCTCAATTTTCAAGGATGTCTAGCAAGAGCGCCCCCAGCCCTCTGGCCTCGTCCAGCCGCGTTCATAGGGCGGATTTTCTCCCTCTTGACAAAACGTCCTGTGACTGGTCATATTATTTGAGCTTTACGCTAACGTATATAGTTGTCTCTTCTGATGGCCCATCTGCGAAGTACCATCGAAAACTCACCAGTCCTGCCTTTAGTGAAAAGAACAATCACCTGGTATGGCAAGCAAGCCTGAGCGAGACCCAACAGATGATGGAGTCATTCCTTGGACCCAGCGGCAAATTCCAAACTGTCGAGAGAATTGCAAACAACACGCAGCAATTGAGTCTAAAGGTCCTTGGGCAGGCTGGTCTTGGCGAGAAACTTGAATTGTCAAATCATGCGGATAGTGCTCTCTCGTCGAGTGATGGTCGGTCTTTTTCCCACTCCCTGGACTACGTGATGAAAAACGTCGTTCGTATAATGATGGTAAAACAACTCCCACAATGGGTCCAAAATATTGGTAAGTCCGGGTGTCACTTGTTCTCCGCGACATAACTCATATCTCTACAGAACTTTTCGGTTACTCATTTCAGGAACTTCTTTCCGTATACGAAGAGTGGCGCCTGCATATGGAGGGAATGATCCAAGCCAAGCGAGAAGCCCTTGAATCTGGAGCAACAAACGCGGCGAATGTTGATTTGATTAGTCAACTTATCAAGGAACAAAAGATAGATATAGATGGGAAGCCTTATGTGACGAAGCTCAGCGACAGCGAGGTGTTGGGAAACTTGTTCGCGTTCATCGTTGCCGGACACGAGACGACGGCAAATAGCATACACTTCTCGCTCATTCACCTTGCGATGCAGCCGCTGGTTCAGCGAAAGGTCCAACAGGATTTGGAGAAAGTCTTTGGAGGCCGACCCGTTTCAGAATGGGAATACGAACAAGACTTTCCTAAGCTTTTTAATGGGATTCTTGGCGCAGTTTTGAGTGAGACGCTGCGACTTGAATCGCCGGTACTTACCATTCCGAAGGTGGTATCACCTTCTGCAGGCCCTCTGGTCATTGATGGAAAGTCAGTACAACTTCTTCCTAACACTCTGATCCGACTCGCGATTCCTGCAGTCCAACGCAATCCGAAATACTGGCCCCACGGTCCACCAGCTGATCCCAACAATCCAGTATTTCCGCTGGACAATCTTGACAACGACTTGGAAGAATTCAAACCTAGTCGTTGGTTTAGAGTCTCGAACGGAAATGAGAAACATGAAACCTCTATTGAGGGAAGCTTGGAGCCTGGTTCATGTAATGCCGTACCCTGTTCCGATACAGCGCCCGGTGCGTTTCTTTGGACACCCGTCAAGGGATCATACGTGCCTTTTAGCGATGGACAGAGGTCGTGCCTCGGTCGGAAGTTTGCTCAAGTCGAGATAATGGCAGCTCTCGCCGTTATTTTCAGTCAATTCTCAGTGGAGCTGGCAGTCGATGAGTGGGCCAAGGACGAGGAAGTTGCGGGCATGGATACTGAGAAACGAAAATCTCTTTGGGGCAAAGCATATAAGAAAGCACAAGGTATTATGCAGAACAACATGACCTGCATCATCACCGTTCAATTGAAAGGAGCGAGCATCCCTCTACGCTTTGTTGAGAAAGGCCATGAGAGATTCTTCGACTTGTAGGCGGTTGTTCGGTTTACGATTTTATGACCGATTCTCGGGCTGTTATTTTGTGGGATGGTTGTTCGGCGCACAAGTCATACTAGCATTGGAGTTGCATTGAAATGTGATATATTGGATTTCAATGACTCGCAATCTGGGGTTTCATGGTAGTGTTAGATACCCTTTCCTAGCATGTGCATTCCGGCATTCCAAGCCATGGACAAGGCTCATAGTCTACGATTCACGAAATATAATTGTTAACACCGCGAGATGGTTTCCTGGCCTCATATAAGTTTCTCATATCCTTTTAACCGCCATTCGTGACCGCTTCTCAAGTAATGACCACCCCACTCCCGTCTCAGGTTTCAGAGAACCGTTGGCCAGATGACTGCCACAGTAACATACGGTAGGACCTGAACATCCACCCGTCAAAAACATCGAGACAAGCTGATTGCCCCACGGATCTATGTACGACGGAAATAAAGTGCATCGGGGATTTTCCCATCATTCAATGGAAGCAGGTTCCCTAGCGGGTACATCCTTCTACAAGGGCAAATTCACTTGGACATAGGTGGACGTGAATCCGTGATTCTACACCAACCAATTGAAGCAAGAGCAAGCAGGATAAGACCTTCCCTTCTAATTCAATTCACATCAAGTGCATAAAAGGCCTTGTCTGACCACTTTCCCAATCTCGACCTCATTCCTCAGACCATCCCACACACAAAGCCTCACAAAGCCACAATGCAAGACTCACCAGCACCAGCACCTACAGTCCCCAAACCAGAGTCAGAACCCCTCTCATCCAAAGAAGATGGTCTCCCCCCATCCACCCCATCCCCCGAATTCGGCACCGTCCTCGTAATCGGCGGCTCCGGATTCCTCGGCCACCACATCGTGCGTCGTCTCCTCCGCGAACCAACATGCACCTCAATCTCCGTAATGTCGCGCTCCCCCTTCACCAACCGTTTCCCAGGCGTCACATACCATATCGGCGATATCACGAAAGTGGAACATGTGAAGAGTGTGATGGAGCAGGTTAGGCCACGCGTGGTGTTTAATACGGCGAGTCCGCATGCGTATGTGGATCATGTGCATGCGGGGGATAACTTTTCGGTCAATGTGGAGGGGATGAGGAATTTGCTTGATGTTGCTGGCGGGATGGGGGGGAAGGATGGGGTGAGGGCTGTGGTTTATACTAGTAAGTGGGGATTGAGGGGTGGGGTATTGGGGGTTGGGGATTTGTGGAAGGGTGATTGCTAACTTTTGGGTGGAAAGGTTCGGGTCCTATTGTTGCGGCTAGAGGGGGGGCTTATAGTCGGGCGACTGAGAAGATGGAGACGTTGGCTGTGAAGCAGAATGGTGATCCGTAAGTTGTCGGTTTTATTTGTAATATTTCGTGGATCAAAGGGGTGGAAGAAGAACTTGCTTTCCTCGGGATTGTTGCTGAGTTTTTAAATTTTAGGTACCACGTTGCGAAGGCCATTGCGGACAAGATGACTCTAAATGCAAATGGACTGAATGGTAAGTCGACCCAGTTTCTCCCGAGAACTTCAAAGACTAGACTTCCAAGTACCAAACATAAACAAGTTCTGACCTCGTACAGGTATATATACCGCGACGATTCGACCCACGGCATTGTACGGAGAAGGCGATTTCCAGATGGTTGAGCCAGTCATCCGAGCTCTCGAGGATGGCCAAACCAACATTTGGATGGGATACAACGATATCGATATGGATGTCGTCTACGTTGGACATGTCGCAAAAGCAGAGATTGAGGCTGCCCGTGGGCTTCTTCGCCGTCATATCACTTCCGAGGGCCCGAAGATTGATGGAGAGGCTTTCAACATTACTGACGACGAGCCTGATAAGCCCTGGACTTTCTTTCGAAAATACTGGGTTCTCGCTGGGGACAAGACTCCACTCAGCAGCGTCTGGATGATCCCACCTCCAATTGTAATGTTCATGGCGTACTTTGCCGAATGGTTTGTCTGGGCTACCAGCTGGGGAAAATTGAGACCCCAGATGTTGAAAATTGAGCGGATGGAGTTCGTGCTTATGACTCGTACCTACAACATCAGCAAAGCTCGCGAGAGACTTGGATTCAGACCTTGGGAGGACCAACCTCACGCCAACCAAGAAGCAGCTGTCAAGGCTTCCGTTGACTGGTACTTGAGTCCCGAAGTTCATGGTCCGGCGAAGATACCTGGAACTTCTTACTTTCCTGAGACTCCTTTCCGACTCATCTCTGAGACGGGGGCCAAGAATAAGCCCGGACTTCTGAAAGGTCACTACTGTGTCCGCAATGCACAAATCATGGCTATGAGTACGTATTGGCGGGGTAGTTTTCTTTTGGATATCGGAGTTGATGCTAACTTTGACAGCACACAACACCATTTTCCGGGCCTTGAATTCCATATACTATCAAGCTAAGAAAATACAGCCCGGCTCACAAGAAGTTCACGATTTCTTGACTTATTGGTAAGGATTCGCGAAAGCTCCCTGTGGCATTTTCGATCAGTTACGATTCTCAGTTATCTGTCTAGAGCTCACCCAAAGAGTCGAATGCTGACTTTTGATTCTTTGCAGCTCCATCGTCTTCGAATTCATGCACCATCACCATATCAGCGAAGAGCTCCATTACTTCCCCGCACTCCAAAAGCACACCGGAAATAATAACCTGATGAAGGAAAATATCGAACAGCATCGCAAGATCGACGGAGCGTTTGAGAAATTGCGCAAATATGCCGAAACTGTTCCAAGGGACCAATACGACGGCATCTTGCTTCGCGACTTGATCGATGAGTTTGCTCCTGAGTATCAGCTACACATGCAAGAGGAGATCGGTACTATTCTTGATCTACATGACAAGATTGATTCCATCAGCTTGAAGAAAATCGACAAGAAAATGCGTAATGAAGCAGAGACTTACAGCGATATTTTCAAGTAAGTATTCTTTCCATCACTTGATGGTTCCGGCTAATGTGAATAGAGCCGCACCGTTATATCTCGGATGCCAAGACAAGAGCTTCACAGTCGATGGCGAGCAAATTCCCTTCCCCGAAGTCCCTTTCATTGCCGCCTACTTCGTTGACTGGGTTCTATCGTCTCGTCATAAGGGCGCGTGGCGTTTCAATCCTAGCGACATGTATGGCAATCCTCGCAAACCTTTCGAAACCGTTTCCGCCAAGTCGAAGAATCTCGAGACACAGAGGGATTGGGACTTCCCAGCGAAGAGGAACTGGCTGGCCGGAACCGATTACCGTATTTATATAACCTTTCTACTATTAACTCTCTACCTCGGTTCTGCGCTCTTCCGCTAAATGCCTTTCGCCTCGTTGTGGGGGAGAAAAATATCCACAAAGGGATAGATCAGGGCGGGGGTTCATGAGTTGCATTTATCTCCATTGCTATTTTTGGAGGCAAACATCAACATCTGGGGGAGTGCTTTCGTGGGAGGCGTTAATTTTGGCCGGTGCAATTTGCGCATGCAATTATTACCCCTGCGATGATAAACTTACCATGCTTTGATTCATAATCGATTAATCGATAATTCCTAATACAAGTCTTGGTTTCTAAACGAGAGTGAATATCTTGCTTGCTTGTGCTGCCCGTCGATCCATAGCTATCCATATCCATACGTACTTGAGCGAGTGATTTGAACGGCCAAAACAAAAGAAATAAGAAACGTACAATCTTTTCCATCATAACCGGCATTTACCAATTCCCATTTTTCCTGTTCATTCATTTCACCAGCACCCACTCATCCCCAGAAACTCTCTCCTCCTTCTCCTTCTCGTTCTCATCTCCTTCCTCAACCTCAGATGTAGCAACGAGAACACTAGGACATTCCAACACGCCTATATCCTTCAAGTTATAATCATCAGTCCACCAATCTCCCCCGGCTAAATTTCACACCGTCAAGTCAGCAAGCATTCTCACTCCTCTCACAAAAAGAGAAAGGGACAAAAAAAGGGGCGGAACAAGGGAAGGGAATGGGAGAAATACTTCGCCACATATTCGGCTCACACCACCCAATATCAACAGCCAAATGCACATGTCCAAACGCATTATTCCGATTCCCGTACGCCGTGACACTAACCTCATGTCTCTCCCCAGCCCTCAGATCCCCTAACTCCAAACTCCGCGGTTGGAATGCGATACGGCCGAGTCGTTGGCCTGAGGCGGTGGCGGAAACGGTTAAGAGGGGGGAGATGAAGTTGGGGACGTGAAGTGTTGCAATACTCTTAGTTTTGGATTTGGATTGAGTAGAAGTGGGGTGATGAGGGATGCTGAAAGCGAGATGGTATGTAACATTCCCCGCATAAAAAGGAAGGCCTTGCGAGGTTAAAGAGCCGAATGTTAGCTGCCTAGTGATGGGATGCAGAGTCGGACGATGGCCTTCTAGATGCACGAGAAAGGGACCTAGGATATATATCCTTTCCAGATTCGTCAATATATTAAACGGTACCTCGAGCACTACTTCATTCTCGCAAGCACGGATAGTGGAGCCTGGGATGCGCAGCGTGTGGATGTTTTCGTCGACCCAGTAGCCATCTCTCTCTGCTTCCGTGAGCGAGAGCCCGTTGATGGAGATGCGGTATTTGGAAGAGTCTTCCAGTGCTAGTTGGGTTGGGGAGGTGATGGTGAAGGATGAGAGGAAGGTGAAACGTAGGGTGAGGCGTGTTCGTTCTTGTCGTTCGGAAAGGGGCACGGTCCAGGGTTGGCGCCAGGAGGAACCTTTGAGGGGGATGGAGAGTTGCGAGCGGATTTCATTGTCGATGCGCAGGATTTCGGTGGGTGGTGACCAGGTGTGTGGGTCGGGGGAGGTGGAGGATTTGTAGGAGGCGTAGTCGAGGAGGAGGACGTTGGGTTCGGAGAGGGTTATGTGGCGGAGGTGGACGGGGGTGGCGCTTGTTTTGATATTTGGGTTTGGGAGAGGTGGAGTGAGTGTGATGAGATTGGTGGTGGAGGTTGATGGTGATAGGTGAAGGAGAAGACTGGCACAGCCTTCAAACTTGTAGGGGAATGTGGTCCAGCCTCCTTTGATGCTACTGCTGATAGATGATTCTTCACCAGTGAAGGTATCCAACTTCTCCACATCCCATTCTCCCTTCAGCTCAACCACGGTTTCAGCTGCATTTGTTCGTTCCACGTTGCAGATGAACACGTATCGGTCATCTCCGTCCTCTCGCATTTGATACAGCAACCGCCCCAAAGGAAGACCTTCCCACGTCAAGATTCGAATATCTCGGTACTGATCCAGGGCCGCTAGAATACTTTGCCAACTCCAAAGGACGTTTTTACTGTTCTCAATAATAGGAGAAGACTTGGGAACTCGAGCGTCGATGAGTTCCGGAGCGCTACCAGCAATGATAACCTGACCGCCGGCTTTGCTGAAGTTTTGGAGGACCTTAAGCGTGGTTGACCTGATTGTTCGTAGGTTTGGAACAATGACCACATCGTATTTGCACTCCCCGACTTGAAGCTTCTGTTCCTTGGTTTTCCCAGATACCTGTCCGGGCAACAGACTTTCTGAGATGAAATCAAAGTCGATAAGTCCATGGATCAACCAGTAAGTCAGATCGCTGAAGGCTCGGTCACGAACTTCAAGCTCATCACCGCTTCCATTTGGACCGAAGGCCAACCAGTAACTCTCAATTGGGTGTATCACTGCGACTCTAGTGAGCGCTTTGCCGCGAGTCATTGCAACGCCGACTCTGGCGAAGTGATCCTCAACGTATCCGTATTCTTTGTACCAAGGGCTCTGATAGCCGATACAAGCAGGGTAATCTCGCTTCCCTTCACCTTCCATGCTTGCCCATGTGAGATGATGTACCCGAAATGTGATTCCAAGTGCTGCTTGCCAGTCACCGCAACCCTTATGGCCCTCAAATGTGAAATACCAATGAGTGACACCATAAATCTCACTCATGGCACCCCTCAACCCATTCTGTCGAGCAACACTCGAGACTTGCTTAGCTGTATTATACTCGATAGCATCGACAAGCAAGTCCATCCCAGGCATTTCCATGCTCCTGTAACAGCGCATGGCTTCTCCGATAGCTATTGTTTGGGTGTGCAGTGTCGGCTCTTCCATCATGTGGCCATTGAGCATGAGGTTGTTCTTCTTGCACCATCGAGCAATTTGATCCATGAAAGCGGAAACGAATCTCTCGCACACATGATCGTGGTAGAGGTAGCGGGCCGCGCTAGGCTTGTTGTCTGGGAGGTTCCAGATAAGTTCAGGTAAATCCTCCAGAAGGTCAGTCGAGCAGGTTTTCTTGAATGTCCGAGGCAAGTCTGGTGTCCAGGGTAGGACTACATCATGTCTGGCACTAGGATTCGAAAGCACGCTTTTGATGGCAAATTGAGGTTCATCCGTAAAGATACAAGGTACGACAGACCCAAATTTGTCTCCAATTTTATCCTTGTAAACCTCATGAGTGATTTTAATGAACGCAGCCATTGCGTCTGGACTCAGAGTATCGACGTAAGTTTGGTCGTTGAACCATGGCGATGGGCCATTGGTGTCGAGATACGCATACCATACATTCGAGCCCGACTCGTCTTTCTTCAATCTACGGCTTGACTTGAGGAATCCAGCTCCGTCAAGCTCGATATCGTAAGCTGCTATGTGATTCCCGTCATCACCGCGATAGTTAGGCGTGAATAAGACATGTTTTGCTTTGTGCTCAGGAAATTCCTTGATGACCATGCTTCAAATTGTAAGTGCTTTTGGTCACATGGTACACAGTAGTAGGAAAGGAAAGGAAAGGAAAGGAAAGGAAAGAAAAGGAAACCATCGTAGAAAAGTTTAAGAAAAGTGATATTGGAATACTGCTGAAGACTACTTTTGTCTCTGGTCCAAGAATATAGAGTACTACTGAACTAGAATGGAATGATACTTACCCTCCCGCTGATCCGCTGGGCCATCGATCTTCGTCATACCTAGAATGCTCGTGTGAGTTGTCAATGTAGAATTCAAGGCCCTACCCGGTAACTTACAGACAAGCAAGCATGTCCTTTTCCTCTGCGTAATCCACGCATAACTTGACAATATCCATATATTCTTCACCCATGTATTCTGTATCAAGGCCTGTCCGAACATGCATATGGAATCCCCCCATGCCCATGTCCTTGAAGTAGTCTATTTGCCGCAGCAATTGATCTTTGTCAAGCTTGTTATTCCATGCCCATAGAGGACAGCCGCGGTACTCCGCAGTGGGATTTTTGAAGAGCTTGGCGTTGAAAGGCTGGGTGCTCTTGGGATAGCTCAGAGGGTTGGCAGCCTTCTTCGACGGACCGGCCATCGTGGTCTTCTTCGGCAGCGCCCCAGCAATTGAAGAGAGGTGCTCCATGTTGAGGAATTGAGGATGTGTTCTCTGGAAAGCAATTGCATCTTGTAAGCATCAGATGATCCTCTTCGCGATGTTTCAGCCACAGCCGCTGACGGAGGTGAATGTTGGTGTTGGTGGCAGGTAAACACCATAAAAGCGGCATGGTTTTGCGACTAAGCGCCTCCCAAAATCGATGCCGCTTTTGTGTCAATCCAACGTCGCGTCGACTGGGGGCTGACGCGACAACCTCTCAGTCCATCACGAACTCCAATATTCTGTCGCCAACTTCGCCAACATGGCTTGTAAGAGACCCAATTGATCTTCTGCAGTTTGAGTAGTAGCTAATAAAATAATTCAGCTCGCGAGGAGCGCATGCAACAGCGCCTTCGTGGATCACAGTAGGCAAAACCCCGCTGCGCACGTCAACTGATTGCTAACAAATGGTACGATAGGAGGCGTCAAGTCAAAGATGTCGACTTCGGACTTGTATTTTCGGCTGCTCCTGCTCTTCCTGAGCTTCCTGAGCCCGCTCCATCGAATAGGGAAGCCACCCAACCCGAATTATCTCAAGTGCCCTCTACTCGACGAACACCTACAACCAGAAGCCGAGCTCAGCCAACTTCAAACAATGCGGCAGAAAATAGACTACCAGTGATGCGGAGTGGCACTGTTGATGCCAATATATCAGCGAAGAGAAGGAAACTTGATACAGATGTGGAACCGTCCTCCTCGAGAAGCACAAGATCATCCCAGGTTTTACGGCCGGATGTTTATGCTCTACCGGATGAAGAAGCGCCGGAGTCGTCCGCCCTGGAAGCCTCAAATGTCCTAGATGAGAGCGAAGTTGTTGCTGTTGAATTCGAACCACAACCTCAAATAGAACCAGAACCGGAACTGCCAGTCTCGCAAAGACGTCTGCGCGCCGCGAGGACGCCTTCACTACCGCCACAACTCGCTGAAGAGGTTACCGAGAGCCCGGCAGATGCTCCTGGAAGTGGGCATAGATCTCGTATCGGGACAGCTGGAACAGTATCAACGAGTTCACAATTGCATATTGTGCAGGACAGTAGTATATTGGAAACACCAGTCCGAAGGAAGCGGAAGAGAGGGGAGGCTACATCTCCTGTCGCCCATTCCGTCAAGCAACCAAATCTAGTTTCCTCCACCAAAGAGACCATTTCCGCTGTTGAGGAAGTGGACGAATTGTCTCCAGACCAACCCATCAGGCGCCAAAGGAAAACCAAGATTGTCGTTGCACAAGAATCCTCGATTGTCGAAGAAGCAAGCAAGATCTCGACGGAACAAGAAGAGGCTGAAGAAATTGATCTGCAAGCGGCTGCTGTCCTTAAGAAGAACAGGCGTCAAAAAGCATCCCAGAATCTCCAGCGGGAGCCATCTCCAGATCTAGACGAACCGACTGTGGAGGAACCCGTCCAGGTTAAACGAAGAAAGATACAGAAATCTTCCCCAGTCAAGCAATCGCACCCCAAAATGCCTTCAAAGGAAACCAAACAAGCGTCCAAGAAAGCAGTCAAAAAGGCGAAGCTTCGTGGGGGAGCACCTATTCCGGTGCCTGTGCACCGCCTCACCAACCAACCGCTCTATGATGAGAATGAAGCTGATGCAGATGTATTGAATTCGGAGATACCTTATGCTAGACGTCCAGGTGTAAATGCAATTGACGTGCTAAGCCAAGTGTGTCGCGAGAGTATTGTATCTTTAGTCGAAACCTGTAAAGAAGGTCAACAAAATACCGAGACTGCAGCAGCAAAACGCGAGTATAGGACGAAGTGGCAAGCATTACAATCGTTTGGGGACGAATTACAAGCACGTTTACTTGGCCATGTAAGTCAATGTGAACCCCACTTCCGGATGTTTATTAATTACCACTGAGACCTTAAACCTCGATAACGCATATTCCCTGGAAAGACGTGTTCGTGAGCAGCAAAGGAAGAAGCTTGCCCTCCGAGATGATATTCTCCGTGTTCGAGCAGAGCGGCAGCAGATAGCTCTGCAAATGGACGAAATTCGAATCAAGCATGAGAGTGAAGCAAACAAAGCTCAAGTATGTTTCAGAGCCTCCTCTCCGTACTGTTTGCCCTCCTTATTGTATACTTTACTAATGCACGTAATAGGAGCGCAACACTCTGAATACAGCGGCCTATGACATCGAACTGGCAGTGGAACGCGGGAAAGCAACGCCGCCTATAGTTGCTGCCGACGGCACCGTTGAAAAGGCAGGACTCGATGTTCTGCTGAAACGTGTGGCCGGAGAAGTGAGCAATAAGGGCGACTCTGGAGGCCTTTTGAAGCGTATCAAGGATTTCAATATGTTTTTGGAACGTGCTGCTTCTGCTCTGGAGTCGAAGAAGGTTTGAAATAGGGAACTGGGGAACATATCTTCCGTTGGGACTGGGACGGTTTGAGGCGCTATGAGGTGATAATGATACCCTACGAATTATGAAACTTTGTATTACAGGATTCTCTTCCTACGTCGTGTCAGTGGAGCCCCTTGCAGGGGAATCATTGCACACATATGTTCCGGCTTTGCGTTGCACCCAAGGTATACGATCCAACGCCAGTCTCTCGCCATTATCTTCGATCTCTAGCATCAAAATGTTGAGCCGTGTTCGTGCAAATTGATTACGCAGGGGACCCAGATCTTCTGATTAGCAAGCATCTAGCTTACTCGGACCACTAACCTCCCCAAGCTAAATGCTTCTACATCTAAGCTTAGCAACGCTGTCTCGACAGTCCGCTCTTGTGCTCCATCGAAATGTTGAAATTTCGAGGGAATTCCTAGCTGGTTCGATACAACGGTTAAATGCACCGCCAAGTTGGTCCAACAAACTGGCTCTCATTGCTAACAGTTAGATTTCTAACAGGATAGGAATCGACGCCGCTTGGGAGCGCATATGGGGCAATTTCGTTACTTGTGCTCAGTTCGCAGATAACGTTCAATTCTATTTATTCATATAAATCAGCTTTGGGCTCCATCAGTAGCGATCGATCGGTCCTGAAGAAAATCGTAAAGATGGCCGAGACCTATGATACGCCTAAGCCACCTTGAATTTCAAACCGCATGTTTGCTGTTCCCGAGGATCAGTTGAGAGAAGGTATTGCGAGTTTGAAGCAGTGTTTCGCTAGAGTCGAGAGTGGAAATTGACACTCACTGGGCTTCAAGTACCTACTATTTGATTATTTACAATTTGTTTTTCTATGTTATCACTTTCATTCATGTAATTTCAGAGTGAGTTTTGGGCTAAGGCATGCCTAACCCAACGTCGCCTCGCTAAAATTTCAGGGGCTCCAGGCCTAGTGAGCTGCCGCATCCAGGCAGGGTTACGCAGGATCTCCACTATCGCCAGGGCTGCCTACAACACAAATTACACGCCTAGGTAAGTACTGCGCCACCAGAATCCCCCGTTATTTAAGTCATTCTTCAAGTCGTGACTTCAATCCATCTCACCTCTTCCCATTCCAAACCCAAAATGCCTGACCTTTTCACCTCGCTCCCCCCAGAAATCCGTCACCAAATCTACACCCTCGCCCTCCTCTCGCCCACACCCCTCACAATCACCTCCCCTCGCCGCGGCCACCCCTGCACCGTAATCCAACGGCACGCAGCGAATTTCGCAGCCCTCTCCCGCACCTCCAAGCTCATCCACTCAGAAACAACTCCCCTATTCTACACTCGCAACACATTCGTCCTTTCACACGGCGAATATGCATCCCCGCACTTCACCAACACGCACGCGCTCAAAGCATTTATTTCCAAGAATAAAAAGGCGTTGAAACTCATCCGGAACGTGGTGCTAGAGTTAGCATTCGAAAGAGATTATTTCAGGGCCTTTGAAGGAAATATTCAGGGCATGAAAACTGTAGCTAGACAGTTTGCGAGGCATTTTGTGTCCGTGGAAAGTGTGGCTGTAGAGATTCGGTGGGTGGATTTTTTGGGAAGGAATACGTATGTGGAGCAGCGGGTCATCGAGGAGGAGGAGTGTAGAGAAGAATTGGCGAGTATTGTGAGGTTGGTGCTTAAGACGAAGGGGTTGAAGGAAGTGAAGTGGCTGGAGAGACAGAGGCCTGTTTTCGGGAAGCTGGAGGCGCTTCTGGGGAAGGTGATGAAGGAGAGGAAGGTGCCGGAGGGCGAGCGGGTGAAGGTTTTGGCGGTGGAGGGCGAGGAAAGAAAGGAGGTTAGGTGTGATTATTGGAATTTGATGAGAGCGCAGGGCGTTCTAGGATAGGCAGGCTCAATGGTACTTCTATTATAATCTAGAGGAAATTTTACGATAACAAGGAGATATTCTTTAAATCTTTGCGCTTAAGTTTTCGGGAAGCTAGGTATTTGCTTCTGATATGTTGGGTTCCGTACCGTTTCTGACTTCCCATTGAAAATCTCCTTGCAAAACATTCCGTCATTTCAACAAGTGAAAAAGATTCCGTGACTTTCACCGGCCTACGACGAAATATCCAGCGCAGCAGCCGCTGCATTAATGGCATCTGCAGTCTTCTTGACCCACTCGGCCGCCAAGTCCGTTTTATTCGCATTCAACGCCTCCGTAATACCTGGATATGTAACCGGAGCATATCCTGCTCAATTAGCCCTTCTCATACTTGAAAAACAAGGTCCAACTTACCGGTATCAATTCCCGGCGCATAAGCAACATTTTTATAAAATTCTCTTCCCGGCAGTCCTCCCTGACCAACAAACGCCCTCTGGAAATCCCTGTACTTATGATTTATCCCCGTTACCTTCTTCGTATCATTCAAAAATTCTGGCTCGGCGATATAGGCGTTGAGACTCTTGACTTTAGCCTGGAACTCCTTAACAGCATCTCCAACCAACGAAATCTGTAACTTTTGTTGCAAGGCAGCTGGATCGGGCAGGGAGTTAATCAATGAGATTAAATCGCGATACCAGTACCCCACATACTTCCCATACGTATCCAAGTCAAACGGAATCAAGGGGTCATCTGCGAGGTGGTATGCCAAAAGCGAGATATATTGTCCGACTGCGGCGTGGATGTGGTATCCTGGATCCCCGAATGTAGACATCCAGTGGTAGGAGTCATAGTTCGAATGGTAATGATACACTGGATCTTTGGCGCCGCCACCAGTTCCGAAATCTATGGCTCCGATCCCCAACTGCAGGAATGCAGTATAATCGCTCCCACTCCCTAGCACGCCAAAGCCGTTATCCTCGGGCTGGAATTGGTACAGTGCGTTCCAAGCATCCGCAAGCGTGGCGTTGGAGCCTTGTGGGTAGATCACTTTTTCCATGAGTGATAATGCAATGCTGTGGAGTTCAGGCGAAGAGTCGGCGCCAGGGAGGGGGCCGGAGACAGCAATGTCGATGTTGAGGTATGAGATTGCGGTGCCGGTGAGCCAGGGCGCGTATTCTTCGACGAATTCAGTGGAACCGACTTCACCATATTCTTCGCCGTCCCAGGAACATATTACGCTTTGGGTTTATCAGCCATTGCTCTTCGGTATGTGAGAAGGGAACTTGCATGTTGCGTCTTGGCTTCCAGCCTGTTTTCAAAAGTTTGCCAAATGCTTTTGTCAGTTCGACGAGAATCGCACTACCGGAATTGGGATCTCCTGCGCCTCCGATAATCCAGGCGTCTCGGTGGTTTCCTATGAGTATGGTTTCATCGGCATTTGTGCCATTGATGATTCCAACAACGTCCCAAATCGGTGTAATGGTGCTTCTCATCACGTTACTCATGCTAATAGTAGCTCCTGGTGCTGGCCCAGTGCTGTAGGAAACATTGAGGCCGCCTAGCCATCCGGAGGTGTTGACACTAGAGCCAGGTGTACCATGACCATTGAGGGCGGCGAGGAATGGGATAGCGTCCCGGTAGGAGATTGGAAGAGATGGAATTTGGGGTAGAATTTCGGAGCCGTTTGTACGAGTTACGCCTGGTTTGGAGGGGACGCCTGGTGTGGTAGGATCTTTTTTCTTCAATATTCATATTCCATGTCTGAAGCGAGGGGAAGTAACATACCACCTGCATAAGTAGAAATGAAAGCTACAGATCCACGCTGAATGGATGAAGCTTGTCTCGCTGGCCCATCTGCTTTCATCAGCAGATGTCCAAGAAGGGGGTTTCAAAGGCTCTTACTAGGATATGGCGCATAACCATTCCGCTCCTGCGGTCCATCACTTCCCGGGTCCGTAAAGATAACAACTCCAATCATTCCAGCCGCCTGCGCATTCTTAACCTTGAGCCCTCGAAACGGTCCCCCGTACTTGGCCAGAGCAATTTTGCCAGTCAAATTGACTCCAAGCTCCGCCAGCCTCGTAAAATCATCTACATACCCTCTTCTTCACTACGTATCAGCACCTTCAATCAGAAACCCTTGAACAAGAAGTTACCTACCCAACATACACATACTCAGCCTTAGCATCCCCCGTAAACGAATACCCATGAAAAGCCGGAATAGCGTTCGGATAAGTCGTCGTATCATCCTGCACCAACCCATCCTCCCAAAGCTGCGCCTCATGCGTTCCATTCCCCGTCTCCAGCTTCACGCTCGCACTAACTGGATAATTCAAGAAAACCTCATACTCCACCAGCTTAGCAGACACCCCATTCTCGTTCCAGCGGTCGGACGTCCACTGCGCCATCGTCTTGTTGGTTCCTGCTATGTGCGCGCCGTGCGCATAGTAGGAGGACCAATTATCTAGCGAGACATTGTCGAAGCTGTTTGTGAGTATTGTTTCGGGGGTGTTGAGAACTGGGGGGAAGGGAGCGGCGCGTCGGAAGATGGAAGATGGGGAACGGGCTTTGAGGTCATGGTCATGGCCGTTGGTGGTTGTGATGAAGTCTCGTTCGCAGGCTGTGGCTAAAGCCACCTCCAGCACGAGGGCAAGGAAAATATTCTTCATGGTCTATTTAAATGAGCAGATCGTTATGAGGAGAGGAATGGCTACCAGTAGTGAGAGATCTGTATATGACAGGGCAGAATATTCGCGATTAGTAGCCAAGCTGACGTCAAATAGGAAAGTACCCCTCCAAAATGTTAGGAGGGTTATGCGTGGGGTAGGCGCCAAGAGAAAATGTTGATCAGCGTTGAGCACTTGCTTCATTTGTGACTGGCTAAAAGCACATCGCAAAGCTTGTGATGATGCCAAGTAAAATGCTAGCATTTAAAGTGAGGGTGTTGGTCAGATTGACTGGGTATTCGGCAATCAACGGCAGGGGTTTATCAGATGGACTGGGGTAAATGCAAACTACCGCTTCTGGAAGGTAACTGTTATTTGGTACTCATCCCACACTCGTGAGCCTCAAACAGAAGATACTCGTATTCAAAGGAGACACTTTCAGTTCGACTCCTACCGCATTGTTATATACACCACCACCGATTTTTCGAAATTCAGAGATTGGTCGATACTTGCGGACGACCTTTTGAGGTCCCCAATGGAACTCATGCCTTATTATATATGTATCTGCTTTTCCTGTTACAGCCTGCCCGCCCATATTGGGATGGCGGATGCGCCCCTCTCCATCGAAACGCCCAGGGTATCCATCGATCGTAAAAACACACTCTTCAACACATGCTAACTGGCCTCGATAAGGCCGTTGATGTAAAATTGGTCGGCACTGGGACAAAAGCGGCCATTGATTATGACGAATCTGCAGGGCTAGGGCTTCGCCATTTTTTTTGGCCATCCACGATCCTAATTTTCCTTTGTTTTGTTTTCGGTCCAGCGCTTTTTCGTCCAGAGATTTTTCGTCTACCATAACGCGGCATCGACGAAACCCTATTTCGGCGAACGCTGCGGGTGGCCGGATTTCTATTCTTGGTGTATCTTCGGGATTTCTTTCGCGAGCACCAAAACATTATTCAAGAAACCTTCGACCAACAAAGGATACTCGTTGGGTTGCCCTGACGCAGCTCTCTGGCCCTGTTCCCTAACTGACTCTGTGGAAACTTCAATTTCGAGCTCGTGCTCCTTTTCGATTCGACTGTTGCCCTGTCGAAACATCGTTAGTGAGGTAGGCATGACACGGGAATCGATTCTTACATGTACTGCAACATTTTGTGTGACTTGCGTCAAATCGATCTGATAGGGACCTTGCGTATAACTCAAACGATCCTTATGCCGATCTGGGTGGCGTTCTCCTACAGCAGCCGCAATGATGTCCTCCACGTCACCATCAAACCGCATTTCAAAATTAACGCTGATTCGACAATCAAGCTCTGACTGAGGATTGTGGATACTTAAATCCGCGATACGAGCTTTGATAATCTTGGCTAACATGTTGTTGGTCTTTTGATCATAGCTGACTCGGATCTTGACCTGGCGAGGATTAACGCGCTCGCGGATTATAGTAGGTAGACTATCAAGCATAGCTTGGGGGAGATTGTAGAATTTGTCGGTCTCACGTCGGTGTAGATATTGAATGGGCACTCTGCCTTTTGCGGCTGGGTTGCTTGGATGAGTAGCCGTGACCTGTACGTTCAGAAAATCGTTCAATTTTGAGTGTTGAGCCTGCAAAATGTTAGCAGGCAATGTAACCCCAAAAACGAGTACTTACCTCTGTCATGGAGCTCCTAAAAGCGAGGCGCTGGTTGTCTTTTAGTACACACATGGTATCCACCGGAAGTTGTAATCTCTGGTCGGTCCCTTTGTCGATGATTTGACCGAGCTTGGCCTCGATTTCTATCTCAACGCCTCTGCTAGACAATTCGCCGATGTCATCCCTGTCTACCACTGTGCGGTATAGAAAGTCTGCTATCGCCCTTCCGTTTTGATCTAAAGGTACGACGCCCGTGATAGATTTGTCCCAAGGGCCAAGAAGTATGGTTGGGTCTGAGGGCGCATCTGTCGTACCTGGGCGTGATGTAGCCAGCGGCTGTTGACTGTTGCCATTGGTTTCCGGCCTCACCATTGGCGCATTCTGATAGATAGTTGAGTCTGGCTGCTTGCCATTCGTCTTCATAGGGGGCTTGTTCCGGCTAGCAAATACCGACTTGCTTTTCATACTTTGAGCCCAGATCGGCGGTTCTGTATAGCGCATTCGCTTTTTTGGCGGCGGTTTTGGAGATGAGGTGTCGGATTGTGAGGCGCGGTGATCACCATTCACCGCAGGCTTGACATCAGGATACTGCACCATTTGAGGCTCTTCAATTGATGTCTCACGATCGCCCATTTTTCTCTTTGTGTGATTGGCGTAGCCGTTTTCGGATTGAGGAGTTGTAATGGTTTGACTTGGAAGACGAGTTTTCGGGCTAACACTAATGCTCCGTTCTCTTTCACTTTGTGATCTCCTTTGATGCTCGCTTGTCGAGGTTCTTTGTGAATCGTACGCACTAGGTGTGCTGGGCTGTCGGGGAATCGAAGCGGGAGGTGGAGGTGCGGGCGAGGTTTGCTGGAAATTTGAGAAGGGTCCAGAAGACAACCCTCTCTGCTGATATGGACTCGTAGGTTGAGCAAACCCGCCTGAGGATTGCCTTTGAGTCAAAGGGGGGCCGAGTGGTGTTCCTGGCTGTGACTGCTGTGATTGCTGCCGTTGGTGTTGCGGGATCTGCGAAGGCGGAAAATGGCTTGTGGAAACAGGACTATCTTGATTATACTGGTTGTAGTATGGCGGCTGGCTCTGCGCAGATGTAGGTGTGCCGGCAGAGAGTGAGGATTGAGATCGTTGATGTTGCAGGTATGGATGAGGCGCACCGGGGATGCCAATTGGAGGGGTTTGGGGAGCGGGCGATCCGTGACTCTGGGAGTTATGATGCTGGAGGTGAGGCGGAGCATTGGACTGAGGATAGCTATCTCGTTGAGGAAATGCGGGTGGATATTGCTGCTGGTGTTGTGCGGGGCTCTGCGGGAAGGGATACTGGTTGGTACTGGATGACGACGGTGTGTGTTGGTACGGGGACTGGGCACTGTACGAGCGTGCTGGAGAGCGCAGGTCATTCTGATTCTGCGGAGGTGCTTGTATGGGCGGAGGAGGAGGAGGTCGACCAGCAGGACCTTGGGCTTGGTAGGTAGAGGTAGAGCCCTGATACGCGGTGGGTGAGGCATAGGGGCCTCCAGGAGTTTGTGAGGAATAGTCCTGCGAAGGGTGTTTGCCCGGTGAGGCTTGAGCTTGGGGATGATGGCTGTACTCTCCTCGAAAGCCCTGCCCTGGAGACGCCTGTATAGGAGTAACCGGCGCAGCTTGCTTGGGGATGGAGCTGGAGCGGGAGCTGTCCCCGCCTTCGGTGTTGATGATGGAACGGAGGTCCATATTTGCGGCCAACTGCGACTGGAGCTGGTCTCCAGCACCCGACCAAGCGCGCCTTAACCCCCTGCCTTAGAATATATCGATATCAGCCCCCAGAAGGCGTTCATTTGAAGCTTCCTGCGATGATCTCCAGCCCATATAATCCCCCTCGTTGGATGGTGAATGTTGAAGCTGGCGCAAACGTTCCCAGACAAAGGGTCTCAGGCGACACACAAACGGCGGGCCCAGGAGCAGTTCTGCAATGATTAAAAATAGTGCTGGAGCTGTATGCAATTGTGCCAGCTAGACATGAGCGCGCGCGTAGTGATGGGAGATTTGTAAGTGAAGCATAAAATAAGTGAAAAGCATTCGAGATGTCTACATTTTGGTCCAAATCGCAACTCCCCTTTTTAGCGAAACACAACGCGGTCTCCTTGACAGGCAGCGTGTGGTTTTCTGCGGGGAGACGCCACGTGAGGGGCACACGAATAGCGGCCGATAGCAGCTGTGTATACTATATATATAGTATGTCTATCTGTACTTCATGTGCTACAATAGAAATCGCGTTTCTCTTCTATACATTTTCCAATATTCTATTGCGGCGGATTATTGGCGTAGACTTTTTCGCATGGGTAAGAATAGCAGACTAGAGGTCTGAGGCTAGCTAGAAACGCGCCCGTGCACCAAAGCTTCGTGTCCCAGCTCTGCCTGGCAACCTCAAATCAACACGCATATTGACTCTAAGCAAATCCATCACCATCAACCTCCCCGATCCTTTGAGTGTCTCGCATCAACAGACATATCGAAATTGAAGAGTCTAAAGCTCCACGCATCATTACTTCCGCCATGCCTGGCTTGACGTCCGCCTCCGGAGTGCTGGGCTTTCTCGCAGATGAAGAGCCCGAGCTCAAGATCTTTGCCCTGCAAACCTTGAACGACGATATCGATACTCTATGGACTGAGGTTGCCGGCTCTGTGACTACGATGTGAGTACAATATTCGATGTCAAGCTCCTTAGATCTACAACAAATTCCATCTTGCCTCGAAACAAGCGCTGACTCGCCCCTTCAGTGAGGCTCTCTACGAAGATGAAACCTTCCCTGAGCGACAGCTGGCTTCGCTGGTACTGGCCAAGGTCTACTACCACTTGCAGGAATACAATGACAGCATGACCTTTGCTTTGGGTGCTGGTGACCTTTTCAAGTTTGACAATCAAGGCGAATTCGAAGAGACCATCATCTCGAAATGTGTCGACACCTACATGGCTGTATCAAGAGCTCGTCACGCTGCACCACAAACCAAGGCTCAGGATGCCTCCCTTCCTAACATTGCAACTTCGTTCGCAAACGCCATCAACGACGCCAATGCTGCAGCCGCTCTCACCTCGCCGACTACTCCATTCTCCCAATCCGCATTACCTTCTAAGTCCCTTTTGTCTCGAGCCTCGACGAATGCCGTAGAACTTTCAGCCGAAGACGGAATTGCGATACCAGACCGAAATACCCAAGCAGCGCTGGAAAGAGTGATCGAGAGACTGTTTGAGGGCTGTTTGAAGGAAGGGAAATACAGACAGGTTGTTGGAATCGCTGTTGATGCGCGAAATTTGGACGTCCTTCGTCGGGTGATCAAGCGTGCGAGCGAAGATGAGAAAAAATCAAGCGGCAAACAGGTTGAAGGCACCGTGGGACCGACTGAGGAGTTGATGGAATATGTTCTTGATATCTGCATGGGAATTGTTCAGGAGAGAGGCCTGCGAACTGAGATCTTGAAGTTGATTCTGGATCTTCTGTCCGAAATCCCGACTCCCGACTACTTTTCTATTGCCAAATGCGTGGTATATCTAGACCAGGATGAAGAGGCTTCATCGATGCTAAAGAAACTGGTGGCAAACGAGGATCAAAACTCCACAGCCATTGCATATCAGATCGCATTTGATTTGTATGATAATGGTACTCAGGAGTTCCTTTCCAAGGTCATCAAGTCGCTACCCGCAAAGGTTGAAGAAGTGCCCACAGAAAAAGAGAACCGTAGGTAAACAATCCTCTGTTTAAAATCGCGCACTGACATCTTAATAGCAACTGAATCCGACCAACTCCTGGGTGAATTAAATGACACCGCCGGTGCACCTGCTCCCACAGCCGAAAAAGTACCCGAAAAGCACCTGGAAACTTTCGATCGCATACGCAGTATTCTCGATGGCAGCGAGACGATCAAATTAAACCTCGAATTCCTTTACCGAAACAACCACACAGACTTGAGCATTTTAAACAAAGTGAAAGATAGTTTGGAGGGCAGAAACTCGATATTCCACACTGCGGTCACTTTCTGCAACGCTTTCATGAACCAGGGGACGACAAACGACAAGTTCTTCCGTGATAATCTTGAGTGGCTCGGCAAGGCTGTCAACTGGTCGAAATTCTCCGCGACTGCAGCCCTCGGTGTCATCCATCGTGGAAACCTGACCCAATGTCAGAAACTGCTAGAGCCCTACTTGCCAAAGCCCGGTGGATCACTTGGTGGCTCGATTTTCAGCCAAGGTGGTGCGCTTTATGCTTATGGTCTAATTTACGCCAATCATGGTGCCGACGCTCTCGAATATCTCAAGGGTCAATTCAATGAGGCTCAAGAAGAAGTCATCCAACACGGTGGTGCGTTGGGCTTGGGTATCGCAGGAATGGCTACAGGATCAGAGCCAATTTATGAGAACCTCAAGGGTGTCCTCTACACTGACTCCGCTCTGAACGGTGAAGCCGTCGGACTTGCCATGGGTCTCATCATGCTTGGCACTGGAAATGAGAAGGTTGTAACCGACATGATCACCTATGCGCACGAAACCCAGCATGAGAAGATTGTGCGGGGTCTTGCTGTAGGGATCGCTCTCATCATGTATGGCCGACAAGAGGGTGCCGATCAACTCATCGAGGGCCTTCTACGCGATCCAGACCCAACCTTGCGCTACGGTGGTATCATGACCGTTGCCCTTGCATACTGTGGCACTGGAAGCAACAAAGCTGTACGACAGCTCCTACACGTCGCTGTCAGTGACGTCAATGACGATGTTCGACGAATCGCAGTTATGAGCTTGGGCTTCATTTTGTTCCGCAAGCCTGGTAGCGTTCCTCGCATGGTGGAGCTGCTATCCGAGTCTTATAACCCACACGTGCGGTATGGTGCTGCCATGGCTCTGGGTATCTCTTGTGCCGGCACTGGCTTGGATGAGGCGATTGATCTGCTTGAGCCGATGATCAAGGACCCCACAGATTTCGTTCGACAAGGTGCTTTGATCTCACTCGCCATGATCATGGTTCAACAAAACGAAGCCATGAACCCCAAGGTCGCTTCCATCCGCAAGACTCTCAAGAAGATTGTCGGTGATCGCCATGAAGATGCCATGACCAAATTCGGTTGTGCATTAGCATTGGGCATCATCGATGCTGGTGGACGTAACTGCACTATTGGCTTGCAGACCCAAACTGGCAACCTCAACATGGCTGGTATTGTCGGAATGGCTGTTTTCATCCAATATTGGTACTGGTTCCCATTTACCCACTTCCTGTCATTGAGCTTCATCCCTACCTCAATGATTGGTCTGGACCACGATTTGGACATTCCAAGTTTCAAGTTCCACAGTGCTACTCGACCAAGTCTCTTCGACTACCCACCTGAGCAAGAGGTGAAGACGGACGAGGCTCCTACCCTAATTGCCACAGCCGTTCTCTCAACCACCGCACAGGCCAAGCGCCGTGCTCAGAAGAAGGAACGTGCGCAGCGACGGGAGAGCATGGACATCGATCAGACCCCCACGACCCCCAAGATCAATGCACCAGTCGGCGGCGACAAAATGGACGTCGATGAAGAAACCAAAGACAAGGAAGGAAAATCTGACGAAAAGAAAGCCGAATCGGAGAAGGAAGGGTCCAGTCCTGCCGAAATCGCCAAGAAGAAGCTCGAGAAGGAGAAAGTGGGCTACGATATCGAGAACATGTCGCGTGTGCTCCCCGCGCAGCTCAAATTCATCTCCTTTCCTTCAGGCCGCTACAAGCCCGTCAAGAAGCCCACTGGCGGCGTGATCCTCATGCTCGACACGCAGCCTGGCGAAGAAAAAGTTCTCATTGAAGAGAAGCTCAAGAAGGCCTCCACTGAGAAGGCAGCTGCGCCAACGACATTGGAAGACATGCGCAACGAATCCTTCAACCTCCGTCGTCAAGCAGAGGGCGAGGCGTCTGGAGCCGCGGCTGCCGCGGCTGTTCTTACAGCAGTGGATGAGGATGAGGAGGGTGGTGAGGAGGCAGAAGTGCCGAGGGAGTTTGAGTATTTCTCTGATAATGAGGACGCCTAGATGGAGAAATACATTTGTAATTTTAGAAGCCCTTTTCCCTTCCGCTGCGCTACAGCGAGCGGATGTACAACAAATGAAAGCATTAAACCTATTTCATCCATCAATCATACCCCAAAACTGAGAAGTGATAAAAAATAGTCCTTCCTTGGGCCCTTGGTGGTTTTCGATTTATTTCCGACGAAGGGGTTCCCCACAATAGCCTTTCCCAAATTCTTGCGATTGGCTGGGCTCGGGAAAACTAGGCCCGCCCTGCAGTACCTTCTTTGCTGTGAATTTTACTTATTTTTGCACCGCAGGAAAAGTTGGCGGGAAAGTGGAGTGCGATGTGCAACAAAAGTCGAGAAGGTGGTGGGTTTTTTGGGAAGGAACATATATGATGGGATGGGGTATTTCTCCGTTGTTGTATTGCGATGGTGAGGTTTGTTGGGATGGGGGGCGCGGATCGCTGATGCGTCCACCACGTGGGAATTTGGTAAGGGTTTTGGAATGGCAGGGTTTTCTGATTGTGGTGGCGGTTTTTGGGCTTGGGATTGGGGATTTTGACATGAGAGTACTTGCTTGTATTTTTACAGTACTTTGGAGACTTCGTTTTGTTGCTTTGAACGTTCTGTATGAACTCACACGTACAGATTTCTTGCTGCAGACGTCAGACTTGCTTGCAGACGTCAGATGTGGTGTAACTCAAACAATGTGGACGGGAATGAAATCAATAAACTCAAATACCGTCCACTACTTGGCCTTTCACACGGAGAAATTTCAAAATTGCTGGTGATCAATAGCGTGGACGTGAGACTATTTTCGAATCTCCAGAAGATCAGCTTGGTGGACGTGGATGGCTTCATCGTCAGCCTCCATGGAAAGAAAAGAAATACTTATGTGGACGTGAGCCCGTTTTAGAATTTCGCAAAGCTAGACACTTTTGTACCCTCTGAAGTCTTGGCTGCGGGGCGGGAGATTCGCGGTTTTCAGATCGAGATAGAGCTGTCAGTTCCGCAGGTGTGGAAAGCTTCTTCGGACGTGCTTTGTACATGTACATGTGAATAGCTTCATGGAACGCTAAACCTGCGACCTTTCGACGCTTGGAAGACCCGGCATTTTAAAGTTTGACGGATGGGCCCGACCAGCCGCTCGGAATCTAGGTTTCCTGGATTTCGGGTTCTAGACGCAGTAGGTTCAAATCTACAGTAGATCGCGGAAGGCCAGTGCTATCGCCATACCGGTGGCTTTCTAAGCACCAAGATGCACACCGGTATCGACATATCGACGATAAATTCGTGACACTTAATTTCTGCAGCGCTCTAGGCTCGAGATGCTCAGGTTTCGGACTGTAGATCCTGTCGAGGATGCGACTTTGTTATCAAAAAAAGAAAAGAAAAAAATGTCGGCGGATTATCTTGCGGCGTCGTCGAGCTAGCCGCCTGTCTCACAACACCGAAGCTTGAAAGGCCATGAGGCGTTCTAGCGCCAAAAGTTAAACATCGATATCGCATCCCGCAAATCAAAAGCTAGGCAATAAATGTGGCGTCTGCGGGAGGGAAAACAGGGCTTGTTTGGGATGCGCATGACGACGTATGAGGCTATTCGCATACCTACACGGCGCGTCGCCTTATCAAGGCCACGAAGGTTCGTTTTCCGCAACCTAGTCTCATTTTCTTACATACAGTACCTCACGCAATCTTGGTTTCTGCGGTGTCAGAGCTTGCTGTCGGTGCAGCAGTGCTGAGTCGATGGGATTCTTACTCTGTGATGGAGAAAAGAAGAACAAAGCTTGGCAACGCGTTTCAATACTCTGCATCGCATCAGCCTTGCATCAAAGTCAATATCACTCCACGTCTCCCACAGTCACGGCCCCGGAGGTGCCGAAGGAACCGACAAGGAAGTCCGTAGGGAATTGAACGCGGTAGTAGTGAGATGCTCCCAATTGAGAAATATCTCGCCTACGCCTACCCGCAGATACAACCTCAACAACCGGGTCTTATCCAGCCCCTGCCTTTCTCTACGCTTTTACAAAAATTCTTGACTGGTTCCTAGCCAGCCAGCCCGCAATCAGCGGTTGACTGCAAGCTTTATAATACTCGTTTTCTCCATTGTCAGACGGCCCAGAAAGCGTGATCTTCCCGCCGCAGCGTTCTCGGCCTCGGGCCTGATAAGACTGGCGTGGGTGATTCGACAGGCTCACCGCCACCAGAAGATCGTGCAGAACGGTATCTCCTTCTGCGCATCTTCCACGGGTGCACCAGGGAAGGCGTGCAGGTGAGCTAGTGCCACTATCGCAGCTTCCCCCTGCACTTACTTGTACGTACAAAGTACCCCTACCGATATGAACCTCTTATCTCCTATCGTCCTGAAGCTTGGGGGAACAGCTCGTTCATATAATCCCCTCTCCTCGTCTGACGTGTTTGAACTGGTAGTCTACCAACTCAATTGAACGAGGAGCCAATTCCAAGATGAAGCCCCTCACCAGCATGCGATACATCCCCACGGGGCAGCAGCTTAAGGAGCGCGTCACTACAGTCAAAGCATGGCAATTACCCAAGCAGAAGTCCGCTCTAGCGCCTCCTCACGTATGGACAAATGAGGATATGGATCCGGTGAAGGTTGAGAATCAGACCTGGACATTGTGGACGTGGATGGCATATTGGGCCACTGATACTATCAATTTGGGAACGTGGGAGACTGCATCTGCCATTCTTGCTGTTGGATTGAGTTGGAGAGAAGCAATTCCTGCCGTAAGTTTTCGGAATAATGTGAGCGAGCTGCAAATTCTGACAGCTCTCCAAGATCGTAGTTGGTACAACTTGTGTAGCTATCCCCATGGTTTTGAATGGCGCGATTGGCGCTAAGATGCACATCCCTTTCTCGGTCGCCATTCGATCTTCTTTCGGATACTACTTGGCATATTTCTGTATCGTCTCTCGGTCAATTCTTGCTATGTTCTGGCTGGGCATCCAAGGCGCCAATGGTGCCCAGTGTATGACGATCATGATTCAAGCAATTTGGCCTTCTTACGGAAATATCAAGAATCATATTGCGGCCGGCCAAGGCATCACTACGCAAGGCATGATAAGGTGTGTACACACAAAATTTGTTAAACTTCAAGTAAGCTAACAATGTAGTTACTTCCTCTTCTGGATTATCCAACTACCCCTCCTTCTCATCCCGCCAACTAGACTCCGATATCTGTTCGCCACGAAACTTATCGCAGCACCAATCACTGCTCTTGCTACAATGGGATGGTGCGTTCACAAAGCCGGAGGATCTGGAAACATCTTCGCCCTCGAAGCCACAGTCAGTGGAAGCACCAAAGCATACCTTTTCTTGAGCTCTATGTCGTCTGTCACGGGAAGTTGGGCAACCCTGGCTTGCAACATTCCTGATTTCTCCCGTTATGCTCGTTCCAGTAAAGGTCAATTCATTCAACTGCCTTTCCTTCCGATCATCTTTACCCTCTGTGCAGTCATTGGTATCGTGACTACCTCAGCTACCCAGGTGATCTACGGAGAAGCGTTGTGGAACCCTCTTGATATCATTGCGAAGTGGCTTGAGAGTGGTCACGGAGGAAGAGCAGCAGCCTTTTTCGCCGCTACATCTTGGTACGTCGCTCAAGTTGGGACAAACATTACTGCCAACTCGATTTCCGCCGCCAATGATCTTACTGTTCTCTTCCCACGCTATGTCAACATTGAGCGCGGTTGCGTAATCGCCGCCATTGTTGGAGGTTGGGTCATTGTTCCGTGGAAGATTCTCTCATCCGCATCGACATTCCTAGCATTCATGGGCGGGTATTCCGTCTTCCTCGCTCCTATGGCAGGAATCATGGCCTCAGATTACTGGATCGTCAAGCGCCAAAACTACGATGTTCCCGCGCTCTATGATCCTAATGGCCGCTACCACTTCTGGCACGGCATCAACTGGCGGGCTCTTGCAGCGCTTGTCATCGCTGTGTCGCCAAACTTGCCAGGACTTGGATACTCCATTGGTCAACCTGCTGACCCTAAGACTGGAACTAATCCGGTACATATTAGCCAGGGCGCAAAGAACTTGTATACATTCGATTGGCTCTTCGGCTTCGCCACTAGTATTGTCGTCTATGTTGCTCTCAGCTTGATTTTCCCGAGTCCAGAAGCTTATGTTTCGGAGACGGTGTTTGGACATGATATCATAGACGGCAACCACTCGAGTGACGTTGAGAGTGCAAAGCATGTCAAGCATGGAGAGAAGGATTTTGGGAATGTTGACGCAGTGGACATTGGCACTGACTTCCACCTGCATAACAGGCACGAGAAGCATGAGGAAGCCAATTCTACCGGTGTAGCCGCTTAGATCTGGTCTAGAGGATGGATTAGAGGGTGTTAGGTGGCTGTATGATGATTGCTCCTTGATTGAGCTGCAGTTATTTGTAGATACCCAACTTTCGTCACGTTTGAAGTAATGACATGTTTGATGATAGTCAAGAATTTCCGCTTGTGAAGTTGGATCCCAAACAGCGGTCAACAAAACCCCAATGGATTTTGGCAAAATTCATTTCCACGCTCGTATTTCGTCCGAGATAACAAGGGAAATGAAGTAGTCCTGCGGTATACCCCTATTGCTCGCTTAAGGCCTTTGCAGTGGCAGTCGCCAAATTTTCAGGGCGTCAGCCCCTGAAACTGGGGCAGGAGTCGCTAAAAGGCAGCGATACTGTATTGATATGAAAGCTTTTGATGAGGTAAAGTTCAACTAACCAGATGATCAGGCCGTTGGAAATCTTCACGTTATTTCGTGGCTAGAAACCCCAATTCCATTCCTGCCCTCGATTCTTTGAGATAAAGGTGAGACCTCCGACGCGTCTGGCGCGTCGGAATTTGAATCAGGGCCGAGTTCTGGCATTAATGTACTGTATCTTTGACTCTAACTCTATGGTAACAATTACGCCACTGATGGAGGACATATGAAAAGATGGATATAAATATCGTGAAAGTCTCTAGATGTTGAAGGATTGTTTTGGGCCGATCGCTCCAGCCACACTTGTGGCTGATGCAGACACTTCGACTTTATTTGCCGGCGAGGCCGGAGACTAAACAAAAATCGTCATTTTCCCTCAATCCAGTGACTGAGAAAGCCTAAGAGCCATTTCTTTGAGTATATTTGATATCATAATTCATCTTGCCTGTTTCGCTTCAAGTTCTTTTTTACATTTTCCACGGCAACGACTACCTCGCTGTCTGTCCCGCACGCCACCCCCTTTTCCCCTCCTCAATATGGGGGATGCTCCTCCCAGAAAGGCGAGTCTTGGGTCGCGTCTTGCAATTGCCCTGAGACCCAAGTCATCAGGCAGACGGCTGTTAAAAAAATCAGCTGGTGCCTACAGTGAAAATGCCGCTAGCAAAGACTCCCTCATGATCAGCAAGGAGCCTGCGCCAACTTCTACTATTCGCTCCGGTCTTCAAAACGAGCAGTCTCAATATTCGGCTCTTGATACTCAAACAGGAGAACGTCAAGATTATACTGCATTGTTACATGGTTTGGGTCATCAGGGCTCCTTTGACTCACTCGACTCCATCTCCAATGTGGATCCACATAGGCTGGATGCCGACACGAGAGCAGGAGACCGTAGGATTGCAAGCCTATCAGATAGAATTTGGCATAATATTGCCTTCTACTCATCACCTTCTGATGCTGCCAGCCTCGCGTTTGCAAGCAAAACTCTCCGAAGCAGACTTGGGCCGGCCCCATGGACTGCAATAAACCAACCAAAAAACCTGACATACAAGATCAAATTCTTGGCTTATTTGGACATCCAGCTTCGCGACTATCTCCTCTGTTACCGATGTGTAGCTTACCACCGGAGAGTTCAAAAAGGTCAAGAACGACTGAGAGCGACCGCGACCCTTGATCCACTCATAATTTGTCCCTTGGCATCTGAGCCCACGCAAATACCATTACGGATGCGGATCGCGGTCGGCCACACTCTTCCGTTTACTTTCGTCCAACTTGTCATGCGAGCTCATCGGTACGGACCCGATTATGGAATCTCGGCAGACTCGCTCAGCCGACGCTGGAAATGCCGCGAGAGTGAATGGTCGCACCAGTCCAGATATTACATTAGCAAAGGGCATTTGCTCCTACGGATCGTTAGCAAAAGCTTTGCGCAGCCAGACTTGCCTCCCAGTGGTATGCGTCAACTTCTTTACTCCCGAGGTGGAGATTATTCCCCGTACTTCTCATGTTGTGCTCATTGGAGAGACGGTGAGCTTATGAACGTCTGCAAGTGTGCACTGGGCCACATACCAAAGCCAAAGGAATCGATAACGCAGCAATTGCGAAGTGGACCTCAAATACGATCTGCTCTGCTGCAACAAAGTGCTATCGTCAGCTTGTGCAGTCAATGTCGACCCATGCGGCGATGTCCCGATTGTCCGACAGAGTACCTCGTGGAGGTTAAATTCGAGGAAGACAAGAATGATCCGGTCACTAAATTCAAGCAAGCTATTGTTGTCACGAGGTGGAGCGATCTAGGCGATGGAGTTTCACCGCTGTCCGGGGAGTGGGCAGCTTGCAATGGAGCGATAGAATATGATTCCTTTGCTGCGATTGGGAAGAGGGGAATTTCTGGAACGTTTGAGTCACAATCTGGCGTGACTATGCCTGGCCAAAGAATGCTTTCTTTGAATCCAAACAACGAGAAGCTGGGAGAGAAAGGCCATAATTGGTATTGAGAGCGTTATTTGCCCCGAATAATGGCGAATAGCTCGAAACTGTTGGAAAATTCATTCGGTCGGCAGCACTTACATTACGAGGCCTAATCATCGGTTGATAGCCGGGACGGATACGAAGGGGTTATCTAGAAGCCTCTCCCTCCGGGGGTTCTTCAGCTCCCAGATTTTCTGAGACAGTTGCAAGAAGAACGCAGATAGAAAGGGGCTCGGATGATCCCAGAGGATGTAAAACACCACTGAGATGACTTCGTCACTCAACGACATGGATGAGATACATAGGCATACGATCAGCCTAAGAGAGATGGAATACTCACCTCGTATTCCAGAGAGATACAACCTCGCATTGCCACTCTGGTACATGAACATGCGGGCGAGCAAGGATTTGGCGTCCCAAACCTAGAAGAGACTTTCACTAAGCGTCATGAACCCAGCAGATTGGGCTTTAGGAGGCCTGAATACAAGTTTGTGCCGATTAGAATATTGCGCTAGTCTTTGGAAAAGCGCTCAATTGGAAAGTTGTATTCTAATTATTGTATTACGGATCCCTTCAAAGGTCTACTTCTACTTCGTGTGACTTACACTCCAGGATTGCTTCTTGGAACTGATCATGACTTTTATACTAGAAAAGGATTTCACGAACACTGGCGTTGCCCGAAATTCTGTAAATGGGACTTCCATGTTTAATAAAGGCTACACGTACATCCATCTATACGACATGTCATGAAATCGTGCGACGAGAGGATCCTGAGAGCAGGTGAATGGCTCAGCCACGTGATGTGCTCTTGAAGCGTCATTCTCTCTATTGCAATGTATTTCATTGCCTGCTACGAAATGAGATCTAATCTTACAGACCTTAGCACAGAAAATCATGGCCAAGGAGTATAATTTTAGAGGGATGAACACGTGATGACGGATACTCAACGCTTGGCCATCCGGCAGGTTGCGACATCAAACGTTCCTTACAATTCAAGCCGTACTTTGAAATCCCCAAGTTTTGCCACGGTGTGGCTGATAGCGTTGCTAGGTGGTCTTCATGGAGCTGTCTCAGAATTCCAGGGATTGCCCGGGTCCTGGAATGAAGCCAAAGACTTCCGGATCGCTCAAAACACATCTCCCAGCAATTCGATGGTGACCTTTGCTTTCTGGATCTCAAAAAGATCCAGCGCTACTAAGATTCGAATTCTGGGTTAATTCGTATATCAAGAAATGTGAAAATGGCGAAATGCAACGTTTCTATTGTCGGGATCAGTGTCCAAATGCCTGGTCTGGATTATTTCCGTATCGAGAATCAAAGGAATGTATTGAAATTTCCCACGTCGACCCACGAGTTTCTAAGAATGCAGCCCGCCATCTCTCTTTTCTCTTTCTGCCCCTTTCACATTTCCCCCAACAATAACAACGTTCTTCTTCCAGCTTGTTCTTGCCAGCAAACATGGTGAAAAAACGAGCTGCTCAACAGGTGCTTACAACGCCTAAAGCAAAGAAAACGCAGGTTTCAAGATTTGGAATCGTACCTGAGGCGATCCGCAATATCTTTTCGCCATCAGCTAACAGTCCAGCGGAAGAGGAGGATTTAGATGAGGTCGAAGCCCCAGTCCCGGAAGCTCCAGCAGCTCCGCCACTATCTGCACTGGAGACGCAGCGAAGGGTCGCCCAAGCTATAGACGAACGATTCGCCGTTATCGAAGAACAGAGAGCTGACGCAGCTTTGAAGGACCCTTCAAGGAAGCTCCAGTGGAACATCGAAATCAAGCCGACAGATGACGACTACAAGACGATCAGAGCCAAGTTACAGAACGAGCTCAGGGAAGAATCCGTTCTGACTGTGGTGACGAAATATTTTGAAGATGCTCAGAGGCTTCTCATTCAGCCACCGCCCAGAGATGGAATAGTTCTTAAGATCCAGAGACAGAATGGAGAAGAGTATCGGAAGGCTCTTGCAGTTGGCGGTACATTCGAGGGCGAAAAGAACAATTTGACGACTAAACTTGCGATGTTATACTTTGGTCTTCCCGTCGAAGCCATGACACTCAACAATATCCTTAACGCAGGTGTGAAGGACGAAGACGATGAAGAAGACACCCCCGATGATTTGCCTAGAGTCCAGAGAATATTGTATTCAGAAAAACCATTGCAGTTCTTGGACGAGTACCATGAGCGAGCTTGGGGTTTCCCTATCCTTCGTCGTAAGTTTGCCCTATCTACCTGTCAGGACTTGCAGCTGACGACTACAGGACCGAAATCCCAAACGACACGGATGATTACACAGCCCAACAAGAATACTTCCTCAGCGGTGACCATCCATCGTCGGCATGGAGCTCCAGACCACCGTGGTGGCGCTCATTTACGTGGTGGTGCCGGGCCCACGACGAATTCAATCCCCCTATATGGTCCTGGACAGTCAAGATCAACCGTGTCTAAAGTTTCACTAAACCATGAAACTTTTAAAGATGCAGCACTGAGGCTTCTAGGCTGGGACAAAGACAAACCTTTCCAATTTTTCATCGACCTATACAACAATCAAGAATTGAAGAAGGGGGATCCGAAGAAAAAGTGGGTGAGATGTTTCACTCTCACAAACGATAATTACGAATACATGTGGGATAATTTCCTCAAGGCTCGCTTTACCAATGATCTTGAGGATTGGCCTTTGAGAGTCGTTTCTCGCGCAGCAGAAGAGAAGCCGGATCCTGAATTTGCCCTACCAACCAAAAACGCTGTCTACCCAGGCAAAATTCCCCAGCAACCGCTGGTGGCGTCTAATTCCAGTGGTACGAAGCCTCCAGTAGTTCATACGCCCGCAGATCATCCACCGCCGCCAAAGCCATCGCCAAAGAAGCCACAGCCGCAGAAGCCCCCACCAAAAGTCCAACCAATTCCAAAGCCAGTAGAAGTCAAACCAGTGGTCAAAACTGCAACTCCAAAAAAAGTGCCTGCTGGACCTACAAGGGGCTCAGGGGAAGGAATCCGGCCATTGTACACGCATTATTCTGACATTAACGCCTGGGATCTTTTCTACGTAGAGGACCATATTGAAGCCTTTTTACGTGCGGCCCAGCAGCTTCTTGACTTTGACGAGAACGATGCTCAATGGTCTTTCTTCGTCGACCTCTACAACAGAGAATTCGCAGCCGATCAAGAAACCTACACCTTCCAGACTTCACATCAGGTCACGAAGAGTACTTTTGTCGAAGTCTTTGCAAGAATTCGCTCTTACCTTCTGGATACGACCGAAATGTGGGCGGTTTCCATCCGGCATGAGAACCATCCATATCCAGCTCGTGCGAAGTTAACAGATGAGAAAATATGTGTGTACGGGTACAGAGGACAAGTCATGACCAGTCCCAACACAAAGTCCCTCCGCCAGACGATTCATCAGCTTATGGGCTTGAATAAGCGTATGCAATGGACTGTCGCCGTCGATCATCTCAAGGACCAGAACAAGGCATTCAGCATTGATTCAGCTCGCTACAATTCACCACAGACATCTCAATCCATCCAGCAAATTTTCAAAGCGCTTGCAGCAAATCCCGAAGAAAAGATTTTCATACGCTTTGCCAACGAGCCCCGCCCTTCGCAATGGGATCCGTGGGAGCCATGGGAGAAGAAAATGAGCAACTTTGTCGTTAAACTTGAGCGGCCACAAGTTTGTACCGCCTACTGGAGGATTCCCACAAACATCAATCAACCGTTTGGAATCAATCAGGTACAGAAAAGCTTCAAAGATGCAATGAAAGTTCTATTCCCTCCCATAACTGCTTCAGATGATGCGTTCAGTCGCCCGGCACAAAATATTGTGATTGACATGTTCGACATCGGCTTTGGCGGAATGGAAGGTAGCATGGACTTGTTCAATAGGGTGAAAAGGAATCATCTCAAAAAACAAGCGCTGGCTGTCAAGCTTCAACTCAATAAGAATGAGGGAGATCCGGACAAGGGGTCAGAAATCGCCACAGGAATAAGACTCATTGGAAATGAACATTCAGGAATCGTGTATGGCGGGAACGCCGCGAAATTCTACAGCGAGATTCAGGTAATGGCAACAGACTACCTTGAACCAACTTTACCCGACAGCGTTCGAGTATGGAAGCACGATAACTCCCGAAATACTGAGACGACGTACGCTGATGAGTCCATATCCATCAAACTGGATGCTGCAGGAAAAGATGCAGCAGTTGCCGCGATTCAAGGGCTCCTAAGAAAAGGATCACGCCGTGCGAATTGCCTCTTGTTCCGCCCGGAGTGGGATCAATTCATAGTGATGAAACCTTCGAAAAAGCATATCATCTGGCATCCTGAGCAGGGGAAAAGACTGCACCATTTCCGAGATGATATCTTAGAAGAATTGTTCCAGGGAGATGACATTTTGAAGGCGAATAGCACAAAGTTATTCGCCATCTCCATTTCGGCCCTCAATATAACTACAAAGTTTGTCGTTGATGCTACCATGCCTGATGGTAGTCTGGAAAATGAGCCTGATGATGAGTGGAGGACTCAGATCTTTGACTGGTTTCATTCTAAGAGGCTTGAAGTGAACATACTGAAAAGTAATGATCCAGTATTGACACTTGGTGAGTTTGTCCTAACCAGAGGCCATTTTACGATTATGTTGCTAATGTATATACATCTGAAGAATTTGGTAGTACTCCATGGGGTGTAGCGGTTAAGACTCCCGAGACCGTGAAACCTACTACGGTCGTACCGTACGTTCCTCCGATCACAAAGCCCCCGCCAAGATATACCAAAATCAATCAGCCCAGGATTCGAGCCCCGAGAGCCGCTCCAGTCAAGACTGAAAAGTTTGTGAAGTGGAACGCCAAGCAGCGCTACCTCGACTCCCTCCAGCAGAGATCTTATCATACTGATCAATCAGTGATCGAACCTGGACAAAAGCCACAAGCACCTATCTATGGTGTGAGCAAAGAACTTGAGTTCAATGTCGGTGCCAGCTTCCCGGGGGTGTATATGCAACGCATCACACCAACAGACGTTGTGGAGATCATGGACGAAAACAAATCTCTACAAAATCAAGTCCTTGAACGAATGGCGACATGCATCATTTGTAAGACGAGCTTCGCAAAGTATAAAATAGATGAGATTAAAGATCATTGTTGGAGGCATTTACAGCAGTTGTATACCGATGGTGCCTGTCCAACGTGCGGAAATGGCTCCTGGTCGCTCTGGACGGCCGAGGAAAAACGGCAACATCAGGCCGCTCATGCCAGCATTGAAGAATCCGCAGAAGTCAAGAAGTTTTGGAATCAGCTTTATTGCCCCTGCTGCGACAAAGAATTGGATACACTCGGATCCCCGAAAGCCATCCTTTATCACATGGCCGAACATCAACCTGGAAGCATTCAGTACTGCGATCGCTGTGGCCTTCACTTGACCGGCTGTGATAATTATGAACTCAACCACCACCGCGACCAGTGTCTGGCTAAAGAGGATAGACCACCTGGAAGTACCGATCGATGGTTCTGCGATCACTGTGGCAAAGATAGAACTGCGGGCACAGAGGAAGAGATCAGAGCTCATCGCAAAACATGTGGTAGTAATGAAGGAGCTTGGTGTGATAGTTGCGGTATGGACATAACTCATCTCGCGCCGAAAGTCTTGCAGCGGCACAAAACCCGCTGCAGACCTCCTGGGGGATACGACAGGAAATTTTGTGCCAAGTGTGGAGAGAACCTCGAGGTCAAAGATACCAAGAGTCTGGTGTATCATAAACAAACGTGTTTTAACAGCGAAAGCTCTTCAGCCTTGTTGCGATATGCGAATGGTATGTTGTCTCCTTTAAGAGATGAGACGTAGTAGATTGAAGATGGCTGACGACCTTCTCTACCCGCAGGTCAGGACGCACAAGCCGTGAGTATAGCAGTGCAAGAAGAGAGAGGAAAGTTGTGGGCCAAAGAGCAGGAATTGAAGGACCGAGAAAGAATCTTGAATGCGTCAATACGAGAAAACCGAAACAACAATGACGCCATCCTGAAAGAGCTTGACGACACGAAGAAGGGTCTTATTAAGGCCAAAGCACTCGTTGCGACACGCGACGCAACAGTAGCAACATTAAATCAAAGGCTTGAGGGTTCTAATGTTGATATCCCAGTGGACCAGGACTGCGAGTTTCCGGGCTGCACCACAGATTTACGCGCCATGACAAGACAAAACTTGGTGGACCACTTCAAAATCCATGGAATTCAATATACAAGTCTTCAAGGCGAACGTGAACAGTGCAAAACCGAGCTTGCCAAAGCTCATGCCGACCTCAAAGCGGCTCTTGAGACGTTCGCGAAAGCACAAACACCCGGCAAGGGAGGCCAGGACACACCACTCACAGGGACTTGTCCTTTCCCAGGTTGTACAACAGATCTAGCACCTCTGAACAGACAAGGCTTGCGGGTCCACTTTGCTAATTATCATACTGAAACTTTCATCTGCAATCTTCCTGTTCCTGGAAAATCACGGTGCAAGACGCTTGTCCATTATTCGGCCCCAGAAAATCATCTCAATCATTTACAGGATGAGGGTTCTGGTGGTCCTGGGCTTGGACCAATAGAGGACGACCCACCAGGGAATCTCCAAGAGACTTTGGCGAAATGGTTAGCGGATCTAAAAGACAAACGCGACAAACACGTAAACCTGTCAACAAACCCAACGAGAGTTTTCATCACCCAAGTGCCTCGTCGCCGCCCCGGAGAGGACCTAGTCACATTTCAAGCCCGCCTCGCTGGCGCTCAACCACCACCAAACCCATCTACAATCGTAGAAAAGATTCGAAAACGACCAGGAGAGACGCCAGCCGAAAGAGACGCGCGTGTAAGGGCTGGAAACCTTGACTGGTGCCTGGACCTAGAGGCCAAGGATTATGTCATTAGACAATTCTACACCATCATGGCTGGTGCCCAACTCCCCGATGATCATGAGTGGCATAAGTTGATTATGGATGCAAAGAATACAGAGCTTGACCGACTTCGAGCAGCTGAAGGATTACCCGCGCTAAATCATCCACCTGATGAGGAGATCACTGTTTTCGGAATCCCTTCGCCCATGAAGCAGCCCCGGAAGGTCCGAGGCACCCGCGCCGCGAGCGCAACATCGGCTCCAACCACAAAGAGAAAGCGAATAGCATCTGCGACTCCGGGTCCGGATCTAGGCCCAGCTCCCAAGACGCCCAAGAGAGCACTCGGTCGACCGCGCCGAAAAGCAGTAGTTCAAGAGGAAGATGAAGAAGAGTTTGTGGCGCGAGATGAGGGAGAGAGTGAGGTGCCGTTGACGAGCCCGAGCAAGCGGGTGACACGACGTAGCCCGAGTAAGAGGGGATGAATAGAGGGGTAGTGGGTTTCGATTCTTGGGAAACATGTCTTAGTACCATGGCTCTTTTGTTTCCTTTATTTCTTGGGGATGAGATTGAATTTGAAGGTGGTTGATAGTTGGGTTATGGTATTTGTGTTTTAGTTTGCAAAAGTCTCTTAGGTATGAATTGATTCGTTAGCGTTCTTCTCGACTTTAACCCATGCCGTGCCAATAAGATGCTTTGGGCTGCTGCTTGAGGGGATGGCAAGAATATTGGAATCTGGGGTATGGGTGTTCTCAAAAGTGATTGAAGTTCGAGTGCATGCGTACCTGCCAACTCGTTCTCATAGAACTAAATACTATGTGCCTTTGGGATACCACCTGACATGGAAATGGCAGAATGCTTTCCAATGCATGTCTAATATTGAAAGCTGCTTCCGTTCTTGGCTTCATCGCCCTATAACTCGAAACATCGATCTTCGGAAACGGTAATCACATCCACCAAGATTATAGTTTCTGTCGCAGTGATCTTTATAGGATGGCAATGTCCCACGTCACATAGGTGATTTTGAAACGTATCAAAAGGCCAACGAACTCAACGTGGCAGAAGACTGCAATGAAACTAAAGATTGAACCAATGACACTTGCTTGGATCAATTGTTCCGAAAAGTATAACATCCAAAGAATTCAATGGTTGTTGTGAGTGAAAGAAGCAAGCGGTGAAGTGAGCGAGGAAGCAATTCCGCTCGCCAAAGAAAATTCCAGCCCAACCTCGTTCCTTCAACCACCAAATATGAGCCAGCGCCAACACCATGTTTGAAAACCTGTGCACCCTCCCGCTCTCCTCAGAGCTCTTCACCCAAGCTCTACATCCTACCGAGTCGGTTCTCGCAGTTGGGTTATCAGGCGGACATGTGCAATCGTTCCGCCTGCCAGCTGTAGCGGGATCTTCGAGCGACGACGAAGATGGCGACGCCAGCATCCTCTCGACAGGTACCAGTACTATAGAGACGCAATGGCGGACTAGAAGACATAAGGGCAGCTGCAGAACACTGGCATACAGTCACGACGGCGAAAGTACGACTTCAATTGCTGTTTTCATTGGATATCTGCTAATGTACTCGAAAAATAGTCTTGTACTCGGCCGGCACCGATGGCCTCCTCAAAGCGGCCTCTTCCTCGACAGGCCAGGTCGTATCCAAAATCTCTATTCCTCTCGACCCCTCTACGAATTCTGCCGATCCTCCAACTTTGCTACACGCGTTGTCCCCGCAAACATTGCTTCTCGCAACGGATTCGGCTGCTTTACATCTGTACGATTTACGAACACCTTCGGGATTCACAAAGGGCAAGCCGAGTCAGACGCATCGGCCCCATGAAGATTACATCTCTTCTTTGACACCTCTGCCACCTACGGAAGCGAGCACAAGCGGATTCAGCAAACAATGGGTTACAACGGGTGGCACAACACTTGCCGTCACAGATCTACGACGAGGAGTCTTGGTCAAGAGCGAGGATCAGGAGGAGGAGTTGTTGTGTAGCGTTTTTGTTGGTGGATTGCCGTCAAAGCCTGGCAGGAGCAAGGGCGAGAAAGTACTGGTTGGGAGCTCCAATGGGGTTCTGACGCTGTGGGAGAGGGGGGTGTGGGACGACCAGGATGAGAGGATTATTGTAGATGGGGG
>Ga0247778_1000489_pt1 | contig 47907 bp, 35 predicted proteins | sample UWRJL049202B5_FD_179939 | JGI IMG/M metagenome (GOLD analysis project Ga0247778, IMG submission 179939) | Plant litter microbial communities from Arlington Agricultural Research Station in Wisconsin, United States - UWRJ-L049-202B-5 | ecosystem: Environmental > Terrestrial > Plant litter >... | reverse complement strand
AAATTTATTATTTTTTTTTTATTATTTTTTAGATATTATTAAAAAAATTATTTTTTTTAAACATTATAAAAATTAATATAGTATACTAAAAACCAGTATTTATTTTTATTAATTCGACAAATATTTATTCGATATTTGGAAAATAAAAATAAAATTATTAAAATAAATAAAATAAAATTTAATAAATATTAAATATTATAATTTTCTTATAAATATAAATATAAATATTAAATATTATAATTTTTCTACAAATATGAATATAAATATTAAATATTATAATTTTCTTGCAAATAATTTGAATAAAAGTTTTAATTTTTTTATTATTTAAATTTATAATTTATTAAATTATAATAAATACGGAAATAAAAATATAAATTTCATTAGATTTGAAAAAATAAAAATTATAGAATGAAGATATATATAAGTAGTCGAGAGGAGCTCGGCTACCACTAGCCTCCCGCTCACATGCCTTAGAACAGGACCCTTAACTTTATTTCAACAATTTAAATTATTTTAAATTGATTTTAAAATCGATATATCTAGATTTGGAATATATATATTATTATTTAAAAATAAGAAATATGATTTAATTATTTCGATAAATATTCGTTAGCCAAATAATTATAAAATTTAAATATTTATTATTATTATTAATATATTCAATTGCAATTATAATTATATATTTAATTTATATATTTTTATAATTTTGTATATTATATTTATTTACAAAAACCTTGATAAAATTTGATATAGAAAATATTATTCCAGTTTTGTTTATATTATATATATTTTCGACAAAAATAGCCAAATTTTATAATATATTTTTTATAATCTCAAATTAATATATAATTTTTTTATAAATATTTTTCTCGTGATAGTTCTAATCTAATATTTTAATTTTTTATATTATAAATTCTGGATGACATTTTTTTAGAATTTTTATCCAGTTCTGATTGGGAGGCTTGAAAGGTCTATCGATAATAAACTGATAATAGGCGATTTTAAAAATTAGAGCAAAAATAAATTTTATTTATATTAATTGTCCAAGATCGGATATTTGTAATAAATATTTAATAAAAATATCCTCCTCCTATAAGGTAAGATATTATTGGTTTTAAATTTTTTTTTCCATTGAATGTTGTCCGCGAATATAATGATAAAATATAGAATAAAAAATAATATTATAATCTGCAAGAATATAATATGATCTAGGCATACCAGGAGGTATGTCTTACGCTAATACTTGACTGGCTCTGTCCATGTTAGCCTCTATAGTGGTATAGTGTTGGTGTCGACGACTCGACTGGCAGCGGTTTGGCAACGGCGAACAAAAAGCACGTGCTTATGGAAGGTTCGAGAAATATATTATTTATAACCGATATCCCTGCGGAGCAAACGTTCCTTATATTATTCCCCAATCGTGTTTCGTTGAGTAAAACTCAATCTAAGATATTAAATAAAAATATTAGCTAGCAACAATCGAAAACACGAGCAATTATATCAAAGCTATATCAAGAATATTCCCAATATCAACTGAATAGTTGGTTTACGTATCATCAAATATCCGCCTCATTTCATTTATGCGAAATACGTGTCTTTGGTAGGGTATCTGAAGTGCGAACGCCGCGACACACCATAAAGAAGCAAAATCCAACTCGAGTGATTCTTCTGGCACAGCAGCAACTCTAAAACGCAAAAGATTGTGGAGCTCCCAACAGCCGGCGAGGAATGCTTCTTTCACCATGCCAGCTACTCTCGAGCTCGATAACGGGCAGCACATTACATACGAGTCGGCCATCAAGAAAGATGAAAATATCATCAATGAAGCGACGTACCCTCGCGCAAGAAAACAGCTCTTTCAGCAGCGCGGTGAAGATGCTTGCATTATCGAGGACCAATGGATTCGTGGGAGCTTCAATGTGTCTATACCTGTGGAAGTAAGGTCAGCCGGCTTCAATCAGAACCTTATCTTTCGCTGTCCTATGCCACACAAGCTTGCCGAAGCCACATACCCTGGCACCATTGACGAAAAGCTCAGTTCCGAGGTGGGAACCTACGTGTGGATGCAGGAGCGTACTGCGAAAGAGGCCATAAAGGAGAAGGGAAAACGTGGTCGAAAGCGTAAGAATGCTGTGTTGGAGGCAGAGGCAGAGCCAGAAGTGACGTGTGCGAAAGAGGTCATAAAGGTCAGGGGAACACTTGGCAGAAAGCGTAAGAGTGCTATGCAAGAGGGAGATGAGCCAGAGCCAGAGCCAGAAGCAGCGCAGAAGATCGAAGCGCCACAGCCATGGAGGGCCCCAGTGGCACAGATGATCTAAGCGCAGGTTGTTCGGGATTGGATTTCTGCAGGGGGAATAGAAAATTGTTGTTTTGTTCTTCGGTTCGAATATGTTTCTCGGGGCAGGCTCGCGCAGGCCTCGCGACTTGTTACTATAGAGTGGAGTTAGATTTCTTAATAGACGGGAAGCTCAGAGTGAATAACTACCTCTTTTCAAGCGGCGGTACTAGAGCAGTCCGCCCCGCTGTGAGCCCTAAAGCCCAGTTCGCAACATGCATTGCAGAAAGCGTCGCCTCTGGCAAACGTGGCAAATATGCCTAATCATAGAAGTCCTTTCCGCCGTACTTGTTCCCGATCAAAGCCTTTCCACCCTCCTCCACTTCGATGCTATCATACTTGTAAGATGCCCCAATCGCACCCCCACTCCAGTCACTACTATATACATCCCCAGTATAAACTTGTCCTTTGATCCCAATACTCGAGTACTAATATCCTCCAATATTTTCCTTTATTATATTTTGAAGAAAACTATCGATACCTACGGTTACGTCCTTGATCAATTTAAGAAATTATTTGTCGCCAATCTTTTCTACTTTTTGTTAGATAAGTGCAATTTGGGCCTAAAGTGCAAAGAATAATCTTTCAATCTCGTCGAAGAATAAAACAATTTATTCGAAAAAATTTTTTAAAATAGATTTATAATAAAAAATTTAGATAGTAAGTTTTAAAAATTAACTTTTTTTTTGATACTATATAACCAAGTTTTTTATCTTATTATCCAGGGTAATTATCTTCGGATCTATATTATTTGTTGAATATATTAAAAGGTCCTCTCCAGTTTTTACAATTAGTTTATATTTTTTAGAAATATTCTCGATACCCGCGAAGAGCACAAGAATTTGAAATAATGTATTTTTCGTAAATTAGATTTCGTTTAAAGTAATATTTTATCTACTTAATTTAAAATTATTGTAAATATTGACAAATTCGCCCCACTGTATAAGACAGAATCTTGTATAATTGAAGATAAATTGGTTAGTCTGGAAATCTCGATTAAAATAGCGGCCGAATTGGACATACTCGAAGCAGTCAATACAAGCGGTAAAAGCAGATGCAATACCAATAGCACCAGATACAATGCTGAACGGCTCCGCCATCGTTGAGAGAAATAATGATGGGAAATCCTCACTAGGATTTCAGCCGCAGCCTCGTCACACTGGGCCAACGCAACCCCCAAGGCTCCAGGGCGAATGAGAAATGCCCATTACCACCAACTACGAGATCGTGCCAGCACCGACTTACGAGAGGAAGTAGAGGCTCTGCACTTCATATTCATTGACTGGAGCTGTAGGCCCTCGCCAGCGCTTGCTCCACTTCTGCAGTAGCAAACTTATACGGTCGATCGCAATGTCAAATCCCGAGCAGTTGGGCGGGTTCCCGTCCATTCATAGCAATCAGTATCAATAAATTCAAATTGGTAAAAATACAAAAGTCCAACTTGGAAATATATTCTATATCGATAAACTTTTTATAAAAAAAGTATTATAAAACTGATATACGATAGGTCCAGAAGATCTTTTCAGTTTTTTCCCGTTTGCGATATAGATGCACTTCAATTCCTACCGCTGCCAACATGAACCTACCTGCCTCCCTGATATATACGTCGACCTTCTACAATAGATATATAATTGGATTAATGGAAAAGATAGACAAGATAAGTAATATATTTTCTGGCTAAATAGTTTAGTTAGGACGGGAAAATTTACAATTTTCCGTACCGTTGCTTGCAGATATTATAAATAAAAATGTTTTGGAGCTAGTTTTTTTTTTTCAAAAGATAATAGAGATATAAATTATATCGGCAAGTTTTTTATAAATCTAGCGGTGCAACTCGCAACAGCCATACCGACTCTTCAGAAACAGGTCCGTGATGCAATCATAAAGGAGCGTGATGTCGCGAAATTGTCCCTCTCAGACCAGTGGTAAAAGTTTATCCTCCACCCCTTATCGAAACTAGAACTATCTCATCGATTGTACATTTTTATAATTAATATGCTCGATGAGTGTAAAAGTGATCAGAATATCCGGACCATTCTACAGTTTTTAATTAAAATTTAATCGATAAATATAATATAACTTTGGATATTTCTAACGAGTAGATCCAAAATTCCAATCTGGTATGGTATATATTATATTTCATAAATTGAATACTAGAATTTGATATTTTATAACATATTGCTTACGATTATCAATTATAATATTTTTTTATTTTTGGAATATAATTTAGGAAATATTGGGCAGGAGTAGAATCTTGAAATAGATTGGCCAGGCAAAATGGTTCTGGGACAGCTAGTTCTATATATTTATAACCTCTTTATTTGGGCAGTAATTGTATGTCGGTTTATTTGTGAAAAAAAGCGATTCATACACAAAAAACTAAATATAATTCTCAAGGGCAGTAGTAATATTATTACTGCACCAGACAAACATTTTGATGAGATCTATCTTACTATCCTCAAGTACTCGATCTCCTCGGAATATTCAAACGAAGAGATAAAAGAAGTATACTATATATTAAAATATATGTTTGGAAATATAACGATACTACTTTTATCTTTTTCTATTTTTTTATTAAGTAAACTATTGTAACTTTCAAGGGAAAATATTAATTCGATATTGAACGATTTTTATTCAATTTTTGATATTCCAATTAATTTATTTTGCAAATTTTGCCTACACCATCTTTTATTTCGCGATTTCCTCCTCAACAAAAATCGATCTGGAGATTTCTAAATAAATAAGAAGGAAATATATTAGATATTAGCTACTAAATGCATACAATTAATATCCCAGGCACTCAAGAAAGATATTTGCGAAATATATATTCCTAGGAGTCAAATCAATTAAATTAAAATTAGTTAGATTAAAAAATATTTTTTATTCGAAGTTCAATATATATATTTTTATTGAATCTAGTATTTATAAAAGGGAAATTCTCAGGTTTATGATAACGAAGAAGTTCACCGGTTTCTACAAGCTCATTTATTGCATTGGCTCGAAACGCTTGGCTGGATGAGGAAGATGTCTGAAGGGATTCAAGCAATATTATTTTTAGAGGTTTACATTTCGGTAAACTATTTATCTATTGTTTATAGGAGATTCACTAACTTGTCCTTAGGTTAATAAAAGCCCTATTTTGCACGCATTTGTCCATGATGCAAAGCGATTTGCCTTACACAACCGATTAGTTATTGAACAGGCGCCCCTTCAATTATATTGTTCAGCCCTCATCTTTGCTCCAGAGAAGAGTATTATCCGAGAAGGATTTGAGAAGTGTATCCCTGCTTGGATTGAAAGAAAGCCTAGAGTTCGAACGCATTGGAGTGCAGCGCTGCAGACGCTCGAGGGCCATTCGTCCTATGTACACTCAGTCGCCTTCTCGCCTGACGGCAAGCAGGTCGTTTCTGGGTCCTCCGACTGCACGGTCCGGCTCTGGGACTCTATAACAGGAGTAGCATTACAGACGCTCGAGGGCCATTTGTACTCTATTACCTCAGTCGCCTTCTCGCCTGACGGCAAGCGAGTTATTTCTGGATCTCGCGATGGCACAGTCCGGCTCTGGGACGTTATAACAGGAAAAGCATTACAGACGCTTAAGGGCCATTCGTCCCCTATCTACTCAGTCGCCTTCTCGCCCGATGGCAAGCAGGTCGTTTCTAGTTCTGGCGATGAGACGGTCCGGCTCTGGGACTCTATAACAGGCAAAGTATTACAGACGCTCAAGGGCCATTCGAACTCTGTCAATTCAGTTGCCTTTTCGCCTGATAGCAAGCGGGTCGTTTCTGGGTCCGGCGATCATACGGCCCGACTCGGGGGCGATAATACGGTCCGGCTCTGGGACGCTATAACAGGAGCAACACTGCTAACGCTCGAGGGCCATTCGTACTGTGTTACATCAGTCGCCTTCTCACCTAATAACAAACAGGTTGTTCCTGGGTCCTTTGACAATACGGTCCGGCTCTGGGACTCTACAACAGGAAAAGCACTACAGACCCTCAAGGGCCATTCGACCCATATCAACTCAGTCGCCTTCTCGCTCGATGGCAAGCGGGTTGTTTCTGGGTCCTCCGACTGCACGGTCCGGCTCTGGGATTCTACAATAGGAGCAGCACTGTATACGCTCGAGGGCCGTTTAGAGTCTGTTAGTTCAGTTGCTTTCTCACCCGATGGTAAACAGGTCGTTTCTGGTGGTGGTAACAATGCGGTCCAGCTCTGGGACGCTACAATAAGGTCAGTACTACCGACGCTCGAGGGCCATACGTCCCATGTCTACTCAGCCGCCTTCTCGCCCAACGGCAAGCGGGTCGTTTCTGGGTCCTCTGATAACACGGTCCGGCTCTGGGACGCTACAACAGGAGTAGTACTACAGACGCTCGAGGGCCATTCGTCCTATGTCTACTCAGTCGCCTTCTCGCCCGATGGTAAGCAGGTCGTTTCTGGGGCTGGCGATCGCACAGTCCGGATCTGGGACTCTACAACAGGAGCAATACTACAGACGCTCGGGGGCCATTCGTACTATGTTACATCAGTCGCCTTCTCGCCTGATTGCAAACGGGTTGTTTCTGGGTCCGGCGATAGCATAGTCCGGCTCTGGGACGCTATAACAGGAGCAGTACTACAGACACTAAAGGGCCATTCATCCCCTGTCAACTCAGTCGCCTTCTCGCCCGATGGTAAGTGGGTCGTTTCTGGGTCCTCCGACTGCACGGTCCGGCTCTGGGACTCTATAACAGGAGTAGCGTTACAGACGCTCGAGGCCCGTTCGGAGTCTGTTAAATCAGTCGCCTTCTCGCCCGACGGCAAGCAGGTCGTTTCCAGTTCCGGCGATAACATAGTCCGGCTCTGGGACTTTACAACAGGAGCGGTACTACAGACGCTCGAGGGCTATTTGGACTTTGTTAACTCAGTCGCTTTCTCGCCCGACGGCAAGCTACTATCTTTAAATATATCGAATTCCTGGATCGCAGAAGGCGTTGCAAATATTCTTTGGCTACCTCCTGATTATCGAGCCACTTGTGTAGCTATTTGGGAAAAAACTATTTTTTGGGGACAATCGTCAGGGACAACTCTATTTCTTCAAGTTAAACGAGGGCCAAAGCTTATAATATAAAACTATCTATTATAGTCTTAATATATATCTCTTTTTCTTTTGTGTGACGACCTGTCGTCCTTTACGAACCAAGACTAGCCGACGGTACAGAGCCGACTCTATGATGCCTCAATTCGGTAACGGAACCGAAATGATGAATGTAACCCTACAGATCCTCGGCATCACTAGGGGGCAATTATATACTGTATCGTAGCCGACTCTAGATAGCTTCCTTTTCATCTTTTTCTTCTCCTTCGTAGTAGACCTATGGAATCGATACTTTTAGTCTTTGTTTGTTGATTGTGCTCCCATACACGAATCCGAATCGAGCACGTATCGCCCGTGTCGTTACATTTTGATCCTGTAACGACCCAATTGGTCACTGGCTACATAGGGGCACATGGGAGTGCGTATTGCAGTCTTAAAGTTATCAGTTACAAAATCCCAATATTCAGAAGGGATCCCAGGTGCTTCCTTGCGCGACGCCTTTTACGTAGGTCTCGCCAGGCGGAGCTATTACTAAGCTAGATGTAGCGCACAGTACCTCCCACCACTATTCGCCTTAATGTCTAAGGCTTTATAAATGGATATACTGTAAGGGGTTAAGCCCCTAAGAGTTCAAGGCTTTGCCTTGACTGCATGCCAACAGTATGGATGCAATTTGGAGGTGGTCCGGAGTAGTCTCGGTTAGCGGGTGGCCTGTGCCGCACCCTTCTGTGTATTTGTGTCGGCACAGACCCGGGCCCTCTTCGATCCTGTATCAAGTTCAATAACAGTAATTCTACACCTGCACTTTGAGATATTCGAATGTTTAGCCCCTCACAGATTTCCCGTATAGTTGTGGGCCTTATAGCTCGGGTAAGACTTTTCTAGAAGTATTCGGAGTAAGAAGCGCTCGGTGATGGAGCTGTAGTAATTAATCCTTGTTTTATCATAAAGATAGACGCCCTACAAACCAGGCGCGGGGGCGACGATACAAACGTAATTTTCTCGCATAAGTGGTTTGGAAGTTTTGGGAGTAGCTACGGAACATGAATGGTATAAATTAACTACAGGTAACGATGTGCGTGCAAAGTTCGAATTGCTTAAAGTCAAAGTACCGTTTATTTTTCTCGGCAAGGTGGGTTTCTCGTTACGGAGGGATGGACGTTACTTGCTTCGTACTGCTTTGCCCTCCCCGTACTAGCACTCCAATGGGAGTCGGTCATACTGGGTATTGCTCGTGCACTGTTTTTGTTTGGTTGCGGCCTTATCGTGGTAAGATGGCAACTTCCGTTGATAATGTGCTGCCCGCCGATAGAAAGTTCGAGAAACCTGCTCTTACGCCACGATTCTCAGGCTTAGTCATGTATGTGGCGTATCATAGTCACGCGTGTGGCTAAGTAAAATATAGCGTGCCCGGGCGTGAGCATAGTAAATTTTATCTCGGCACTAAGCATTGAAACACATAGACCCCTCATCGCATCGGCGTAACTCTCGGACTGCATTCTTTTTATCTCCAAGTGTTTTTAAAATTTAAAGCCATATTATTTCGTAATAGGACCTCTCTTTAAGTGCTCCGAATTACAAAAAGACCTTAACAGTCGCAATTAAACAGGGAGGGATAGCGAAAGCGGCAATCGGTGGCGTGATTAAAACGATCAATAGTATCATTATCTATACTCTTTTTCTTGTTGCTAAGTGGTTTCCTTAAGGAGAAATAGCTAAAGAAAGTAATATATTAATAACAATTTCATAGACTTACAAAAAAAAAATTTATAGTTCCAAAACTGTAAATTCGTCTCGCCACAGGGTGTGTCTCGCTACGCAGGGAGAGACGTTATGTCAAGCAATATGCGATGTTCTACTACACTTGGAATTATTCAACTATTGACACACTATCTCAGATCAATTGACAATTAAGGAACGATTTGATCTCCCCCGACAGATGTTGATAAATGCCAACTCCCCACTATCACCCTCATCCACTTATTCAGGCCTCATAAATCTGTTTCTTCCTCCGTCCCTCAATTCACCGTTCCAATCCCACCTGTTACCATTCCAGTCCCATCTCTCCCCATCCTCTTTATCGTGAAACATCACGATAAGGGGCTTAATCTTATACTTCTCAAAATCCGCAATCAAGTCTTGCTATGGTTTCTTAAGTGCTCCCTAACCCGAAATATCTACCACGTCGCGGGGAGGATTGAAGTAGCAAGGAGACCATAGGTGCTCGCCTGAGATGAGGGTGTATGATTTGAGCGTTTCCGTTCGTGCCTCATGGGATACGCAGAGAAGTGGGATGGGCGCGGGGGAATATGAGAAGGCTGTATGGCCCTTTTTGGTGTGAATGGAGATTGCGCGACTGAGGTTATTTGCGGCGTCGTGCCAGATCTTGAGCCGCAGTTCTTTGGGAAGGAGGGCGAATGAGGGGAATGATTAGTTGGATGACATTTCAGACTGACTTTGATAGCACAATGACGAAGACTGGACATTGAGACTGTATCTTATGGGAGAAGGAAGATGCAGTGGACTCCAACAGGCTTCCAATGCGGGGTAAGTTGGTTTTGTTACACCACGCCAACGAATTTCCATAAAAAAAAGGGGTTGGCCTGCCATTTTATTCTCATTTATCTTATAGCTACGACTAGTTTATCGAAGTTTGATGCCAGCATGGAAATCATTCGTTCATAACTTCCTCTATCGAACTCCGAGTCAGACTGGGTCGCTGTTTCCACCTTGTTAGACTCGGGGTGGACTTCGGCCGGGCCTCCCTGTTCCTTCTTCGACGGTGGTCCCACCGTAACCTTTGCGATTTGCGAGGTGCAAACAAGCTTTTTTGGCCTCGTCTGAGAGCTGGGGTTTTTGTTGGATCAACGAAGGAACATGGAAAGAGTTGAGGACGTCAAGCAAGTCGCGAAGTAGCTGAAGTCGCACATTAATGATGCAAACGCTGTAAGTACAGCGATGGACCCCCTTCGAAAGCAGAACAATCCCCGTCAGCTTCGAGAATTGCCCAAAGCGGTAAGCTGCGAGTTGAGTCCCAGGTACGGCGCAGTACCTGAGTAGCCTAAATGTGGCGATTTTCAGCGACGGTCCTTGTGGAACCTCCCTGTAAAGTCTAGGCGCTGCCTGGAGACTCAGCAATGCTACTCTGAATACTGGTATCAAGCAGCCGCTGACAGGCAAAGCTCCTGCGCCATCTGCGGCGCAACAATAGAAAGTTCTAATTAATGGCGGTACACGTTCATTTGTCCAATCATTTCAGGTTTTGTGTAGTATTTGTTAGACGCATTTCGGTCGAATTTATGGGAGATGACGAACTTCGGTGAGGGATCATCGCCGGCTTACGGTAAAGTTTTTTCAAGCTCATGTTAAAGGTGGGGGAACAACCATATAGGTTCCTCCGAGTCCTGACAAGACCTCGTTTTCCACTCTGGTTCTCACTGTCTCTCAATTGATTTTCGGTCCAAGATGCGTCTCACATCTCTAACCGGCGTTCTGGTCGTGGCTTCGTTCATTGCTTCCACCATTGCCAAACCCTATGCTGTAGACACCAAGAGGAAAGTCTCATATCAAGGTATAACTTCTTCCCCTGGTATCGAAACATTCCTTGGCATCCCATACGGAAAAGACACGAGCGGCGCCCGAAGATTCGCTCCTCCGCAGCCTTTTGACCCTCCCGCGGGGCACGTCTTCAATGCGACGACTGCCGGTGCCTCGTGCCCGCAGGCAGCGGGAGGGTTTCCGTACTCGACGAAAGTCACATATATTTCAGAAGACTGTTTGAATTTGTTGGTCTCCAGACCTGCCAATAGTACTCATGGCACCAAGGTACCGGTGATGGCGTATATCTATGGAGGTAAAATTTTTTTCGCATTAGTTTCGCTGGTCGAGGTTTCTGACATACTTAGGGGGACTCAATGATGGCACAGCATACCAAAGAACCGCCAAGCCGGATGGGCTGATTCAACAATCCGTGGAAAACGGTCTGCCTGTGATATATGTGGCGATGAACTACCGTCTCAATTGTAAGTTTAGATTGCTTAATTGAGAAAGCTGTCTAATACGAATATGTTAGCCTTTGGATTCCTGACCACTGAAGCCCTCAGAGGTGACAAGTCCTTGAATATCGGTCTCCGTGACCAAAGACTGGCTCTTGAGTGGATCAAGGAAAATATCCATGTGTTTGGAGGAGACCCAGACAATGTGACAATCTTTGGCCAGTCTTCGGGAGGTTAGAAGCTTTTATACTCTCAATTAGACATTGCTTTGCTGATTCATGAAGGTCTAAGTGTTGGGTTGCAAGTCCTGGCCTATGGTGGTTCGAAACCGGTTCCATTTCAGAAAGCAATTTGCCAGTCTACTGCCCTCGAACCAACAATGAGTTCTAATCTCAGCTTCAACGCAACCTCTGCAATTGCTAAAGCTGCGGGCTGTAATTCTACAGATGTTTACTCCGCGAACCCTTCATTGGTCACCTGTCTGCGCTCATTGCCCATGCAAACCCTCTTGGACTTAACCACCTCCTTCATAGACGACACCTCAGCTAACAACGACGGCGACATCTTCCTTCCCACCGTCGACCAGGACTTCTTGCCAGAGCTCGCCAGTAAACTAGTAGCTGACGGAAAGTTCCCCAAGATCCCCTTTATGACGGGATGGACGGAAAACGATGCTACCCTCTTCACTCGCAGTGATATTACCACCGCTAATGATACCCGCGCATTTTTCGAAGTCTTCTACCCTAACGTCACCTCAAGCACCCTAACCTCTATTCTAGATCTCTACCCCGTCACCGACTTCTCCCCAAACACCACCGCAAACTTATCAGCAGAATTCTACCGCAGCGCCGAGATCTTCCGTGACATTCTCCTCACCTGCCCCTCCTTTTACTTCGCCGAGGCAATGGCCAAAAAATACAACACCAGTGAACCGCCAGTATATCTCTATTCGGCCAACCAGACAATCCTCGGAAGCTTTCTAGATGTAGCCGGGCTTCCTGGCCTAGGCGTAATTCATACCTCAGAACTATCCTATCTCTATGGCAATCTCTCCATTTTCAACCTCACCGATGCGGGAATTCCAGGATATCATTTTGATCCTTCGGCGTCGGACTATGAATTCGCGAGGCAGCTGCCTAGATCTTGGTCTAGCTTTGCTAGTACGGGGGCTCCGAGTATTGAGGGCAAGGATACGTTGCCTGGGTGGAAGACTGCGTATCCTAATGGGAAGGGAGATGGTGAGGTGTATGTCATTGGCGGTGGGGAAGAGGGAATGGGAAGTGGGAATGCTGCATTAGCGAAGGAGAGGCTGGGTGAACGATGTGGGTTTTTGAATAGCGAACCTGTCATTGCGCAGCTCATGTATTAGGTATTGTTACAAGTAATAAGTAAGTGTCTCTTTATCTTACAATCTCTGTATATTATACAGCAAAAGATAGTCCTTGAAAACTCCTTAGCCTGGGTATAGAAAAAAAATATGATTCCTTCATTTGCAGTTGCAATGCATGATACATGGTGTTGGCCTTCAGGGAATGTCTTCCCAAAGCTTTCCAAGAGCCCGCGAGGTGCTCGTAACTTCTCCCCTCCAAAGAGGTATCCGCGGCCCCTTAGTGTCAAATCACCAAACCGCCCTCTGTCCATCAGGTTGTCCTCTCGCTGATAAAAATCCGTCAAACTTCACAAACCAGACTCTGGCATCGTTGTATGAGCATTCAACGGAGATCGTAGCCAAGAAAACCTTCTAGTGGGTTGCGACCCTGTAGTTCGCCAGCCTCTGCAATGCCCAATACCGCGGTAATAGTGGCTGTCATCCACGTCTTTCAGGGTAATTTAGCGACTAGCAACGGGGTTTACCGGCACCTTGGCGAGTTAAAGTGGATGTAACTGCTGGGACGTCGTTGGTTTTGGCTGCGATCTCCATAATTCAGGGTTTGATTTAATATCCTGAATGCCTTTATCACGGCAGTTCGATAGGTTCTGGTCTTTCGGGTCTGCTGTGTGCGAAGGTTCCATTGTATTGGGCCTCTGGAACCGAGTATGCTCCCGCATACGAATCTTCTCGAATTTTGGGCGGTATAGGAGGGGGTGTGGGATATGTCATAGGAGAAACCGCATAGGGTTGGTGCATTGGTGGGCTGAGGTATGCTCCTTGTGAAGGTGGATCCTGATTGGCATGAGGTTGCGGGGGGCTAACATAGTATATAGGCGGGCTAACAGGAGGGCTATAGCTCGCCTGTATATTGGGTTTGCCAGATGCAGGATACTGTAATCCAGGTGGACCTGGTAGCTCACTTGTTCTCTGGCTGCCGGCTAGCTCCGAATTGTTTTTCCTTCCTCCTGATCCATGAAGCTCCTGTGCACCTGTTGACGCTACATATGGATTGACTTGTTCATAGTAGTTTTGGTGACCAAGCATTTGTCTCACACCATTGCGGAAAGTATCTGACTGGGTGTAGTAATAATTGGAATTGTCGTCACGGTTCCAGAGAGTAGTGTTCCTTTCAGCCTCTTCCAGTAATTGTCGTACGCGCCGCCTGCGATCTTCAGAAATGTCTGTATCATCTGAGAAGCCAATCATGTCGGGCATCAACACAAAGCCCCAGCCATGAGAGTCCTCGCCATCGTCAACGAGCTCAGCGCCTTCTTCCAACAACAGTTGAAGGACTTCCGGGTGCCCGTAGTAGGCTGCGTAGCGAAGGGGAATGTACCCAAATTCGTCTCGCTGTTTCACCGAGGCACCCTTTTGAATTAGAAGTCTCACAACATCAAGGTGGCCAGCTCGGGAGGCTATACAGAGAGGCGAATCTTCCGATGGCCGGGTGTAGAAAGACATTCGAAGTGGCTCTCCATATTCTAGTAGCTTTTCCACGACTCGCGCGTGACCCTCCTGACATGCAGTGCACAGCGGGCGGTTGCCAGCTGAATCTCTTTGTGTAATTTGCGCCCCCTTTCCACGCAGGACTTCGAGTATTTCAACGCATCCATTGGCTGCTGCAATGTGAAAAGGTGTTCTGCCGTTGACCTGCGTTTCTAGCTCCGCCCCAGCGCTGAGAAGTAACCGAACAATATCGGGATTGCCAGCCATGCAAGCATAATGGAGCGGTGACTTGCCTCCACTGCATCGACTGTCGACTGAAGCGTCTTTCCTAAGTAGAAAGTCCACGACCGCAAAATGCAAGCCTATTACTGCAAGATGTAGTGGGGTGAGTCCTTGCGCGTCGGTGTTGTGGAGTGATAATTTCCAATCCAGCAGGTATTCGACGACTTCAAGATGGCCTTGACTTGCACTCCAATGCAGTGCATTTTTGTTTGCCCCATCAACTCCTTTCGGGGATGCTCTCCTGTTGTGTATTAGAAATAGCAGATTGAGTCTCTCAGCCACAAGTGCTTACCGTTTCGAGAGTAATGTCACAAGCTGATAATGTCCAGAAGCTGCAGCAACGATCAGAGGAGACTTTTTATTTTCCCCGGCAGCTTCAATGTTGGCACCTCTATTCAGGAGGAAGTCAACAACATTTTCTTGTCCTGATTCGCAGGCGTGATGTAGAGCAGTCATGGAGTTGCTATCTCGAGCCTCGATATGTGCTTTGTGTCGTAGCAACAGATCGATCATGTCTTTGTCTCCTTGTCTCGCAGCCGTGTGTAATGGGGTCATTTGTTCATTTGCTCGAACATTGATCCTGGCACCTTTCTTCAAAAGTATTTCTACTGCTTTCAGGTGCCCACGGTCAGCTGCTACCCACAAAGCTGTCTGTTGACCTTGATCCACAGCTTCTACGTCGACATCGTGGCACTGTAAGAGCAACTCCATGACTGCACAATGACCCCGGGAAGCTGCCAAGTGCAGTGGTGTTGACAATTGATAGTCGCGAATATTCGATCTAGCTTCGCGCCGTAAAAGACGGCGTACTATCTCAGAGTTCCCACAATGCGCGGCAACAGCAAGTGCTGTTCTCTGCGTAGAAATATGTTGGGCCTCGACGTCAGCACCATCGTCTAGGAGTCTTTCGATCTCTACCCCGTTGCCGGCTTGCGCGACTCTGATCAAAGTGGCAGTGTCAAGCTCACTAGCAGAGGTGAAGTCGATGCTCTGGGTGATGTTCTTCTCCTGGTCAGGTCTTCTCCTTTGCCTTGCTCCAAGACTCGGCCCCGCAGATTGGGCTCGCTGTGTTGAGAACGTCAATTTTGAAGTACTCAAAGTGTTCAGGTGCTTCAATCTTGATGGCCAAAAGGTCCTCTTGGGGGGGTCGGACCTATCGGGCTCGGCAGGTGTGAGATCTGCAGAGGATGAGGACGAAAACCACTGATGGATGGCTGGTTCAGACATGGTCGAGCCTCCTGCGCTACTGCCGCTCCGATAAATGTTCGCGTTATTATAATCCGATCTGCTTCTCGTATGCCGAGCCACGTTGCTCATATGTACTTCAGAGTTGCTCGATGGGATCCGCAACAGATCCCCTGTTCCATGGTTTCGTTGCGGCATTCTGAAGTCATCTCCACGTTGATTTGCGCCTCTATATCGGAATTCGTTTTGGGCAATTGGAGGCGGAGAAGAGTTATTGTAAACTGCGTTTCTTCTCGATACTGCTGCTTGATAGGCTTCGCTGTCACGAAGGCTTGTGTCGAAATCGAAGATAGTTCCCCCTACGGTGGAGCCGCGAGCACCGCGGGTGCCTTGTGATGCAGAAGAACTCTGCGACTCGCGCAATGTTCTCGTATCATCTACAACCTTTTGAATGATCTTCCGGTTCTCCTTCGATGCCAGTAGTGCCAATTGCGATCTAGCATCCCAACTACGGAGTTTGCATAATCAGCGATTCAACTTTTGCTACATGTCGGAATCAAATAATTACCACTGTCCCGCGGTCAGTAGAAGTTGTAGAGCTTGTACTTGCAAGAACAGTCTCTCCTGGTGTGTTTTCATGCTATTTTCATTCCATACTGCCTTAGCCCTAGCTCTCATCCCGAGTGTGGCTGGGATCCCGACTGCTGGAGCTACTATTCCGACCATCAAGTCGTCAACTTCTGCCGAGAGAACGTCCATGGCTTCTTTGCAGCCGTCGAGAGCAACATTGAGTCCATCTGTAAATGCTTTTTCCTTTGGAGAGTCGTCAAAATTGAACTCTGCCCATTCGCTGATTTGCTGAACGGCAGCTTTAACCGTGGACAGTTGATTGATGAGTGATCGGATAGTGATGTCGGCCTCTTGGAACTTGCCCTTAAGAGTATGGAGATTTTGAATTGTGCCTCCAATGAACTGGGCAATCTGAATTGAAGAAGCTACTACCCCAACAAGAGTGACGGGATCCATTGGAGTAAAGATGATTGCCTGTCAAAACATTGTGAAAGTTTTCCAATCCTCGCTGGAGGAAGGTGATGAAGAGGAGACAGCCTCGTTTTCAGCTGAGAACCCAAGTTAAAGCGGGGAGGCGCCTAGACCTCGAGGTAAGGCTGAGAAGCGGGTGCATACCGTGCTTAATTTCCTATCCAGCCACCAGAAACCTCAGCCCTCGCTTGTGGGCGAGACTACCCGGATATAGCAATTGAGAAAAGAAATTTCGATGCAGGTGAGCGTTATTCCTTTTTCTGGTGCATGGGCGTCTAGACACAGGAGAACGGTTTACTTGTTCCCAGATGTTGCTTGAAATGATCGTTCTATCTCAGCGTGTATTGCGTCGTCCGGAGTCGAAAGTTGACAACCTATTTTTAGACAAATGAGGGGCTAGTGTCTCTCAAATGTCTCTGTACCACTCTTTGCTCAATGTAGCGACAAAATATTTTTCCACTAGCCTTGCGTTCATATTATGTTTGTCCTAAATGCAATGCTCAATGAGCGCCGGGATACCAACTGCATTGGGATATCTGTTGATCGAAAATACTATCACACCGGAAGTACGTTCATCAAACGGAGTCTCCGTCCATCAGAATGGCAAATTAATCCAATGAACGAAGTCGTTCATGTCCCAAGACAAGGGCAAGCAAGAATCCTGAATGAAGCTGCAGCTATGATGTTTGTTGCGGATAATACGGAGATCCCATTTCCGACGGTGCATCGCAGCTTCGAAGACGAGGGGCGGTCTATCTCATCATGGAGTATGTCGAGGGAGTTGGCATGGACGAACTCAGTGACGAAACACGCAAGATCTTCGAACAAGAGTTGCGAAAGTACATTGAAACCTTGCACAAGCTGCACTCGATCAATTGGCGGGGTATCTGGCTTTGTTGTGCCCCCCTATCGCGTTACACGGCAAAGCCCACGAGAAGTCTGAAAATTGAAGGAAGAATGCGACACTGAGGAACTTTCGTTTTGTCATAACGGCTTTTCCCAGCAGAACGTCATCGTGGACCCGGAAACTCTCAAAATCAAGGCTATCATTGATTGGGAATATACTGGTTTTTATCCGAGCTATTTTGATGCCCCATTCTTCGAGCGTCTTGGACCTTCTATGGCCCTCAAAGGAGAGGATGATGATACGGAAAAACCTATTAAATTTTTTCAATCGAACCTGGTATGTGTCCCCAAATCACGAACCCCATAAATCTCGAATACTGAAATTAAATACTCAGGTGTAATTAGATATGAAAATGAAAATTTGGCGTCGGGCTGCCTTGCGTGCCTCAATCACGACTATGACTGTGGTAGGAAAGAAGACTGGACTTGGGGAAAACGGTAGATTCCTATCAGTAGATCCTGAGCGTAACACCAGAGCGTAACATATATTTCATTCAACCCAAGAGACTGAAAGCATCGCGAATTTGAGTTGTTTGGATTTGAAGACAAAACTATGACCACGGGGGGCGATCACCTTTCTTCCCGCCTTCATATTTTCAGCCCTGGCGGAGGGTAGTGTCGATTCTCATCAATCACCTTGAGAGCAAATGCACCGACCCTTCTCCTCGTTCTTTCCATCTACATTCAAATTCCGAAGCGCTTTCTGCACCTCCAATTCCGACTTCTTCTCTTCCAGTTCCCTCTTCAAACCCTCAATATTACTCTTCAAGGCTTCCTCTTTCCACTTCATTTGCTTCTGCAGCCAATCGATCTTAGTGTTATAGAAAGAATCCATTTTCTCGAGTTTCTCTTTCTGTATTCGGCATCTGTGCCTGTAATATCCGCCGATGATACTTGATACTGTGATTATGGATATGGGAGCCTTATTTTGAATTTGCGACACTTTGGACATGCCGCGGGCGATAGCTGCGAACATTTTGTCGTTGGTTTGCGGTTTCTGTTCGGGGAGTTTATTTGATCTTTTTTGTGGTGATAGGAGTAGGAGCGACCGACTTGAGTTCTGTCTGTGCCGAAACTTGGATGAAATTGTGATATTTGAGATGATCTGGTTTTGGAATTTATGTGATAAGTAAAGAAGAAAAGATATGCAATAACAGCACAATTTCGAACTAAATTAGCTCATTGCGGTCTAGACTGAGACGGGGCGAGGAAGTATTTTGGACTGATGTGGTGGAGTAACGGAAAGGGGCCAAGTTTGCGGGATGAACCTTAATTTTCGAGCCAAAACGCAGCGTATACTGCTCGAATGACGATACCCCAGACTAGCGAAATCTTTTCGTTCGGATCAGATGTTCTGCTCGCAAGATTCTGCAAAGCCTGCGCTCAGTGAGTAAGTGTAGTAATAACATTCACAGACGTAGCGAAGGAGCGAAGGTTTGACCGATAGGTTCATTTTGTAGAACCTAGCTTTGGTTGGCTGGCTCACGCCTAGTGTTGTATAACTGCTGCCATTGACTTAGTACGCTTATAGTAAAACTCTAGTTATTCGATGCTGCGGACGAAACTAAAACTGATCCGCCCAAATCCTTTCATTTATGGTAGGCCTTGTCGATCTCCGATTGATACAGACCCAGGGTCAGCTTTCTCACCACAGTCCCTTTGGCAGCCCTCACAAATGGTTTTCCACTGTCAGCTACTAGCACCATATCCCTAGATACTCTAGCATGCTCTGGTACCGATGCATTGGCCTCGGCCACGGCGCACCAAACCTTTTCCACAAGCTCTTCACCTCTCGTGCCATTATCCTTCGGTTCAAACAACAGGCCGCAGCACGTATGCCCATCCCCAAAGATCAGATTTCCTTTCAATAAGGAATGGGCTTGCAGCCTAATTTCCATATGAACTGGATTGACCTTGTAACCATTAGAAAGCAGCATCAAATCATCCACACGACCTTCAAACTTCCACAAACATCCAAATCCAGGATCTGGGCACCGGCTCAAAATATCCCTGCTTCTGAACTCCTCCAAATCTGGGAAGAGATCAAATACCGGGCGCGTCCAAGCAAGATCTGGGTCTGGGTGTCGATGCTGGATGACTTCGAAGAGTTCAGGGTCAGCGGTAGGAGCCAGGGTGGGCCCGATCAATGGGTGGAATTCTATATATTGCCAATGCGAGCGCGGAGAGATGAGCAGAGGCAACAGACACAACTCAGTAGAACCAAAGATCTGCCAGAGTTTGGTGTTTGGGAGGTGAGTAATGATCCATTCGCCAGTTGAGTGTGCGAGGGGTCCTATTTTGGTCAGCCACTAAACTCAAAACGGGCAGGGAAATCACGTACCGCCTAGCCAACAAACATGCTCGAGACCAGATAAATGAGGTATTAGTTCCTCGCCATGATCAGCAAATACGGAATCGCATACGCTAGGCACCAAAATCATCCCATTGATCGGAACGCTCTTGACAATGCCCGCCAAGATTCTACCGTTAGCCAGCTGATCTGCTGGTCCGCAGACAACGGTAAATCGACGAAACAAAGCACTGACTGAAGCCAGGATTCCGCTCAGATGAAAGAAATTTGACCCGATCAAAAGATTTTTTCCTTTCTTGCAAAGTGTTGTATTAGCTAGTTCACGTCCTTCCACGGCAGGCGTCAGGATATCCCAGTCAATACGCCGTAGGTAGGTGTGCGTATAGTAGATCGGTTTGGGATTTCCAGTTGATCCAGAAGTATGCACAATCATCACTACATCGTCTTTGGCTTCGGCCCAAGTCTTGTTGTAGAGGTAAGGCTCGGCTTTTGAGGCAGTCATCTCATCGAGAGACGGCAGAGAGAAAATTTCAAGGTCTGGTATCGAACCTTGGAGGGCTTTTGCTTGAGATACCAGCGAATCTGTGTAGAAGAGCGTTTTGCATTTCGTCGTGTTGAGGAGAGAGACGTTATTTGGAAGTGCGTTCCTGGGACTAGGCAAAAGGAGACGGCGCCTAGTCTTCATGCAGGCGTAGTACATTACCCAGTACCGGAAGTCTTGGACACCAATGTAGGCAACGGTCTCGGAGTTATCGTTCGGGTTCGTAGTCAAAGTTCGATTGAGCCAGTGCGAGGCGAAGTTCACTGCGTTGGCCAGTTGAGAAACACTGAGGTTGACGAAATCCAATAGCACAAGGCCGGAGTTGGATTTCGCCATCCTCCCGACGACATAATTTGGATCTTCGGATGCCCAAGTGTCGAGAACTTGAGGCAAAAGACGTCCCCTATGATGAGTGAGAAAAGCTTTGTCGTCTTCTCCATGAGAACGTCCGTTGACAGTCGCCATGCTGATAACCCTACTCAGTTCAGATTGACAGTGATGTGGATTCTCGCCCCAAAAAGCCCTCGAAATAGAGAAATGGAATTGAAAAACATCGGAATAGAATTCTAGCTCCTTTTATGTGTACACAAGGTCTCACGGCTGGTCATATGAAACCCTTAGGTAACCTACCTTTCTTTCGGGGAGGGGCCGTCGGAAGTTCTGACCAAAAGCATAACCCCATGTAACTATTGATGCCGATCCCCTGGAGATCGAGCCTACATTCTTTCCCGGAAGTGGGGACCTAATGCCATCCCTGTCGGCGTCGTAAAGGTTCTCCATACCCGACTGTGCGGATTCCGTCATCTCACCTCATCGATGTTGTTATTGGCTGAGAATCCGACGACATAGTCGGAGAATATTTGTGGGGATGACCTGCGTTCGATCTTCCCATGGATGTTTCGGGCCAAAGCTCCTATTCGTTTGAGCCCACGATGGTCAGGAACATTTCTTTGATACTAGAGATTCCATAAGAAAGAAGAAATATTTAGACGGAACTGACTAACTAGGAGTTCAACAAGGATCCAGCTCGAGCTCGAGGTAGAATTTCCAGTTTGGCAAGTACTAGTTCGATTTGTAATTCCACCTCGAACCAGGCCACCACTTTTGTCATGTATTTGCAACTTGGACTCAATAATAGGCACTTGCCCAGACCAAGCATTCAGCACATTTCACCCAAACACCTAAAAAATCACGGTCGGCCCAAGCGATGAGCTCGCCGGCAGTAGCGGTGGAGGATATTTGCATTGTAAACCTCTCAGTAATGATTATTTGCATGATCGAGATCAGCAATTCTCATAGTTCCACCAACTCAGAAGGGTATATTCAACGACTCAGATCTCAATACCTGCGTGTCGCAACATGAATTTCTCGGCCAGTTCATGCATTTGCATGACTCTGGCACCAATTATTCCAATCACTGAAAATCGCCGCTGACAATTTGACTTCGCCCTTTACCCATGCAACCTGGGAGTGCATATAAACCTTCGCCACCTTTTCCACACTTTGCTTGTCAGCCCTGTAGCAGCTCGACGCGATCATCAAACTCGACGTGCTCGCGGCTCTACCAAACATATGCGACGGATCCTTCGATGCCTCGAGATGAATGGCCTTTATTAGCTTAATCTGCTTCGATACATCGACTTCCTGCGCTGTCTTTCCGTGCTTCTTTGCCGCTTGTTGGAATGTATGGATAATACCCGCAGCCCGGTCAGCTAGTTTCTTGGTCTTGGTGGTGCGGATGAGTTGCAGCAAAGGCAATAGGAGTCCAAATGCGAGGGGATTTCCTGGTTGATTTTTGACGAAAAGCTCCAGCAGATCTAGGACTCGGCTTTTGAAATTGACGATTGTTTCCTTGGCTTCTTTCTGCTCTTGCTTTGGCTTCGTTGTCTTTTTCCGTTGGGAGAATATCTCGACGAGCTTCGAGTCCAGCTCCATCATTTCAGAGTCGGTCATGTCAGCATTACTGTCGGATTCTTCGTTGGCGTCTTGATCTAAGCGGTGAGTGCCGAGTGCCTGTGCGAGAGCAGCGTCGAGTTTCTTCGCTTCCTCGTCTTCTTCTGCCTCGGACTCGGCGCCTTCACTGTCCTCATCTTCAGATTCCTCATCGTCTAACTGAGTGGTCAAGTGGCCTTCATCCCCATTCATATCGACAACCTCCACATCCAAGTCCATCTCAATATCACTATCATCTTCAACCTGCTCCCCATCTTCTGGTTCCTGATCGAACATTTCTTGTTGCCCTCTCAGGTTCTCACTAGATTCCAACACATCGGTGATAAGTTTCAAGCCCTCAGCTGTGATGTTTGTCATGAACGCGCTGAAAACATGCTGGGTGACCTTGCGCAAGAGTGCAGATGGCTTGGAAATGAAGGACAACAAGAGCTCAACGAGAACCTCAGAGGCTTCTACATCAGTGTCGCCTTTATCCTTGTGTCGAATCAGCTTATCATAGAATAGCTTCAATTCATCGATAGTAGAGATTGCTTCAGGTTCGCCATTGTAAAGCTGGAAGATGACCAAGGCATACAATAGTGCCAGGGCTTGCAGGGGTGCCTTGTCTTGTGTATCGGCCTTTTTAGCTTTCTTCAAGATCTTGTCCATGGTAGAAATTGCACTGTCTCGCGCCTCAGTGATCTTAGCATCCATCTTCACTGCATCTGGCTTGATAGATTTGACAAGACTGCAAGGGAATGAAACCCATTTTAAATCAGGCAGAAGGTGCGCAAAACATGACATCAAGCGGTCTCTGGAGAGGCCTCGAATCTTCGCGGATACTGGTGGTTGAAATTGAGAATCCTCGCGATAAGCAATACTAGCAATTGTTGGAAGAGCGGATTCCTTGATCCAGGTGAGGTTTCGGGAGTCATCTTGGACGTTGACTCGCCGAATAATGCTCAGGAGATAGTCGTCAAACAGTTGTCGACGCATATCAGCTTGCTTCGGCGCATCGGCACTGAGAATGTTAGTTTTCGGATTCAAATGAATTGGACACGGCTCGGGACGTACCCTCCAACGTAGACTACAGGCTTGAGCAGAATGCTAATAACAGAGGTGGCATTGTCATCATTGACGCAACCTAGAAGCTTTTCGATAGTCTTTGTCTTGGTAGCTGTATCGAAGTTGTAAGTACCATGACCTCCAATCAAATGAGGCAGAACAGCAACCATAACGCTCGAGTCTGCTTCTGCTGCATGAACAAGGACTTTCAGAGACTTGTCGGCTGCTCGATTCAACAATCTATCGGCTCCTTGGAGTTGGTTGATGAGACAAAGAACTAGATTGTGACTGAATATGCTTGGTATTAGAGCCTTGTACGTGGTGTGTTCTTGGAATAGCTTCTGAAAAAGTAAGAAGCCCCAGAATTTGCGCTCGGGAGAAGCAGTAGAAGAGAACAGATTTTCTAGAAATTATTAGCTCCGAACCAAACGCGATATGTCAATGAAATTCTTTACCATCGACTGCAACTTTCCAGAAATTCTCAAAATCTGGCGTGCTTTCATCTGCCGCTGCCTCTTGCGCATACTGTGCTAGAACAATATTCCAGGCAAAATGAAGTTTGGAATTCCAACTTCCGGTCTGCGCCACCTGCTGCTTCGCCTTCGCTGATTCATCGCCAGATGAGCTCTCTTTCAACGCTTTTGCCAAAGTTTTGAGGTGGTCCAGAGGATTTCCGCTTTGTCCCCAAGGTTTGGATGGAAATTTCATATCCGGGAATCGATGTCTCGCGGACAGCCAAATACCAACGCCTTCTGGAGAAGAAGCCAATCCCGCATCATTCAGTTGTTTTAGGGTATCTTCTGCCTGACTCTGATTCATTTGGGTGAGAGCTTCCACAATAACCCAGCCGCATTCTTCTCGGATCCATGGTTTCTTCTTCGAAAGGCCGAGTAGCTTTTCCAGTATATCATCCCATCGAGAGTCGGGCCCAAAGAGAATCTTCGCCCGCACAAAGCTTTGCAGCCCGAAAAGCAGCCCAAGATGATGATCTTTCTCCTCCTGCCCACTCAAATCGCCCTCCGGTTTCGTTTTGGTTACTAGGATACCGAGGATTTGGTCGAAAGTCAAGCTTGTATATGTTTGCGCCGCGAGGTTCTTTGTGCCAAACAATTCGGATAGTATTTCAGTCAGTACGACACTGAAGCCGAGTCTCGAACCCTTCCTGCCACTTGCGAGCCCACGGAATAACCTCCTCTCTAAGTGCTTTTGTAACGTCGATTCTTCTACCCCGTCCCCACCCAGAAGACCAGATATAATCGCATTGGCTGCCGCAAGCCTCTCCGAGCTATCCTCGCTACCAAGGGTATCATAGAGCTGGACTTCTCTCTTCAGGTCGGCTCCTTTTGGGTTGTCGAGGAACGGGGTGGTGTCGATTGGAGGTGGTAGAGGGGCAACTTCGGCGGGGGCTTTATTGGTATCTTTTTGCTGTCTTTTGGCAGCAGGCGCTGTCGCAGATCCATCCTTGTCCTTTCGCTTGCGTTTGCTCATGTTGGCGGCTTTTCCGAATAATTTCAATATACAAGCAACGAAGAAATATTTGGAGATTTCTGTAAAGCTTTTATTCTGCCATCGGTTCTTGACCGCCTTGCCTTGCCAGGCTTAATCGGCCTTAGCTTGCGCTACTGCACTATAGCTCCTGAAAAGGATATTCGAAGCCAGTTCTCATGAGATATAAATTTCCTTAATTTGGGCACCCAACGATAACAAGACAAGAATATAACTTCCATATTTCTCAAACAAAATAATAAAATGCGGTTCATTCTCATCAGGCACGTGACTATCATCGTGTCGGCTGACAACCAATCCTGCAGCGATGAGGCTGAGCATGCAGGCGGCAACCTCAAGTGAAACCTCATGCCAACAGCTCGCTGTCATCCAAAAAAGCCTTGCCTGCCTAATTTTGAGTTCGTGACAGCCTGATGCAATTTGTTCTACCCTTGGAGAGGTAAGGTCCTCGAGATGGACCCGATTACCGCTGTTGGAGCTGTGGCAAGTATTGTACAGCTTGCCAATGCGGCCTTGTCCTTATCCAAGACACTCTATACGTTAGGAGAGGCTATTGCATCTGCTTCCGATGACATTCAGGCCTTGGCCGATGATCTAAGGACATTTTCCCAATCCCTAACACTTCTTTCGCGACTGCTCGAAGACAGCAAGTCCTGGTACTCTGACGATGTTTATTTATTGACGGCGAAAATCATCAAAGATTGTGCAGAGTTGTACGTCAAAATCGACAAGGTTTTAATCAAGCTGGGCGGCAATGGAAAAAGCAACTGGAAGTTGCGGGTTAAGTTTGTTTACAAAGAGGGGCAGATCCGGAAATTGATGAAGAGGCTGCGGGATATGAAGGGTACATTGGCGACCGTTTTGATGAGCTTGCAGGTTGATTTACAATTGTCATTATTGTTAGTGATCATTTCTTGACGGTGAATCCAGACACTGACTTGACCACCAGAAACATTTCGAGCTCGAGCAAAATCCAAAGAGCGCCCGATAAACCTTTACAACCGGAGACCGTCGAGAATTTGAGAAAAGCCCAAGAAGTTGTTGAGTCATGTGGACTGTTACCGAAGTATTCTGCCTACCCATCGAAGGCAGACACGGAGAAGCTGCTGCCTGCATCACCAATGGAGGGGCAAACACTTGAAAAAATTGCTACTTTTCAACAACCACATAAGTTTCCGTCCGACATACAGTCATTCGTCGCTATACCTACAATGTCTGATGAGTCGACAAACGCCAAGGTCAAATGCAGAACTGTTACTGGACCCGTCTTTTCAAGTTTGGCTCGGAGTCACGAGACTAGCAATCGAGAGCTAGAAGTTGAGTCCGATAAAACGGTTGAGCCAAACACCGCGGCAGCTAAGACAAAAAGTGTCAAATCATCTTCTTCAGTGGAAAGTTTCAAAAGTGCTGTCTCTGAACAAAGCATTGTGCCCAAGTATGATTTTTCACACGAGATCAAGGAGGTCAAGGAATTGCTGCACGCATTTCGCAGTGCTCTCGACATCTTAGGCAATCTGATTGAGCGACGAATCCACGACAGAAAGGCAGATGTGTTCATTGCTGCAAAGAATCTAGGCGCATCTCTTGCAGATGGGGAAACGCAGCTTGATCTTGAGCACAAAAAGTATTGTAGAAAGCATGGGATTGATTACGTGCAGTCTTGGACAGATTTCCGTCAGTATTCTCCGTAAATGATTATGTTTGATGCTTACATGCGCAGATTTACGAGAGCTTCAGGCCACTACGTTGCTGTTGATGAGAGAAATTGTCATGCCCCTTCACAAATATACGGCAGAACGTGGAGACCTGCAGGAGCCCGAATTCCTGATTCTATACCGCCATTCCGAGAATTGTCGGATACAAGCCATCAAGCAGATCAATGGCGTTGCAGGTATCGCAGAGAGGTGTACTGCAGAGAAGTCTCTCATGAATCCTCGACCAATAGTCGACCGCACCCAGCTTCGAACGATCCAACCGAGTCAGGCGCCTGAGATGTCTTTGCCTTTTATATCATATTGTTTTAAAAGATTTGATCATAGTTACCAATGTGAGCTGCATAAGCTGGCAAACGCCAATCTTGAGGATTCGACTGGTATTCTATCTTCAAGCCCGGGACCTTCTGCCGCCTCTTTGCCATCAATCCCAACTATGCCTGGGCGGAGGGGAATTAGAGGCTCTGGAGATCCTGGTACGAACGAAACTTCTGTTGTCAAAGACCCGGCAAACTCCTGGAAGCTCACTTCAAACTCGACAGCCAACCCACACCCATCTTTGGCCACCACAACACTGCACGAAAATGACAAAGCCAATAGAATGGGCCGTGAAGCACCTCAAGGTCGTCCAATAGTGCCGGATCCGATAGATGATCTACAATTGTCCTTGTCCCAAGACCCAGCAGCACCCTTTCCAATAGGCAAGGATGTATTGTCCCCTATGAATCAGATGCTCGAGCCTGCGAAGCGCATGTCGGTGAAGTCGCGTAGCATATTCTCCCCTATTGACGAGTCACGGTCTATCCTATCTCAGCATTGGGCACCTTCAACGTCGAAGACGGAGCAGGCACAAGGTAACTATACTAAGAATCATCCCCAAGAGGCTGCTGCCACCAGTCCCCAGCTCGAACCAATGAAGGTCAACTTTAAGCCGTCGTCAACCCCTCCATTTGAGATACGCTCTCCTCCAAATGCTCTCGAGGCAGGGCCACCGGATCGCGAGACTTCGCGCAAACCCCGAGTCCGCCCGAGTCAAGGGGATGCAGTATTAATTGATTTTATGGGTGGGGGAAATTATTCTGAAATCGCGCGCAAAGCTGGGAATGAACCCTTGGCCGTTACTCCTTCATCAGCCTCTTCTGAGACAGAGATTGGAGACCAAGACTCTCAATACCAAGAAGACGGCAACCCATCTCAAAGCGCTGGCTCGTATGGTCCAGCACCACCCACCATTGGCCAAGGACCCAATAATCTTTTTGGTGGGATAATGGCAGGCGGAGGATCCAAACCAGGCCTTGCCCCTACAGAACCAGATCAATTTAGGCCACTACGGCACCAGTTGTCCCAGTCTATACCTGGAGTTCCCACGGAAAGCAAAAAACGTCGAGCAGTAGGTTTAAATATGTCCTTTTGGATCGCAAAATAAGTCTGACACTTGTGACAGAAAGCTGCCCCTCCTATCCGATGTCATGGCTGTAATACAACAGAAACTCCTGAGTGGAGGCGAGGTCCAGACGGGGCGCAAACCCTTTGCAATACTTGTGGCCTTTGTTATGCGAAATCAAAGCTTCCCAGCGCAGTAGAGCAGTTACAGAGTTCAAATGTCTCCACTGGGGGACTTATAAACTTAGTCTCTTCAAAAAAGCTGAAGCGAACCTGTGCAGAGGACGGTGACTATAAATTAGCGAACAATCCTCCCCGGTTCCCGGTAGCTGTCGCCGAAAGCACTGTTCACAGTCAGCCGCTTCGAGACTCCCAGGAGCAGCTATTGTCCTACGGGTACAGCAGCAACAAACTTGTCATGGGACAAGCCCGGGACATCACAATCGTTAAAGAGCACGTCGAGAATAATTCGCGCCAAGATTTCGAGCAAACCGAGGAACGACGACGCAAAGAGCTGGCAGACTATCAGTTGAGTCTTTTGACAAATCTCAATTGCCGTGTGAGAGCCGGGAAGCCATTACCTCCTGAAGATCAGCCTAAGAACGTTGCACACTTCAGTATGGGGAATACTGGCCTAGACGTTCTCCAGGACTTTGACTTCGACTCATTTTTGTATCAAGATCCAAATGTACAGCTGGATTTTGGATTCGATTCAATGTCACATGACGATCCAGAGCAATCTCAGATTACTCCAAGTTTACATGCCGTAAAAAAAGACGCCTCAGACTCACCCGAGCAGAAATCTGGCCCCAGCTCTCAGATTGCTGCGCCAGTCACTACACAGGCTGACCTCGATGACGAGGACGGCGAGGTGGAAGTCTACGAAGACATGGATGAAGAAAACTCCGAACGGGATGAGATAACGCAGCTACCTATTGAAGGGACAAGTAGCACCGAATTGAACAGAGCCAATACTTGGATACCACAAGCGACCCCAGGTGGTGGGCTGTTCTATTTCAACATTGAGACTGGCGAGAGCAGCAAGGAACTTCCACTTGAATCACTGTCTGCGACTGAGAACGGAGCGGGAATTTGTGGGGGTGTAAGTGTTCCCGAGTTGACAGGACCTCCACCAGAAATGATGGCACGAGGCTATAAGCAAAAAGATGACGATGACAACAAGCCTCTATATGTGAATCCAAAGCAGTTTCACCGCATATTGAGGCGACGAGTCGCTAGGCAAAGACTAGAGGAAGCCTTGAAAGCGATGCCAAAGAAGAGAAAGCCGTATCTTCATGAAAGCAAACATGGCCAGTGTCGGCGCCGACCTCGGCACCCAAGCGGCCGATTCATGACGGCGGAAGAGGTTGAAGAACTGAAAAACAGCCCTCAAGTGGAGGAAGGCGAGAGCAGCGCTGCAGAGACGCATGGAAAGTCCGAAGAACCAAGTCCGCCAAAGCCATCGAGTACCAGGCTCATGATGATTCCTGAAGATCCGCTGGCTCCTACACCTCGCACACAACTCTGGTGGATGGCTTACACCTCGCTTCACCAGTCTCATTTTCCAACTTTCGCTACTGTGAATCATGAACTAGAGAGAAGGCTAGGAGCGCTTGATCCAACCTCTGGTGGGGTTGCGAGCCTGTGTAAGAAAATATCGGCCGTGGTGCAGAATATTGGAACTGCCACACATGACGATAAGCCGGAGTTGAGCACGATTGTGACTCTCAGAAACGATATAATCAGAATAATAGTCACTGTTGACCAGCAACTGGGACTGGACATCGCGATCGTGGGCTGGACTTGCGTTTGGGTTTGTTTAACCGTAAGTATATCCATTCGGTCTTTCCACATACTGTTCTAATCCCTGGCTTCTAGATTATCGAACCACTCCTCTCAACTCCTCTCCCAAGACCTTCGATATCTGCAATCACAGAATGCCTCACGCAGCTTCAAGAAATAGTCGGTATAATTGCCCGCTACGCCGTCATGGAGAACCTGTACCAACAATCCGGTGGCGCGCTTTCTCTCAAGCCCGAGTATAAGACTGAGCTGCTTTCACTCTGCACTCATATTTTCGAATACTTCTCGGTATCCTTCACTCTACTCAAGAAACTGCCCGGTACCAATGTGGATCTGCTTGCAGATTCAGAGCAGTGTACAGAGTTAACAGAGCAGATCCGGTTGAGAGACAAGGCGTGCCAGGGATTCAAGGTCGTGGTTGATATGAAAGAGGAGAGTGACAGTGATAGTGAAGAGGCGGAGATCGAAGACGTGAGTGATGAGGGGTGGGAACATATTAGCGCTGAGGAGGCTGTTCAGGTTGAATGATTGAGTGGTCGAATGATCTGTGATACCATATACCGTCTCTATCACGGGTATCCTCTACTGGAGTTTGTTGGCTCAGGGACAGTCTTGAATTTTCGTGGCGCTACCTGCGTGATTAACCTTATTTGTTTGCAGTACTTATCATGGCTATCCCTTTTTGTCGAAACTTCATTTGGTACTTTTGGCTGTTAGTCATGAGATTATGTTCAAGCAGACGCAGAGTAGCAAATAACTTGAAATTGGACACCGGCGTTTGTTCCCTGGAGAGAATGGGTATTGTGCTTTGGATTAGGAACTATTCATTATAGTGGACCAATATAATGGAGCTGCTTGAAATTTCACATCTTAAGTTGCCGTTCCGTTTCTCGAGCTTTAGCTAGGGATGATAGCGGGGTACATTCGCTAGAATATAGGGGTTAATCGCTAAATTACGGGGCTTAGGCTAGCGAGCGCGGCCCCTGACCTGAGTCGAAATTTGCATTGTTCGGACACCATGCGATCAATGAGCAAAAGAACATTGGCCTGAAAAATTTTCCACATGGGGGTGATTGAATCCTTCGGGGCTCATTCTAAATCACAACATTGAGAATTTGGCAGCTTTTACTGAACTGCACCCGGTAAGTTCTTACTGATGGAAAAAAGGCGGGGCATCAGTCGTAACCATTTCAGATTTATTGACAGGCATAACTAGGTATGAACGCGAAGAGAGCTAACAAGGCTACATAAGTTGAAATCAGAACTTGGAAATATCTACATGCTATCCGCTGTCTTTCAACCCGATACTTCTTCACTTCCAATCAATTTCAAAAGTCTCCGCCTAATATTCACCCTCCTCAACTTCAGGATCGTTCTCAACAGAATCCGCCGAAACCTCTTCATAGTCGCGTTCCAGCGCAGCTAGATTCTCTCGTGCTTCGGAAAATTCTCCTTCTTCCATTCCTTCACCCACGTACCAGTGTACGAAGGCTCTTTTCGAGTACATGAGGTCAAATTTATGTGTCAGGGATGACCAGGCTTCGGCGATCGCAGTTGTATTTGAGAGCATACATCTGCAAACAAGAGTTAGTTGAGATCAGAAGAGAGGAAGTCAATTGTTGGCGACCTACACTGAGCGCTGAACTTTGGCCATGTCCCCATTCGGTACCATTTTTGGAGGCTCGAAACAAATTCCAAGTTTGAATCCTGTCGGGCACCAATCGACGAACTGAATCGTTTGCTTTGTTTTGAGAGTCGCTAGTGCAGCATCTAAATAGCAATAGTGTTAGAATTACTTACACATGATGATGAGTTCAGACCCGGAGAAGCATATTTCTATGCGCAAACCTGGAATTGGCACAAAAGAAGGAGTGTGCCTCCAATTGAAACACTTACGAGCTTCTTGTGGAACTACATCCCCACGGTACAGCATACAGGTTGCCATATATTTTCCATTTCGAGGATTGCATTTGACCATTTGGTTCTCGGGCTCGAAGCAGGATAAACTTATTCGTTGGACACTATTCGACTCGTGTTCGGCATTTGCTGAAGAGATTATAGGCGCGTAGGAAACGAGTGGGAAGTGTATCCTAGGATACGGGACAAGATTTGTTTGGAATTCGTTGAGGTCGACGTTAAGGGAGCCTTGGAAGCGAAGTGAGGCGGTGATTGAGGAAACGACTTCGTATAGCACGTCAGCTCATCTCGAAATTTTGGACAGATAAATTGAAGAGGGATTGGATAGAAAAACTCACCTTGAGCAACTAATCTGTTCAAGTTATCTAGGTTTGGCCGCTCAAGTCCCAAGTTTCGCTGGCAGATCTCGCTAAGCGCTTCATTATCGACCATGAAGCTACAATCGGAATCTTCGAGCGTTGTATGAGTTGTTAAAACTGCGTTGTAAGGCTCTACCATACTTGAAGCAAGTTTCGGTGACGGGTACACGCAAAATTCCAACTTAGACTTCTTCCCATACTCTGCAGAAAGCCTTTCCATCAACAGTGACCCAAAACCAGAGCCAGTTCCCCCGCCAAAGGAGTGGAAAATTAGAAAACCCTGCAGTCCAGAGCAATTATCTGCAAGTCGACGGATTTTATCCATCACGGGATCGATGAGCTCTCGGCCCACAGTATAATGACCACGAGCATAATTGTTTGACGCGTCTTCCTTCCCGGATATCATTTGTTCGGGATGAAAAAGTTTACGGTAAGGACCATTTTGAATATCATCAATAACATTCGGTTCTAAGTCGCAATATATGGTACGCGGGACGTATCTGCCTTTGCCTGTGGTTGGGGCGAGACTTTTCAGCAGCTGAAAAGTGGATGGATTTCAAAAAAGAGACGTACCGGTCTCGGAGAAAAAGGTTTCAAATCCATGGCCGTCCTCTGCCGATGTATTCTCTTCTTCCATGTATCCATCGGGCTTGTTAAAGGTCTCTATCAGCGAAAAGAAATTTTCAGGAAGCAAAGATTTTAACGTACTTTGATTCCGTGTTCAAGACAGTAAAGCTGCAAGATTCCGCGCTGTTAGCTGAAAACTTCAAGAAGGGCGTAAATGGAATAGAAGAGAGAAATCTGAGACTCACTTCCCAACATGAATTTCCAATCTGACATCCTGCTTGGCCGACTGCGGAGTTATCAGTAATTTTCTGCTGGAAAGTCAACTCGGAGATTTACCGTTGAGACTGATGACTTCTCGCATTTTCACTTTTGAGAATAAAAACGAGAATGATGGAAATATTTTCAAGCAGACGGTCTAGTTATGCAAGGAAATTAGTTGTATCACATTTGTTTACTCTGCTGGTAATAGGGGTGGTTGCCTGGACTACTTGCATGCGGCAAGACCTCGACTTCGGGAGTCGGGGAAGAAATCGCGCTTGACAATCCGTCGCCCATACAACCACCAGGCATCGACAAATGTACAATAGAATGAAGCTACATGAAACGGATCAATCTTCGCCGCTAACTTCATTTGTCCTTCGAATGGAACAAGATTGGCCAATAAGTGGTTGCCTGGGATTTCTGATCGGGGCCGGGATTTGAGAACCCCACTCCCGACGCCAATCATCAAATCCCCGATTCTAACTATGTCTTTGATCCAATTGACTTTAGTACTTAGGGAATGTCTTTTATGGACGTGGAGCTATGTGCGCAGGGATTCGATAAGGCAGGCCCGAATTCTTTCCTGTGTCCGAGAGTCCTCCATGCGCTTCCAAGTCCAGCACCTTTACATTTTGTTTACTTTACGGCTTTGATCCAATCACTCAATTTTTAATGAGATGCCTAATTTAATCCTGCGGCCTAAAAGTGAGGTTAGCACCCCCAGATTTTCAATGATTACAACTCTCCGAATCGCTGAGCTTGCCCACTTCAAGCGCTTGTCGCGAAGGAACTTTCAGGAATAGCTGTTCGTTCCATGACCTCCTCCCCAATTGAATCATTGAATTATCAAATTTCTAGGGCCCATGAGAAACTCCAGGATAATGGCACAAAAGCAAGCCTCGCACTTTCTTCCCTCTGATTTACGTGACTGGCTTTTTTATTGATTTCCATTTGCTTCGATAATAGCTTGTCGAATGGTTTAATAAAACAATGCTATCCAAACTAATAATTACCAGCGGCGAATTATATATTTGTTGTGATTTTGAGCTAAACTCCGGGTCGGAAAATTTCGCTCTTCCAGTCTGACTAAGTGGCGATCGTATATCTACTTATTCATCCAAAAGCAAAGATAAGTTCGTCGTACAAACTCAGGAATGCATTTCAACACTCATATAATTTTGCTAAACTTGAGTTTTACCTTGGAGACAATTGGCCCCTCATGACTCGGGCAGTCCCCACCCCCACCCACCGGGTAAAATGGGTAAATGTGGAGGGGAAAGCAATTCTGCTTTGAGCCGCCTCTTTGAATATATATTACCATCCAAACCGAAGACGAATTATAGTTATTATTCATCTCAAGGAAATCTTTTTCCAGTATGCCTCTCATTCGAAATCCTATCCTGCCGGGATTTAACCCCGACCCCTCCATTCTCCGAGTTAGCAATGACTACTACATCGCAACCTCAACCTTCGAATGGTATCCTGGAGTTCAAATCCATCACTCGACAGATCTCGCGAATTGGGATCTCGTTGTCCGTCCACTCACCCGCAAAACCCAACTTGATATGCGTGGTGACCCAGATAGTTGCGGAGTCTGGGCACCTTGTCTCACTCATGACGGCGATAAGTTCTGGTTGGTGTATACGGATGTGAAACGCAAAGATGGCTCCTTCAAAGATACGCATAATTACATCGTAACTGCACCTGCCATCGAAGGCCCTTGGTCCGAGCCCGTCTTTGCGAATTCTTCCGGATTCGACCCCTCACTCTTCCATGACGACGATGGCAAGAAGTGGTTCGTCAACATGCTACAAGACCACCGTCGCAGACCCAGGAGTTTTGCAGGAATCGTTCTTCAAGAATTCGACCCAGCTGCTGGCAAGCTCGTTGGTCCCAAGAAGAATATCTTCCTTGGGACAGAACTGGATCTGGTCGAAGGCCCGCATCTGTACAAGAGAAATGGATGGTATTACCTATTGACAGCGGAAGGTGGTACCGCCTACTCGCACGCCTGCACTCTTGCTCGTTCTCGGGATATTTGGGGCCCTTATGAGGTCCACCCAAAGAAGCACATCCTTACTTCAAAAGATTCTCCATTTGTCGCACTCCAACGAGCCGGCCATGGTGATATCGTGGACACGCCAGAAGGCAAAACCTACTTGGTGCACCTAACAGGCCGTCCAACCACACATGACCGCCGATGCGTGCTTGGTCGTGAGACTGCCATCCAAGAAGCATTTTGGGAAGACGACTGGCTCCACATCAAAAACGGCCCGGTTCCTTCACTTCACGTCGAGGTTCCAGGCGTGTTTGACGAGGCCAAATATTGGAAGGAGCAACATTACACTTTCCAAAATGGACTCCACAAGGATTTCCAATGGCTGCGAACACCCGAAACGGAGCGTATCTTCAAGACCGAGAGCGAGAAGCTCACTTTATTGGGGAGGGAGTCCATAGGTTCCTGGTTCGAGCAGTCACTGGTCGCCCGCCGACAAACGCACTTCTCCATCGACGCCGAAACAGTGGTTGATTTCTCACCAACCGACGAAAGGCAATTTGCGGGCCTGACAGCATACTATTCCCGATTCAATTTCTTCTACTTGACGGTAACAGCCCACTCAGATGGTCAGCGAGAACTTCTCATCATGAGCTCTGAAGCCTCCTGGCCAAGCGGCGTTCTCAAGCTACCTTTCGCAGACCCTGTGCAAATTCCGAATGAGGGAAAAGTGAAACTAGCACTTACGATTCGGGGCCGTGATCTGCAGTTCTTCTATGCCCTCGAGGGAGAAGAGTTGAAAAAAGTTGGACCTGTTTTTGATGCTTCTATTATTTCTGATGAGTGTGGCGGGCATCAACATGGAAGTTTCACTGGAGCATTTGTGGGCATGGCCTGCTCGGATTTGAATGGAACAGTGTTGCCGGCAACGTTTGATTATTTTGACTATCGTCCTGTCAAACATGAAACCGATCGATATGAGACACCTGCAGCTTAGGCATTTTGCATCAATCAATCTTTGAACGTCTGAAATGATGAGATCAATCCCGTGCGTAGAATTCTCTCTGAGGAGAGGGAATTATGTTTGACTTAAAGAATCTGACTTAAAAAATCTGGCTTGCAGCAAAGTCCGGACTCGATTATCGTTATGGTTCCTTTGCTAAGAGGATATGTCCAGATAGTTTACCCTCGGCAGCAAACGGGTTTCAGTAAAAATAAAGACCTGTCCCTTCCCCACACCCCGCCAAGTTTTGGTGGCCGGTGCCCCTAGATCGCCGGGTACACACTTCAAAATTTTGCAATATTGGCTGATGGACTTTGATTTAAACTTTGGGCAAAACATTCCAGTTAAATCTCAGGAAGTTACTTTCTGCAAAGGGATTCGAAAAATATTCATGGTCGATCTTCGAGCGAAAGTGTTGGCAGCACACAGTATAGGGTCCACGGCGAGCTCCACGTTGCGTTTGTCATATGGTCTTCAATCATTTTACCCTTCAGCTCAGAGCATAATTCATTCCTAGCATCGACCGTAGCAAAAAATCTGAAGTAAAGCGCAAAGGCACGTCCATTTTGCATTCCCTGGTAATTTCCTATCTCCAACCCCTCCCCAAATCAAAACCTATTCATCCACTGTTCGTTACCCATCAACTTCTTCTCAAAATATCCTCTCCATGGTCTCCTCAAAAAACATGCATCCCCCGCTAGACACCCTAGTGCCTGTACGGACAATGTCGTCGAGTCATGTAGATAGGGCGGTAGAGAACATGACGACAATTGCAAGGATTGCCGTGGCCGATTCTGTCGCATCTCTGCCAGTGTTTGATCATTGACCGGCAGCCGCAATCGTAGTATATGTAGCCGAATCTGCACATTTTGTTGTCTGTTTTCGTCAGCACTGAGGCCTTTCTTGACTTCGTTGGACAATGGCTTACTTGTTATTGCTTGGCTTAATGAGTTGGTTTTAGGTGTGCTGAAAAGTGGATGCTTGTTGTTTGTGGCTTTAGTAAAGAAGCAGCAACTGATTGCAAAGAGGTTCGATTTATAGACTTCAAATCACTATTCACAGGACTTTGCATTTCTAAGCCCTTCACAGTCCAAAGCCGTGTGAATGGCTACTTGTGGTTGTCATGGCATCATACCTACCATAATATCCAATGATATCTTGTGGGTAACTCAGTAATTCACCTACGCCATTGTATAAAGCGCGAATCAATTATGTGCTTTGGGTCATTTGATCAATACAAACATGAATTGATTCCATTGAGTACTAGAAGGCTTACGATTTTTGGACACCTCGGCTGACTGGCCAGGAAAGGAATTGGCCTAGAAATCAGCACATCGCTCGACGTAATGGAAAATGGGATCATTGACGCATCATCATGTTTGGGCTCTTTGACTCAAACTGTGGTCAACATATATAATTAAAAGAGGTACTGTCAAATCTAGGAGTCCATGCAACTCGAGTACCAGGGCAAGTTTAGAAAATGTATGGACTCCCCCTCGATTGTCGATCAAGACACAGAATGTCGGATGGGTCCTGGATGTTATCAATCTGACAAGAATAGATGCAAAAACCAGGAGAATGCTTCCTTGAAAGAACTGGGGATTGGAAGATTGATTCCGGAACCGAATTCTAAATGTCGGGGGACTTTTCCAACGCAAGTCACCTGCAATTTTTGACAGCAGAATTTTTCTCCCTGAGCACAAGATTTTCTGGATTTTAGTGCCAGAAGCTTATTTTAAAGCTAGCAATTCAAGAACTATTGTTTTCTGCTGAACGCCCTTCCGTAATCAGCTCTTAAAGTAGTGCAACGCTGTTATGGTCAAGGGTTCGCACCGTGACAAACGTCTCCTTGAACGTATAAACATTGATATAACCAAGAAAGGGACCAAGCAATTTCTACCCCTAAACTCATCTCATCTCAAAGACTGGAAGTTGAGGGAGGGTAGGAAAGCGACCTGTATCCCGATCCGGACTAGTGAACCCCGTGATTCACCCCCCTTTGGATTTTGTCTTGTGACATTAACGACAAAAAGTCTGAATCTTTTGTAGATATATCTGCAGATTCGAAACAACGTCTACTGGGTGTAACTCCTGTGCCTTTTCAGGTTTCAGATCAAGGAATGTGGACTTGGGCGCTGGATGCGAGTGACATCATGCAGGGGTTGTTGGTGGCGGGGTTTGTTGGGCAGGCTGCTGGCAGGACAGATTCAACATCCAACAGCTTCTTTTCCTGATAGGCATCCTCGATCGTCACGAAATCACCATTTATAACTTTTCATCCAGTCGCAATCGAGTCCAAATCACAGCCAGCGCTCTAGAAATTATCACATTCATCGCAATGGACTCCCAGGACCGGCAAATTTACGCAGGACAGGATTTTGAGTCGTTGAATGAGGAACAAAAGGTGTCAGTCGCCGGAACCACGGAAGCTTGCGAGATGGGTAACCTTGAAGCAGTCTCCTCTGCTTTCAATCAACTCTTTTCTGGCGAGGAACCAGAGTACGGGCACATAAATAGTTGGCTGTCGAGATCGATCTCACACGGACATGCGGATGTTGTTAAATTCTTACTTGGTAAAGAAGTGAGACCCCTGCACGAGTTCTGGGCGATTTATGCAGTGGGGATAAAGGATAAGGCAGACTTGGTTGCTGTGTTTGAAGTGCTATTCGACCATGGTCTGAAACTCGAAGATATTCCTGAAGTCATAAAGTACGTACCTGTTTGCTTCTGATTTCTGTTTCAACAATTAATACCAGATGATAGTTATGCTACGAGAAACCAGCCGGTCTTGGAATACCTACTTTCCAAAGGAGCAGATCCCAATTACGTGAATGTGTTCGGGGACGTCCTCCTTGAACACGCCAGACCAAAAATATTTCGGCTTAATAAATGGGGTTACAGTATCCACCTGGTGATGGGAGGCCGAGAATTAGCGGAGGCAAATGTTAGAAAGGGGATTGGTAGCAGACTTTTACCTTTACCTGTTTTAGAATTCCCGACCTGTTCTCGGTAGCGTTTCTCTAAAGAATGAACCGAATTCTCCTCTTGTCTATAGTAGCAGTGTTGATAGTTTTGGTGTTGTTTTCGCTAATTGGCTTGGTGAGATTTTCAAGATCTGCCTTGGTCGATGCTAGAGATTTGGTGTTGTCTTCACGGATCACCTTGGCAGATCTCACGGCCTCATTCCACTCCTCAGCCTTGAACTTCCAGAAATTTTCGAGGGCCTGGAGTTGGTTATCTTTCTGGTTTTTTAAACTTTTCCTGTTCTGCTTCCTGGTTTTCCAGCAGCTTTGTTCTCCCTGTTCAAAAGCTTGTCTTGGAATCGTCGAGGTCTTTTATCATGGCCTTGGAAATTTCGGGCTCCGGTGTCGTTGGTTAGTATCGTGATATAAAGTAAGTAGAAGCACAATATTCGAGACGGAACTCGAATGTGTTACAAGTACGGCAGTATTAAAGGAGTGATATTGTTATACTGAAAAAGATTGAGTACGAAACTCCTATCTAAGGCAAAGAAGTAATCCATCACGCGACCTAGGGTCTCCTGCCAAGCCGTCAGACCTGTTGAGCCTATGGTCCACTGGTCCCGTGATTCGTGAAATATAACTAGCCACCACTCAAAATCCCATTATCAGGCCATCGCCAGTCAGTTTACAAGCTGCTTGCACCTGGCTCTTAGTAAGATGCCGTAGAATCGACCATAAGTAACTTCCCCCCCTGTCCAATGACATTGACATTGACATACAATGTCGTGGCGTCATCTCCCCTTCCAAATTGCACACTCGTACAGCTCCTCACCGTCTCATCGTTCAGACCCCCCGCTTCAACAACCTGCCCTCTCCCCTCATCTATTTCAATTTTCACAATGCTCCTAGTTGGATTCGTCGCTAGCCACGCATCGCCATATTGATCAAAGGCGAAATCATCATAGCCGTAGTATTTCGCATTAACAGGGAACGTAGCAGCCGCAGCGACAACTTCCACGCTGCCGTCGGCCGTAAGGTCCCCAGTGACGGGGACACGCGCGAACATGGGCGCTTGACCAGAGTTGTCGAAATAAAGATAGTCATCGAAGAGGCGTATGCCATTGACGCCTATCTGGATGGCAGCCGAGGTGTTTCGTTTCAGGGATGGATCGTCAAGGAAGGTGGTCCATGTCCACTCTACGACGTCGACGCGGTAGATTATGCCAAGATAGGAGTCTGCTACCAGGAGGAAATGGCCGTCCTCGTCGGGCGGAAGACTCGTCAGTCCGTTTAAAAATACCGCCGGCGGAATTTCCGTCATATAGTTCACGTCCACATACCCATAGGACAAATCGAGACTCCATATCGCCCAGCTCCCTTCCACCCCGGATACGGAGGGGATATCAAAGTTGCCTACGGCGATAGCAAAGATGTCGGGCGCGTACTCTGTGATGCCAAGCGTGCAGTTTCCATAGTCATCTCCCGTGGGAAAGGTATATAGCAACTCACCAGTCGAAGTCTTAGGATCGATTTGCCAGATTTCCGGAGCACCGATGATGGTGACAAGGACTTTCCCATTCGAGCGCACGGCGAGATTCTCGACGTAGTGTCCGGTTGGAAAGGCATAGACGGTGCTGAAAGCGCTATCTGGAAGGCTACGGACCTAGATGGGAATGAATTTTAGACAGGCAGTTCAAGCTGGACTGGTATGAAGTGTGTTGGGAGATTTGGGGCTGACGGCAGACGCGCTTCCTGTGAGAGAGAAAGAAAGACATACGACGGAGTGTCCAGAGCGACTAGTAATCCCCTCGTCTCGCGCTGTGTGGGAAAGGACAGCGCAATAGCTCGAGCCAAATAGGCTGCTACAAAGTTGTTAGCAATCGCGAAGATCAGCAGTACAATCTTGGTACGTACGGAAGAAGAAGCGGGGTTATTTTTGCATAATGTGTGTGTGAAAATTGTAGAGCTAAGTAGAGCTGTTCTCCTGTCACTGAATTATGAAGATAGAGATGGAGAGATACTTCGACTGTGCGGTCTGGCAGAGCTATATATGCGTCTCCCGTACCGGTATTCTCGGTTGTAATTTCTTCTTCTTACCATGCATGACGTTAGGATAATGATGGCGCGGTCAATACGACAACGGGTGAGGTATGGAGTGGTCAACACCCACTATCATACGTAACTTTCGAACGACGCAAGAAATTCCACCAATCTGCGAACAATATAGATCCGCCGTTCGGGCATATACGAAGTATTGCATCAAAAGTGTTAAGTGAGGGACTTTGTCGAAGAGATGATGAGAATTAAAAATCAAATCGCCTCTTCTGTGGACCACATGCTCAAAGGTATACTATGACTGGTCTATTCCCCAGCTACCCCTCAAGGCACTAGCCAGAAGTTAGACCTGGGGGCGGTTACATCCGGGACTACCCGCAGGTGTAGGTAGGATTTAGGTGGGCGGGAAAACCCCAGAGAGGTAGGTACGAAGGTTCCCGCAAAAAGTATCAAGGAAATAGAGGATGAGCCCACTTTAGTGAGCGAGGTAGCTAGAGCCTGTAGGAACCTGATGGTCATCTCCCCTGTAGACCCACTATATTTATAGGGGGTGCTATGCCTCAACCCCCCTAAGGGCAGTATTTGCAGCGTAGCAATAGGACCAGATAGGGAGATAGAGGCTCCATATTTAGTGCTTGTACGCCAAAATTATAGTGGAGTGATCTTACAGGCTCTAGCTGCCTCGCTCACTAAAGTGGGCTCATCCACTATTTCCTTGATACTTTTTGCGGGGACCTTCGTAGTCAGTCCACTTTCTGTTGGCGCTTAGTAGGGTCCACTTTCGAGAGTTGGGCAGGCCTTTTCGTTATCTCTGTTGAAAATGCTTTGAATGAGATTTCAATAGTTGATTCTTTCGAAAGTGGCTTCTGTTGTTTGTCAAGACTCCCAGTGATGATAGTGTTAATGTCCAATGTGGAGAGAGTTGAGCAGGCAGTCTCGAAATTTGAGTAGCGCATGCCCGGGAGACAATCTCTATTGTGGTCTCTATTGTGGCCTCTTTTGGAAGTGGCTGCAGTAGTTTGTCAAGACAAGCAGTAACGATTGTTGTGAACTCAAAATTCGATAGCGCCTTTGGTATGGTTTCGAGATTGTGGAACCGACGCGTAGCTTCGGACTAAGAGAGTGCCTTTGGCTGCTTGCCAAGACTGTTGAGGTAACATCGGAGCTGGAGAGTGACTTTGGCTGCTTTGTTTACGAGGTGGGTGAAGCCGGAGTGGATTTCGGGGATTCGTAGGGAAGGACAACGATTCACACATTTGAGAAGTCTCGTCCACCTCTAATGAGGTGCCGCTGCAGAAGTCTTTTACAGTATGATCATCTGGACAATTTCCCATTTCTCTCTCGAAACAGCACCTAAAATGGCGCTTTCACTTCCTGAATAATGAGGAGTTGATCTTGCGCTTTCGAGTGTAGTAGTGATAAAACTCGTGTAGTCAGGTTCTGTAATCGAGATCGCTCTCACTTTAGGACGACAATTCCCACAGATGGTTTTATGAGGAGGCAAGATGTTATAAATTGATTCAAAGATTGTAAGAGTCAGATATATGACTGCTGAGGTCTTCCGGTTGAATGTGGCGATGTTAGAGAGCTGGGAATGCCCGATGCAGTTGCGAAGAGAATTGCTAGAATGATTTGGGTAGAACACTCAGCTCGAACGCAAGAGGTTCAGAGGTGATTCTAAGTCATTAGGAGTTGACCTTGCGACCACTAGAACTTTTAGACTTTGCGTGGCGATGCTGTAGAGCCAAGATCTGAGTGTTTGTTTTGCTGGATCTTGTGATGCAGACTGCTGTTTGTCATTCAATTATCGTCGCTGCGTTGATTCGGAGAAATCAGACTGCATGAAATTGAGCGATTGGAAAGCATTTAGAAGATGGTTAATTGTAATCTCATAAGGTCTACACTGCCTCAATTAATTGTTGTGATGTGATAGACTCGAGAGTGCTCGCTGTGAATGAATTCAGTAAGCGAAGACTCTCTCTCGTTTATATCGAGCATTTATTGAGGGAGACCTCTCACACCTTGAGAGAAGTCGCTTAAATACATATCGATATCGCCTAAATCATTTGCAGTAGTGTTGAGAAATTGAAGTGATAAAGGTTTCGGGTTTTCGCGAAACTAAGTGAAAGACTACCACTCCCTTCTAATATCCATGACCACTGCGTCGCAATTGTTTTTCTGGAAGATAGGGAATAAATATGCCTTCAATAGATCCGTCTATACCAAGTTTCGTAAATTTGTCCTCAGAATTTCATGAATTGGTATCCGAGTCTTGCGGGCAAGTCTCATGAGATTTCCCCGCATATTTTCTCCCCATTTGACTCTAACTCATTCCATTGCATCGGAAATGGCTAATTGAAGAAGAATCTATTTCTAAGCAACCTAAAATAAAAACGCTAGAGCTAGAGCTTTCTGTTCTCTCGCCGTTATGTGATGGGTAGCATGGCCTAATAGATCACAACTGACATCGCCATCGCTTCGCCCCCCTTTTCCGTCGCTTAGAAAAAGCTACTCATCAATTTGCCCTTGCGCAATGTTGCTGACAGCCAAGTCTTAAAAAGCTTGACCTTCATTCGGGTTGCGGATTGGATTTTGGAAGTCTCCCCGCATCCCTTTAGTGATTGACCAATCGTGCAACACATATCGATCAATCTTTGTGAGTCATCGTGAAGTGTGCAGCCTTATGTGAAGGACGTCGTTCTGAGCTCGAATATGATTGGTGTTCTCAAGGATCATTTCTTGGTACTGGAATGCCTTGAAGTAGTATAGTGGCCGAGCGTGGCGTCGCAACATCAAACCCCTCAACCAACTTCTCTATTCTTCATTATATCACTCCACAGAGCCAGCTTGCCCACAGTCCAGAGGCCTTTGCGAAATCGATATGCGGCGCGAATGCTGCTTTAGCGCAGATAGCAATGCACCCTACGCTGGGCTTCCGCTTCCGTCTACTCGACGACGGATCTTGTACTCAATATCGGCGCCAGTTGCCGAAATGCGCTTCACCGCATTCGGTCATTCGCACTTCACTTCATCACTTTGTAATAACCAGCAACATCCTCCATTGGACGGTCTAGCTCCTATCTACGGCTATTTACATAGGCACGGTTGTATCTGAAGTTTAGAAAAAATCAGCCTTACAACGCATCACGTGAGGGTACATCAATAGAGGCTGTAGTTTTGTTGCGCGACTATTCTCTACATGAGTTTCTCCCAATGGCGACTGGTCTTCGCCTGCGTGACTGGTCTCTCTTGATAGCGTTTTCTTGTTGACTGGTGAGTGACTAACCTCTTCTCGGTCTGCCGTGAATCTATAACGATGACTCAATTTCGACTAAACACATAAAAAGAACGGTTCTTGGGCTTCAGACAGAAAGAAACATTGTTTATATTCTTCAGTAACTCGTCCTTATTACTTTATTATAGTGTGATTTCCAAGCTATATCCGAGGGACTCCGGTTGACAATTTTCAGCAATCTTAGCTAGCGCGTGCTAGTGAATAATAAGTAATTCGAGAATATGTCGCGGCCCATGTCACTCTTTAAACAATTAGAATTAAAAAAGGTCATGACTGACTGCGTCTTTAGCAGAGTCCTAAAACTGTTTTTGTAAGTATAAGCCTATGCCCAAAATATTTCCCCTAAAAGAAGCCTGAGCCTGAATAACCTCCCGATTTTCGAACTCGTATCGAATTCTTCACCTAAATTGGCGCAAGATCAAACTCGGAGATCCATTCTAGCTTGAAGGAGAAATAGAAGTTGGTCATGTGACCTTTTATTTCCCTCGCAAATACCTCCTTTTAGCAAAAACAAATTAATCAAATTATGCACTTAAATCCTGAGATTATCGCTAGTTGTATAGGCTTGGATCTATCACATTACTGCAGCTGTTTGTGCAAACCGAGTAATGCGTATAAATCACAGCAATATGCTCAGAGTTCCCAGATTTATTTCCCACTAAGCGACATCCACTCCCGTCCCAGCCACGTCTATCCACTCATATTGTCCAGTCCCATCGTCTAGCCACATGTGTGATTGCGTCATAATATGTTAAGTGAGTACACTTGCGCCATGAGATCGACGTTCTGTCAGAACCGACACCTCGTTAGAACTTGCAAAATACAGAACCGACTTGTACCTCGTTCTGAACGATGACTACGCTCACGAACACTCATTTCGTCCCGACACAAATGCTCTCAAATACCGAACGCAACCTATGGAGTATTATGTCCCCAGAAGGTATTTCGTAGAGAGCGGCTAAGGGTACAAAAACCTCATCAACTTCTCTCATGGAATACCATAAATACAAGCAACCAACGAAAATGCCACTGGTTGAGTCTGGAAAGGAAGACCCTATGGCATGTTCAATACATCACATCGCTGCTAGTTCCAAGGAAGCAGAGGCGCTAGTTGGGCTCACAGACAGAAAGAACACGCTCTCTGAGAATCTCTGACAGCAGCTTTTCCCATGACAGTAATTTTCAATCCCACCCAGTAGATATGGGTGATGCTCACAGATTAAATTATTCCGTATCCACAATTCTTTAAAATGAAAGCTTCTCCCTCTGTTTCTGAGGTTTTACATTACCTAAAGCTTGGAACAGACCATGCTTCCAAATTTCTCCTTTAGTGATGCACGTTTGAATTAAACTAATTCAGCAAGTTGTTATCGTCAAATACAGAAACTTAACAGTCGCAGACGGAGCAGAAGAAACTGGAGAGGGGTATAAAAGCTTGCCGAACATCTCCATCCAAGAACAAATGATAAACTTTCGGCGAAGACAACGACGAGTTACAGAGTGAGGCTTAGCTGGACAAAGGTCTCTTTAACACAGATGTTGTGGTGTTGGCTCAAACCTAAAGGTGGAGGGTTAGGAGATTTGGACCATTCTTGTCAGTGAAGAAGAAGAAGGGGACGAACGTGAATGAATATCGACACCAACATATATCTTGACTGCAAAGCCTTTTCAATATTATTGAATTCAAAACTCAGCTCTCCAAAGTCTGTATTTCTCAGGAGTTACCGGCCCTAAAATTATGACGGGCATTGACCAAGCCCCCATCATCCGAGGTTGATCCGGCTAGTTGACTTCATTTGGCAACCAATTGACGCTCATCTTCTTTTATACACAAGAGTCAACCCTTCAGAAGTCACAAGGAGGGCGGTAAGGTGAATTGAACTAAAGTATGGAGGTGTATATACCCCCTCTCTCCTCTCCCTAATCTCGAAGTATAGGCAAAATATTTAAAGATGTATTCGGTATATTTCGGTGAAGCGAATAGCACTGCATTTTTAGTCAGGCGTAATGCCTTAACATTTGAATTAGAAGTCAAAAGACATCCACCGGATGATTCTGGGGAAAATGCATTGAATGACCGAATGAACGAATGAACGAAAAGTGCTATTGACAACAAATCTATCCTCGAGTTCAACAAGAAGCAACAGCATTCAAAGATAAATGCGCAAGGAGAAACAGACTCACGAAATCTCACATACTGCCAAGTCAACATGAGATCACCCCCCTGAACCACCACTAGACCTACTAACACTAGTAGTCTGAGTCATCGGACTCATCTTATCGATGGCTAGAAATGATGTTTTTGGACCCCTTCTTATACCCAAAGAAGGAAAAGAATACCGAATCTCGATGAATCTTTCTTTTCCAAAAGACGAAAGAGTTCAAGCCCTATAAAGCAGACTATAAACTCCCTCCTCCCCTCATTTATATTTCCCCATCAACGCGACTTCATCCTACCATCGACGAGATCAGGGTGCGTGAGATGCTGTGCTGAGGAAACGCCTTACAGATTATCCAGGCCCTGAGTTGGAGGCTGGGTAGGGGAAGGGACAAGTGGTGGGGAAAACAGGAGGAATTGAGTGAATGAAACCACGAAACGACCGTATGGCTTCCTCGACTGCAACCCTTTCCCCCCGGAAAGCTAAGGAACCGAATGAAAGGCCCGAGGTGTGGTGCGTAATAATCTCAATCTGAAGACCCGAACTGGGCTCTTACAAAGTCGTTCTCCGCAGAGACTTTCCAGCACATCTAACCACCCATTTGTGTTCTTCACGCCATACCCAAACAATTCCAAGACTTAGTACTCCTCTTATATACCAGAGAAAATCTCCACAACCGAGTGCGAAAGAAGACTGCGGGGAAGGAGGAGGAGGAGGTATGAAAAGCCCCTTCTCCTTGCTTCAGACCCCCGACCCAATGAATATAGGATAAACCAAAGACCATACCCTGATGTTGCGTATCGAAATTTGCAAAGGATTCAGTTACCTGAATACTTCGGGCTCGATATTTAGCCTTGGACTTTGAAAAGGGGGAACGGGGTACTGAAGGAGAGGTTGGGATGAACGAACGTATATCTGTCTTGACAATAACACGGAATGAACAAACATTTTCATCGACAGCAACCCCTCTCCTCCCCTCAAAACCAATCTCCTTCCTAAAAACCCCCGACGAGAATCCCAACGTCTTCAACCACACACACAACCTTCATCAGCACCACCCCAATCCCGCAACAGCACGGCAAAGCCATGTTAAGTTCCATTTTGTTGCTGTGTTTGCGTTGCAACTTCGAAATCCCCGAGGCCCTCCCCTTTTATACACCCCCTCACCCTCGTCACCCCACTGTTCCCCTCCCCCCCACTATCTCCTAACAAACGTACATCGCAAACCTATAAAACTCCCCTCTCCTCCTTCTCATGCCAACTCACCGCATAACCAAAAACATGAGTGGTGGCTCATGTGTCCCTCCCTTCTGTCACCAGCACATCCCCAGCCTATTTTAACGCGGTGTATATACCTACCTGTATCCCGCCGAGATAGAAGTAGGAGGGCGCGCGGTAGAGATGAATGAGGGGTACGAATGAATGAATGAACAAAAA
>Ga0247778_1000488_pt1 | contig 47922 bp, 50 predicted proteins | sample UWRJL049202B5_FD_179939 | JGI IMG/M metagenome (GOLD analysis project Ga0247778, IMG submission 179939) | Plant litter microbial communities from Arlington Agricultural Research Station in Wisconsin, United States - UWRJ-L049-202B-5 | ecosystem: Environmental > Terrestrial > Plant litter >... | reverse complement strand
AAAATTCAAAATTAATTTATTTTTTAATTTAATTTTATTTATAATTTTTAATAATTTATTTAATTTTTTATAAATTCCAAATATTTTAAATTTATAATTCTTTTTTTTTAAATTTCGAAAATTTATAAAATTATTTTCGAACTATTTATTTGTTATATAATTTTATCTAATATTTGTAATGATTTTAAATATTTTAATAAAAATAATTAAAATTTAGAAATAATATTTATATTCAAATATGGAGAAAAATCTGAAATTTTATATTTTATTTACAAAATCAACAAAAAATTATTTAAAATATATATTATTTTCGACGATTATTTCAAAAAGATTTATTGCAATTGTTATTATATTAGTGGAAATATTCGATGCGATTTTTATTCTAAAAATATTGAAAATATTCCCAAAATATTTACTTGTTATAAACTTTTCGTTATCAAATTAATAAATAAAAATATTGAAAATTTATATTTATTAAATATCAAAAAATAGAATTTATAAAAAGAAACAAGAAACGGAAAAAATTAGAATATTAATTAAAAATTTTAAATAAAATAAATAAAATAGAAAAAAAATATTCTAAATTTAATATATTAATTTTAAATAAAAAAAAATTATTATAAAATTATTGTTGAGATTATTATTTGGCTGTTTACCAAAAAATAAAAAATCTATAAAATAAATAAAAAAGGAAAAAATTGAGATTGAGGAAGATAATAAAAATAAAATTTAAATATAAATATATTTATATATAAATATTTTTTTTCAAAAAATCGAAGTATAGATTAAATAAAATAAATAAAATTTTAAATTATTTTATTTTTGACCTTAATTAAAAATTGATAATATCATAAAAATAGATTGATATTTTAATCTATTTAAAATATAATTTTTATAAATAAATTTATATAATTATAGAAATCTTTTCCACAATATTTTTAAAATAATTATAAATGCAAATATATAAAGTTTTCTTTCTAAGGATCAAATCGAAATAATTTTTAAAATAATAATAGGGATTCGGCTAATAAGATTGGCTTATTTAAAATATTTACGCCAAAAGGTGAGCCAAGATTTTAGCGTTTTTAGTATTTTAAACCCTGCTTCAGGTGGTTCTCTCTCTCCTGGCTTCTCCTCAAAAAGACCATTATCCAACAAGTTGTATTAATGGCATACGCGCTCGGCTTTGTTACTTTCACCCTAGCCACAAATTTCCTGCCCTTTCTACCGTATGATCTTATGATGTGCTTTCGTGTTCCTACGATAGGTTACAAAGCCGCTGTTAAATCCCCTCCTCGCTGCAGGCAGGCAGAAGCCAGAAGGAAACCAGCTTCGAGCTGACCGACACACGTGGCTGGAATTTTAAAGTTTAACGGAAGATCAAGATCCAGCTATTTGAAGGTGGATCTTGTAACCCCGTAACAAGACGCTGCGTGAACCCCGATTTCTGTGGAGGTCTCGAGTCTCGACCATAGCATTGCATGAGGTAGCGCCTGTGAACCAAGGGCAAGAAACTGGCCAAGCAGCTTTCCTACTCCATTAAGTGATACGTACTATGAGAAACAAACAATTACAAGAAGCAGCGCGATAATTTACTCGTACAGACACGAGCAGTGGGTGATATTTTGCCATGAAAAGGGGTAAAGTGTTCGTCTGTTGGCCCAGCGACGGAGCTAGAGTATTAAGTAAGCAGGCCAAATCGAACTTGACCCTGCCATCTCTGTTTTCGGTTTCAATATAACCAGTCGTCATGACTTTGAACAAACCACTTTATACCCATGGATGCCAGAAACCTGCAGCAAAGTACACGTGGTACCTCTGGCGATCATGAAGTTGGCAGCGATGATGAAGAGGAGCAACCTTCGGCCGCCGTCCGTGACGCGGAGAACGATGGCACGGCCCCGCAACCAATAAAAAGAGCTTGCAATGAGTGCAGGTCACAGAAGGTTTGATAAACCGAAAGAGGCTTAATTGTCACCTAGAGAATTTGACAAATTGGTAGCTTCGATGTGATGCCGTCAAATCAACCCCTTTCACGCCATGTTCTCGCTGCCGTCGGCTTGGCAAAAATTGCGTTGTCGAGAACGTTTTCAGACGCCGGAAGAAGGAGTAAGTCGACCATATAACTAAGCTTTTGTTACTAAGTATATTAGTGTTCAGAAAGCGACAATGCAGCGAGAGATTGATGATCTACGTCGAAAGTTGCGCCTTGCGACGGAGAGCACTGGAAATTCGACGGAACGCCAATCTTCGGTCGCCGCAAGACCTTCTAGTCTCACATCTCCTGCACCCATGTCTACCAAGTCTCGTGAGTTGGGAGACATATCAGTATCTGGAGCCATACTGGACGAGCTTTATAAGCTGTGAGTCGACATCTTGAATCAGATGTTCTCGGCTGATCACCTAGGTTCTTTCAATCCTACCATCCTTTTCTACCGTTTCTTGATCCAGGGTTAAAACCTGATCAGTATTTTGAGTTGTCAGAACTCCTCGGATGGTCAACCGCTATCGTTGCAGCTCGTCGTTTCAAGCCAGACCCAAATCTGCTTTCATCTCTTACGCCGGGGTTCATGAAGCTCCTGTGGGCAACGATTGCGACCATGCCTCCATCCTATCAGACCTGCAAAGCACTGTGTTTGATTTGCTCGTGGCCTTTACCGAATTATAATCCTGCATTTGACCCCACGTTTCAACTGAGTGGGATTATGATGCAGATTGCAATCCAGAACATGCTGTATCTTCCATTCAAAGTCCCGTTGCCGGACGAACCGCATACTATTAAGATGGAGCAGCGAGATCGTCTGATTACGTGGACTGCTTGCAATATCGTTGCAGAAAGGTTTGAAAGTTTTCTCATTCTGTAGGATACTTGACTGAGACCATTTAGTGTTGCCACAATTCAGGGGCTTCCGCCTCCCCCAAAATGCGATCTATCATTGGGTTCTGATGCACAATTTTCGCTTCCGTGCGAAGCATCTAAGGATCTTGTGCATCAACTCAGAATCTCTCAATTGTCTCACACGGTAGCAACATCATTTTACGGCGACAAAAGGGATGAGACGGGCCGCATCCCAGAGGCAATGAGACAGTTGACGCTGGATGGGCTGAGGAGAACATACGTGGAATTGAGGGGTGCTCTGAGTTTCAACTCCTCAAGTAAGTGCCATCACCTAAGACTAGATTACCACTCCTAACACAGTCTAGCCATAGTGCATCTTCACCTACTTGCCACTAACGTGAACCTCAACGCATTCGCATTCCATCTCCCTCAGTCTCCATATCGATTCAGGGAACTTTCCATTCTCTATGACGCCACATGCGAGTTCCTCCAATCTGTCATGGACTATCAACTATCCAATGGCAACCTCTTTGAATATTCTACGAATTTCTTGACCCAGACCATCTTTTCCTCAGCTTTCGCACTTATGAAATTACTCAACAGTCGCTTCGCAAAGAAGTACGATGTCGCGAATGGAAAGGCGTTGCTATCTAGTGCATTACTTTCTGCGAAGAGTATCAGTGTCAATGACGATTTAGCCTTGCGCTTCTCAACCAGAGCCCCAGAGGTTTGGAAATTCCTAGGCGCGGGTGCTCCATGGTACCCAGATAAGCCAGGTCCACTTATCTTGAAGATCAAAGTCCGAATGAGCGCCAGCCATGTTTATGACTGTATTTGGCGTTGGCGAGAAAGTGTCAGGGCCAAGGAGGAGCCGACCAAAAATGCTAGAAACGCGATACTCGGAGCACCGACAGAAGGTTTGGCTTTCTTTTCTCAACCTGGACAGGATTCATTGCCGATGGACCACTCTCTCGCTGGGATGGAGGATTCAAATTTCTTGAATTCTATGGATTGGATGCTGGGTGATTGGACTGATATGCTTCTTGACCCTACCGGACTTGGGACACAGGGCACCATGAATGGCTGACAAATTCCGCTGGAAACTCACCTGAGTTGAACCCTTCAGAATGCCACATTACTGCCTACCAAAGCTTTGGTACTAGTCCTAGTGTTGAAGATGGCCAGGAACTCCACCATGGATTTCGGCAGAAACCCCAAAGTCATTCTATAGACCGACACTAAAGGATCGGCTGCTCGCCGGTGAAGCGACCCCCTGCTAATGCCCTGGCCAATTGCCCTCGGCACGGGATCATATTCAGGCAAATCTTTGTTCACTCGCGGAACTGCGATGCGGTTGTTTCGGCTTGACCTGGCGTAAGAATCTGTATTTGTTACACTGGTTCGAATGGCGGCGAGTGAGGCGGGCCAGATACGAATTCTGGCCTGGATTTTCAAACAGTGACAAGCCTCAAAAGAGGAGTTCGAGTGGGAGTAACTGGAGTAACTGGCTTGTTTTGGAACCAGCGAGCGGGAGATTCATTGGGAATTGTGTCTATAGATACTTCTCAATCCAACTCGTTGAATAGTCGAAATAAAGCGAAGTGTTGGAGTTTGATACCTTGAATTCATATGCCGTTGCTGAATTAGCCTAAAGAACATTGAAGTAAGTTAAAATAGAAAATCGCTCGAACTTTACTCCTAGAACGGAATAATTCGAAGGGGGGACTTTCACGTGATACTCCAAAGCCAATTATCGTTGCCATCGAACGCCGTCAAAGACCGCAACAACTTCATAATCACTAAGTATCCAAAATGTGATATGGAGAGAGATAGCCCCGCATTATGCTTCTCTTCTAAACTGCAGTTATCGTAAGTGCTTTCAATTCACACAACATTGTTGTTGGCGTCCCTTTCTTTTCTTTTGATCGGCAGAGGAAGCTTTCTCCGCATTCTTCTGGAAGCTTTGACGACGGCCCCTCAACACCATCAAGATGACGACCGTAACGAATACAGATATACCCGTGGTGGCCACAGAGAGCCGGGTAAGCTTCGCAGATGCCACAACCTACCAAATACTGAACCTGCCAGAAAATTGACCGCGTGGCCGAGAGCAATGGCACAATCAAGTCTGTCCTCCTCTCATACCCCTCACCAACTAACATCCCAAGACCTACGACTCTCCCCAAAGACACCCTCGTCCTCCTCTCCTACGACCCCTCCTTCGAAACCCTCATCGGCCCCTCGCCAACCCACTCCCTCCTCCTCTCCACCACCTCCACAACCAACAACCCTTTCTTCCACGAAGCCTGCGTCTACCTACCCGCCCACGAAGAACTCTACATAACCTCCAACCTCCTCTCCGCCAACACCTCCTCCGCCTACCCCACCATCCTCATTTCACGAATAAAACTCACTCGCGCACCCAGCGAAAAAGGGACCAGTAACGACATCTCTAGTCTAGAATGGGCGAAACTGCGTCCCCCGCCTGGAATCGACATGCCAAACGGCGGTGTAAACTACAAAGACGGCATCCTATTCTGCGCGCAGGGTTCTCCTTCCGCAGGCACAGGAGGGATTTACTACATGCCGCTCTCCCATCCGCCTAAACCCGTCGTTACGAATTTCTACGGGAGGGATTTCAATAGTGTGAATGATGTGATAGTGTCTGAGAAGGATGGCAGTATATGGTTCACGGATCCGTGTTATGGGTATGAACAAGGCTTTCGTAGGAAACCGGTGCTACCGTGTCAGGTTTATAGGTATGATGTGGGCAGTGGGGAATGTAGGGTGGTGGCGGAGGGGTTTGATAGGTGTAATGGGATTTGTTTTGCGCCGGGGGAGGAGAGGGTTTATGTTACGGATACGGGGTATATTCATGGGGATGGGAGTTTGGATTCTCTGAGGTATGCTTTTTGGGATTCCCTTTTTTTGGTCTTGGAGGGATGGTGCTAATGCGGGACAGACCGGCTTCGATTTACGCGTTTGATGTTGAGCGTAAAGATGGTGCCCCGTTTCTGGTCAATCGCCGGACGTTTGCGTTTGCTGCTGTTGGTGTTCCGGATGGTATTAAGTGCGATGTTCACGGAAACGTATACGCTGGCTGTGGTGACGGTGTCGAGGTATGGAATCCTGCTGGGAGTCTCATTGGAAGAATCATCGTACCTGGTGGCGTGGCCAACTTTTGCTTTGGCAAGGAAGGCGAGCTGTTTCTCTGCAATGAGCAGAAGCTTTGGAGGATCCAATTGGCAGAAACCACCAAGGGCCACTTGCTTGGGATTTAAGTAGAATGCATTAGACAAATCACTAATCAATGAATAATCATAAATCCTGAGGTCAGAATTAATTTTGATTGTGTAAAATACTCCCATATGAGTACAAGAACGAAGGGTATCAAAAGATTTCCCCTCCCTGAACGCCACCCAAATGCTCCCCCAAAACACCCCATATGCCATACAACACAAAAGAAACCCATCTATAACCCATCATAAGTATACTTCTGCTGCCTCTGCCTCTCGACCCTCAATCCCCCGGGACTACTCAAAACCGGCACATCATTCCTCCCACTGGGGCCCATAACTTCATCCACCAACTGATACTGCTGTCTCCTGCCCCCCGCACTCGTTGCCACCGCATTACTAATCGCATTATTCAACCCAAAACTCATTCGTTCCCGTCTCAGCGGATTCTTAGGCGGTACATCGACCTCCTTATCCGAGCCCCTACTCCCATTACTGAAAGCCGGGGATGCTCGTCCGCTAGCTACGCTTTCTGCTCGATCTCGTACTGTGCGGAGACGGCGGGGTGACCAGCCTTCCATGCGTACGTTTTCGCTGCGTCCCATTTCGCGCAAGGCTTCGGAGCGAGCTTCGCGGTCGATGGAGCGACCTTGCCCGTGTCCACCTACCATTTGCGGGACGGCTTTGCGGAGGGGCATGCTGATTCCGACGCCCATGCCTGATCTGTTGTCAGGGAGTGTGCCGCTGTGGATATGCGTATCGCGATCCATGGGGTCGTGCTGCGCTACTACGTTGTTCCAGCCCCTAGAGAAATCATCAATTTCGCTTGCTTGGCCCTGGTGTACGAGTGGAATGGCTTGTTCGCGCGTTACTTGCTTGCGCTCGGGTGTAGGCGGGAAAGTGGACTGGGAAGGGGGGCGCGGTGGTGAGAATTGGGGGAATTGGGAAGGTGGTGGGGGTGAGTATTGGGCTGGTGAGGCTTGTGGGGGCATGACGGCGGGGAAGGTTGAGGTTGGTGGTACGTTTGGACTTGGGTCGTTGAAGCCGTGGGCTAGAGACCTCGGAGAGTGATGTGAGCTGTGGTGGGAAGACGCATCATCGATGTCGATATTCACAAGGCCTCCTGCGCCGCCGGATCCGTGGTAGGCAGTTTCTGAAGCTGGTGGAAAGATGGACCGGGTCGGTGCATTGGCCGGATGGCCTGTCATAGGAGATACAAAATTATCAAGAGCCGGAGGACTCTCGGACCGGACTGGTTGGAAGGGTTGCGAGCTGAAAGAATGCCCTTGGAGCACTGGAGAACTGATGCCTCTTCCACTGTAAAACATGTAAGTCCGTGGAAATTTAAATTTGAGCGAGTGAAGATTACCCTAGGTAAGATCCAGCCATGCGCTCCTTCTGCTTTCGTTGTCTGCGTCTCAACAGCCAGAATCCAATAGCTGCAATCATAGCTACTCCTGCCACTGCTGCCACTGTCCCACCTGCAACGGCTCCTGTATTCGACTTCGCTACTGGAGCGGCTGTTGAGGTGGCAGAATCTGCGCCTGAAGTCGGAGCGACCTTTCCAAATGCTGCTGGTGAGGGGCTCGTAGCAGAGGTTGGAACTGGTGGGGCAGCAGACTGGTCCACCAATATTCCTCCTGGGCTCGATGAAGAAGATGGTTTGGCAGGCATGGGGCTGAATACAACTCCAGTATAGACAACTTGTAACCGCATATCCGTTGGTTGGCCTTGGTACGAGGTTACCAAGGAATTTCCCTGGGTTGCATCTCCGCACGCCCACTGGTGATAATCGCCCGGATATGTATTTTGATAGCAAGCTGCCGATGAAGCGCTGCACATTGTTAGCTCATTCTCTCGTGTCCTGTTGATTTTACTCACCAGGTCAATACCCCGTTATTCGCAATCGAAGCGCTCGGTGCCCATCCTGGACTGTTCTTGTCCTGACAACTTGTATAAACACCATTTGTACATGGTCCCTCCGTTGTACAACACCCAACAAAAGCATGGATAGTATCATGGACACAACTCGAGCCTGCATCGCACGTCACGGCCTTCCCCTTATCCCCTCCAATCCACCCACAAACATCAATCCCGACTGAATCCCTCTTAAATAATTCCGCTGGCGCATGCGGTGCGCCCGTTGGTCGCGGTGTCCATTCGTGTGGTGTATAAGTAGCAGTCTGCTCTGCTTCCGCCCATGGCAGCGCATTCGAGAATCCCAACGCGACGGAGAAAATGAGGAATGTCGCAGATGAAGGCATCGCAAAGAGCGTTTTCCGACCCATCAATACTAATCTCGACGCGCAACAAATGTACCTCACGACACAAAAGGAAAATCGAACACAAAGAGCGAGTAACAGTAACTGGATAAATCCAAGTCAAAAGAAGGCTGCCATGCTACTATTAAAGAGCTCTCGCAGCACTCACGTACTCCACTCCAAACCAACGCGCCGCAGAGGATCCTGGCTAAATCCCAACTGGGCAATCTCTCGAAGCAGAAAAGCACAATGTGAGATTGATGCCGATTGGCTGGACCCGCGAAGGATCGCGAATGCAAGGGGAAGGGAGCCACTTAGCATGCAGCGCTCGCAGGCTTAGAGTGAGGTTATCTTGGGGGGCTTAGGCCTATCTGTTTTTGGCGGGGCTGAGCCTCTTTCTTACATACATGCAAAAATGTTTGCATTTTCGATCATGCGGCTGCCTCGCGATTCTTATTAATTCAGGACTTCTGAATATCGAGAAATCAAAGAGCGCATGTTGCCTTGAATTGAAGGTCATCGCATGAGGGAAATAATTGTGCTGAGTCTCGAAGGATTTTGTGCATGGCGAAATTTGCGGGTGAGAAAAGAGTTTGGTGATCCTTCGCGCGAAGTTAGTGCAGAGCGGCCACTAAATTGGCTGTCACGAGCGAGCCTACGAACAACTCGAGGATGATCGCTGGACCCAAGTGGGCCATAGCTCTATTTTTGTTCACTGGACCCGTCTCTTGGGTCAACTACTTTCGGGTATTTCTTCCGAGTTCTGGAAAGTCACAGCTTCAGATTAGTCAAAGAACTTCAGTGAGAATCAATTCACGTATTCATTTCAATATTTGACAAGAATTCATACCTCGAAAATAGCAGCCACCCGAGCCTGAGGACCTAACGATCCTGCGATTCGGTTGGTGGTTTGAGGCAGCTGGCGGGGGCTGACATTGCCGCAGACAGCCATACCCGTCAAAAGGCGTTGATACTCCACGATCTGACAATAGGAGTGGCCTTATGAGTCGGAAGTGCTATTCTCATCAATTCTGTTGGTTAAAAACAAATAACTTCTGCTATTCAACACCGTGTTCATCAGTCAAATAACACACCGATTATAATCGTCATGTGCACCAATCCCGACATCAAACTCTCGATTCTAGACTCCTTACTTGCAGAATTCTAGAGCTCCAATCGACCGCTCGATCAGCAGTTCGTTCACCCTCCGCTCAGGCATGCTTCACGGCACGCCCAGCTTCTCGGCCCCTTGCAGCAAACTCTCGGGAGGCGCACGTGTATGCTGTTAGCCGATGAAAGGACCCGAATCCTTTAGTGGGATATAAATAGATGAATGTCAAAACACCCACATATCTGGCCACAGACCCCGCAATGAGGCGGGGTGAGTTGGCGGCACTTCATCTGACTCTTCCTCCTCTCCATTAGAACAAAAGACAGATATCAAAACGGGAAAGAAAGTGGCAGTAGTTGACAAGGACTTCTTGGCCGATAATCTGGGCAGACTCGGGTTGATAAGCTGTTTCGTAAGCCGAGCTACTGAAATGAAGCATCGGCGATGAGAATTGAGATTGGACGAGGGTTTTGGTTGTACAGTTTGAGCCTTCATCCGATGCGCTTTTATGTGAATGTGCGAATCGTAATCTTGTTATCGCTATTTCAGGAGGGTTTCCTCCTGATAACGCCTCCTAGTCCACCGGGATGTGGTCCGCGTGCCGTGCCGCACCGAATTCGGGCCCCCTCACGGGATCATGATAATGGGGGTTTGCGTGATCAGTGGACCAGAGGAAGGGTTCAAATGGTAATAAGAGTGAAAGTATGGGGTGAAATGTGAGAGAAGCGATGTCTTGTAGTAGGGAAGAAAGTTGTGCAGCCATTTTGAGGATGTTATAGAGCTATGTGTCTCGACATGGCATTGCTCGCTCTCATCAACTTGATAGAGTGCCATGTGCAAGCCCATCACGACAGCAACAGTGTTGCTCATCGCACGGCTCCCTCCTGCTAGCAGAGGCCACGATTTGATGTTGTGAAACCTCCCATAAAAGCGACAGATGTCCTAAATCCGCCGTTTCCATCGTGCCTCCCCCCAGAGCCACACGAGGCTCCAGCATCCCCCACCTCTACGTCCGAAGCCCCAAATCCCACCCCGAACAAACCCAATCCCCAAAAAGCACACTAAGAGCAAGACAGTCCATCCTTCTCAAGTTTCGTTGCACATCGATGATTTTAGCTCCGCCCTAAGAAATGCGCACTGCAACGCTTCAGCTTCTGCTAAGGTAGTGAAAAGCATGCACCCAGACGGGAAGGGCAAGCCCCGCCACCAATCAATCACTTCAGGACCCGAGAGATTGGAAACGCGCCTGGCGAATGCTGGTATATATTGTAGGGGGTATATAGGGGGAATATGACATGCATATGCAGTTATTTACTTGTGTATTGAACCGGGCGAGGCTCGTGTGTGATGTGAGGGGTAAGTAGTTCACATACTGTCCTCCATGCGCCGACTCCTTACTCGTTGCCAGCTCTCTTTCTCCTTTACCCCGCCATCCTTCTCGAGGCCCATGCCTCGCTCTATCCATTCTACGCTGCCCATCTCACTTAAACGGCTCAGGGCTCGCGCGAACGCAAACCGCTCCTCGTCCCCGCTGAAGATGGAGCTGTTTTTTAACATGTGCATGTTCATGCCTAAATCATCCATCAGATTCCTCATTGTGTCGTCCAAGTCATGTCCTTCTTCCGTTTGACCTTTCTTGTCCTCGCTATCCCTTTTTACGTTCTCTTTCATCTCATCTCGTGAGACGAAGAGCTGGGTTAATGGAACAGCTGAAGTGAGTACTAGCTTGGCCCGAGATTCATACACGGCATCAATGAAGGTAATAAACCGCCTTGCTAAGTCCCTCTCTCGATGCGTCATTCCTGGCACGTTTGTGACTACAAATGCATCGTAACTTCGGGTTAGCTCGATATAATCAGCGGCACTGGTAGCTCGACCGATCAACTCGTCGAACGTAAACATAGCGGCCTTGCCGCTGACTTTCGGAACATGGATCTCTCGTCCCCATACTCGCTGTGTCTCAGACCATGGTTTTTCCTGTTGTGGATCCCCCAAGAAACGGAACCATTTCTCTGCATGTGTGGGAGCATGATTATCTAGCGGGGAGTGGTATACACCAGATGGTGGACGAGGAATCTTTCGGTAGTCTGTAGGAGAGTCCAAATTTATGACGTGGAGTCGGTTCTTGAGGAGGCGGATACATGGGATAAAGGACTCTCGTTGGATGCCGTTCAGATATAGTTGATCTGGATGTCGGTTGGAAGTAGTGACCAGAACTACACCGTGGGACATTAAAGCTTCGAGTAGCCTAGGATTGTCTTAGTTTGCAGATATTATGCGTCAAGGACAAAACATACCGTCTGAGAATCATAGCATCTGCCACGTCTGTACATTGGAATTCGTCAAAACAAAGCACATTCCCTTTCTGGGCAATGTCCGCTGCTATGAACGGCACACCGTCAATATCATTCCCATGCTCCATTTTCATTTTATGCAGTCGTTTGTGGACATCTTGCATGAAGTTGTGGAAATGAATCCTCGTTTTCGAAGTGACACTGCTGGGCAGTGTCTGATAGAACATATCCATCAACATAGTCTTCCCACTGCCCACGTCGCCGTACAAATACAAGCCTCGCGGCAAGTTTTCTGGTATATCTTGTAGCTTCTGCTCCTTGGGTCCTGACCCAAACATTCGGCCAAAAATCGATGTGTGCTCGGGTTTGAGGCTGTCAAGGGTGGGGTGGACGATTGGCGGCGCGGTATAATATCTAAGCTCATCGTGAAGATGCTGCAGACTTTGTATGATGCCTAAAAGCTCATTAGAGTCTGCGGGTCCGCTGCGGTCTGAATTCCTAACCTCTCTGGTGTTCGTCGTCCCTCAGTCGTCCGGAGGCAACCCGTTTATTGTACTCGTCCAGAGGGCCCTCATCGTCTGGATTGACTGTTCCATTCCGTCAACAGAGCTCTGACAATTTGTTCAATGCCCATACCATTCTGTATCGTGGCTAGGCCCCTTCTTTGTCCCGCAACGAATGCTGCAGGAAGCGCGATCAGACTTCTTCGCGATGGGGCATCTGCAGCCAAGCTCCGCGCTGTCGCCGTTCCCAAGACTCTGACCCTGTCGTAGATCTGCTGGCGACACGGTATACATATTTCTCGCGCGCAGGTCTGTCCCTTGTATGTATTCGAAGGCTTGTGCTGGAGGGACCGCCGAAGGGTGGCGGTGGAAGCTCGAAGCTTCATTCTAACGTAGGGTAAGGATTCGTGTCAAAGGCAAAGGGGTCTACAGGCGCATTATGTACAAAAAGAGATCTAACAGAAACCCTCTGAAATAACTTTCTAGGGATATTCAAGGTTGTAGAGAAAACAGGCCATAATGTGAAGTTTCTGAGGTCGTGGCGGAGAAGAAAGCGGAAGCAGTTTTGGCGAACAAGCCGAGGCGGAATTTGACGGGTGCTGCCGCAGGAAATCAACATCACAATGCCATGCCCAACATATCAATTTACTCTCGCAACAATAAAGATATACCCTTAGGTTGCGTGTTTCCGCTCGTCAATATTGTCTAGTATATCTAAGCTACGTCCCTACAGAAATTATATCCAATTTTCCGCCAAGTGGCCCTCTTTCAACGAAACGCGTTTAAGCCAGCTTTCACAACGCGTCAATGAAGTACTCAACGCATATTGGGAGCACTATTAGCGTGTCTATGAGCTGTATGTCGCTTTATTTTAAACGGATTGACTGGTATAACAAAGCCGGGATCACTTAGTCTGCGATGTTGCTCTCGTATCAAGTTCCTTCGAATTCTCTATTCTGCTCAAATTCAAACCAATATCATAGCGGACTCAGCCTCATGAATCAGTTTCTAGGCTCCTTATACGAAAAGCTTGGGCGCAAACTTCCTAGCTCGTGCCCCGATGCTCCAACAGTAGCTTGCCGGGTGCCGCTGGAATCGGCTGGTAACTGCATTCAAGTCCCGTCAGAAGGAGCTCCACCTTTCCAAATTGGCTATTACGAATATGAATTAGCTTTGATTGCTCGAATCAGAATACAAACAGAACATCCAAGCAGAAGGTCAAGGAACGCCTACAGCTAAAAAATGACACTGGATTCCTCTCGTCTAATGCAGTTAATTAGCCACTTTCAGACTTAATCAGACAAGACGACTTACCACAAGTTTCTCTCCTCTCCAACAAGCTGGCGCACGCCAGTCTACTTGCACACACCAAGGCTTCGCTGGTTCATCCGGGTCGAGCTCATCTGTGGAGGTCCATGTAAGTGTTCCCAGTTCAAACTTCACAGTTCCCTGATCGCCGTCGTGGAGTGGGGTGATTTCGATGAACTCCTCAAACTTGCTCCCCATCTCAATCGGAGCATGAACACCTGCTTGTGTGCGGTTCAACTGACCTATTATGATTGAACTCGAATCCAAAATCCACACTTCTGCAGACAAGTTATCATACTCGTCGAGGCAGTCCCAATACTCCATCAAATTGATGATTGCCGTACCATTTTCATATGGCGCTATCTCTGGGGGAGATGGAGTTGGCTTTATACCGGGAAGCTTGTCTGCCCGAAAATGAGCAATCAGATCGTTTTTGATGGCCGTGTGAGCACGAGCTTTCGGGTGGAAGATACGGGCAGTCCACAGATCCTCAACTTTCACCGGCTGTTGCAGTGTGGCTTGACTCTGTTTGCTAGGCAAGACAAAGCTCTTCCCAATGAATTGATCACCATAATCAGGGTCGTCGGCCGGATTATTCAGGTTCCAGAACCAGACGTTCTCAGAATACCACTGCTCCTGGTAATCATGGCCTTTCTCGCAGAATCGATGCCCCTCGAAAACCCCGTCAATGTTCATAAACCTCGCCTTCTCAAACTCTCCCACAACCCTCTCGATTAACCCATTAACCTCTCGGATCAGTCCATTCATCCGCTCCCTCTTCCATGCCTCAAGCTTCACTCCCATGCTGAACGCCACGTCATCACACCAATCACCTGCTTCAGCTTCTGCGAAGAACGCCGCGTACCCAAGAATGTACAGCCGAAAATCAGAATTCGGCTTCTCATCCTGCCCTTCCAGGACTCCCCTCACTGCTTCACGGAAATCATGCTCGAGACCAGTTGTCCCATTCCCCTCAATGTACAGCCTAGCATCTTCGATCGCCTCCTCACATTTCTTCCAACCGCCAATACTTTTACCCAGGTATACACAAGCTTCCACGACAGGTCCAACTTGACAATTGTTTCCGCCCGCTATCATTGTCAACATGTCGAGATCCGGACTTTCTACATCTTGCAGTTGAGTTTCCAAGTCCTGCAGCTGGGCTTCGCCGCAAGGGGCAAAGGAGTAGTTTTGAGGGGAAGTCGTCCAGGTTGCGTCTGAGAAGAGCTGGAGACCCCAGGCATCTTTACTACGGCGACAAGGTGTGGAGTCGTATCTTTTGGAGGACTTGATGGCTGCACCAGCGGCCCAGGAATCTCCGATTGTTGCCCAATTCAAAGCCACTGTGAGAGTGGTCGATAGAAGGATTAGTAGGCAGACCGCCCGATGGCCCCCCATGATGAGAAGTACAGGCGTAATCTTGCTCGAATGGTACAAGGGTCAAAAGCTGGGTTTGGCTTCAACATCGACCTCCAGAAAAATAATCTGTCTATCTGACATTTCTACTTTGTCAAACGATTGGTCGAGCAACGACACATTTCGTGATTTCTCATGCAGCCGGAAACTCAGAAAGAAATGAAATGTTGGTTGGAGTTTCAGGCTGCAGGCAACTTCCTTGGCAAGGTACCTAGGTATAATCCACGTAGAGCTTTTGCGGCAAAGTTGTTCGTGAGTGCTCCTTAGCTACCTCGCCGAAAAGGCAACGCCGCATCGGTCTGCCAGAACAGGGCCGGCGTCCAACACACAGCCGCAATCCTGATATCCGACTTCATTTCTTCTCAAGATATCTTTGGGATCGCTCCTTCAATAGTCTACACAAATTTCCCTCTCGCCCAGCCGCCAAGATGAAAGTTCTCGGCTTTGTCTACCTAATCTCGCAAGCCGCAAGTATGTCACAAAATTTGATGGGCGTCGACGATAGCAATATTGAGCTGCAGCTTCCTTCGTGGTGCGCAGAGGACAATATGACGGTTCCGTTTACAATAATGCGAGACTTCCTCGTCTCATCGAAGTCAGAAAATATCCATCTCGCAGCCGCAGACGCTGCAGCAAACCTCACTCGAAATCTTCCGGCCGGTAGTTATACGATGGACGAGTACCTTCAATCAGCTTCCATTTATGTCATGGGAGTTTTTGGAACCATTCTAAATATTGCGGAGCAGATGGCGGCAGATCACCCACATCATCATTATCGACTGGCTGCGCTCGTCTCGGCGCTCAAAGATCAACCGCAGCCGGAACCAGATATTGGCGACAAGATTTGTTCCCAATACCCGTTTCGGTGCAGCGAGTTCAGATGGGAAGAATTGCCCTCCTTTTCCTTTCAGCATTCGGCTCTGTTTCGCTACAAGAGCAGATTCGAGCCTTGGACGACACGAAACGGATTTACTGACTGTTGGACTCCCACACAATGGCGAAATCTCAACGCATTCATTTCGGTCCTCGTGGCAGAAAATGCTGTCGAGAAGCACTTATGGTTTCCCGAAACTGGACTTATTGTTCTTTGGCACACATTGGAATTTCACCGAAGCGCCTATGACCTGGAAGATAACATACCTGTTGCGGCGACGTGGATTCTGACGGCAGGGAGTTGGATGCGTGAGCACCGTGAAATGGAGTTGCAAATACCATGGGTTGCGCTAGAGGACGACGTCCAGTATTATGACGGGCCGCAAATTGGTTTCAACGACGAGAGGTGGCAGTTTTGGAAGTCCAAGTTTCAAGATTTGACGACGAGAAATGATCTCACAGCGGAAGCAAAAACATGGGCTCAAAATGCAGCGGATCATATGGATTCTCTAGATCTAGAGAGTACCTCGATTGAAGATAGGGTCGACCTTTGATTCGAAGAGTGGAACTGGTATTTGTCAGGGAAAGTTTCAACGAAATCGTCTAATTCCCCCAAGAAACTATTTGAAGAAGGCACAAGTCGCGTTCCAGAAGCTCTGCATTTTACGTATTTTTCAGAACGTGGGCTTTCCCGGCAGCCCGTTTGAGTTGGGAAGTGCAGCCCCTGGAACAAGTTCCCACGCCGCTGCCACGTGGATCTCGCAATCTCGAAGACTTCCATGTTGGGAAGCCCATGGGCGCAATCTCCAATGATTGAAGCGCGGCTACATTTGTGCCTTTCTATTTGTTCTCATGTCTACTTTAAACGCCCAGTGGGCCAGTTGGTAGCGGTAGTCTGCCGGCACGGACCAGGTTTACCGTTCCAATTATCGCAAATTTCCAGCTTTTCCCAACAGCCTCGACTTGGAACCGCGAGTTCTCCAGGGAGTATGACGATAGGGTCGCAGTGAGCGCCTACACATTGGAATTTCTCTGCGCTTAGCGCTGTAGGCCGTCTCAGCTCCTGGCTCTTATCCCAAACTTTAAGCAGACCTGCATGCGGCGCAGGATTACAGAGTGTCGGCGCTTATTTAACCCTATCTCTCAATTCGCTCAACGATCTAAACATAGACATCAAAGCTTCCCATCGGGCTTCTCTTTGTCCTTTGACCAATCTGATTTCTACATAACCAGTCCCTTGAACTGTACGCAGTCCTTGTTAAGCGGCCAAAATGTGTCCTCCCACCAGGCTTTACCAGTTTCAAATCTTCACCTGAGCCGCAGAGGTGCAGCTATTGAGCAACATTCTGCAGTACGGAGGTGCTCAGATAGACATGCTTATTTCCATATCATAATGTCCTCTCACTATCTGTTGTCAATTTCCTTCTCGTCCGTCCCTATAATGGTTATTTTCCGTCCACACTCCTGCTCTTTTCTTTCCGAAACTTTGTCTTAATGAGCATTCTAAATCCTGGACTCTCTCACCCAAGTCAGCCATTACCATCTCTCAAGCCCATACATCGTCCAGACAACGAAGGCCTGCAGGTCGCGAATTTTCAATGGCCCGCAAACAACGCCCTCGCAATTATTCAATCGGAGAAACAATGTGTTCAGATGGACAATGCTTCCCAAGCCCCATGTGTTCGGATAAGCAGGACGAAGAAAGAGCTCCCCCTTCCACCTGAACCAGTTTGGGAATGGACGCCAGAGATATTATCGTTGGAGAAATCTCCCACAAAGACCCAACAAATTTTTGGCCTCCGCAAGCGAACATTCTGGACATTCTTTGCTATCACAAGTCTGCTTATAATCACCACGATATTTGCCGGTGTCATTGGCTCCCTATCCACCAAACTTTCTGCCAAAAACAAGTGGGTGTTTTGCTCCTTTTGAAAATAGATACTAATGCCTTCGTAGAGGCAACTCATCTCGAGCGGAGCTTCCGGTTACTTTGAGCTCAGCATCTTCTGCTTCATCAAAGCCTCCCTGGCAGACAACGCTCTTTCGTTCGAGTCCCACGACATCTTCGTCATTGACGAGTACGCCTACGCCTACGAGGACCTAAACCTCTCACAACAAGTTCTTTGAGGCGAAAACATACTGGGCGGGGATATTTCAGCCACGATACAAGTCTAAATCTTCGTCTTTTTTACTCGCTTCCATCATTCCCCACAGCCGTTGCGGTATCGCTCGAAGTCTTAAACTCTAGGGCATTGAGAAAAAGGAGGAGGGACATAATGTGCGGCTTCTTGTGCGACTATATTGTTTGAAGGCTGTTCATGTTTGACGTCTTAGGGGGTCCAAAAACATTTCGATGGCGTTCACGTTTTCATGCATCAATTATTTTTTCTTTCTTGTGCATTGCATTGAAGTATATAGGGGTAATGCGAGGACATTGTTGGGATAGGCACGAGATCGTAGATGTTCCAGGCATGTACCGAGCAGAGTAGAAAGCCAGAGGGGTAATTTAGTACAGTGGATTGGAATGAATTTATCATGAGTCATGTTCATTTCCGGCGATGGATGCTTGACTCAAGGAGCGGTGCTTGGCGGAGGTCGCTTGAATATAGTCTAGGCATTTCGGCGCCCGTCCGATTTAACTGTGGACCATCAAGACCTTGTCTTCGGTGACAGTCCGATCACCCAAATGGATTTCGCTCGGTTTTCCCCACTTCCGGAGCGCACATCAATGATCGAAATGATACCTCTCATTAAGTCACCCTGCAAATATCCCTCTATGGTTCAGAATTCCCCAAAGTGCCAATCCGCAGCGTAGTATAGCCTGACATTTCCCCGGAACTCCACTTTTTCGCCATGGCCGCTCTAGCTTCAATCTGCTGGAGAGTTCCCGAAAAGCATTTCACTACTATAGAACAAATTACTACTGTTAGGCGAGCCCTGCATACGGAGGAGTTGGGGTCGGATTCTGCCGGACTCATTGCAGATAGATATATTGAAGAGATTCCTGAATACACGTATGAAGGTGCATACCCACGTCTCTCCTCCAGTACACAGCTCATATAACACCCTTAAACAACTCTTTCTACAGTCAGCTGCAAGTTTCAAGGCCATCAGATCTTCAAGCACCATTACAGAACCGTCATCATGGGTGATGCTCCAATATTCAGAGTCTCCAACCCCTTCCGCGACCGCATCATAGACGGCCAGGTCTGCTCCGTCATGTCCTGCAAATTCTTCGTCGGCAACGAAGTTGCCATGATGGCCAAAATGGCCAATATCGATGGCATGTTCATCGATATGGAACACTCAACCCTGACCATACAACAAGTCTCACAGCTGACGTTGGCCTGCAATTTTGTCGGAGTCAGCCCGCTCGTCCGCATCCCCTCTAAATCACATTGGCACCTAAGCCGAATCCTTGATGCTGGAGCTGCTGGCGTTATCATCCCTCATTGCGAGACGGTTGAGGAAGTTAAGGCTATTGTCAGAGATGCGAAGTACGGACCCATCGGCCGCCGCGGTTGCGCCAATAACCAGCCAATTCTGAACTTCGAGTCGATACCGACGCTGGTGCAAAATGATCTTTTGAATCGGGAAACTATGGTTATTCCGATGATTGAGACGCCTGGTGCTGTTGAGCTCGCGGATGAGTTTCTTGCTATCGAGGGTGTCGATGGAATCTTGATTGGCTCAAACGATTTATGTACCGACTTGGGAATTCCGGGGCAGTATGATAATACTACTTACCAAGACGCTGTTACAAAAATTGTGTTGGCTGGAAAGAAGGCAAGGAAGCCGATTGGAATTGGGGGAATTGGTGGTAGATTGGACTTGTTGGAGAAATGGTTCACTATGGGTGCGACATGATCTTTGAGTGGTGGTGATAGTTCTATGATCCAGGCGGGAATGCAGAAGATTAGAAGGAATTATGCAGAGATTAACCAGAGAGTTCAAGCAGCGAGGCGGTCTGTTCCCTGACCGAATTTAGACCGACGTAGCACTAATACCCTCTGATATAATATATCGTCTAATTTACTTGAAGTCCTCTTGAAATATCTTAGAGTGACAATTGTTCCCGCATAAATTGAAATACGTTAGCTTGGAAACTCCAGTATCCTTACTATTAGCAATACCTGAAATTCCCCGGCTATTTTTAGAGATTGAAGTCAAATCTATTAAACAAATTTGCGTTGGCTGTTGGATCCCCGTAGGCGTACTCTCCAAGTCCAGCTTCCATATCCCAAATTGTGCCGTCATTTAAAAATGCCCATTGCAGTAAATCATCTCCAGGTGGTTGACTTTGAGCCATCACACCAGTTGTGTTGCCATTTCCATTGAAGGGGAGCGGCCAATCGGTCGAGGCGACGTCAATGTGGCCACCATTGTCCATATGCTGCATGTTCATTCCGGTCCTAGTAGTATTTGAAGTATCAAACCTGATGCCAATTGCTGGATCAATTTGTGACTGTGGATAATAGTTTGTACTCCGATTCAAGATTTGTGCTTCAGACATGACCGCGCTACCATTGGAACGCCCCGAACCGCTGGGGCCATTAATAAGAGTAATTTGCTGATTTTGTGGTCGAGCGGCCTTGCGAAATGTCTCCTCAAAGCCTCAAACAAAATAGCGTAATGCCGCGCATCGGGTAAGAGAGCTCCCATGGTCTGCAAAAGTGATTCACAGGCAGCCAGGGCATTGAGCGGTTCTGATGCAACAGTCCTATCCGTAGTTTCACCAGCTGAAAGGCAGAACAGTATCGATAATCCAGCAGTAAAGATCATTTGGAAGTAGCTCCGTGTATATGTTATTCGTTTGCGTTCGAACAGATCTGCAAACAGTAGCGTGGTCTTCGTGGCTGAATCCAGGCATAATTCTAGGAGATCTTTTGGGGGCATTCCATTGTGCTTCGGGACCAGATCAACGGCCTTCCTGATCAACAAGAGACGTTCCCTAGATAGCAGGATGTCGTACCACTCTAGATCCTCGTATAGACATCTGGGATTCTCGAACCTCGGTGATGATTTGCGCCACTCTTCAAGCTCGCGAAGTAGCTCGTCCAAGTCGCTATAAACGTGTCCACTGGCTAATAGCAGTTGATTAGGAGATGTCGCGCCATCAACTCTTGATGATGAGAATTTGGCGTGGATTTTTGATGTGACTTGGCGAAGTCGGACACAGTAGAAGAGAACAGACATCTCATTCGTTCCATTCGGTGTATGCACGTTGCAAAGCACGTCCAAAGAAGGTACAATGCCCCGGGCAGCAATTACCTCTTCATCATTGGCATTGGCGGGGAAGCCGATCTCAATATCTCGGTCTGCAATGGCGAAAGGTCGGTCAAGGGTAATTGAACTATAGCGATCAATCATATAACACTCCCAGAAAACTCTTCGCCGAAGCTGTTCTTCTAGAAGATCCATCTTGACGTATGGCTTACGATGATAATCTTGCTCAATGCACAGTCTCATACATAGCTGTGCTATGTCCCAGACAGAAGTGCCTTTGGTTTATCAGCAGAATCTGGGAAGTACGGATATGTGCGGATTACCGATGTGGTGGTAAATTCCAAACCTCCCGATAAGCAGAAGATCTTGAATAGCCAGGAGACCATGTGAGAAAAAGTTCTTGTCAAAATGTTGAATTGCCCCAAGGTAGTAGCCAAAGGGATGATATTGATGGGTTCCCCGTCGATAAAGAGGCACTGCACCAATCGCAAATATCATGAACATGCGAAATAAGTCGCGTGATGTGCGGCCAGGGGGTTGTTCTGAGTACACTCTTTTGAAAGTGTCATGGACATCTTGTCTAAGTAAGAAAGGGTTCTGCACATGTGATCTTTCAAGACTGTATCGCTAACGGTCAGAAAGATGTCCCTCTAATCTCATCAGGGATCCACGAACTATGTGTCAGTCAGAACATTTGCGTCTGCTAATGAAGGAAGCCCATTTGCTTTCGTCGCAATCTCTGCCGCTTGGGAATTCTTGGCCAGATTCTGAAGCAAGTCTGCGTGGTTCTCCCTCCATTCTTTATCTGTGAAGAGAGATCTTATGAAACTGTAGGATATTAGTTGTGTAACTTGTTTCTCAAAGTTGAGGTGTTACTGAAGTACCTCAGACCGCTTCCTTCCACAAAGTTTAAAGGTTTCTCAACCGAGCGGCTTGTATGATCGGTACCTGCAAAGCTCGCGCCTGTTGGATGATCCCCGGCTTCATCTGGTTCTTCTGGCAGGTCCGCAATCTCAAGCGTCAACAGTCGTTCTCTTCAAGTTCGTAGATAGCTCTGAAATATGTCAGCACGTGATAGTGCGACCATGTAAGTATACGCGAAGTGTCCTACTGTCTTGTGTACTTCTCATTATTAGCTGGATCAAGGATGATACATTCATTGCCCGTCTTGGTGCATGGTCCGCATTTCGGACGACCATTGTCACACTGAATGATGTCAGTTAGTCCTCCAAAGTTTGTGACTTAATTATTGCCGTATGTGTTTAAGGCCGTACCTTGACTTTGCGACTATGGCACGATTGACAGGCAGGCAGGTGGCGCAATTGCGGTCCCTGAGACTGCGAGGATGCCGCCATTGTTTCGGCAAAACCACTAGGAGTCCTGTCGATATCTCAAAAGTTGGCTGGCTCTTCTACGGGGACGTATTTCGGCTTCGGAGTCTCGAGAGACACAAGAAGTGCATTTGCCGCTGGACTCTCAATGACAAATCCGTTGACAACTCCCTGGGGACAAAGTGGACATGAATATCCTGCGGTGCACTGCTAGGTAGCGTGCAACCCCACTTTTATGCCTCGGCTTGCTGCCGATGGGCTTTATGACATTTCCGGCGCACCTCCGATAACTTTCAAAAAACGTCCGAGTCGCAGTGAATGCAGTGGCTTTTTTATTCTGTATGTCTTGCCTCAAATGTGGCAATATGGAATGCATCATTTGAGCGGCGGCTAGATGTAGATTCGAAATTATATTATTTGACAATTCCTGTTGCAAAAGATTCGATGCTATATACATGAAGCCTTAACCACAATCGTGCAGATTTCTTAGAAAGGATTCAACAACCGCGCTAGACTCCAAATTCCACTACACAATGTATCTGAAGTTGTTGAGCACAGCACGTTGAGAATCATCGTCCAGTCGCTGCATAGCTGCGGCATCGTTGAGATCTATCTCTGTCGCCAACTTCTGGAATCTGCGGTTTGCTTTCCTGAGGAAGAACGACAACGACAAGATACAAAGCATCCCCAGAAATTGGAAGCCAAGAATGCAACCCCAAGATTGTTTGAATGCTGGTGCATACTCATCAAGCCAGAAGTAATTGGCGAACAATGAAGCAACATTGGCAAGAGAGTTGGCAATGCCAATAGCGGCGGCTCGCTTGATGGGTGGCCTTGGGATTGTGGAAGATAGCCAGGTGTAGGTGGTAGAATAGACCCCGAAGGTTCCTGCAGCAACCAGAAAAGTTAAAAAGTATCGCGGCCAGTGATGTTTTTCCGAGTTTGGGATAGCGATCAAGAGTATAGTTCCAATAATGGCAACCGTCTGGGAGATCGCAGCATGAGTGGAGCGGATCTGTCTTCTGTCGGCGTCTAGTGCAAATGATATAGCCCAGACAAAAGCAAACAGATATGGTGGTGATGTGAGAAGAAGGACTGTGGTCCTGTTTTTGAAGTGGAGTTCCTGGATCAAGGTAGGGAAGAAATGGGAGTAAGAGATGGATGCCGTAGTCGCCATCTGCAAACAAGCCAAAAGCCAAACACGGTAGTCCTTTGCAGCCCATGAAACTCCCTTCCAGATTGAGACGTTGTCTTCGGTGAGAAGTGTCTCGGAACCGGCATCAGCAGCGAGACGGCCTTGTGCAACAACACGTTCATCTTCCGTCAGCCATTTCGTAGTCCCCGGATAGTCGGGTAGGAAGCACATGGCAATAAGACCCAGGACAATTGTGGCCAATTCTTCAAGAATAAAGAGCCATCTCCATGCGGCGAGCTTCCCGACACCTTGCATGCCAGAGAGGATACCGGCAGAGATGAGACCGGCAAAAGAGTTCGAAAGTAGAAGACCGCATATCAGAAGCGCCATGCGAACACCGAGTTCCTTTTTCGTATACCAACAAGAGAGAAAATAAATCGCTCCTGGGAAGAGGGGGCTTCGATGAGACCGAGACAGAACTTGACGGTAAGCAGTCCAGCAGCAGAACTGGTTGCTGCCGTGCAACCACTAACAACAGCCCAAGCGATAATGCAAGTTGGCTATTGCACATAGGTTAGTTCTTCGAAAGTTTAAAGATTTGCGCGCGGAAGTATTACCAGAAAGATTGACGGCCTCAGTTTCGCCATTAAAAGAGTCGATGGCAATTGCATTGCGATGTATCCGGCGGAAAAGATAGATATAGCAGTATTGTAAACGGCACCATGCACATGCGTATCCTTCTGAAGTCCATAAAGACGAGCTTGAGTGGTCGAATTTCGGTCCATGTAGTTGAAAATATAGATGATTACAACGAGAGGAAGGATTCTTTTGTCAATCCGCCTGAGCAATTTTCTCTCAGTTTCTTTTGAGAACTCTGGACTGTATGAGCGGTATTTGGTCATCACCGGTCCAAGCGTGGGGACGGGCTTGACACTCTCTGTCCAATTCTCAGATGCATCATTTTTGATAGGAAACGATGTTTCAACGGTGCCATGAGGTATTGAAGACATGGTGACGAGAATGTGATGTAATGTTTGCGTTTCCGAGGTCGCTGGATGTCGCAATTCATGAAATGTTCTTGGGGGCACATGTAGATATATTTTGGAATTGCTTGTCAGGGCCTGTCCCATGGAGACCCCAGTCCCCCCGCAGTTTCTCGACCCGGCGGTGTGGAGAGAAGGCGTGCGCTAGGGCATCGGAGTATGTCCGAAGCTGACTCTTCTCGCGTCCGACCAGCCATGAAGTAGGGTCCGTGAGAGCCTATTGTATTGAAACTTGAACTAACAATCAAGCTTTTTGGCAGGTTCCAATTGATCCTCTGCATTCAAGCCACTCCACGTGGCTCGACGAAATGGAAAAAGTATCATAATTTATCGAAATCTGAACGAATGTCCGTGAAAATATTAAGAGAACGATGGCTTACTCAGTACACTGCTACAGCTTGGTAGCAGTATTCAGTGTCAAGCCTCTCTACATATCTTTATCGCTGTTTGATGTGGCTGGCTTTCAAGTACAAGTCTAAAACTGTAAAATGATATTTGGCAAAATTTTTTGCAAGATCTATACACGTACATGAGGAGAATTCGAATTTTTGATGTGCCAAAAGAAGTGAAAAACGTCCAATAAAAAAAGTCAGCAAGAGGAAAGCTGGATTTTGAAGTCGTGTAACGTCTTCTCATGAAAACAAACGGTCTGGATTTGCCACCAACATATCAGTCCACTGCGCCGTGGACAACCAACTTCGAATGAGTTCCAACTCTAAATCAGTATCAACTCCACTAAGTGGCGTTGATTGCTTCAATCCCTTCTGCTTCGTGTCGCAATGTGGCCAGTCACTTCCCCATAGCAAGAATCCTGGTGCAGTCTGTGCAAACAACTTCACAATGGGCTCCATGAGCTTTAGGTTCTGCGGGCTTCGTCGATGGAGAGCAGAGATCTTAACATAAAGTTTTCCGGACCTCAACAGTTCCAGAAAGTCATCCAACTCGGGCCCCGCGAAATGCCTCGGCTCAGCACAACCATTATGGTCGGCGATGAAAATTGTTTCATTAAGCTCAGAATTGTCGATGATGAAGTGCCTCAGACCTGCCCATGTTGATAAAGGAAGCTGGGCTGAAATGCTCCAGCCATAGCGTTTCATAGGATAGAGCCGACTGACTTGCAATATTTGCTGCTTTGCCCAGTCTAGATTATCCCCATGTCCTCCATATGAACCATGAAGACGAATCGATCTTACGCCTGCTCGATGCAAGAGATCAAAAGTACTCTTATCAATGTGCGCGAGGCATTCTTCACCATGCCGGACTTCTACGGCAATGGTTCCTCGAATAACTCTGCCGGGATACTCTTTTTGAGACTTCAGAAGGTTTGAAAGTAGACTTTCAAAACCGTCTTCGATAGATGCTTGAATTACCATGATGCAATCAGTACGAATATGACTGATAAGGGTCTCGAGGGTCGCTGGCTGCGGGGTATAGGAACGGTCGAGTTTGAAAGGATATGCCTCGGGGTTGAAACAGTGAACGTGCGAGTCCCATGCCTTTGGTGGGATATATGCGGAAACCACATCTGTTGTTGAAATCATCCTTTTGGCGATGATTTGACAATCGATACACAGAATGACTTCTGTTCCAGTAACGAATGTGTTCTGGCTGGAGCTTGGAAATTATCAGCTCAACCCATTACAACATCCCATTCATTAGCGTCTTGAGCGAGATTCGAGACCCGGCAAGATGGGGCACTCGCTTGCGCCCCAATTGTTAGGTACACTACATGACTCGTACAGTACGGTTTCGGCCAAGCTCCCCACAACTCCCCGCAACCTCCACCTAATTTCTCCGGCGTGACCATCGTCTTCGTCCGACGTATAAAACGTGATTCTCCGTCCGATGCCTCCTATAACGACGTCCGAAGAACAGATTAGTCCGATGTCAAAACCTGTGCATGTACACTGCCGATAGATGCAATAGCAATGTCCGTCCTTATATCCGAAGCCTCGGTGTCAACGTCCGAAGCCCCAAGAAGCCATATGCGGCATCAAGCATGCGAGAGATGCTGGAAACGCAAGCAGAAGGTTCGTTCCATCCATAACTGCCAGTTTGCCGAGAACCTGGTCTAAGGCTTATGAAACAGTGTGACAAACTTTTGCCCTCATGTACGTCTTGCGCCGAATTGGGCATCCAATGCAGTGCCAGGAGAACAGACGTTGCGGCGCTATCCAAAGACAGCAGCATCTCACACCATTCTCTCCCCGGGTGAGTTGCCTCGGTCTCTTTCTCAAAAATCCAAAGTTGACCAAGCTCAAGATATGTAGGATCTCTCAAGCGAAAGGTCGACGAGCTAGAGCATGCATGCCAGCAGAAGCGCGCTCGTTTCAGCATAAACTCAAGATCTACTGACTCGACACAGAGTGCCCAAATAACTGGTGGGCAGGCTGCCATCCGCACCATATCTCTATCTTCTAATCAAGCCTCTTTAAGGGCTGATAACAATCCCATTGATGATGGATCCGTACGAGCCACCATGGGCGAGATCGGGTTTTTGTCTATGAGCGCGATGGCAGAGCCACGTGATCAGTATGAGGATTTTGCCCGGCATCTTGCACTTGAAAATATGATCATTGCTGCAGTGAACACCGAAGAGATGAGCTCAACACCTTCGGGTGCTTATTGCAAAGGAAATTCCAGGCATCCAGCTGCTCTGCAAAGTATTATGGCTTCTCGGCCGGTTAGTCTTACAAGAGAAGCCACTGAAGACTACATTGTCAGATTTCTCGAGGAAGCAAGAATTTCATTTGTACATCTGGATGAAGTCAAGTTGATGCAAGAGTACGAGAGTGTGCTTGCCGACCACAAGAGTGGCGGAGATACAGATAATCATGGTCTTTCGCCTATTACAAGCTTTAATGTTTATATGGCCGTCGCCATTGGAGTATATTGCTGTCTCCGGAGTCAAGCCGGCTGGAGGCACTCACAGCCAGCCTTCATGCTGCTGCCCTGAAACTCTTTCCAATAATTACAAGTACTGGTGATGATCTAGCAATCATCTCATGTATTCTGCTATTAATCATGTTTTCCATATTCAACTCCCAAGGTGGCTCGACCTGGAACTTGGTAGGATTAGCGATGAAGAAATGCATTACTCTTAGACTCTACAAAGAGTTTGATGACCATGCAAGCATTTCAGACATTGAAAGAGACGAAAGGAGATGTATCTTTTGGAGTACGTATATTATTGATAGGTAAGGTAAGCTTAGTCTGAGTCGAACGAATATTTGTTGACATTGTAAAGGTCCATAAGCTCGATTATGGATCGACCATTCAGTATTCAGGATGAGGACATATCTGTACGGGTCAGTCTCAATTTTCAGGAAATATCAAAAACGGGTCACTAACTCGTCATAAAGTTTCCACAGAAACTCCATCATCTTAATAATACAGCGCTATCAGAGGTTCCTTTGCTTCTGCACTTTATTGCACAACCAAGATTGATTTCCAGCATTCGAACAACAAAGCGCCGTACAATTTTTGACCATTCCAATTTATCATTCTGGAGAGAAACTCCACTGGCGGTGAATCCTCTTGTCAAGGACCCCCAGCTTATATCAAGGCGTCTTGAACAGCTGGCCTGCAGGACCTTGCTTCAAATCGTTATGCCTGAAGATCAAGCATGGCATGTTCAATCATCTTCCATTAGTAATTATCAAAGCATCAAGGAAGATGCTATGACAAGTTGTGCACGCTTGATCTCTCAATTGTATGACCAAGCCGATCATCACGATTTTGTCGGCTCGCTTGTCGATGCATACGACATATTCTCCGCAGGAGTCGTGCACCTTTGCCTTTCCTCACGAGCTGGGGACCAAATCGGCCAGCAGCTTCTCCTCGCGACTAAAGTTACGAATAAATGCCTGACGCTCTTAACGATCATCGGAGAAAGATTCCCATATATCAAAGGTTTTCGACGCGCTCTAGATGCAATGCTGAATGCAGCATTGGAGGGATACAGTACTCATAGTAAAGTGAGTCACTTACTAAGGATTCAAACGATGGAAAGTAAGCGACTAATACGCAACAGGTCGTTCAGCAGAATTTGTTACAAAGTCTTCCTTCATCCGTGCCTCGTAGGATGAGGCAATTCATTGAACATTTCATAAATGCGGGTTAAGTCATCCCAACCAAATGCCCGAAACCGTAGCATTCCATGGCCTATCATAAGCTGTGGAGATCCACTCCATCGGATCGTATCACGATCTCGGAAGAGGCCTAATTATTTCATTCGTTCCGATGGAGTGGGTCTCCACAGCTTCGAAGCACAACGCTAGCTGCCCTTCGGACCAAGACCGAAGCTTACCCCATAAGTCCGACCCCGCAATTCAGAACATATATGAATAATTCCCTGTACGGCATGGCGAGACTTTTACAGTCGCATTGGCTGTTTATCAAAAGGGAGATTCTAAATACCAAACGCTCATAATGACACCAACCAGTACTCTCGATCTTCACGAATCAAGACCTGTTATTTCTGGCAAGGGCAGGCCAACAGTTTATTGCATTGATCAATTTCACCCACAAGCAGTTGAACATGCCAGAACATTGTTCAATGTCGTTCTACCGTCTGATTCCGAATTTAAAGACTGGCGGATAAACGCCACAGCAATTTTGATGAAGTCGTCTTGGATGCGCGCGGAGGATATTGCCAGCTGTCCAAATCTCATTGCCATTGGCAAGCAAGGTGTTGGTATCGATAAGATCGACGCCAAAGCCTGCGCAGAACGGAGCATCAAAGTCATTAATACTCCTGGTGCCAACGCTCGTGCGGTTGCAGAGCTTGTTCTCGCCCTCGCAATGTCGGTAGCGCGAGAAATCCGATCGATAACACAACGCCAACTGGATCACCCCGTCAACAAAGAGACTTGTTCAGGTCTGACCTTGTACAAGAAGAAAATTGGCGTCCTAGGCATGGGAAACATTGGACGTACAGTCGCCGAGATCTTTCGCGGCGCCTTCGATGCGGAGGTCATTGCATATGATCCCTTTCTCCCATGCCCAGCAGATAGTTGGGCGCACATTCCACATGAGAGAGCCGCAACCGTTGAAGAAGTTTACACCAAATGCGATATTCTCACTATCTACGTGCCTCTGACTACTGAAACTTGAAATTTAATTTCTTACAACGAGCTTAAGAAGATGAAGAGGACAGCCATCTTGATCAACGCAGCCAGAGGTGGAATTGTGAACGAGGATGATCTTGGGAGAGCACTTCAAGAGAAGTTGATCTGGGGCGCCGGCCTGGACTGTCATGAGCAAGAACCTCCATCGCCTGAGAAGTACGGAAACTTATGGGAAAACTTGAATGTTGTCAGCACTCCTCATATTGGCGCTGCAACGGCCGACACACAACTTATTACTGCCACGGCAGCCATCGACAATCTCAACGCATACCTGACTTCGCTTCGGTCAGGAATGTTATCATAATTGGCGTTGGTTAGCTGTACGATTGCAAATTTTAATGACATTGAAAAACTTTCAGATTTCTTGTGTACAAATTCGTGGCCTTTTATGCTGTGTGTTTCCAAGTGTGCACTCATCAACCTTTCGAATTCATAGCATCAGCAGAGCATCTTCGGTTTACTAAGGTGCTTCAAACTTGGTGTGGAACATTCATCTGCGTTCCATTCCTCTGCTAGGTCATATACTCAAGTGGACATCAAGTTTGGTGTTAAGCTAATTTCGAATATCTTGGCTTCAACGCCCCCGCGACATGCCACCGCACTGTTTGGATAGTCCCTTCTAGACTATCCGTAATATACAACGTCTTGTTATCTTGGCCACCGAAAGTACAGTTCGTGAAATTCATCCCTCCACTGCTTACAATCCTTGCCTTAGGAACGCCAAGCTCGTCAACAACAAACACAGAGCCCAAGCTCGGATGACAAATGAATAGATTTCCCTCCTCGTCAATCGTCCATCCATCGGGACCAGCGTTCCCAAAAGACTGGAAGAAGCATCCCGCTTTAGTAGTTGTTCCATCCTTGTGCAGAGGCAGCCGCCAGACCTGATTTGCGCGGGTCATGGCAACGTAGAGGAAGCGCTCGTCGAGAGAAAGTACGAGGCCGTTTGGTGAAATTCCTTCTCGACTAGGCAATCTAATCGTCCTTCCGGCGTCAAACGGTACACTTTACCTGTTTGGTCAGTCATCCCAGTCTGGCCTTGATCGGTGAAATAGATATTGTTCTTCGAATCAATGATCAAGTCATTTGGCCCTTTGAAACGCTCCAGGTTGCGGCGCGTTAGAAAAGGCGTGACCTTGCCCGTTGATGGGTCGAAGAGCATCAAGCCCTGATTGTTGAATCAGTTGAGATTTTGATCGTCTTGAGACTTGGGAGCTCACCTGTTTGTAATCAGCAACGACGAACTGTCCGTCTTCTCGGATAACTAGGCCATTTGGTTCACCATCCCATCGCGCGCACTCAGTGATATTCTTTTCAGCATCGACTTGCAAGATCCGTCCGTAAGGGATATCGGTTATGAAGAGATTTCCTTTGTCATCAGTCGTTGGACCCTCGAGGAATATTCCTGAAAATGGTAAAGCGGAGCCGCCTCGCCATTCAGTTTCCTGCCCGTCACATCTCAGCTCATCCGAAATTCTAACGTAGACCTCTGCTGTGATTGTAGGTGGTGGCGGGTAAAAGTTCATGGCTTAAGAAATGTTCGGGATTGGCGTGGTTCTTCAGAAACAATGTCAATAAAACACTACTTGCAGTTTCAACAAAAGCACATTACTCGGTGGACTAGACTTGGCTTCTTTTGAGACTCCACATATCAGTCTTACGGCCGGCGACTCAATGTTGCCGGGCCTACCGTATTAGGATGCCGCGCTCGATGTCTCGGCCAAGAAGTAAGACTTTGTGGTCTGAGAGCAGCTACAGAGAAGTCAGTCGACGTGATTTATTTTCATCGGAAGTCTACCGAGACTAGAATTCCGATAGCATTCTTTCAAGGAAAGTGGAAGCGGGGGAAAGGCGGAGATGAGCAAGCGGTGTTTGTCGGCGATTGTCCGACGGCTGTCCAGCCCTTCCCACCCCAGTGAAAGCCTGTGAAACACCCCCAGCTTCCCCATGCTGTGCAAATTTATCGTATGGCCTCGGGAATCCCATGACAACTTAACGAGTCGTGCGTTTGCGGCCGTCTCTGTGCTTATAGCTTCCCCGAGGGGAATGCTCTCGGCCAAAGGCTGAAGCTCTCAAGATGCCGATTCCCCAAATCAGTCCGACATTCAAGGCTTTGATGCGATCAGCGTTAGGACTATAATTTTATCTGCGCTATAATTTATCTTCACAGTCTCTGTGGATTCCCTGAGAAACAGAACTACCCTAAGTTCACGACGAAATAACGACATACAATATGAGTCTTATCGCTGAGACTCGCCAAGCGATGAAGGATTCTCCAAAGGAGATCTTTAACACATATGTTCTCTTGTGTACCTTGATCTTCGCCCTCTCTGGTGTGGCAAAAGGTTTTGATGAAGGTATGTGTCTAAGACTATCTACAGTCGAATATTTCTGATAGTCTTTAGGGAACATCGCCTCCTTGGTTGTCCAGACCAAGTTCAAGCACACTTTCGGTGTCGCCACTCAATCAGCCGCAGACTACGCCGATACTAAGGGTTGGATAGTATCAATCGCAACTGCAGGAGCTGTCTTCGGATGTATCGGTGTATGTATACTCACATACAGGATGCTCGTGTAAGGCATCAAAAACTGACATTGAGAGCATCAGTGCACATACTTCAACGATATATTTGGTCGGATATGGACTCTACGTGGTGCGACCGTAATCTATATAGCCGGCATTCTGGGACAAGGCCTCTGCAACGGCAGTTTGAGTGGATTATATGCATCCAGATTCATTTCTGGTATTGGAATTGGCGTCACCACGGTTGTTCCGCCTATGTACATCTCCGAGGTAAATCCCACCTTCTAACGTTGGTCTTTTGGAAATGGACCCTGACTATCTTTAGATCGCCCCAAAGTCCATTCGAGGACTTCTCACACTACAGTATGCTGCATGTCAACAGCTCGGGGTCGTTCTTGGTTTCTTTATCAACTATGGAGTAACTGCATCCTCGTATGCAGGAACCAACAACCAGTGGCGCATACCCACTCTCCTTCAGGTTGTACCAGCAGCTACTTGGGGCATAGGAACTTTCTTCTCCCCAGAGTCGCCAAGATGGTTGTTATCAAAGGATCGACGAAGTGCTGCTTCAGCTACTTTGTCAAAGCTTCGAAAATTGCCTGCTGAACATCCCGTTGTCGTTGCCGAGCTTGCTGGAATGGACTTTCAACTCATGCACGAAATGGAATCAGTTGCCGGTGCCTCTCAATGGGACCTTATGAAGGAAACTTTCATCCCCGTGGAGAATCGCCGTCGCTTCTTCTTGATTTTCTTCGCGACTCTATTCTCTCAATGGTCTGGTGCCAATACTATTACGCAGTATTCTCCTACCATCTTCGGTTACCTGGGAATTATTGGTACTGAGACAACCTTCTTGGCTACTGGCATTTACGGTGTTGTCAAGTTCGTTAGCACATTGGCCTTTGCATTGTTCATTGTTGATTTTGTCGGTCGACGACGATCCCTCATGACTGGGATCACTCTTCAGCTCCTCACCCTTACATATGTGGGAGGCTATCTAGGTGCGACGTCGGGAATGTCCACCAGTCGTATATCCTCTCATGCGAATACCTCGCGTGCATCTACTGGCGCCATTGTTGCCATCTATATTCACGCTGTGGCTTGGAGTATTGGATGGTTCTCTATCCCTTATTTAGTGGGGTCCGAAGTCTTCCCAACTCGTATTAGATCCCTCAATATGTCGATCAGCATGGCATTTCACTGGGCCTTCTATTTTGGCTGCTCCCGTGCCATGCCAAGTCTTCTGGCTGCGACAAACAGATGGGGGGCCTTTGTCTTCTTCGGTTGTTTCTGTCTTGTAGGCCTTGTCTACGTCTTCTTCGCGATGCCTGTAAGTGCCACTTCCCACACCTACTCGTTTCAAAGAGACTGATATTCCATTAGGACACGACTGGTCGATCTTTGGAATCTCTGGACAGCTTGTTCCAACGGCCATGGTACACTGTTCACAAGGTTGCGTACGCCAACCGCGAGGATCTGCGTCTCGAGGGCAAGGATACAAAGGCCTCTGAACTCGAAGAAGTTTTTGCTGCAAAGCATGATATTGACGGTAACGCTAAGCATCTTGAGCAATGATGACCCCGAATTCAGATAAGGGGTTCAATATCCAAATAATGCTTGGATAAATAATTGAATCAACTCTCAATTTCAAGATAACAGCCCCTATCATTTCAACAACATACTTTTTGAGCATACAGGATAGTGCCATATATAGTCTACAGAATTGCAACTACTATCTAACGTTACTCATGAACCTTTGAGCCCAAGGTTTCACTCTGCCTTAGAAACAACTAGATGAGGGGTACAAGATAATTCTGAACGAAACATAGCGACGGAAAGTGTCAGGTATCAGTGATACACTGATATTAAAGACATCCAAACCTCTCAAGGCACCACACTTCGGGAGTTCACCGGAACGACGCATCGCTTTTCGTGTCCCCTCAAATTCGCACCATATACAAATGCGTATAACACACGTGGGCTTCTTCACTTATGGGAACAGAGCAAGTGATACCGCATTTCCTGCAGCGGATCCAACTTTTCTGTAGTATGGCAAATCACCCCACGCCTCGCAGAAAAAGCGAGTAATGGTGCTGTATTCCAACCAGCTTAAAGTAAGATAGAATGCCCGACGTCCGGGCCAAGTCCGACAGCTGTCTTGGGTGGCTGGACCTGAAGAGCTTCGGACATACTCTAGTGAACCCATGGCCCAGCCAGCTGGACCAATATTTGCGATCGGTGATTTTCCGTGGGTGTGGGGTCCCCGGACAAGGGATGAGATCTTGGGGGCGGGGTATTGCTCCATGGGCATCGTCTACAAAACTTATAAGATAACCAGGGCTTTGGGAGATATACGGAAATCTAAAGTCTTTGCTGTGAGCATCCTATCACTTTTGGAGCTTCAACAAAATACTACGACAATGACTACTGACGCTCGCGCAGAAGTTGCTAAGGAAGACGTCGTGTTGAAGGAATTTGGCCTTGAGGCTAGTCCTTACGACGGGTTCGCTCCTGAAGATGCCGAAATCATGCGACAGTTCGAAGGAGCTGCTGGGAAGAAAGTTTTCCGCAAGGTGCACTCATTCTTGAAACTCTTCTTTACAATTACTCACTATTTACAGATTGACATGCGTCTCATTCCAGTCATGGGAGTCCTGTATCTAATGGCTCACATTGACCGGGCAAATATTGGCAATGCAAAAATTGAGGGAATGGGCAAGGACTTGAAGCTTGTTGGGAATCAGTACAACATAGCTTCGACCATCTTCTTTGTGCCTTATATCCTGTTCGGTGAGAGCGTTCCGAATCATTTGGCAAGCAGCTGCTGATGTCCCATTAGAGATTCCATCCAACATCGTATTGAAAAGAATGAGAGCAAGCATCTGGCTTTCAATCCTAATCATTTCATGGGGCATCGTAATGACATGTATGGGAGCTGTCAGGAATTTTAGCGGCCTGGTTGCCTGTAGAATATTCCTTGGCCTCGCCGAAGTATGCCGTGAGAAAATATCCCTTCCAAATCACTAATGCTGACGATAATTAGGCAGGTTTTTTCCCCGGTGCAGTCTTCATCGTCTCGTCCTGGTACATAAAGACCGAACTCCAACAACGGCTTGCGATTTTCTACACCGCATCAGCCTTTTCTGGGGCCTTCAGTGGCCTCCTCGCATATGCTATCACCAATCTAAATGGTGTACATGGCATAGCAGGATGGCGTTGGATTTTCATCGTCGAAGGCGCCGTCACAGTCGGTGCCGGTTTAGCCATGCCATTCCTAATCGTCGAGAGCCCTGAACGAGCTAGCTGGCTAACTGCGGACGAAAAGAAATTCATCGACCTCAGACTTCGCATTGCCGGCGTCAGAACCGTTACGGGCGAAGGTGATAAATTCTCCTGGCGTCTTTTGTTTGTGACAATCATGGATTGGAAGATCTTCCTGGCTATTCTCATGTCGTGGGCTAATGCTGGACCATCAAGTGCCTTCAAATTCACCCTACCTCAGATTCTCACTACTCTTGGCTTCACTGCTTCTAAAGCTCAGCTGTTAACCATTCCTCCATATGTGGCTGGTGGTATCTCCGCTTGGGTTGTCGGCAGATACGCCGACAAATCGGGCTGGAGATTTCCCTTTGTCGTCGGACCGATGACCGTTTTGCTGATAGGATTGGCGATTCTATACTCTTTCTCCGATAATATTGCTGCCCATGTTCCAGCGATGTATTTTGCTATTGTCTTTGCGCAAATTGGTATATACCCCTTATTACCAGGCATTTCAGCATGGACAGGTAATAACTTGGCTCCGTCTTGGAAACGCTCTATTGGGCTGGCGTGGCTTCTTGCAGCAGGTAACTTTGGTAGTAAGTCATCTCGCATCGATAGATTCTGGATCTCAAAAGTAACTCCTCTGAAGGTCTCATTGGAAAGAACGTATTTCTCGACAAAGAGGCTCCAGTTTATACCACAGGTTACGCCACCTCTATGTCCATTGTGATCGTAGCAATGATCGCGGCTATCACTAGCGAATTCTGTCTTGCTCGCTCAAACAAGAAGAAGGAGCAGATATCTGAGGCTGAAATCAGATCTCAATTCACACAAGCTGAACTGGATGAGCAAGGAGACAAGAGCAAGCTGTATAAGTATACTCTTTGAGGTCTCACATGTTAGGAAATCTCTGAATTGTGGCGGAGATGATCTCTACCAACGCGTATGGGGCTCTCCTTTGTCGCCGAAAACTGGTGAAGTGGGCCAGCCTATGGGGAGGTCTTTGGAGGATCCCGGGGGACAAATCGTGCCATATTTGTGGTACCACCAGTGTGCTCTAGCTTCATACTCAAATACGATTATTACTCCCAAGCTCACTCGTCATGACATCAAATTCTCAGATAGAGTTCAACTTATCGGGCAAGAAGTCTCTTCTTCAGCTAAAGTTGGGGTATTGTATTCGGCTCACCCTTTCCACCACCCCGGCCATGTTAGACGGGCATTATACGCACCTACAGTAGCGGTCGCTATGGCTTCAGGAGAAGCGGCCCGGAATTTAGCGATTGACAGCCTGGAAATCTAGCGACGAATCGCTGTATTATGCGTGCCAAGCTGGTGCGGGGAGTAGATAAGTCCGGGAACGGTCGAGGCGGAGCTGGGCAAAATCCGACGTGATGCCCAAGACTTCCCATCGGACATTCCCCGCCTCTTATTGATAAACATGTGTTTCCAATGTGGACCCCTAGTGCGGTTAAATCCTCAACCCCGCCTTCCAGCCCACCTTCAGCTCACATTTCGGAACTTTTTTATATTAGAATATGCCCCGACTTTGATAATTTGGTTAGTTGCTCTAATTGACGAGCAAATTTATAAAAATGTCGCAAATCGCCCACCCGAAGTTTTCTGACCTGCCAATTGATAAAGACGGCCCTCATGGCAATGCGTGGGGACTGTGGGGTTCCCAGGATCAGCTAGGAACGCTCAACTTCCTGACCCCCGATGTTGTCGCTCAAGCTGCGAGGGGTGAAATACGGACTGGGGAGAGAGTCTCACTAAAGTAGTTCTCTTTACCTATCTGTTAAAAATATAGTTTACTTACTCAAGGAGAAAGAGCTAATTGAGCGTCTCACTACTCTAGCTGGTCCATGACCGGGCCGTCAAACCCCAGATTCCCGAGGAAATTCACGGAAGTGAATATGATCAATAAAGCGCCTTTTAAGATCGCGCATGATGAGGAGGTAATACTAGCTCAGCCGTCAGTTGGAAAATTCCTACTTACTGAGACTCTAGATATTTTTCAATACGCAAATCAGTTCCCAGTGGGATGGGCCAAGGCATTATGGATATCAAAAGGAGAAGGCGAGTACATCAATGACAAAAACCCTGGCAATTTCGTATCGCGGGTTTTAACGGTTGTAGCTCTACTTTATGGGCCACACAGCAGAGGAATTTCAAAAATCTACCGTCAATGGAATTCAAAGTCCGTACTCATTCCCACTGGCTCAAAATTCATTATAACGATATTCTTCTCATACACAGACATGGCAGCCAAAGGTATCGCTGGCCGCGCCATACTAATAGACTGGTACGGCTACGCCAGCAGCCTCCCAAACGCAGCCCCAATCGACGCTTTCAGTGATCATGCTTTCACATTCACCTCCTTAATGGCAGCGGCTGGCTTTCAAGGCCTCTCCGCTTCCTCATTTCGCCCTAGTGATATCTTAATCGTGCGGTCTGGGTACCTTCATCAATACGCTACCCTATCCGAATCTAGGCGCAAAATCCTCGACGACGAGTATAAAACGCAGAAACCCTCTAACATCGGCATTGAGCCTTCCAAGGAACTTCTGGAATTTCTTTGGGAGAAGAAAATTGCAGCGGTGGCGGGCGATGCGAGGAGTTTTGAGGCTTGGCCCTGTAAGGAAGAGAATTTGAAGTGGCATTTGCATGAGTGGTTGTTGGCGGGATGGGGGAAGCCGATTGGGGAGTTGTTTGATTTGGAGGAGCTTACGAAAGTTTGTCGGAGGCTGGGGAGGTGGAGCTTTTTCTTGAGTAGTGAGCCGTTGAATGTAAGTCATCCTTGTTGGCCGAGAAAATGACAGAGAATATCACTAACAACGTAAAGGTCCCTGGAGGTGTGGCAAGTCCACCTAATGCATTGGCTTTCTTTTAGAATAGCACCCTAGCATGGCCGAACAAATTCAGGTTTTGTCCGCCATAGAGAGATTAAGTCCATCCTCCACTTTTCCACCGAAGGTCAGCTCTGGAACTTCAAATTTATTTGCTAGACAATGCTTCGGTTGCATCCAAATGTCCACACCCCGGAATTTCAGGGGATAATTAGCCGACCCCCTGAAGGGCCCCTCATCCTCGGGGCCACGCCTTCAAGTAAATCCAGTGGTCTTAGATCAACATTTTGAAATACATTTATGATATTCTGAGGAGTTCCACTTATCTAAGTAGCCGTTCTTAATGGTCTAATGGTGCTTTGAGGGTAGCTCTGTCAGTGGAGGATTTTCAATGCTTGGCGATCTTCGGAGTACCCCTCAGTTATTTATCCGTCGACTGACGGTCCATTTCCCCGCCAATAATCTATAAAATTGATCCTACCCCACAAATGGGCTGGTAAGAATACCTCGTCCCTTATAGTTCAGTATGATCTACTGCATTTTGTTTCTCTTTCTAGCCAGTCTTGTTGCTGCAGAGAGTGGCCAAAGTGCCTGGCTGAGATATGCCCCGGTTGCTCAGAACGATTATATCCTTCCGTCCAACATTATTACTTTGAACACGACAAGATCCAGTCCAGTATATACTGCCGGGCTGGAGTTACAGAAAGGCTTGCAAGGGATATTCGGGCAGAAACTGGACGTTGCCACCGGAGATTGTGGCTCGTCATCAGTAGTCGTTGGCACGGTGGATGATTACACGAGGCTCTGTAGAAACATTGAACAGATTCCAGATCTTGAAGGTGATGGATTCTGGCTCAGCACTATTGGAAACTCAGTCCATATTCTTGGGCAAAATGAGAGAGGCGCTCTCTATGGGGCCTTTGAGTACCTTTCGATGCTGGCACAAGGGAATTACTCGAAAGTCGCTCTCACTTCAAATCCCGACGCCCAAATCCGATGGGTAAACCAGTGGGACAATCTGGATGGAAGCATTGAGCGAGGATTTGCTGGCCCCTCAATTTTCTTTCAAAACGGTCTTGTCGTCAGCAACTTGACGAGAGTTTCCGAGTATGCTCGACTTCTAGCCTCCATCCGAGTCAATGGGATAGTCATTAACAACGTCAATGCTAATGCGACTCTCTTGAGTGAAAAAAATATGCAGGGCTTGGGAAGAGTTGCAGATGTGTTCCGTCCATACGGCATACAAATTGGCATTTCGCTCAACTTTGCTTCTCCTCAAACCTTTGGAGGACTGAAAACTTTCGATCCGCTGGACTCCTCGGTCATTGCTTGGTGGAAAAAGACGACGGACCAGATTTATCAGCACGTCCCTGACTTTGCTGGTTATCTCGTCAAAGCAAATTCCGAGGGGCAGCCTGGTCCCCTCACCTACAATCGTACTCTTGCGGAAGGCGCGAATCTCTTTGCCAAGGCTCTTCGACCGCACGGCGGAATCGTCATGTTTCGGGCATTTGTTTATGACCAGCTCAAAGAATCCAATTGGAAAGCCGACCGAGCAAATGCTGCTGTCGACTTCTTCAAAGAACTAGACGGCAAGTTTGACAATAATGTGGTAGTTCAAATCAAATATGGGCCCATCGATTTCCAGGTCCGCGAACCAGCTTCACCCCTGTTCGCCAATTTGTACAATACAAGCACTGCGATCGAACTTCAGGTAACTCAAGAGTACCTCGGACAGCAATGTCATCTTGTCTATCTTCCACCACTTTGGAAGACAATACTCGACTTTGATCTTCGTGTTGACGGGAAGCCTTCACTTGTCAGCGACGTAATTTCGGGGAAGCGTTTCAAGAGGCAGCTAGGGGGATCAGTGGCAGTTGTGAATGTTGGAACCAATACAACTTGGCTCGGGAGTCATTTAGCTATGTCTAATTTGTACGCCTATGGCCGCTTAGCTTGGGATCCGAGAGGTGATCCAAAGACCATCTTGCAGGACTGGATACGTCTTACATTTGGGGCCGATCAAAAGGTCCTCGACACTATCACGCAGATGTCTATGGAATCATGGCCTGCGTATGAGAACTATAGTGGTAATCTTGGAATTCAGACCCTGACAGATATCCTGTACACCCACTTCGGGCCAAATCCGGCATCACAGGATGACAATGGTTGGGGTCAGTGGACCCGTGCCGATCACGATACTGTTGGTATGGATCGCACAGTATCTAATGGGACCGGATTTTCTGGCCAGTACCCCACTGAAATCGCGAATAAATTTGAAAACATAGACACCACTCCGGACGAGTTACTCCTGTGGTTCCATCATGTCAACTACACCCACAAACTCCAATCCGGAAAGTCCGTCATTCAGCATTTCTACGATGCCCACTATACCGGAGCGGAGACAGCACAGACTTTCGCCGCGATGTGGAGTTCACTTCAGGATAAAATTGATACCGAGCGGTACAATGAAACTCTTTTCCGCCTCAAGTACCAAGCCGGTCACTCGATCGTTTGGCGAGACGCCATCAATGAATTCTACTTCAACAAATCTGGCATTCCCGATTCAGCCGGGCGAGTTGGCAAACATCCGTGGCGCATAGAAGCAGAAAGTATGTCGTTGACCGGCTACCGATCCGTCCTCGTCAACCCCTTCGAGATGGCATCCAACTATACCGCTGTAGTCACCACCTCGAACACGACTGCCGGGTCCGCTATCGCCAGACTAGACTTCCCTTCTGGAACGTACGATGTCGCAGTGAACTATTTCGATGTAATCGGTGGTAAAGCACACTGGAAAATATATCTGAATAACGCAACACTTGGCGAATGGGTAGGAAATAACGAGGACTTGCTTGGGCACACGCCATCAACTTATCTTGATGGGCACTCTGCCACCCGCATAACTTTCAATGCTGTAAACATTGTGAAGGGCGATATGATCAGAATTGTTGGGACACCTGACGGAATTGAACAAGCGCCTCTGGACTATATTGCTGTTTTGCCAAAAGGGGTGGTTGATTAAAAATGCGCCATCAAGGTGCGTAGGCTTAAAGTTACTTCCAGACAAAGTCGCGCTCAAATATAGCACTTTCACTGCCTTCCTTTCCTCCCCTGACCATAAATTCCATTTCATGCCGCTTGAGATCGCTTGGATCCGATTGCTTGAAAGACTGACGGGGTGCGCGGAACTGCGGGTGCTTTGTTTGGCTTGAGCACACTCCCTTGGTTATCTTTCAAAGTTGGAGAGATATCAATTCCAAAAGGTATTGTTTCAGTAGCGAAGAATCCTTTGGGGGTATAGGAATTGTCCATTGCTGCTGTGAAGGGCGATTTGATGTTGCGGTAACGAGGTGTCAACGGCGTTGGTATCCCAAAGACACTCGGTGCGAGATCTGCTAATTGTAGGATCGCCGTTTCGGCTTTTTGTGGAAGACAAGACGTTTCGAATTGCTTTGACTCTGTCGCCGAAGGCAGAGCCTTGGGGGTGGTCGGACGTCGAAGGTCACATGATTCTGGTGGATGGTCGATAGATGAGCACGGGGTGTAAACTAACTGGTCACTTGTATCTGAGAGAGCATCAGGCTCTCCAGTCGGAATTTCTCCACTCATTTGTGCTGATTTGGATGATGTCTCTTGTGATTTTATTGGATCCATTAGTAGGGGTGAGGTCCTGGGCGCGGCGGAGGCATCGATTGACTTGTCCTGCGATTTTAGAAACGACGGCTGCGTGATATTTGATGTTTTGGGAAGCTGGTAGGTTTCGTCCATTGTCTGAGATGAAGTTAGCATTTTCAAAAAGATTTATAAGTAGCCTATTTGTTATTCACCTGCAGAAATGGACTGGGACCTACAAGGGAACTCTCGAGGAAGTCCCGCGGACTAAACCTCACAGAACAGCCAGCATCTAGTACATTTTGGGTTGTTATATCTGGCAAATTTTAGCGTTATTCAATCTTCCGTTTGGGGGGCATTGAGAGATCCTCACTGTCAATAACGCCTCGATCCCTGGCAAACGCAAGGAATTCCAACAGTCCCAACTTGGTCACCATGGCCTCTTCGGGAAGCCAATTCGTTACCAACCAATGCGTACCACTGACGCCTTGCGCGAGTCCATCTTTCTTAAGATCCGCAGTTGGAATCAGGCGGTCTCGATACAAATCTGTACTCCGGGCTATGGGAACACCAAGGTGCTGAAGCATTCGAACACTGAATACCTGTACATTTGTTGCACTCGTGTCACAGTCTGGTACATTTTTTAGCAGCGCCGTTAAACGTGCCGGGCTTTCTTCCAAGGAAATCATCGGCGTGGGGTCTCCAGCTCCAGACATATGATTCAGAATTGCATCATTAGTGATGTCACCAAAAAGGTTCCAGCCCGAGGGGCGATCCGCAAGCAACGAGTTGGAAAAGCGCGGTGCTGATGATGTCTGGGTTGGACATCTTTGGATCCGGTACAGGAGAACATCTGGATTCTCTCCAGTCACTCCCTGAAATGATTGAACTTTGGCATCAAGGCCCGCCTTGACCTTCCGCTGCAGTGTTTCTCTAAATCGGGTCGCTTCCGTTGTTCGTTTTTGCAACACATTACGTTCATTGAATGCATCAGGACGAGATCCCGAGCTTTTCCTCGGCAACGCGTCTGGGTTTATCCCAAAGGCCGCTGTCGGATCAACTTCCTTAAGGCGCTCGAAATAAAAAAGACTGTCATCGAGTATCGATTTGAGATGCTGGCTTTCCCGGTTGAGAAGTATGTTCCTCTTCTTGATGAGACCATTCATCGCGTTCTCAGTATCCGTGATCTCGTCAAACTCTGAGTCGTAGGGTTGCTCGGCCGCAGTCCCCCGTGGAGTTGCTAGTCTCTCGGGCAGACGCCGATCGTAATGCAGGTCGTATTTATCGCGGCTCAAGGATTCATACATGATGATGATTTCGCCGTCGTCAGAGGGAGTGATGAGGCTCGACGAGGAAATAAAGTTGAGTGACATATGCTGCGGCTCAGCGCGCTGTGACCATGGCCAAGGAGGGTTCCAGTACCTATCCCTGCACGCTAGAACTACGGGGACTCTCATCAAAAGACTCCGACCTTCAGGGTGTTGGACCGATTTATAGGGACTAGAGCCCTTTTTATCACCAAAATACGGGTCTGAGCTCATTGCAAGCTACTAAAAGCCTAGGGGATAACCCCTAAAGTCTCTTTAAGACGATTGCTGGGGTAATATCCCGGTAATATTAAATTACAGGACTTTTAGCGAGGAAATTCTCGATTTTCAGTGGCCGAAGCCCTGTCATTCAGCGAGTTCAAGTAGTATTTAGCGCTGTAGCCCCTGTACTTTGGTCTAACACCCTGAAGATCGGAGTCTTTTGACGCAGTCTCCGTACCTAGGTAAGCTGTTGCCTGTTTTCGCCAGGCGGAGGCTCGCTAATCTTCAGGGGCTGGAACATAAAATAGCCCGTGGACTAGCTAACGGATCTGCAATGTGAAATCTCAGCGCCGTAGAAAAAGTAGACTAACGATGACTTCAAATACTTTTACATACAATGATCATGGACTGGATTTACTGATGTACTGCATCGTTGTTTTGCGGATTTCAGGGCGTCGGGGTTTTCCCTTCTACCCCGCTACCCCGCGACTGTGCCCCGCTATTCCAAGGGGCGTAGGTACAAAGTTTGAACTATTCCGTAAGAGATTAATATTCCCATCTTAATTGATAATCTGTTGTGGTGCTTCGCTAAATATGTCATGGGCGTCAGTCTACCTTCAAGCTCTACCGGGTGAGCTTTACGTTCGGCTTGAAAATCTATTCTAGGTAAAGGAGGTTTGTTGAATGGAGTGACGCCCCGCCCATTGTTCCATTTTCTGCTTGTACTCGCTGCGCGGCTATTGAACTAGATAAAAGACAATGACTGATTACTGATCTGTGTATAGTAACGGGGTAGGCCTACCTGGGTAGAATTAATATTCAAATTCGCCACTATTGTTGCGAATTACGAGATTCAGATAATAACCCTCGCAAACAAAGACACGAAGCGGGAACGTTTTAGACAATGCGTTGAAGCAGGTAGAAGCAGGAGATTTACGCAAACTCATAGTGAGGCGTAGCTGATTCTCAATGGCATATTTTTTCGTGGTAATTGATTAAGTGTTAGACGACTAGATGGTGGTATTAACGCGCGAAATCTACTGCAGTTTCAGCACAGAACTCCCTCAAACATGCGAATGCTTAGTGATGGGTGTACATTCTAAATGAGTTGTTGAAGTAAATGGCTTCAATTACACATCTCTATCTCAAGGAATTTTGGAATTACGTTCAAGTGTTCGCCCAGATTCATGTTCAGACGCATCTGTAACCTTAGTGGTACTGCGGGCAGGAGGTGGCCCTGCATGCATCGCTTGAGCTTTAGAAAAAGGCATTCCGTAAGGCTGGAGCATGACAAAAATAGTCTTGGTGGATAGTAATCTATCACTCCGCGATGCTCGATATAGCCTGGCATTCGCTCTCGATGACCAATTTGAAATGTGACTAGCCTGCTTTGTCAAGACTCCAACACGCTCCTTGTGCTCAGGGAGAGCATTATATCATGACTTCTGATATTTTTTACCTTCAAACTCCGGAGCTGTTGCTCTCACAGAGGCTGATAATAGTATTTTCTATATTTTAGTCAATAGTACAACACGTGATACCATTTACCAGGCTATTTAAGCCCCCTGAGGCTCCTAAAATACCCGCCATAATCTTCCGCTAGGATAATGTAACGTCCCCGCACTAGACACGTGGGGAGAGAACATTTGAAGTCCTTCGTGAGCTTAGTTGGTGTAATAGGTGACACAAAACTTTGAAGTCATCGCACGCTCGCCTGTTCATATTTGACGAACGAAGTGAACATTTGTTAGCCCATAATGAAGTTCCGTTATTGATGATCTTATGTCATAGGCTGTAACTTTTGCAGTGTATGAAAATTCAACGGGACCGTTGATTTCTATTCTGGAAAAGAATCTCGCGCCAACAGTGGCAAGCTGCAATTTCAGATATCAGTTCATGCCTTGCTGTGATCGAGTTATCACAGACTGCCGGTCAAATTTCAATTCTTGTCTACCGAATAAAGTTTCAAAAATACTTCTGAGTAGTGACAAATCCCACGAGCCAGTAGAACAATTCCTCCTATTCTAGAAAATTCCCTATCTCGAAGAAATCAAAAGTGGTCACCCACCAACTCCCAAAATATACCTGAATGTGTTCCATGTGATGTCGTTTTTCATTGCTACAATAAATGTTTCTACCAATCTTATGTTCTGCCTCTACTGCCGAACTATATAGCATATATAATCAACCGCAACATGGCCGCCAGGGGTGCCGATCTCGTGGTGTTCATTCGCTAGGCTCCATAGTCTCGGCTCAATCCAAACAGAAATCAATGCCGACTCACATTTCAACCCCAATTTCAGGTTCGCCAGAGTACTGTAGAACCTGTAATTAAATGAACGTTGATTAACCGCCGAATCCACAAGTAACGGCAGTTGAACCAGCGAACCAACTTCTGATTATGACGGTATTTACCTTCGATTTACCGGGCATTAATGGAAGTGGAAAAGTCTGGGGCAAGTCCGGGGCGAGTCTGGGGAATATATAGACACGCTTGGCACCCATCTCGTACTACTCCTTCTCTCCTCCATCCACATCAAACTTCTTCCCAAGTCACAAAGTTTGAAAGCTCTCAAGATGTTGTTCAATTTACTCCTCCTCGCCAATGTCGCGGCCGCGCAAGAGTTGATGCGCTTTGGGTGTTCGCAGCTGGTTGTCGACCGTCTCGATCCCGTTGTCCAGCCGGGCCAGCTTCCATCGGTTCATATGCATCAGATTATCGGTGGCAACTCTTTCAATGCGAGCATGACTCCTCTCGCTCATGATCCTCCTACCTTGTCTACTTGCACGAGTTGTACGTACTCGGAGGATTTCTCCAATTACTGGACCGCCAGCGTGTATTTCAAGGCGAAGAATGGCACCTTTAAGCGTGTGCCGCAGGTCAACAACTTGGGTATTGGTACCAAGGCAGGCATGACCATCTACTATATTAGAGGTTACACATCCTCTGCTAAGGTTACTGCTTTCCCCAAGGTATGAATGATATTTCCAAAATATTTTTTGATGATGGCTAATGAAATACAGGGTTTCCGTATGCTTGTCGGTGACCCCACCAACCGTGACGCCTCAAAGGTACCACGGGGTCTTTGCTTCAGATGCGAGGCCAACAGTAAGGCGATTACTTCTATCTAATCTCGCAGAGTATTGATCTTCTATAGTGAACCAAAGCCCATTTGGCGGCGCTCCTTGCACTGGCTCCGACGTTGCAGGTTTCCCCAAGGCAGCATGTGGTGGTGGATGGCGTGTAACCGTGACCTTCCCATCCTGCTGGGATGGCAAGAACGTCGATTCCCCAGATCACAAATCCCACATCGCATACCCAGCATCGGGAACCTTTGAGTCCGGTGGAGCATGCCCAACTACGCACCCCGTCAAGATTCCTCAAGTCATGTACGAAACTATCTTCGATACCCGCCAGTTCAACAACAAGGCCGACTGGCCCGCTGATGGATCCCAACCATTTGTTTGGTCTCACGGTGACCCCACTGGCTACGGAATTCACGGCGATTACCTCTTTGGGTGGAAGGGTGATGCGCTTCAGAAGGCTATGGATACCAAGTGCGCTAATGACAACTGTGCTGCATTGAAGAGACAATCGAATGATGCTGCCATTGCCTGCACTAAGTCTCAGACCGTCAACGAGGATAGGGGTGATGATAAGTGTATGTTGCCTCGAAGGCTCTGATTTAATTTGAATATACTAATACTTAGTCAGGGCTCACCGCACTTCCCGGAAACAACGCCGTCATTTAAAGGTTTTTAAAGGAATGGTTGTGAGTGATGGGTAGGGAAAAGGGTTTGCTATAACGCAGTTCTCGATTGTTGAGTGGGACAGTTTCATTCTGTATTTGAAGCTTTTAGCACCGCCGCAGTATTTATTGTGTTTTAAACCTGTACTTGAACTGAGTTACATCAGATCGATCTAAGTGGAAATGATTTATGGGGTTGGAGCGTATTTTGATGGTAGATGTTAGGAAACTCTTCAATTCACGTCCCACTGACTCAATTATTCAAAGCTCTTAATTGCTATAGACTTTACCTAGTCGGGAATCTTCGACCTCTATTCTTTCGCGCTCAAACTTTAGATGACTTCGGATGAAATTTGAACTTCTTACTAGAGCAGCACGCCATTTAGTCTAGGCGGAATGTGCACCATCCTCTTAAATCTACGAGTCTTACTCAGCACTATTCCATCTCCAAATCCCAGGGCTTCTGGAAAGTCAGCTGCTCCTTCTACACTCTCACTTAAACCGCGTTCTCAAGACCCCAGAACTCACACCACAGAAACAAAACTCTCCACCCCCTCCGCCTCCAACGCCCTCCCAACCGCCCCCCTCTTCACAACCTCCCCAACCAACCGCCCAAACCTCGGAAACCTCTCCCCCATCCGAATCCCCATCCCAACCCCCCACCTCCAAAAAACGTACAAATACGCATCA
>Ga0247778_1000487_pt1 | contig 47978 bp, 53 predicted proteins | sample UWRJL049202B5_FD_179939 | JGI IMG/M metagenome (GOLD analysis project Ga0247778, IMG submission 179939) | Plant litter microbial communities from Arlington Agricultural Research Station in Wisconsin, United States - UWRJ-L049-202B-5 | ecosystem: Environmental > Terrestrial > Plant litter >... | reverse complement strand
ACCCCCCAATTGCAAATCCCCCTCCACCTTCTCAAAACACTCCTCCACACTCTTTCTCCCCTTTTCTTTGATTCCTTCAAACGCCCTCTCATCATCCGAAAACCGCTGCGGCCTCAACAACCCCCCAAAAGCCTGTCCATGCAATGTCCCAGAAATCCAATTCATCCACTCATACACTCTTACCGTTTCCAAATCAGAGTTGCCCATGAGGTGGAGATGGGGTGCTAGTTGCGAGATGGCTGTCATTATCGCGGGCGCTTCGGTGATGGTTTGGCCGTCGAGGATGAGGACCGGGACGCGCATTTTGGGGTTGATGGCGCGGAGGGACTCGGGTGCCGCTTCTGTTTTTGTAATGGCGCTTATGAATGTGGTGGTGAAGGGGAGGGCGGTTTCATGGAGGAGGATGTGCGGGGCTAGGGAGCAGGCGCCTGGTGCTAGGACTAGGTTGAGGGTTGGGGATGGCATTGTGGGGTGGTGATGAGGTGGGGAGATTTTGGTGGCATTGTGGAAGCGAGTGGGCTTTATGTGTTTCTGTTTGATGGCCGGAGATGTATAGGAGATGTTTCCTTTGAAGAATCGGGGGCCAGGTGTTGTTTGGGTTGTGGTTTTGTAAGTGGGTAGGTCTAGACTTGATGCTTACTTGAGCTCGGCTCCCACCGCGCATCCGCTCCGGGGTTTGATGATTCAAGACAAAAAGACAATGTTTGTTTCCGTTCTAAAGAGAGGAAAGGATCTGTAGCTTACTAGTACTAGGTTAACCTTCTCACTTGCGTTCCCGCTCTTTCCTCGAGTCGCGTTTAGCTGTGAGCTAAGTCAAGTTTGCCAATTATGTAGACTTGAAAAGTTTAGGGCGCAAATGCATGCCAAACACAACTATATCAACTAGATAGATTGATTTGGTCCCTAATAGTATGTTGATCTTATGCAAGTTTGAAGGATGGAAGTAAGAATCGAATGATTCATAAGTTGGACCTGGTTGATGATACGTCTACTTGCAGCTGAAGCGAGACATTCCCTACTCAAAACAACCCGCGTCTTCAAAGAAGACAATATTTACAGCTTCCCTGTCCTCCGCTCTCAAACAATCCCCTTCTTATGAACAAGAATAATAATATTTACAAACCCCTCTTCCACTCTCACAACACTCTCACTCCCCTCTTCCCCCCTTCTCTCCCCTTCACACCTCAAAGTACAGCCTCATCCGGTAACAGCGCATTCCGCCACTTATACACATCCCTCTCATTCGCCCACTCCCTAATCGCATCTACATCCCTACACTCATGCTCGCTGCCCCAGCCGGGTCCATCAGCCGTCTCGCCCTCAAGCGTCGTATCCGCCGAGCAGAGGATCGATTGCAAGAGGTAATCGAGGCAGTGCGTGGAATGGTGTGCTATTTCTTGTCTGTGGGGTGATGTCAGAGATCTCGAGGGGAGGATAAATTTTCTTTTGTTTTGAAATCTGAGTTTAAATTGAACGAAAAGAAAGAGGGGAAAGGAGAAAAGCAGACGTACGTTAGGGCGATGGGTTCGAATACCCCCTGAAAATACTGCGTCAAGTAACTCTACACAAACATCAGTTTTCATCTCCCCTTCCACTAAACCCTCCCCTCGTTTCACTCACCAAACAATGTAGTTGATGAAAAACACTAATCATATAAACCGGCTCCTCCCTATCACTAACCCGATCTACAGCCGAATGATACGGCGCCCCCAACCCATACTCCCTCTCACTCGAATTATCAACTTTCACAAACCCACGCGCGTCGGCGGACAGGGGAATCCAGTTGTGTAGTTTGCGCATGGTGCTGAGTTTTGAGGTGAACATATCGTCTGAGAGGTATTGGGGCTGTGGGTGGAACGTTTTTTTTATTTTCGGGACTTTTTTCCTCACGCTCTTCATCAGTTTTTACTCTTATTTCTTGTTTCAGGAAAGGGAAGTGGAGGGGGGGGGGAATACAATCTGGGACCGGAGAAGCTTTTTTCGTTGTGCGGAGGAGGGGACGCAGGGAGAGGATAAGGATTATGAGTGCCATTAGCAGTTCGAGAATGAGTCGGACGTGATATTTTTTCCATGGTGATGTTCGCGCTGTAGGAGTTGGGGGGAACGGGGTATCGGTTTCGGTGGGGGAATGGTGGAGGAGGGCTTCGGAATCTTCGAGGTCTGATTCTTTGGTTGGCGCCATATTTAAACTCAAAGCTCAAGAAAAGACTGTGATGAAGTGTAAGAGGAGACGTCGTCGCAGCATCGTGGCAAGACTTTGGAGCTTTGTCGTCGTTGGCGGTTTTTGAAACTAGGTGAGCCGGCATTTGGGCATTTTAGGCTGTATTGTCGGTATGCGTTTAGCGTGAAGCGTTCCCCGCATGAGGATAAATTGTGGATCGAGATTGGCTGGGGGATGTGAGGAACATGGGGGAGTGGTCGTGTGTTAATTGAGATGGTAGTGAGTAAAGTAGATTAGCAGGTGGGTTTCCGTTCGGCTGATGCGGGGATGGAAGGGCTGAGGGAGGATTCAGGGGCGGCCTCGCTAAATTATAGGGGTTGTATTTTGGAGCACATTTTTGATGGCACGCACGGAACTTTTAGCTTATAAACCCCAGTGTGGTTTTATTGTAGATTACAGAATGTTTTCGTTTTACATGACGCTCGCCATTTGTCCAAAATAATTTCGGAGAGGGGGCATCTGTAAATATTCGTATTATTTTAGTCTTTTTGAGTTGAAAATGATGAGTGGTTGTGGTGCGATAGGCAAAGTAAGAAAATTGTGCTATCACATGCCGTGGACTTCAGCGACATTCTCAAAACCACCTCGCATTGCCCTATGAATACCTATCCGAAGCGAAAAAATACGAGCGCCGTTCCTAAGTACAAGCATGCCTGATAATAAACTGATGCATCTCCAAAGTAGAGTGGAATGGTATCGAGTCCGGATTAAAAATCGCCAATCCCTAATCACACCATAAATGAATAACTTTTCGACTCCAATGCAACTTCAAACTCTCATACACCCGAGTCGAGCAACCCATCCTCAGCAGCTTCATTTATGCGTCGTCCAAAAGTGGGGCTCTCTCCTGGTCCGGTGGAACCACAGCACCCTCTCGTCTGAAACTGATTTCCTTGCCAAAGATACCCGGGATAGCAATGCCGAGGGTCGCAAGGAAGAGGACACCCATGATGACAAAGGCAAAGATCCATTGAAGTGCAAAGGTCTTGGCGAGGAATTGTCCGACACCGAGGGAGGCAGTGAGGATGCTGAGTGCGAAGCCCATAGTGTAATCCTATAAACGTCAGTGGTGGCCAGGATCACGGGAAATTATTACGTACCTTGTATGCAATGAGGAAAAAAAGCCCGTAGACCAAGATACCCCAGATTGCAACGTTCGCTACTATGCGAGCTGCCAAGTGATGAGAATTGACAGCAATGGCACCATTCCAGTACAAAGCAACGAATGTCCATGCAAGAGGACCGCTGGTGGCTGGGATATGGATGAATCTGGGATAGGTGTTGTGGCGGAAATAGAGGGCCGACAGGTTGAAGAAATTGACGACCAGGATCACCTCAGCCCAGATGAAGTGGGAGCGAACAAACAGCATGACGAATGCAAATTGCAACAGGTTGTTGAAAATGAAATGACTGCCGACACTAGCAGCAGCTTGAACGTAGTCATTGTTATTCGAGAAGAGGTGCCACATGTACCCAATTTGGAGGATGAAGAGAACAAGCCTGGGAAGAAGTTAGGGAAATTCTCCACATTTTATGGATTCTGCATACCAGTAGAGGGAGGCGATCAGAGCATTGAGAGCGAAAGGGCTCCTATAATGCAGACTGTTGTGGCCCCAGATGGTGTGGTTTTGGTCATGCTTGCCATCATTGGGGATGCCATAGGTGTAGTAAAGGCTGACGATGACTGTAAGAAGCCATGTGAGGACGGTCAAGATTTTGTAGGTCCAAATGGCTTGGACGGGGTGAGACTCGCGTCTGGCGAAGGGGTTTGCTGGAAGACGGTTAGAACTATTCGATCTGTACTGGAGAATTTACCGCAGAACTCACCGTTTGGCATTTTCTCGAGTCGAAGGTTTCGAGTCTGTATTCGCAAAGGTCAAGGATTTGTAGAGTTGGTGCACTGTGGCAGAATGTAGGTGTACGTGGACCCTGAGGGGTACTATTGAGGCAAGGCGAGGCGAGGCGAGACGGGCGAGCGACTGCAGGTCAGTCAATAGTCAATAGCTTCGTATATGCGGGCCGCCAAGAGTCTATCTCCTGACTACGACGCAGTACTTTGAAGGATTGAATGTGTCGTCGAAGCAAATGTGGCAGACGATGAAAAGAAAGAGAGAAGTAGAAAAGGAAAACAGAATGGTTGTCAGGAGAGAAAGACAAGGCAATCCCAAGAAAACGCGGCTTCCCGATTCTGTGACGTACGGCGGTGCAACAACGGTGCAACAATCCTCCTCGCCTTGCCTTACTTGTACTTGCACTCCGCATAGAAGAGGGTCAAGGGTCGGATTCCTCAAGCAAGGCAAGCGCCTCTTTTTCGTGGGCTGTTCCTCATCCAGCATGAAGATGGAGAATGTTTCCCCGCAAACACGCTCGCATCCAGTCAATTGCACACATCCGCAGATATTGTCGTCCATTTGAAGGCCATCTACTGGCGGCACCCGCGTTTCGTGTGGCATGGCTGCAGCTGAAGAGTGAGAAACAGCAGTGAGATAGTGAGGGGTTGCTCCATGCGCGGGCCAAACAGGGTAAATGCGGGGCAAATTCGTTGATCAATGGTCACCTGTACCACAATTGCTGCGTATGCACCGCGGATCATGAACAATGCCATGTCTTTCCATTACCTGAGAAGTAAGAATTGTGCAATTTTCAACATCAGCCCAGCTTTTTCAGCGTCAAAATGCGATGACGAGCCGTCGAGTTGTTGTCAGTAGTGGCGCCATTCCTGAGCAACTTGAGTTTGTCACACGACATGAGAGTATTGGATTTTTGGTGCTGTGTCACGGCCGGCACGTCAAACTTGCAGATCCTGTTGATCCTGAAGCCGGAGCTGCACCCGCGGCCAGTGGATCAGATGAAGGAGGGATGAAGCTTTGAGGAGAGAAAAAAATTGGAAATTCAGATATGGTATCAAATACGACTGCAACGGCCATATAATTCGGCCAAAAATGATCTCACTCATTCTGGATGATTGAGCAATTCAGAGGATGATTGTTCCAGGCACCACAACCCACGTCATGTTTGTTTCACCAGCCACACCTGTGCCACACCTGTGCCATATCTGGTGCACGGTTGATCCCGAGACCCGCTCCGCTGTGTTGACGTGCGAGTCAAGCTCCAGCTCCAGCTCGAGCTGCTCACGATAAACATCCATCTCCTTTGATCCTTTGACATCATTTCCATCTACCGCCAATATGAAACTCACAGTATTATCGGCCCTGGCGCTATCCGCCGCAGTCGTCAACTCCCGCTTCGTTGAGCAGCACGAGAAGGACCAAGTCGTTCTAAACGCCGAAGCCGCCGACAGCGAGCTGTATCTGGTCGAGCTTGCTCCTGGAAAGACGCAATGGGTGACTGAGGAGGACAAATGGGAGTTGCGACGAGTATGCCTCAGCTTCTAACACCAAGAAATCATCAGCTAATTCTCCTCAGAATGGCCAGAACTTCATCGACATCACCGAATACCCCAACCTCGGCACTCTCAACACCAAGAAAGACCCCAAGTTCCCCAAAACGCCAGTCCTTCAAGATGAACTCAAGCCCCTCATCAAAAACCTCTCCGCCTCAAACATGAAAGAGAACCTCGAGAAACTCACCTCCTTCCACACCCGCTACTACAAATCCGACTACGGCAAGCAGTCCTCAGAGTGGCTCCTCAAACGAGTCCAAGAAATCATCAAAGACGCCGGCGCAGACAAACACGGCGTCACCGCAAAGCACTTCACGCACCCCTGGGGCCAAAACAGCATCATCGCCACCATCCCCGGCAAATCCAACTCAACTGTTGTCGTCGGCGCCCACCAGGACAGCATCAACCTCTTCCTACCCTCCATCTTCTCCGCGCCAGGCGCAGACGACGACGGGAGCGGAACCGTGACGATTTTCGAGGCGCTGCGTGTACTGCTTAGTTCGAAGGATATCATCAAGGGCAAGGGGGAGAATACGGTGGAGTTTCATTGGTATTCGGCGGAAGAGGGGGGATTACTTGGTAGCCAGGCTATTTTTTCGGCGTATGAGAAGGAGGGGAGGGATGTTAAGGCGATGTTACAGCAGGATATGACGGGGTATGTGCAGGGGACGCTGGATGCTGGGAAGAAGGAGAGTGTGGGAGTCATTACTGATTTTGTGGATCCGGCGCTTACGGAGTATATCAAGAAGATTGTCTCAGAGGTGAGTCTTTGCCTGTATGCTATGAACGACGCTAACATTTTGCAGTATTGTGATATTCCATATGTGGAGACGAAATGCGGATACGCGTGCTCGGATCATGCGTCTGCTTCTAAGGCTGGATACCCGTCTGCGTTTGTTATCGAGTCGGATTTCGCGGATTCGGATAAGAAGATTCATACCTCGGATGATCAGATTAAGTATCTGAGCTTTGATCATATGCTGCAGCATGCCAGGTTGACTTTGGGGTTGGTGTATGAGTTGGCATTTGCGAAGCTATGAAGGGCAATTTGTCTCTATGTATTAATCATTTTGGGTCAATATTCATATAGCTAGGATAGGACACCTTAGATCTATTAAGAAATAAGATACGATATAAGGATCTTCAAGCTTGTATTGAACCTTAAGGTTAATCCCGCAAGCACTCCAGCCTCAGCAAAAGGAGTCACATACAGCAAGCCACAACCCCCTCAAACAAACCACAGAAAATAGCATATAAAAATGACTACAAACAAGTATCACCCTTTCGACTCACACTCCCACAAAATCCAGTCATAAATCACGACCCCCTATTCCCACTTCTGATTCGCCAATCTCGATTACGCATAGATTCCCACTAATCCCGGTCCGAGCTCCGATCCGGCTTATCGTCGAGAGTCTACCTAGAACACGTCCCCCACAACCTCACTCCCTTTCATCCATCCATCTCTCCTTTTCCATCCCTTCTCTTCTCTCGGCTGGACGAGACCGTCGTTTCTCTCCTTTTAAAGGTTAATTTAAATAAGAAAGAGAGCGCGTTAAGAGACAAAATGGCAATCTACTCCGCCGTCCCACCACCGGACCAACAAGGTCCCACCTTATCGCCTCCAGCTCCCCTCATCGCAACCCTCCCAATTCGCAGCACAAACGGCGTTACATTATCCATCCCCTTAGACACAGCCGAAGAACTCTCAGCAAAAGCGCGAAAAGTCCGCAAAGAGCCGTTGAGAAGAGACAGTCTCAAGCGTCGCGAAGCACTACTTAGGGGCAAAGAAGGCAGCCGTCGCCGTCAACGCTGGGAAAATGGTACGAACACGACGTTTTTGAGAATAACTGGCTAATGATACCCGTGTGGGCATTTAGATCATCTCCTCCACGTCCCCAACGCCCAACCACCACTCCCCTCCGACTGGGCCATCGGCCCAACATACCCCGTGCACAGCGTACCCTACTACCTCGCTCCCCTCTGGGACTTACGCTCCGAATCCAATGCGAAGAGTAAGAATAATGGGAAGATGAGAGAGAAAGCGAAGCCGGGGAGTGGAGGCGATGATGAGGCTATTAAGGGCCGTGTGCCGGCTGAGTTGAAAGCTAAGTTGAAGAGGAGTAAAGGTGCCAAAACATTGCTTCAAGAACTGGAACTTGAAGTTCGCAATTTCGTGCGGGAATATGAAGCCGATTTACAGAAAGGAGAGAAAGAGAAAGAGGAAGTAGAGATAGACAGCGAGGATGAGGAAATTGTGTTTGTGGGACGCAATGGGGGTATGAGTGATGAAGCGAGGGAGAGAGTGGAGAGGGTTCTGGAGAAGGAGAAGAAAGTTTGGGAGAGTGGGGTGGGGGAACAGGGGGGTGGGTTTGCGAGGTGGTTGGTGCATAGTTTGGCGGAGTATTATGGGTTGAGTAGTTGGAGCGTTACGGTTACGGGGAGGAGGGAGGTTAGGGTTGGTATTAAGGGGGTGGATGGGGGGATGGGAAGGGAGGGGGGGATGGAGTTGCCGAGGCCGCTGTGGGGGCTGGTTTGAGGTGTGGTGAGGTGAGGTGGGCTGAGGGATGGTGTGATGATACGTATACGAGCTATGTTTTGCTGGATTTTGCTTTCGGTTTGTTGTATTTTGTGCTGTTTTTGGTGCTGAGTCTTTGTAAGAATTAGACTTAGATAAGAGAAATGGTGTGCTATTAATCAAATACTCTTTGCTATAGCTTGTGGCATAGTTGTGCACAAGCCCCACCCAATTTTCCAGCTTTCATTATGAATTTTGAGGCTGCGGTTTGGTGGTCTGTCATTGGAGGTAAAGTCTGCGAAAAGATCAGAATGATTATAACAACTGAAACTTTTGAATGTGTTCCGGTGCAACTATGCGGTAGGGGCTGGAAATTTGATAATCGACAAGAAGTGGAACATTCAAGAGTTGAATTTCCTTTGAAATATCCTATTGTCTCACAAGAAGTGGAACATTCAAGAGCTGGGTTCCTTTTTGAATAACTTTTTTCCATTGGGGGGGGTTCTCCTCGAATGTCCCATTGTTTCACATCCTCTAAGAAAGGCTAGTATTCTAATGTTCCTTGCTTGGAGTTTTCAGCTAAATCCTTCTGCTGTGGTGGGTAGTTATAAGACGAAGTACACTTCTAGGTCGAGATGGGTAAGTTTGGGGTTGCCTATGCAAAGTTTAGCTTGCCCAACTCTCCCTTGAGATGCATCTCTGCAATGCATGCCTTGTCGTTCTCTTCCTCATATATGTGATCCAAGCGGTCCGCTTCCCGGATGTTTTATTTCTTGTAACCTCAGGTCCTCAGTTGCAAGATAGGTTAATAGCCGTACCTCCAGATATCTACTTCACGGTATCAACTTTTGCGAGGAATTACTCCAAAGCTGTATACAGCATAAAGGAAATAAGGAAGGCACGTACTCTCAAATGTATAATCTAGTTCAGATCTTGCCCAACTTCTCCTTCATCTCAGCAAGATATTCTTCGACCTCCTTAGACCCACCACCATATGCCAAGCGGATCATCTCACGCGTGAGCTCCTCCGCCGCATCAAACGTCTCCAATTTTTCCCAGCAGGAATATATTCTTGACGCCGGTCCTCCAAGCACCTGCGAAGCAAAGCGACGAGCCGTCACTAGTACCTGCTGCTGAACACGAACCTCTGCATCATGAAACATCTTCTGGTAATGGATTTGAGCTTTCTACTGGCGAATCGCATTGCCGTGCCCAATGTGTTCCGGGTCATCGAGCCATTTCTAGGACTTGGCGTCGCTGAAGACCAACGGAAATGGCATTGGATAGCTGTTAACTTCTACCGGGGCTGACTGCGTGAAGTCCCAGTCAATGATTGCCAAGAAGTTGAAATCCTCGTCGACTAGAATATTGTGCATTCCCATGTCCATGTGATTGAAATGGAATGGGCCATTTGGTGGATTTTCCTTGAACAAATGTGTATTTTGAACAATGTCCTTGAAGATTAAGAGGCCCAGTAAGGTCCAAAGTTTGTTTTGTTTGTCTTCTCCAGCTTGTGCGTAGGCCTTTCGAAACTTGGCATCCGCTACAACCTTGTAGTAATCCAGGGCACTTGTGAACGGTCCGGCGTCAGAGAGATCCTCAATCCCTGCAGTTGCCAATTTTCCAGTCGTAGGACCCTTCTCTTTCGAATATTCCGATATTGAACCAATGGCTGGGAGTTCAATAGCGCCCAGTTCGGCTTGAATCAATGTCCACTGTCTGATGATATGATCCTGAGTTTTCCACTACGGATTCAATATTAGCACTGCATATTTGGAGCTTATATTCGGGGATGTGACTCACGGGAAGATGGCAGATGTTGAAATACACATCCTCAAGTGTGTTCCCGTAGAAACCCTCGATCACCATATACATAGCCCCGACTGCAGTAGCCCTCTCAGAGCCTGGTCGTTCATAGGCGTATAAATTAGGGACAGGAACAGAGAGCTTCGGAGTTCTGTCATTGAGAAACCTCATAGTTGCGACCTCGCATTCGATAGAGTAGAGTTCTGATTCTTCGGTCACAGCATCAGTGCCATCGGGGTGTCTAGGAAGCCGAACTCTGGCAATGGCGAGCTTTCCAGACCAAGCGCCGACGAGCTCGAAACAGCACCAATACTGGCCCGCTGCGAATGACTCACTCATTGTCACTAATTCTCCCATGATATCTGTGGCGTGTGCGACAATAGCCTTCTTGTCGATCGACGCCATGAATCTTTGCAGCCGTTCTGACATGTCTTTGTTCCAAGCCCAGGCATCGTAGGAGGACTAGCCCGCGCTTGGTAATTTCCTGGTTGCCATTATTGGGCAGTTTTGTTGTGTTCAGAATGTTCGAGGTGGTGTGGAAAATTGACAGGGCAATTAAAATTGAAAGGTTGTAAGGTTGTAAATTATAATGGGGGTTATACGGGACCTAGTCACTGACTAGTGGAAGAAAGCGAGAAAGTGAATACCTGGGTATAGTATGATATCACACCCCTAAACAGTAGCCTAGACGTGAATAATTCTTCCGGCGATTCACTTCTCAATTCAAAACTGATAATGAATTATCTCTCATGACTAGTAGAAAATAGAATCATTGATATTCATATTCATGGTTGAGAGAAAAGACAGAAAGACTATTTAAGGTTTAAATTCATTCACGCTACCCCGCGTCAATGATCGAACAAAGAATCATCATAATTCAGACTCGGTTTTGTATTTGGAAACACATCCGGAATTTGAGGTATTCGGCTCAGCATACTGCGGAGAAGCCTCCAAATAAGGTTAAATTTAGCGCCGCCGCCAAAAATTACCCCAGCTGAGAGAAGGGTCCAAGCTCCCAAAGAATTTCGAACCTCATCTTTCTCCTCTCCACCATCACAACCCACAAGACAATGCAGCCCAAGCCATGCCGCCCCGACCATTTCCGTTCCCCCTCAGTGTCGGCACAGACATATGTTCTATCTATCGTATTCGGCAGCTCCTAGTCAAGGACCGCAACTCGGGCAGACGGCTGTGCAGGAAGCTCCTGTCCCAGAAAGAGTTTGACCTCTATTGGTCGAAGATTGAGAGAAGCATAAAGCATCGCTCTAATGACGGGAGAGAGCATTTAAAGAAGAGTATCAAAACTAAGAAACGGCAACTAGGTCTCACAGGCGCCAAATACAATGAGATGCCCTCACCCGAAGCAGTTTCGATTAAAGAAGGAACTGACGAAGAGCCGATGCGAGTTACGGATGTACATATTCTGAGCATGTTATATTCAACCGCGACTGAGCATCCTTACCCTACATCGTCTCCTCATTTTGACCATTCTTCCACGCGGGACCTCGATCGCATAGCAGGATTCGTTGCGGGCAGGTACGTGGCACTATTGTTTCCCCCTTCCTTGTCACTCTTGAGCTCAACACTTCCCGAATTCTCAACCCAGTTTCTTACATTTTAAATACAGGTGGGCTGCAAAGGAAGCCATCATCAAGGCGTACCACTCTCGTCGATTGACATTCCACGATATTGCCATTCTCCCACCCTCCGCATCCCCTCAAATTTCGAACACCCGACCTCCAGTTGCAGTTGTGATATCAGAGAGTGGAGACTGGGGGGATGGTCAGATTGTGCCTTTGAGTATCAGCCATGATACTGGTTACGCAATCGCTACATGCATGGCGTACGAGCCTCCGGGGACAGTATTCGAAACCGCAGATGATGTGAAAAACGCGTTGGATCCGTCACAGCCTTCGAAAGGCTCTAGATCAATTGAATTGGAAACGGAGGCGAAAAAGTCCCGGGCTGAGGCTACGAGAGTTGCTGAAAAGAGTCCCACTCGTGGGGGTTTAACTGGCTTTCCCTTCTCATCCGGATCGAGGAAAATCTCTCTGGGTGATGGATTGGAAACGGAAGCAAAAAAGCCCCGGGCTGAGGCTATGAGAATTGCCGAAAATAATCTCATTCGTGGGGGTTTAACTGGCTTTCCCTTCTCATCCGGATCGAGGAAAATCTCTCTGGGTGATGGATTAGAAACGGAAGCAAAAAAGCCCCGGGCTGAGGCTATGAGAATTGCCGAAAATAATCTCATTCGTAGGGGTTTAACTGGCCTTCCCTTCTCATCCGGATCGAGGAAAATCTCTCTGGGTAATGGATTGGATGAGAGCGAAGACAGCCCATGGGATCAACGAAACACCATGACCTCGCTACCAAGTCAGTCCCGGCAGAATGATAAAGACGGCGTGATTAGCCGCGATGAGACGACTCGGCAGAACAAAGGCGGGCTTACGAGCGCAAGCACTACAGATTCGACTATGGTGGTTGGGGATCCACATGCCGGGTCACTGGACTGGAATGCACGTAAACTAGCCAATGCGAAATCGCTTTATCGACGTGCACAATGGTTCAAGCGGGTATCCATGAGACGCTTACTTCTCATGACATCCCGCTATGAAGAAGCCCCTCCTTCTATACGCTATTGCCAACCTGAACAGCTTGGGGAAGATCCGTTCGATAAAATTACGGAATACGTGGACACACTAAGGAAAAAAAGTGGCCTAGATGAGACTCAATCCTTGCGCATAATCGGAGAAAGATTATCTTCACTTTCAACACTCTACTTCGAGCTCCTCATATGCTATAATAAACATTTGAATATGCTAGATACCGAGCTTTTCAAGACAGCAGAACTTGAGTTGAACGACATTCCAGCAAAAGAATTTGAGAGATATCTAGACCACGAAAAAGCGATCAGCGAGGGTCTTCGTAAGGATGTGTTACTAGCTGCAAAATTTTGGCAGATAGAGAAGAACGCTTTACCAATTCGATTTTATTACGATCTCCCACAACATTGCACGGAAGATGATTTGATGTCACGTTGGGATCAGGATGATACATTCCAAAAACACCCAGAAGTCAGAAGTCGGATATACAGAACCTCCGGAAGTGAGAACGACTTGAGTACTGGTGTTTTGATATTCAAGCCTCGATTCGCGCGTAGACAGGTCTCGAGTGATATTCATATGTTCCGACACGACTTGGCGTGCGCAAGACGCTACGTAGCTATCCATTTTATCGGGAATAAACCCACGCGCCAACAGCGTTACCCGTACGTTCTCTCCGAAAAGCAGATTCGAATGAGGGCAGCGGTCAATTGGGTACAACACCAGCGAGAGCTGCATGCTTTCAAAACCAATGACACGACTTCAACCTACGACGCGAGCTGGACACCCCAAAACGGAGCCAAGTTTGAATCGACAGGTGCTGGATCAGAAGGCGAGGCAACATCTCCTGCGCAGTCTGTTTCTGGGGGAGGAAGCAGAACAGAGAGCAGAGGCTGGGGAAGTTGGATCTGGGGAAGCAGAAAATAAGAATTGTCCGGGTTGATTTAAGACGGGGAACATCATTGCTAGAACCGAGACGTGCAGAGGTTTGGATTTTAAATCTGTCAATAATATGTATAGTATGCGAAGACAAAGAGGCACTTGATGCCCCTCTCTACCCCATTTTATCTGGGTATCCCTACATTTTCAATTTACCACGCCGAGTGGACCATTCAAAGTCAATACTCTTTTGTTCTTGTCCGCGTAGAGACTCATACCCTTTGTTCTCCGTCACCAAAGTCTCATTTCAAAATCTCGTTCGTTTTTATAATTGATCTATATTGATTTGCTACACAACACTAATACATGTATGAAATTGACAACCCAAGCGGCCTTTAATTCCCACTATCGAAATCCTCCTCAAACTCCCTCAAAATACTAGAAATGAACATCTCATTCTTGCCTGGCCTGGCTGTGTTGATTCCTTCAACCTTTGCGCTTTCTGCGGTCCAATACCGTAATTCGCAATTCATTCTTATCCAGCGCCGTCCAGCCAGATGAGTGGCCTCGTTGTTTTTTACTTTGATGGCTAGGAGGACTTTCTCTTCCAGTAATTCGCAGCGCTCGTTGTTGCACTCTTGTAATCTGAGCACTTGGGCGACTACTTTCCAGGACCTGCTTTTGATTTCATCCGGGTCTTGGGATAGGGATTTCATGCTTTCTCTGATTGATCTAAGATTGAAGAGTTTTGATTGCAGTTGTTCAAGGGGGTAGTGGTCGAACATTTTGGGGGGTTTGTTTGGGGCGATGTTGGTTCCTGTTTTTGTAGTGGGGTGTTGGAGGTTGAGAGGTTGCTTTTGCTTTGGAATTACGGTAGGCGGTGTCGTTGCTCTTCTACCATGGTACAATGCATTGTTTTTTAAATAATGGGGTTTGGTCGCTCAAAAATAACAACGTGCCAGTTGCTGTTGTGATTTTTGAAACAAAGAAAAATGAGTTGGAGGGCAAAATGAGGGAAGAAGTTCTTGCCAAACATTGCTCACTCTTTTGAGAACAGCTTAGTAAGCCCCCTGAATGCAATGATTTGAGAGTGTTCCTAGTAAACAATTTGTCCTTCGCAGATCTGGGGGCCCAGAGCTTGTTCCTCCTCAGTGGTAAAGATCTTGGTCGCGATTTCGATTGGTTTGCAGAGCAGAATGAGTAGGAGTGACATACTCTCGCGGCATTGCAATGCTATGACTGCCGTTTCTGCACATAAGCTTGGTAGCCTACCTAGAACCATTAGTTTAAGCAAGCTACTGCACATTCAAGATAGCTTTCTGTTCCAACGTATGGAACAGTCTGGCAGCAAAAGGTATTTAAATCCAAAAAGCACGGCCCAACACAGAAAATATCTCCACCCGCATGCCACAGACATACACAAATCAAGAAAACACTCAAACTTTCAACAAGATCACCAACTCCAAGATGGATTCATATTTAGACTTACCAGTTCTCGAGGCTTCTATGTGGGCACCACCGAGCAGCTCTCCAGGGCCAAGAAACACAGCTGCATCTCAAGGAAACGTTCCAGTTGCACCGCAGGATGCGCTAGCTACAGCTGCAGGTAATCCACATATGGCCTCGCCGGCTGTATCATGGGGAGCAAGCCAAGAGGAGGCTTCAGCTCAGAGAGTCCATGATGCCAGCCAAGAGCGTCGGGCTATCAGGCCCTCCCTGGGGCATGTTGCAAACCCGCCGCGGCGAGCTGCACCAAATATGGCTGCTCCCTCCTCGAATACAAACTTATTCGAAGGCTCACGGGCATCCGTAGGACCACTCGCGCTGGAGGAACTCCGCCGAGAACGCGACCAGTGGAAGGAACTTCAGGAGCGTGAGGCTCTGGAGGCAGAGATCCGGTCCATCAAGGCCAGTCTCAGGAGAACGGATCGCCACGTCCCGGGCAACTACAAGCGCTAGTGTGGCCGGTCGATCGAATAGGTGAGATCTCAAGATGTCCTCATACGGAGTCATCATGGGGTTGCCTAAGTGCCAGCAACTAATTATTTTCACAACTTGTATTAACGCCCATCCCTGGTCTCGAGACGCACCCTGTCACGAGACAAATCCATAGTTTAGCAATCATAACTTTTTTTCTCGGCAGGTCTACAAAATTATTATTAACATAATACTTTGTTTAATTATTTTTCCTTTAGGGCCACTTTAGCTGCAAGAAAAGGATTGTACTTAATCATACTATTAATCTTTTCAAACACGGTATTAATCTCTATTTTAGCTATTCCCCCTTATTTAATCGCAACTATCAAAATCTTTTCAAAATTCGGAAAGCTTGGGAACGGTTTTACTAAGAAAGAATATAACTTTAAATTTTGAAGATATTCAAAGAGGAAATAATATAATCCGGGAGTTACTCCCGTTTGAGGGAGAAGGGCATAAAATGCTACGTGTTTTAGCTTCTAATTAATGCTTATTAATGTGCATTAGCCTGATTACAATATACTGTATAAATCCGGGCTCGCTATATTTTATTCAGCCATTACTTTTAAGCTTAGTCATGTGCGTGCCTTGGGCCTCAAGGCACTGCGTTGCCCTGCCAATACCCCCTAGGAAGACACGTAACTTCCTGTACGGACTGTAGACTAGCTTCTCTCTTTAGATTGTTCTTCTTATATGTAGGGAAACCACTGCTTGAGCATAGCGCTGCCGACCATGGACCTCGGTTTCGACGTCGATGAGCCGTCATCATGCTCTATATGTCGAGCCACAGCAGAGTCCTTCACACCATATCACGAATCGAAGCCAAACCTTGAGCCCGTGCCTCATTGGCGTTTGAAACTTGGCAATCCAATTGCCATTCGCGACCAAACTTCCTGCTCGACATGCCAGAAGGTATGGGATGTGCTGTTGGACTATGAATCCCGTTACAATGATCGGAAGAGAGAAAACTCATGGTTCAGCGACGATGATGAGCTCGAGATCACCTTTAGTCGCCTATTTGGCTATGAATTGTCGAGGGTAAGGGTTCCCTCTGCGTCTTCTCCTGGGCTTGAATCTCGGTTATATCCGACATCCGATATAATTCTCCAGTTGCGCCCTCATATACCATTCGTTCTCCGGTTTCTGAGCGAATCAGATCTCGCTCCTGGGCAGGATATATCTCTATCTAAGCGCTCCAATTCGCAGGTAGTGGACAATCAATATCCTACTTGGTATGCCAGGTCGGAAAACGGGGGTCAGTATAAGTTTGCCATCGACGATCCTTCCCCTCCACTGGATTTTGGTGTAGTGCTTCCGGAGGGCCCTATAGACACATTGAGGATTCGTCGTTGGATAGAATACTGCGACAAATTCCATGAGAAATGCCGGCCGCACCTGCACGGAGCGCCGCAATCCGAGGTGATGCCAGCGTTCCTCATTGACGTTAAACAACTTTGTATTGTTCCGTGCCCCTCTACACAAACCAAGTATGCAACACTGAGCTACGTTTGGGGCCAAGTAACTGGGACGATAGAAAGCAAACATTCAAATCTGCAGAATCTTTGTCGACATAATTCGTTGAGCTCAGAAGAGTTTGGCTCCTTGATACCGAGGACGATCAGAGACGCCATCAAACTCTGTCAGCTGATTGGCATCGATTTCCTTTGGGTCGATCGGCTATGTATCGTACAAGACGACAAGAATATGGTTCACGATCAAATAGGTGCCATGGGCAAAATATTCAAAAATTCGTACCTCACAATCATCTGTGCCGACGGAGAAGATGTCCATCACGGGCTGCCTGGAGTCGACGACACGAGCAGAAAACATGAGCCGGCCCTCACCCTTCGATTCTCATCATCCATACAATTCTCAGTTCTCAAGTACAAAGAGTCCGAAACCAGCCCGCACCACCAAAGGGCCTGGACCTTCCAAGAGAGAATGCTTTCGCCAAGAACGTTGGTTTTCCACGATAAGACCGTGTATTGGGAATGCCTATCGTGTTCTATCCAGGAAACCTGCTCGGCGGATGACGATGGCGAGCATGGCTTCAGCTCTACACAATGGATGAGAGGAGGAAGTCACACAGGTCGCACCCAAGAATTCCCGGCTTTTGCCATCCCTGAATCGCTTGTACTTAGTGAAAGACCAATCCCAGATCTCAAGGTCTACTGGGATCTAGTTAGGGGTTATTCCAAACGATCCCTTTCATATCAAAGCGATGCAGAGAAGGCGTTTGGCGCTGTTATACAGGACTTCAGCCGCGCATTTGATGGAGGATTCTTTTACGGCATTCCGACCTTGATCTTTGACTACTGCCTCTTCTGGTCCTTCGCCCCAGGAAGTGTGCCAAAAAGGAGAAGAGAATTTCCGAGCTGGTCGTGGCTCGGTTGGGAGACAGAAGTGCTTCTCAACCCTTTTCGGATAGATCCGGAGGACGTTTGGAAGCCGAGCAAAGATTATTTTCCCGAGCGAGAAGCATTGGACGATCGAAAATTCTGGTTGCCCAAAATCGCATTCTATCGTACCCGGAAAGATGGCGCTCGAGTTCTTATTACTAACCCATCCTTTAAGTGTGTTCATCCCCAAAAGTGCAAATATACGGAAGGTTGGCGCGCACACTTGTTTCTATACTTCGAGAAGAAGGATGAATCCGGGTTCGAACGAGTCTTTTACCCTGACCGGGACAATCTGGGAAATGTCCACGAAAGAAATATCACCAAGGATAGACTGGTTTCAACGGAAGAAGTGGAAGAAAAGAGGCCAGCAGACCTGCAAAGTTGGTCGAAGCGAGGAGCTGTCTACTTTCTCCACGACAATTGGCCAAACAAGCGATTCTTTCATCCATTTCCCGTTGTCAACCATCCTGAGACTGAATTTGAAAGCAGCAAGAACTGGGAGCCATATCTCGAGTTCCGAGCACATTCATACACTCTCAAGCCAGTAAAAGTCTACGACAGCCATTACAAACGCAGAGCACTACTCCTTGAGCATGAAGCGTTCCCAGGCGTCATAGTTGGAGATTTGCAGCCTGACAACCCTCAGGAAGTAGACTCCCTTCTCGGTTCTAGTTGTCAGGTTGTCATCACTTCCATCTGGTGCAGTGGAGGTGGGGAGTTCAACACGCCATACCTGCTTCATTCGGAGTACTTCACTCCTGCTAAATGGGTGTACGCAACCTTGTGGATAGAATGGAAAGATGGAGTAGCTTATCGAAAAGGTGTCGGGGCAATATTTGGCCCTGCGGATCCTAAGCGCCCGGTTGCTGCTGATTTCAGTGTAGTTTCGATCCCAATGTGGCAAAAGTTAGATGACACAGTCAAGAGAGGCGTGGATTTGATTAAAGAATGGCCGGCAGAGTTGGTTGACGTCAGGCTTGGTTAGCAGTTGCCGGTAAAGCCAATGCGAGTGCCATTATTTCAAGCTACTGGGCAGTGGTGTACAATATTTCGCAATCGAGGTCAATTGTCGCTGGTGGCTGTTTATCCGGAAGATTTCTATCACCTGATTCTAATTAGCTAAATATAACTCTTTACATGGCTATATTTCTGAATGTCGAGACAACTACGTTACAGAAGATCTTCTGCTTCATAATTTACAGTATTTATATCTACCAAATTGAGTTGAAAGAGAAGTGTGGGGAAGGGCTATGCCTTTATGCGTTCGGAGTCCTGTTCAAGCTTCTAGAACTACTATTATAGAAATACCAATCTAAGAGGAGGACCCGTCCTGCTACGAGTTGGTTTAAATATTCTTCTTCCTTTCCGAGGTCTTCCTTATGGCCTTCACGCATTCTTTTTCCTGCTCCCCCATGTCAAAGTACGGCTACCAGCCTTCTCTTTTTCAACCTCGCAGTCTCCTCGTTACAAGACACAATACCATTCTATCCCGAGCAGGTTTAGGCTGCTTCGATTCTTACAATCTCCCAATTCGCCTCGACTCTCCACTCCTTCGCCAGGCTCGCAACATCCCACCCGTGTATGCATCCGTACATCCGCGCGGTGCACAGCCGTCTCGCACAGTTGCAGCCAGAAGTTGGACTTGCAGGACCAGGCTCTCCAGTACATGGAACACGCGGGGTACCATGTCTACCGATGGGCTCTTCCCATGTCATTGTTGTCCTCGTCAGTGTCGCTGTCCATCAGATAGTGGAAGGGAGTAGACAAGTCGGCAGGGACATCGACAATATCAGCGATGTCGAGAGGGCTCCGTTATGAGCATCGCTTGTAAGTTTGGTCCGACTTATTAAGTACGGTGCTCAAAGGAGCCAGAATTGTGGGTTCTGAAGCACTGCAAAAGTCAAATGAGTATTTGAAAAAATTGCGTGGAATACGCGTGGCATTAGACGTTGGCGCTGACCTGGTGTTCGCTTGCTGACAGTTCATTGTTTCAAGCAAAGCTCAGAGCAGTTTGAGTGGAAAGCCAGAAGCGAAAAGCCAGAAGTGATAAGCTGGAAGTGAAAGGCCGGAAGGGGTAGTTACTGGCGGCTGCCACTTTTTGGCTGGTCGGACGATGTCGGGAAACGGGGAATTCCGGCAAGATCCGCCCCTACCCAGCCACAAGCTTCGCATCGACAAGTGTAGCAGCCAAGGTATTATAGTATTAATACAATAACTTTCACCGAGATTACTGTAACCACGACGCAACTGACCAGGGTTTTTGTACGCTTGATCAGAGGGGTATTAGCCTATATAACATGTCGCATGTTATAGTACGCCTTAATCGTTATAATCGTGGCAATAATTTTTTTTAGTTTGATAATAAAATCTAGATATTTATATCTAATTTTTCTATATATTTAAAAAGTGAAAAAAACTTCAATAGTAATATTGTAAGTCGAAAGGTCTTATTATATTATAAAAGGACACTCTTTGTAAATTCAAGGGGGCGGCGACGACGCAATAATAATTTTCGGGATTAATCAATTAGGAATGTTCCGGGGAGGTATATAATATATTGAAATGAAAATGTATAGAAATTTTTACGCTTTCACAGATTTAAAATCACTAGAACTTGAAGGACCTACGATTTGTCTCGTTACAGGGTGCGTCTCGGCACGCAGGGATAGACGTTAGTAGAAAAATAAAAGCTCATTGAGCAATAAAACCAAATTTCCAGACTTTGCACACTTTCAACGAAAGAAAGAAATATGAGACAATTTGTGATACTTCAAATTATAAGACTTCCTAGATATTCAACGGAATCTACCCACCTCGTTTCCCCTTTCTTTTTTTAATCAAAACTCACCCCAAATTCTTTATCAAAAAAAAAAAAAAAAAAAAAACCGACAACAATTGCCATAGTATTACGTGATTATGTGGAAACAAAGGCTTTGAAAATGTCTTTGCGTATTCTCTAGCACATAACTGGTCAAATTATTTATATCTGCAGCGGAATAAATATGAATACAGCACGAAGCTCCCGACTCCAAATATCCCCCATCGAATCGCTTGTATCTTCAAGTAAACCCGTCAAATACAGAGTCAATAATCAAAGCTCACTTCGGGGAATCTATCAACAGCACCATCCAAAAGATCAGAACATTTTCCATAAATCACAAAATCCACAACACCACTGACATAAGTCGTGACAATCTCCAATGCCCTCTCTCCTCCCATATCCCCTATCTGTACATTGTCCCTGACAGTTCCGTTGCAAGGTGTGATAACGAGGGTGTCAAACACGATTGGATAATCACTAAAATCGTAATGTCCAGTACCAGCAAGAGTAACATATCGCTTCCGCCCCGTCAGATTCTGTCATCCTCCCTGCAATGTGAAACCCGGATCATCATCCTCATTATCGCGTGTGTGATTGTTTGGCCCATGAACATAAATGGCTTTGAACTGCCGTTTGGAAGATCTGGACCATAGAGATTATCATCCATGTTCAGTCCTCCCAAAATACGCTCGTCCATGTCAAGAATTGAGAATGCGGTAGCGCCGCCTAGAGAGTGGCCAAACATGACGGTGTGAGTTGTATTCAGACCGGAAGGAGGCAGGCTGGGAATAAGTGAAATGGCGAGAGATATATTGGAGAGGGAGTCCAGTACAAAACTGACGTCATCGACTCGAGTTTGGATCGCCAAGTAGGCTGTTTGAGCAAGTGATGTGTTGTCTGGAGTTTTCCGTAGTGTAAGATTGATATTGGCGAAAGACCCGTCCGTGTACTGTACGATATCAACGTCGTAGGGTGCATCGATTGTTACGACGGTATAGCCGTTGCTAGCTATATCAGAGGTGATTTGGCTGTAGAAGAATCGGGTGGTGTCTGTACCTGGCATGAAAATCACCACAGGATATTGACAGAACGTCTGATTGGAGACATTTTGACTGGATTCATGGCCGGCTAGTTGAAGTGCAAGTTGTCCGAATGTGCCATTGGGTGTCGCTAAGCCGGTGGCTCCGAGTTCGTTGTCTTCGATGAGTGCAGTTTCAGGAGGCATGTATGCTACCGGAGAAGATTGATGCTGGCCAACGACAGGGTAGAAGACAGATATTGTCAGGTATGCCTGTGCAAGGAGCGAATATGAGAACAGCATCACTTCAAAGAATAAGAAGAGATCGAGGTCGAACACGAGACTGGTTCAAAGAGTGAGGAGAGATTCCGCAAGCTGCCGCGTTTGTTATTATATAGTGGGATGCTTCGAGGTCCAATGTCCTTAATTCTTTTAGCTGTGAAGCACTAAGTGGAAAAGAATACTCCTTAGGATCCATCCATGGTCGATTTGAAGCTTAATGAACCTTGCGGCTGACAATTTGTATCTGTTGTGGCTCGGCATGAAGCTCGGCCTCAGCCTGTACGAAATTTGTCTTTTTCTAGTGTAGCAGGAATCTGAGTCTTAGTCCTGAATCAGACTGTACGAAAATGCGCCTCTTTGGGACGCCAAGAACAGCACGCATGCACCAATCATTTCCCTCGGAACGGTTTTCCTGCGCTAATTTTCGTATAGCTGACAATGACTAATCGTGGTTCAAAATTACTCTGCTTTGGAAACATATTGCAAGAAGCGGGAGATGATCTCTGGCGTCTCATTTATTTAGGTGACAGGATCCTTTGGCAAATTGCGATCCCAGGAAGCCACGTCTTCTGATTTCCAACACTGATCTCTGAGCCATGTCCAACCGACCTCCCAAAAGAAAATGGGCCCCAAAGAGCACGGGAGGCTGCAGCACTTGCAAATCTCGTCGAGTGAAATGTGACGAGAGGCAGCCAAGATGTGCTCCTTGCCAGAAGGGCTCCCGCCAATGTGAATATTCAGCTAACCAGAATCCGGACCCATTCCAGTCATGAAATTCGAGCGTTTGACTTCTTTCGCACGGAAGTAGCTACACATCTAAGTGGCCTTTCGACTATGGCTTCTGGACTACTGATGTCCTCCAGGTACAACAACAAGAGGACTCGGTCCGTCATGCTATTGTGGCTTTGGCTTCTTTGTCCGAAAGCATGATAAAGTCTGGGCCTCAATCTACGGAACTACTTCCTGAAAGCTTTGCTGTTCACCAACATACTAAAGCAATCGTCGACTTGCGTAAAGCGATACGGGAAAACGATGATTCATCCCCGGAAATTGTTTTCGTGACCTGCGCGCTATTCATCTGCTTCGAGATTTTTCAGGGCCGCCATGAATCTGCATTGAGCCACATGTCGAGCGGTATATTCTTTCTAATCAACTGGACATCAAAGTACTTTAGCAATGATCCAATAATGAAAAATAAGGCAAACAACAACTCTAGTACAATTTTCGTCCAACTTCAAAAGATTTTCCGACGGCTGATGCTGCAAACCATCTTGTTCGTGCAGACAAAACCCCAGGAATGGAAGTTCATCACCCCAGCGTTCACTCCTGACTTGCCTCATATAACTTTGGCTTTCAAATCTATTGATGAGGCAAGAGACTGCCTGGATAGCTGCATGTGCTTCCTTTATCATCGCGTATTGACTTCTCGATTTCAGGGGCTAGAAAATAATGAAATCGAGGACTTGACAAATGATGCGTCCTCGGAGACCCCTTCTAACCCGTTGAATGAATGGTCATCGTCTTTTCGAGATTTCATGGAGAAAGAAAAGCAGAAGTTTTCGGCAGGGGAGCTCAACGCGGCAAGACTTCTTGAGATTCAAAATATTACCGCGTCCATACTCAGCTGCGCAGGCCCTTCCAGCCAAGAATCTGCCTTCGATGCGTTTGAACATCATTTTCGTCTAATCATCACCCTTGCATCTGAAGTAATTGCGGAAGTTCGACAAGATAACGATCCTCCTACATTCCCCTCAATTGACATGGGTATCCTTCCGCATCTCTATTTTGCGGCGTCGCGTTGTCGCCATCCGTCGACTCGACGCCAAGCACTCCATCTCCTCCGCGATGGGCCGATGCAGGAGGGAATCTGGCATAGAGATGTGCTTGCTAGCATTGCTGAACAAATCATACTCATGAAAGAGATGAACTGTCAAGGGGCAAGCAGCAGCTCCGACATTCCGGCAAGTGCGAGGCTCTCAGTGATCAACGCAACGATTGACCTGACGCAGAGGACAGTAATTTTGTATTGCTGCAGGCAACAGCTTGACAAAGATGGGAGATCATCTGTTATTCATGAAGCTGTTATTCATGAACTGATATACTATTGAGTTGGCGGAGACCGAACGTTCAGTAATATGCTGCCCTGTGCTACGAGACAGTATAAATTTGATTCCGCAAAGCCCATAAGAGTGCTGTTTGTGTATTTTTGAACTTGCGAAGTTTGGGAGCTCTGGGCCGAGAACTAAACCTGAATATAAGTTAGAACGGCGTGACTTTGATATCTCAGAGTGCTAATATACACCTTTTCGGGCACTTATCGAATCTTTCATTTTCAGCCGTCACAGAAAAAAAATTCAACATGGAGAATTTCTTTTGCAGAAGAACTCTTTGTCATTAGCTTTTGCACTGTTCTTGCATCTTTACGTAGACTGGACAGTGTTTTGACCTTTGAGTCTTTAGTGGCGTTTTCCTCCTCGGTTCCCGTCCGGTCCCCGCAGTAGGGTTGCATTGGAAAAGGCTACACGATCCGGACGGAACTCCTTGTCCGTGTCTCTAATATAACCTCATAATCCAGCCCCGCAACTCTCGAGCTTGCCAATAATTACCGCGAGAGTATTTAACAGACACCATGCAATACTTCCCAATTTATGTGCTCCTAATCCTTGCTGTCTCCTCAAGCGCTTACGATCTACCTCTCGATTGCGCTCCCAGCAATGTCTCAATGTCGACCCCGACCTACGGCTTGGAAGGAGCGTTATTCACAGTCTGTGCCCAAAACATCATCAACAGTGCTCCACCACCAATTTATGAGGTTCTCATCGATTTTCCCCACTACCCCGCTTGGAATACCTTCGTCTACCATGTCGACTTGCCCGCCAATGTATCATCCGCCCAGGATGTGTATGTCGGAATGCTTTCGACATTTCACACCACGGGGCTGTTCCCTGTGGGTGCGAACAGCACGTCTGGGGAGACAATGACGTATCTGGAACCTGGCAATCTGCCACCGTTTGTCGGGTGGCGGCTCGATGAGGGAGCTATTGGAGATTTGTTGTTTCAGGCTGAACATATAAGTCTTTTATGGGATTTGGGAGACGGAACAACGAAATATGTTTCTTGGGAGACTTATTATGGGCCTATAGCGCTAGTGAACTTGCTTTTAAGGGGGAATTTACAGACGTCGTTTGAAAATCAGGGGAATGATTTGAAAGCCAGGGTAGAGGGGTTGCGCTCTTGAAGTTTGAGGCAGATGTTCAGAATTTCATTAACTAGCATTCAAGGTAATTCCTACTACCTACTCTATCAACATCAAAACTGGAAATGTGTATGTGAATCCGCAACTCAAGTGGGCCTCACCAACATCAAGTTCTGCACCAATCATTATTAGCATCGCCCCATAGTGATACCCAGCCACTCATACAGGGTTATTTATATTCTACTCCTTAGAATACAAGAATTTCAAGGCCTTTTTGTTGGACTGCGCCTCTGGCCTTTATCATTGGAGGCAGGATCAAAGGTAAGAGTCTCGGCAATTGGTGGCGTGAACTTTCGGTGATCTATACGCCGAATTCTGGGTCATTAAAATGCGGCTGGAATTCTAAGTCAAATGTAATAATTAATTGATGGCTGGTTCTTTCCCCTATATTTAAGTGTCTTTCCAATTGTTCGCGGTAGGTTCCGACAAGTCATGTGGGGTTCTCGAGGCGCATCACCAAAAATGCTTGGTCGGAACATAATTATCGAGGGGCACCAATTCCAAATCCTTAAAACTGATCGGGTAGGGGATCTAGGTATAAATGCTACGGTAAAATATTACCACCTCCAAATCCCGCGCGGCGCAAGTTGATTACAGCCCGCTTTTTTCTCGCTTACTGTAACCAGGTAACCCCCGCCCCCGCTCCCGCTACCCACCAGATGGCGGCCGCGATGTGGAACTGGAGAAGTTGGACACGGAAAAAAAGTATCACAGCTTCATAATAAGGAGCCTCTTGGGAAGCTTTACCCGCATACAAGAAAAGAAAAGAAAAACATTGACAAAGGTCTCCAGACACTGAACGTGGAACTACGCCGTGCCCCACCCCGTTCGCTTCTGCCAATCCAGCAATCAATAAATCCGAAGGCCCAATACCTCACCACCCACGAAGCTCGCCGCATCGTGCCGGGCCGATGATCAAACGATTTTTGCAGCGCTCAGAAGCTTAATCCGATCTCGTGAAACCGCGCCCCTGCGTATCCGAGCTCCTGATTCGCCAATACGAGGAGGATTCGCTAGGGGCAAATTTGCCAGAATCCTTCCCCCAAAAACTGCAACTTTACCAAGTTTCCAGACGAATCATTGAGGGTCCAGATCTTCCTTCATATAGATATCTGGAACCATGTGCAACACTCGCACCGGAGGAGCCACGCACACGGAGCGTACCTGCGTCAGGATGGGGGATCCGTTCATCTGAACTAGGGAGGATCACGATATACTAGGATCACTTTGTCCCCCCGCCTTTCGTTCGTTTGCAAATCTCGATCATAAGCTTTTAGCATCACGTTAAGCTGTCGCCCACCATGACGACGGCGCGGCTTCCAGAGCTAAACAATGGCATTGTTACTTCCTGGTTGCCGTTTACAACACCAGCACCAGCACCAACTCCCTATCCATCGAGCTGCAATTCCGCGTTCAGATTGGAGACTTTGAGCGGTAGCGTAACGAATCTTGTGGCTTATGATCCATGGTATGGACAAGCGATCGATACGAATTATCGGGGATGTCTGGCACCAGAACAGACGCAGTGGTGGGCGCAGGAAAAAATGCCTACGACGATGTTTAATTTGGGACCGTTTGCCTGCCCAACACCATATACGACTGCGACGACGAGTAGTGTTGGACCGGGGACGACGATGGTGGCTTGTTGTCCTAGGTATGTTTTTCTTTCTCGATGAAGGAAGTCGGAAGAAAGTAAAGCTAACAGGTAAAAGTAATTATGCTTATCAAGGAAGCATACTCCCTCCTCTTTCTGGGCGGCAGTGTCTGTCGATGTTGAGCAGCGGGCAGATCATCACTGCAAAGACTGGGTCAATTGGCATGAACATCTTCACGGATACGACAGCGACTATAACCGCGACTGATGTTGGGATTTATGGGAACCAATTGAATGGATTCATCTTTGGGGATGCAGTAGCCACAGCTTCCTCAACTGGGAGTACGCACCAAGCAAGCTCAAGTGCCGCAACTACTACACCACCAACGACAGCAACGGCAGCAGCGACGGGAATCGCGGGTTCTAGTACGAATTCCAGCGCGAGTAGCATGCCAGTGCGCTCATCGTCATCCTCGATATTATCAACGACTGCAGGGAAGGTGGGGGTTTATGTTGGAGTACCACTTGCTGTTATTGCTCTATTCAGCTTCATCGGGATGTTATTATTATACAGAAGGCGGACAGCAAAGAGCAAATTTGTCGAATTGGAATCGACTTCACCAAGATTTGTAGTACCCGGCCCTCCACCCAGACCCCCACATCCTCCGCAGGAGCTTTGGAGTCCGGTCGAGGAGAAAGGCAAGAGGTTTGAGATAGAGACAAATGAAAAGCCGGTTGAAATGTGGGCTGGACGGAATAGTAGATAAGTTATTATAATGGGACACGGTCTGAGGCCCGAGTGTTGGACAGCTGTACATGTTGTATTTCTACGCCATTCATATCTACCGAAACAATTGCGCCCGGTGTCAAACCGGCGAGGGAAATTCTTGCATCTATGAATACTGCTAATGTTCGTCAACAAAATGCGGGTCTTACGTCTTTAGTGACATATATAGCACTAAAGAATTCAATTGAATCATTGCGGAGAACAACAATGAAAGCCACACTGTCCATATATCAAAGCCTTGTAGAGCCCCGGGCGTCATTTTCCCCCGAGTTGTCAATTAACAAAGCAACATCGATGTGAATCCTAGAAGTCTTTTCAACAGCAAGCAAATCTGCAGCTCAATTCAGTTAATCAAACCCCATCGGTAACAACCTCAAGCTCTAGAAATGTGTAACGAGCTGTCCGTAAAGTATTTTTGTGGCCATGTATAAATCCTATTGATAATATCCTCCCCTGGTTATCTTGGAGCCCCAAAGGATTACGATAGGTATCGGGAGCTCCCTATGTTTTACACCGAAATTCAGTGCGGTCGTTCAGTATATCGCTTCACGTGCAGGTAGCATATTTTATATTCGGACATCTTCCATGTGTAGACTTTCCAAAGACCTCAACTGCACACCGAGTCGACTGATCGACTCAAAGTGCCCAGTTTCTTGCCATGCTCAGCAAAGCTATCGAACAAACACCCACACCCACACATTTAGTTAAACGAAAAGCAATTAAACTCCTCGATATGGAAGCATCAAAATGCAACAGGGATGGAAGCGTACCATACGATATATGCATTTGGGATCGCTATCCCTCCGACCAAACCGGCAATATCGCAGAAGTATTGACAGCGCTGTATTATCGCGGCCGCATCCAACTTGCTATTATGAATGTCTTCCTGATGCTTGTTCATCGCGGTTTCGTCAGTATTGACACCTTACAGAAGCCTGTTACACTAAGGTTAGGGAAGGACAATTACAACAAGATCCACCTCCCTCTTTGCACACTCGAAGCCATAGTGCAAGAGGATGGTTTCGAACTTTCAGGAGGACCCTGCGATCTATGGTCACTCAGACCCGCGTACGAGGCTCTTGATTGGCTGGCCGCTATGATCGTACGCAGCTGTACACCAAGTCTCGATCAAATTCTCGAGGCTATTCGCGAATCTGAATATCTTGGGGATATTGACAAAGGCGAGTTTGAACGACACGATACCGAGGTTCAGGACAAGAATTTCGTCTGCAATCCAAATGAACGAACCCCTGAGGAACGAGGGCTTGATTCCGAGCGTTATTCACGAGAATTGAGAGAAAATAACGACTTTGGCTTCTGGCTACCACATGGCTTGGGGGATATTTCGGAAGCGGAAATCTTTATGGAAATCGACAATGGAATCAGATACTTTCACGAGATCGAACGGGGTTTTAGGGACTACTTCGATCTATAGGATGAAAAGTTTACATAGCCAACACGGCAACGAGAAAGCCCTTCGGCCGGCATCATGAATCCAAGTTGCTGGGTCTTGACGTGCTGCACCGAAACCGACTGTAACCGACGTATGGGAGAGATGACACGACGTTCTCGGCCATCAAACGACAACCAGCACAGCAGCTACATATGTCAAGGTATTTGTCTCCATTTCTATGGGAATGATGACTATATTCCAGCTACATTGAAATTCGGCCGTACGCTGGTGCCTCAAGACAAGAACAAGTTTTTGTTCTGCTCGGCCCATTCCTGGAAAGTCGTACCCTTCTTCCCTAAATACTTCTGCACGGTAGACAAATCTTCCTCCTTGATTGGAAACCCAAACACCTGAAGTTGATCGCTAACAGCCTTCTTTACTTGACCAACCATGTACTTCGCAACAGGAGGAGGAACTTTCCTTACTTCAACAGCCTGTTTGTAAGCTGCATCCGCATCCAACTCCTCAATCTTTGGCTCCTTGCCCAACACTCTCCCAAGAACCTTCACCTGCTCTTCCTGCGTCATAAGCGCCGGCCCATACAAATAAAGCTTCCTCTCCCCCGCCAACGGCCCCTTCACAAGCGCAGTCCCACAGACCGCACCAATATCCTCAGGAACAATAGAATCTACACTAGCCTCAGGCCTGTAGATCCCAACCTCGCCTTTCTGCAGTGCAGCCTTGTATTGCAGCGTATTACTAGCAAAAGACCCCGGTCTCGCAGCTATATACCCCTCCTCCCCAAACACGTCGCCAAGAACAATCTCAACCTGTGCATGCACATACGGAATCAACTCGGTCGGCTCAATAGCCTTCAAATCTCCCGTTACCGTAAAACTGCTCAAGAATACAACCAGCTCAATACCCGCCGCCTTGAGCGCTTCAATGGTGCCACGCATGTGATCTGATCCGCCGTGCGCAAGGTAGATGAAGGCGTGCTTTGCTCCTGTTGATGTCACGGCGCTGGAGACTGAAGCTGGATCAGTGAGATCTGCTTGTACGCGCTTGTAATTGCCTGCGCCTTCGGCGGCGCTGGTGAGGCCTCGAATGGGTTTGGAGGGGTCGCGCATTGCGAGGAAGACGGGGGAGCCTAATGAGGCGGCTGTGCGTGCTGCTGCTGAGCCGACGGCGCCGGTTGGGCCAAAGACTATGACTTTGGGGGAACTCATATTGAGGGTTTGGATTTGGAGATTTGTGGGAGGTGCTTGTATGGATGGTAAAGCGAATGGTTTAGGGGAAAGTGGGGATGGGTTGGTGTTCTAATCACGAGATTCAGGTATAGGATAAATATTGTATGATTTTCCTCGCTGCTGATTCTGGGGGAATTTTGTTATAGAGTCGTAGGGCGATGGAAGAGATGTTCGTATCTAGAGGATTATCTTAGATATAGATGTATCGGCAGCAATACGAACTCACCTGCGGAATGCTGCACGGAGACGGAACGGAGATAGCGTAGTTTCCGTCGGGTTTACCAAAATTCCGTGATGGAGGACTCCATCCGTGTAATGCTTGTTTAATAAGCCCCTCTCTCATTGGTGCTAGAATGCGAGATGTTTTTAGTACTGTACTTCATTGGTGTCTTACGTCTTCAGTGACCTATATAGCACTAAAAGAATTTAAATGGATCATTGCGGAGAACAACAATTAAAGCCACACTGTCTGCTGCAGTCTCTCTGTGCTTGTAGTGGCGGGTACTGAGAGCTCCGCATCCAGTTTTTATGCGAATTTTGGGTTTGAGGAACGATAGGTAAAGCCTTGTTGTGTAACTTGGAGGCGTATTCCTCTAGCCGTAGATTGAAAACGGACAGGAGCTCGCACTGAAGCTGCGGATAATCACCAAACACATCTCTAATGACCTGTTCTATATCCCACCCTAGACTAGTCGTGTTCTTGTGGACGCCGTGCCGGCTGAATAGCTTTAGAGCGTCTGCCCATGTCGCCATAAACTCATCGACTTCAGCTTCCTTCTTGAGTGTGGGCGGTGGAATCTTATGCTTTTGAAGGCAAGAAAGGGCTGCTATCCATGGACTATGTCTATCTAGACCCCGTTGGACTTCGTGGTGGTCGAGTTCATTAACACGTCTGTTTGGATCAGCTCCATGCTCGAGGAGGATTTTGACTATGGTTGGAGATACAAATTGACTATTTTCAGGAGTTGGGTTTAAGGCGTATTCGAGAAGGTCACTTCCGAAGAATAGTCGGCGCGGAATAGTTGTGTCCAGGGCTAGCTTTTGGCTGAGATAATGATGACAGCCAGATTGAACAGCCTCTATGAGCATTGGGTATGGGGACCCCCGTGATTTGCAACCTGATTCTGACCATCGGAACTGAATAGCTTCTTCAAACTGCTCCAAGAGCTCGAGCTGAGGGCCATTGCCACTTGACTCAACGCGAAGGGCATACGTAAATAAGCTTTGCACCAGAGGTTTCGATATGTTTAGGGATTTTTCGTACAATTCCTCTCTTTCTATCTCACCCCCACACCGCATGGCCGTAGAAGTGGGAAATGGACTCCGAGCCTTTGGCTGTAAAACATGTGACTTGAAGATAGCAAGGTCGGCGTTGAATGAAGATCTTCCGCCCGTCCAACGAACGATCGTGGTCCGGGTGTCCGATCGATCCAAAAAGTCTTTAACAGTCCGGTGAAGATAGGTAACCTTTAGCTCGGGGGACATCACCTCCGAGTCTCCGAATTGTGTCTCTAGAAGACCACCGCATTGACTTGCTAGCCGAATATCCATTTCCTTGCAAAGTTCAAGGACCTCACACTCTGTGAGGAAATTAATTTGGGCCTTCTGGGCAAGATCAGGATTCTCTTCCGCGGCGAGAGCCAACCCTAGTATAGATAGCTGAAGTGGAGTTCCATAGTCGTCCGTCCTTTGCTGTGTCCCTGCAATAATTTGGAATAATCGAGATGCATCCTCTTGGTATATGGGGTCAACACCTAAGACTATATGCTCATATAATTTATCTAAATCCTGGGGCAATGCTCGTACCCGCTTTTGTAGATGGATGAGTCTATCTTGATTACCCAGTCCATTGAGAAGGGATGTGACAACAAGCTTTACCCACAGGAAAACCCCATTGGCACTCGTGACAATATCCAGGATTAGATTGGGAGACTCAATTGGTTCTTGCCGCTCGAGCCGTCGCCACCTCACATTATTGACAAGCCTGTCCTTAACATACTGCTGAATGTCGCGGAAGGTCAGGTCGTGAAGCCTCAGCTTCGGCCGATCAGAAAAAGCAACTTTAAATGCCACATGTGGCCGGCTGCTTACGCAAACCTTGACATGTGGCATTTTAGCAACGTCACCAAAGAGATCGGCCATATCTAGATCGTTGCCTTCATATTCATCGAGCCCGTCAATAAAGAAGCAGAATCTCATCGGAACAATCGTTTGTAGAGTCAGCTGTCGAAATGCCTGCTCTAAAAGCGAGGGAGGCCAGTATTGAAGCTAAATGAGGACTCGTCAATTGGACGTGCTAGCCATTGAAAGAAATGGGTACCAGCATGAAGTCTAAACATACCTGCGGGAGTTCTGTAAGGGAACATTTTGCCGAATAACAGGAAGCCCATTGCTCTGGGAGAACGATCGGTATGAGCGATGGAAATTGGCTAAGTGTATCGTAGAGTAGCGATCGCAGAAGACCCGATTGAGACCTTTGTTCTTTTGTTCCGCTGCTCCAGAAGAAAAAGCCAGCGATACAAAGAGTTGACGTAGCGGCCCAAGATGTGGCAATTGAGCGCATTCGAGTATCACTATAAATGTATTTCATTAAGGTAGATTTCCCTGATCCAGCCTTGCCACTGATCCAATAAAGCCCTTCGTCATTTTGTAGCCACTCAACGAAATTACTCCATTGGCTGTACGTGGTGTTTGCCTTGGGATCCTGAAAAATCCAATTGAATGTTTTCTGGTGCGCTTCAGCAACTTCTTCGAAACGTTCCTTGATGGTAGGATAATATAGACTTTTGAGCACGTCCTTGGCGACACTTTTACGCATCATCAATTCATTCTTGCGCACAGATTTACACAGCTCCTTATCCTTGAATGAGCTGGCATAATGGTCTGCTTGCTTGAGATCAAAAACCGCCCTTTGTGTTGTTTTCGCATCAGGAATAATAACAACCTCGCCCCTGTCAAGAAGTTGTGTGAGGGCCTGAATTCGAGAATTTAAATCCCCATCTACAGTCCTGCGGATATCGGCAAGGCCCGCGACGATTTTTTGGGTTGTTTCATCGAGGTTATCGAAGCGATGCGACTGTTGAATTTGTATCAGATCAACTTTCTTGCTATTTTAAAAACTGGTCAGTAGAAGCTCTAAATCGCCGGGATCCTAGTAGCTTGCCTCAGTGATCCCAGAATGCGCGAATCCATGGCGCGGCGGTAGCTTGCCAGCCGCTCTTCTAGGTCGGCCAACTGTTCATGGGCCCAAATGCTTCTCAAAGCCTGCCCTACAGTCTTCCATGGCTGCTTCCTGCCATCACCTGGTACTTGGAGTTTGATCAATTGCTCCAGCAGCGTTTTTGCAATCTCATCACAACTACGGCACAGGGCGGCCAGAGCCTTATCGTCCTCCGTCGGACGAACATCGTGCGAGTCCCAGTGGTGGTATTGCTGAAGCTTTGCACTGAAATCGAGCAGATCCTCCGTGGCAGATTTAGCTTGCGCATGGACAGACAATTGACCATTCTTGTACAGCTGCCGTGTTTGAGATACGACCTTCGTGCCAAAATCAACGAACTGGACGATAGTGCCGGCGAGCGAGAAGGCAGACAGAGGGTCCATTCAGAGAGCTGTTGCTCAAGACGGATTGCGCAAACGGTTTGATTCTTAGAGATCGATGGGCACAATTATCATAGAGGAGAAAAAAGCATCGCCATGACAGAGTAACATGGTTTTAAGCGTCGTGCTCTTCTGTTCGGGCTTTGGAAAGGCTGAATTAACACAGCCTCCCCAGCCACTCCATGCTAACATGGGCTGAGTCTGGAGGGTGGCTGTCACACGGACGAATCAAAAAAGAAAGAAAAATTGTAGGTTCACCTGCCGGCGGCTAGACAAATACGACAGCCTCACGCTTCGACAGCAGTGTCTTCCTCAGCAAGGATAGCGCTCGGTGACCGTGTATTAACTCTTGGGAACCCGTTCACTGCGCGTAGCTTGCAGTGATCACCCGCGAGAATTCAGGCTTTCCGACCCTGAAATTCGCTGTTGTCAGATCATGCACGTCCAGAGGGTCCGTGCACGTATGTCCAGACAAGCGCACTTTCATAGCCCGCTTTCCCGAGGTATATATCAATTGAACCTTGAGTGAAATAAATCCAGCTTATCTCTTACCGCACTGCACTTGAATCACGTTTGGAAGGGGTTCCCAGCAAGTATAAGCTTCGTGATCTTGGCAATCGTGCTCCTCTTCTTCTCTTCTTATCCTTCTTCTTATGAGGTCCCAAGCAGGTCGGTCCGGGGAGGTTGTCAGTATGGTCTTGAAGAGCTTCGTAATCTTGCCGTGCATCTCTTCGTCCTCTCTCCGAGTTAAGAGGAAGTCCGGATCGGTCGTTCACACCGGTGTTACGATGACGCTCTCCTTGGCCATTATTCAAGCCCTCACCGTCGCCTCCGCTACTACCATTGTTGCGACGTTCTTACGCGACGCTGCATGTGAGAATAATTTGCCTGATGATTGCGAATTTCGTCCCTTCCGGAGGATTTCTAGCACCTGCTGTCGAGCTTTCTCCGTCATCGCAGGTGACGTTTCCGACGCGTTAGCTTGGGGAAGGTCCGTGGGAGATGGATTCGTAGTCGCGGGCAGGTCCGCTCGAGCGACTTCCACTGTAGCACCGCTTTCCGGGGAAGTGACACCTGTTGGAGCTTTCTCCTGCATAATATTTGATTTTCGAATAGTGAACGCCACTCTGAGTCCAGTGAATCGCGCGGTCGTGCGAAATTCCACACAAGAACTATACACTGGCAGCACAGCCGCAGAATGGTTCCTCCTACGCTCATATATATCCCCCCACCAAACTCATATCCAGAGTTTTAAAAGTTCAGAAACGACATCCTTTGTTACCTTGCAAATATTGCCAGTATCCAGTCTTCGATCTTGGTAGTTTTTGGCATCCATTCCTTAGATGCATGATTGCCGTCCAGCAAATGCATTGCCGCTATTAATTTTTCGAAAACTTATACAAGATGCTGTTCTAGATATATTTTTGTTGGGTATAGGTGTGAAATAGAAGGGAAGTAGTTGGAAAGAGAAGAAAGAGATAGTGGGGTATCGATGTTTAGGCCGAGGCACTGAGAGTCGCTTACAGCGCTTTACTCGTTACATCATGGCACTAGGTTTAATGTCTCGCCCGCAGTAGCACAATGGATATGACCTCGAGAAAAAATGCAAAAAGATGTGTTGTATTCGGAGTTAACTCCGAATCACAGCTGCATTGCTGCGGCTTCTCTGTGAGAATATTAGAATTGGTTCAATGAGTGGGAGAATGGAAAGACCAACGTGGATCGAACACAGTGCCTCCAGATATTATGTTTGAAGTTAACTTCAGTCTGGCGCTCTCCCAAGCTGTAGCTCTGTTAGTTTACTTTTCCCATATTTGAAGAAGTGTAACCTACTGAGCTAAAGCCGCTGGTTGGTTGTTGTTGGAAGAATTTTCTTATTTAAACTCATATAGCTTTGACTCACCTCGCCCATTCAATTAACCGAGATTCCGCCTTTCGCACCAACGAAGGGCATACCGTATTAATTCGGTAGATCCGGACAGCGCTAGACGTTTAGCGTGGGAAATGAATGGCCCACAGGCCCTCGGAAGCCTTAGTGGCGCATTTTGCCCTATTACCCTCCTCAATACAATATCTCTATTATTGGACTTAGTATATAACTTTGCTGGTGTTTATTCATTATCTTATCAGGAAAAGAATCCATGATTCTTTTAGGATTTTTTTTTCTTCTGTATTTTTGAGGGACATTTTGCTAGAAACGGAGAATCCACGCTAAACGTCTAGCGCTGTCCGGATCTACCGAGTGTCGTGACAGTAGGGTCATGCGCCGTCGTGCACGTGCCTGAATACACGTGAGATAGACGCTAGACCATGTTAGGAAGCGAGCAGCTATTAGAGCCTCCCTTCAATCCTTAGTACTAGCTCATCATCTACAATTACACTCTTTACTCATAGTACTAGTACTACCCCTTTATGAACCCTGTGATACCAACACCGAATTAATACGGTATCCACCAGCCTGGGGTCTCACATTTAATATACCAGCCACTGCGCGACAAACAAAGGACTCGCATATTCATCCACCGGCACCTGCGTTGCGATTCATATCATGGCAGACTATAGCCTTAAAGATCAAGTCCATTTTCTGCAGGCACAACTCAATGCCGTTGTTTCAAGAATCGCAGACCTAGAAGCAATGATTGGGCACCGCCAAGAAGCTCACCCAGGAGCGGAGATAACCCGTGCCTTGTTGATTTCTGCGCGCGAAATTCTCACAGGAAGTCAATTCAAGCAGCTTAATCAGTTCTTATCTTCTATTCGCAAGCTCGAGCCCCTGAACGATGCTAGCCTTCAGGAATCTACCTCGAATCTTCTTCGTGATTTCTACATCGCGGAGCCGGCGTTATCTCTAGGACCAGAAGAGAAGCTAGTTCGTCCGGGTGGAAGCCCATCTGCAAGTATCGGCATTATCATGCACTGCCCTAGTCAAAATAAGAGCAGCAATCATTTCTTCGACTACGAAAATCCATCTGTCAAATTACTCATAGATAAAGGCATCACGACATCGAACGCATACGGCTTCGATTGGCATTGGCGCTCTGAAATTCACGAAAAGCACAGGAAATGTCCAATTCGAGACTATTCTCCAGAGTTGGAGTCGCTTCACGAGGTCCTGACTCTTGAACTTATTAAGACTCTTCCTTTGCCACTCCTAATAATTGCCGGAAGCTGCGCTTGGAAGCGCTATGTCAAGACGCTTTCTGCTCAAGCAAAGCATGTCAAAGTGCCTATCAGCCCTGGCGCACACTGTTCGTTTGTTCTAGACTACCACTCGGATCAACTCAAGAGAATATCATGTCATATACCACATCCCGAGTCGTTGTTCTACAACAAAACTTTGGAGTGGGAGCTTGATTCAACAGATCTAGCGCTTGTAATAGACTGCTCGCTCAATCTAGTACTTGAACTTACGGGACAAGCGTCTCTTGCCACCACCAGTCATTTTGTCGATATTGTCCGCACGAATCGAAAATACAGGCCGAAATACCCTCTGACGAGCTCAAGTCCTACCGTTAAGCATGCCACCTCCGATGCCTTGGTCTCCCTCACGCCGTCTTCCCTAATCAATGCTCAACGATATGATCAAGTGTGCAATGGATTGACAATATCTCACGCTTATGTCAAAGAGGAAGAAGCGTTAGGGACGCACTTGACGCTCAGCCAGTATGAACAGAGCTTTGTTGACTTGGCTTTACAAGCATACGGGGTCGTTGCTCATGATGTCTTCAAGAAGGGAGAATCATTGGCCGTCACAGTCAAATAAGCCATGGCTAACAGAGTCAATGCGAAAAACCAAGCTCGAAGACAGCTTAACAAAATGGTCAAAGCCAAAATGGAATCGAAATTCGAGGATGAGAAGAATCTATCGCTTGATATTGTATGCCCAGGAGGATTCCAGAGTTCCAAGAGGTTAATTTCATTATCGTACGAAGTGGAAAACGAGACTAGCACAGCTGCAATGATGCCATCCAAAAAAAAGCCACGAGCTGGACCAACGAGCATGAAGAAACCAGCCAACAGAGAGGGACATGAACTGTGGCACTCAAAAATCATCAACTTGTGGGCCAGTGGTGATATTTACTTTTGGATTCCTTCGGAGGAGACACGTCTGCGGATACGTATGGGTTCAAAGCTTGGTCATAAACTCCGAGTTAAGTTAGTGGCAAACAAGGGCAGCCCAAAAAACCGCTCCATTAATTTCGCACTAGATGGTATCAGAATACTCCTTGGTACTGAAGTTGTTTGGCACAAATCAGCTACTGATCTGACCAGGAGGCGACTACTAAAGCAGCTAAAAAAAAGAGCTGGAGGCTCAGGGGCTTCAAAAGAGTCCAGTAGCTACGAGAGCTAGTTTTGGCTAGCTCCGAAACCAACAAGACACCTTGAGAGATATACACACGAACTAGTTGCATACTTTTGCTATCTATTTCTCCAGTCACACAATTATCAACAGCCGAGCGGCATCCTTGCTAAGTTCTGTTTGAGATAGGTAGCAAGCATAGGTGTCTGTTGGATTGACGATAGGGGTGGATTACTTTCATTCAAACGCAGTCATATATCTTAGGAAATTGCTAGATATTGGGCTATCGTGAGATTGTGTGGAGGGATCATGGTGGTGTTTGAGATAATCAAAGTCAACTGTCAGATTAACTAAGTAGTCGAGGGTATCTCTGAAAACAAAAAATAGAAAAGAATATGGAGAGAAGCCGAAACGTATCAGGCACCACTTGATAAAGGAATATTCTCATAGTTGAAAGTCTTGTATTGAAGGAAAGTTGAGAAGTCATCTAGTCAACATTTTCTCGACACTTTTATTGCACTGTTCTAGATGTTTATAGAAAAATCCAAGCTATTTGTTGATTCATAGAGGACCTTAAAAAGGAAGTCTTCAAGATTATTATCAAAGATAGCTCCTCCAATGCAAACAAAGGATTCGAACACAGTAAAAGTTCATCACATTTAACAAAGAGGAAGCATTTTATATACACCGAGTCTTCCAAATGCAGCTCATTATAGACAATATCAATTCTTGTACAGTACCTGTTCATATTTAAATTGCCTTTTAAATCTCATATCCAAAATGCCATATCACCACCTCCTCTCCAACGACATCCAAAAACCCGGAGGTCCGGCTCGTAACATTTACAAAAGTACCGTCTTTCTAATTTCATCTTCAAGAGAGCTCGCGAACCAATCTCCCCCTATCTCTCACACCGTTACTACGAACCACTCATCAGCGTAAAGCTAGACTGCAGAATAACAGCAGAAGATATCAGGAAACTTTATAGTTGTATCCTGTAGGCTGCTCAACTTGCTCAGGCAAGATGGCCGAGCCGAGAGTGAGCCGAGGGTAAATATGCCAGAGCAAACCTGAGCAAGCCTGAGTAGAGCCTGAGCACACCCTGAGTCAGCCTGCGCACCATAATGTGGAACCCATTTTGGCTTCCTGTGCCTGAGCCGATGGTTAGCATTCCTGAGCATACGCTGAGAGGCCATTCTAGCTCCCCAAAGGACTCGTTCCGGCTCCCTTGATGCTCGGTTACACTTTTCTCATTTTGTCTCCAAGTACAGAACCCATTTTGGCTCCCTTGCGACCGAGATTTCCGCGGAGCCATTTTTAGATCCACATTCGCTTATATACACGTCTAATAAAGATGCAATACAGTACTCAAATGTTTCCCTATAACTTTTGTTCTTTTTCGCAAGGCTCACGGTTATTGTCCTTCCGTAATGTGCCAATTTGGGGAATAGTCACGAGTCGCCTTTTTCCCTTTTGACAAGAGTGCGACTTGGTTGCCACAGCACGCATAGCCATAATGAATCATGTTCATATTCTCCAAACTCTCCTAGAAATATCCTTAAAGTCAATAGCTACATTCTTAGTATTCTCACTCAACACTACCTGTGGGCTGCCTTAGAGAAAGCAGACAGCAAGGTATATTCACTCTCTATTTCCCACAACTCAGGTAAATTTTTGAACGGTCTCCTGCAGTGGTTAGAGTTCACATACGCTCACCTTTTATATATCAAAATCGTAGTAGCTATACACGCCACCCGATGCGAACCCTCGCATGTAGTGCTAATGTACATGTCTGCTGTGCGCATCCCAACGACATTGATGTCCATCTTCAGGTCCTCGTGTTGGTCGGACATAACACCTGCAAAGATAGGTGGATCATTTTGCTAGGTAGTTCCTAAAGCATCCAAGAGTTCGGAGGAAAGAAGATTCGGTCTTGGGGATGGAGGATTTCAGTTGGCGAGTCGCGAAAGATGGCTTCCACGTTCAAAAAAGATGGGGCTAAATCCATACCTTGAAGCTGGGATAGAGCTATCATGATCCTGGAGCCACGGTTTATCTACTTTCGCTTTGCCTCGACTCGGATTTCCTTTAAAGCGTGACAATTCACGATTCGAGAAAGATACCTTAGATCCGAGATATGACAAAGATACGGTCGTTAAATAAATTTCTGGGAAGTCTTCTAATACTGCAGGAAACATGCCCGGCCTCAGAATTGATACGTTAAAGCCGAAAGATAGGAGAATGTCTGCTGATCACGTGTTGGGAGATACACGTGATTAGCTGAAGCATGAACCTCGTGCCGCAACCATACGTCAATTTCAGCTGAGCTTTTGCGCACCATTTCGGCTTTACTTCAGTTCAAGTTGAGTTTGTGACTAAACAATGAGTTTCTGCAAAGAGTGTCATGGCTTTGATATCCGAGCAGTGCTTCTCGAATCCGAAAGCCAGCAGACTCAATCGACGGGATTGACCGGACGACTCTATTCCGATACCAACGATTACAGACCACCAATCCCGTTCTTCCACAAGCATCACGAGAGCATTGTCGGCCTTAAAAGGTCCGCTGAACAGGGTTGCGAGTTGTGCAAGTTGTTCTGGGAAACGTGGGTGAAAACGCTGAACAAGCCCGATTTCACAGAGGAATGGCTCGATAGGACATTTCAAGGATCACTCTACTTGGGCTGTAGCGGTTGGATCGCCTCCAGGCAAGGCGCCCCTTATGTTAACCTAGCGCAAAGGACGTTGAGTGGGACGGCCCGCGCACTTTGCTCCTTTGAACCATTTGCGAATCGAGGTACGAATGTCAGCATCACTTTCCTTGAACAGAGCTAACGAAATATCACTTTCAGATCATTTACTGAGTGATGGAATGTCCCTCCTTGGTCGATCAATCTATGAGGACCCCGCGTCAACAGGCTGTCTGGCTGTTGCCGCAGATTGGCTTCATACATGCCTAAACGAGCACGATAAATGCGGACTGAAGGGAGAGACGGAACGGCCCTTACCCACCAGAGTCATTGATGTTGGAGACAATCATACTCCTCCTAAACTGATAACTACTGGTGGCAAGATCGGAACTTGGATTGCATTGAGCTACTGCTGGGGTGGAGATTCGGTGTTCATCTACAATGACCATACAGTCAACGACCTGAAGGTGGGAATTCCCTTAGAAAAGTACCCGGCTACACTTCGAGATGTCATCATCATAACTCGTGCTCTCAAAATAAAGTATATCTGGATCGATGCATTATGTATCAAGCAAGACTCACGTGAGGATTGGGCAGCAGAGGCATCGAAGATGCAGGAAGTTTACAGTGGTGCTATTGTTACCATCTCGGCCGCAAATTCGCCTTCGACCCAGAATGGGATTTTCTCGAAACGAAAGACGGGAATGTCGAATCTCGCATTAGAGTGGAAGGGTGAAGAGAAGAGCGGAAAGGTCTATCTGAGATCAGGGTCCGAGTTGTGGGATCATTCTTTGCAGACGAGCCCACTGCAGACTCGGGGCTGGACTTTGCAAGAAGGCCTACTTGCGCCACGAACGCTATCTTACGGGGCACAGCAGATGATGTGGGAGTGTCCAGAATATCAAAGGGACGAAGGGGGCAGAATTACTCAGCCCACTCAGGAATATAGATCCAAGGGTTTTATTCAGAAAGTCCTCCGTGTGGGGAGACAGGAGGCACCGAAACCAGAGCCTTCACTTCTTCAGAAGCTCCATATAAGGTCCCCAAAGCCGGACGAATGGTGGAAGGCACTTGCGATCGAAAGTCCTTACGACAAATGGTGGGAGATTGTAGAGCAATTCATGACTCGTTCCCTCACCAAAGACTTTGATGCTCTGCCAGCGCTGTCAGGACTTGCTCGGGCTTTCCAGCCCGTCCTCAAGGATGAATATCTTGCTGGACATTGGAAGAAAGACATTATGGCAAGTCTGATGTGGAGTCGGAACCCAAAATATCCTGCCGATGGTTCAATACGATTTGATCCAACACGTCCGTCAGATTACCTTGCGCCGTCATGGAGCTGGGCTAGTATTCTGGGAAATTTATCGGTTATGTCGAATATCTGGCAAACTCGGGACGCTCTGGCAATATCTGCGCTAAAAGTTGCAGAGATTCTCGACCTGCACACGGTAACAAAGAGTTATGATCCGTTTGGTCAAGTCATTGGCGGGGACCTTAAAATGCGTGGCCGATTCTTCCCCATCGAACATCTACCCCCGGTGTGGTCAACCGACAACCAATTCCCCGATGAGCCCTCAGACCTCCCAAAGTTGTCTCCGTTTCAACAAATCGTCTACAACAGCGCGCGGGTAGTCGATGTAATAATTTACGAAAGATATCAACAACATAAATCGCATCCCGGACAAATATATGGGGCCTTTGAAATCATCCGGTGGAAGGGGGCCCCTGGCAGTGGTCTTCCAGGGATGGACTTCCTATTGTTGGAATCGACTGGAGAGAAGGGCGACGAGTTTCGTCGTATTGGAGTAGCAAGAGTAAGGAAGAATCAACTTCCATACGAGGAGGATGTGACAGCAGATTCGTATTCGTTTATGGCATTGGAAAATCTGGCTTATTATGAAGTCGATCGAGTGAAAGTGAAGAAGAGGATCATTACTATCGTGTAGTTCTTACCACGCTTGCAAAAAACTTTGAGCCTGGACGATATTTATCATTCAATCCTGGCAGCAACATTTTCAAGACGAGAAATAGTTGTGGATATGGTTGACTGTAGATAAAGGCAATTCAATTTAGAGACCTGGTTTTATTTATCAAGCTTCGTATGCACAAAACAAGAAGGAACTGCATTACATAAGTGGCACTGTGGCAGGCATCACGAATTTGTGGCGGAAAGGCTGCAGATGATACCAGGGTACTGATTTGTCCCCGTTGCCGCCGCCCAGTGTTGTCCTTCAGCTCGACCGCTTGAACAGAAGGACCCGTGAACAATAGTCGGCCACGAACGCATCATAATTTCATTAACCAAACCCGAATTACGAGTTGCCGATTGCGCCTCTGAGTTGAACTACTTCCTAAGTGGCCTTTGCTCGTTGAGATGGCGGGGCAGAATGATCGAGGCAGCAGGGCTGGATTGAAATTCGGATTTTCGAAGCTGAAAAACAAAATATCCTCCCGTTCGAAAGCCAAAGACGTCGTGAAACTCTCTCCCGAGGCCCAGGCAACAGGCTCGGCTTCGAGTGGGCCCAACATCACAAGCGAAGCACTGGTACCTGCCGCCGCGCGAGATGTTTCCCTTATACTTCCTCTTGGAGTTGATGAGCAGTCCGAGGCGAATGCTGCCTCAGCCAGCGACATAGTAGATAGTAGGACTCTATCACCACCACCGCAGCCACTTGCGGCAGTTGACACTAGATGTGAATTTTTCGAAAAGTCTGGAGAAGAATGAGGAGCGGTACATGAAGAGACGATCCCGATTTCCCAGCTCTGGAATGAAGCATATGAAACCTTACGAGAGTTGGACAAAAGTCTCGTAATCAACTATGAACTTGCTCTGTCCCGAAGTGCGTCAGAAAATTAAGTCCCTGCATCACTAGATGATGCAAAGTTTGGACAAAACGAGCAGATGGCCGTCATTCTTGAAGGAAAACTCAAAGTTCAACAAAATACTTGGAAGCTGAAGTTTGGTGGCAAGGAAGTGCCGGTCAAAGACTTGATGGAGCCAGTAGTCGGCATAATAGAGAAAGCGAATAGATATATCAACAGCTCTCTCAGCGCCAATCCATACGCCTCGATAGCCTGGGCGGGAGTTGGGCTATTTCTTCCGGTATGTACGACAACGGATTCGCTTCATGTGCGAGAAGCGTTACTAACAACCTCAGCTATTCTTGAACCTTTCGAAGCAAGCAACCGCTCTAGTCAAGGGTCTCGATTACATTTCCGACTGGATCGATCAAAGCTCAATGCGGGAAGCTCTATACACTCGCCGATATGAGATGAAGCCGGCTAACGAGCGACATGATCCTCTCTTTTCTCATGCGGAGTATCGAAAAGCCCTGCATGGATTGTACACTCAAGTGCTGAAGTTTCAGGTTACGAGTGTCTGCTATCTGTACAGAAATGGAGCTTCAAGGATCACATTGGACAGTATCAAGTGGGACCACTGGAAGTCGTTGCTTTTAGATATACAGAACAAAGAGACATCTTTCTGCTCTATTTACGACATCTGGAAAGATACGAGGGACCAAGAGAGCATATATTAGCCATGAGAACTATGAGTCGAGACCTCAGCGGTTTACGAAACGCAGTGGCCGAAGCTCAAAATGATGCCAATCGTGCGAAGTTGCTCGGTTGGCTATCAGCTGTTGACCCTTCAGAGAACTTCAATAATGCCCAGGAGAAACATGCAGCTTTTACAGGCAAATGGCTCCTGGAAAGGAACGCTGAGTTCGGAAAATGGAAGAATGCTCCAAACTCGCTCTTCTGGCTTTTATGGTAAAGGTGAGGTAAGCTTCCAATATGAGTTATTTGAATCTTTGCTAATTACAAATCCGTCAAGCCGGGTCAGGAAAATCTGTTCTAAGGTAAGTCATTGGTCTAATTCATTGCGTAGAAGTATGCACATCGCCGATTAACTAATAGTTTTTTTGTAATAAAACATCTCCAAGATCTATTTAGCCATGACCCGGAAGTTGTGATTTCGTTCTTCTACTTCAGCTTCAACGATACAAGGAAGCAGAGCACTCGGGAGATGTTATCGTCCCTTATCAAAAAAATATGCTGTCATCGTCCAGATACTCCGGAACGGGTCAAGCAGCGCCGAAAGTGTATGGACAACGGTCAGACGCCCGGCTTGGACGTGCTCGAGACGACACTCATCTCTACCCCTCATGGATTCACGAGCGTTTACTTCGTCCTCAACGCTCTGGACGAGTGCCCTTTTGATGGTGAGCAACGAATAAAGCTCTTGGGTAGTATCCGCCGAATTCACAATGCAGCATCAGAGAACTTGCATCTACTATACACCAGTCGTCCAGAAAATGATATTACAAAAGCGCTCCGGCCCACAGCAGGACTCTTTCATATTGATCTTGGCCTGCATAAAAAGGACGCAGAATACGATATTAGGCTTTATATTGACGAGAGATCAATTCAGACGACTACCAAAACTGGCTAATAGATCTCAAGAACGAGGCGAGAAATTCTTTGATTGAGATGTAAGTTAAGCAGCTTGCCATTCTCACAGCACCTGGATGTGATTACTGGCTCAAATGCTAACCATGTCTTCATTTAGGTTCCAATACATCTCATACCAATTCGACGCTCTTCGTCCCCTGAAAGCGGCAGCAAAAATTAGGAAGGCTCTCCAAGATCTACCCCAAGGACTCGATGCTACCTACGATCGGATGCTGACATCCGTCAAGCATGAAGATCAGCAGCAAGTAGTAAGCGTGCTCGAATGGCTTGCATTCTCGCTCCGGCCCCTCCTTCTAGAAGAAATTGCTGAAATCTTTATCCTACGAAGGTCCCCGCAAAAAGTATCGAGGAAATAGTGGATGAGCCCACTTTAGTGAGTGAGTTAGCCTGTAGGAGCAGGCTAGGCTTAACATTCTACTCTTCAAAGTTAAGCTATAGACTAATAAAGTTTCGTGAACAAGAAGTCAATGGACTTAGCCTCTAAATTCGCGTGCGTAAAATTTCTGAACAATGCCAAAGACTCCGACGGCTAATCTGAAGTCCATTAATAACACCTACATTACATTATACCATTGTCATTATATATCTTTCTATTTTGTAGTCTCCCCTCCTAACACAGCACACTCCCAGAATCAAACTCCCAAGCATTCTCCACCAACTCGGGGACACCCGCCACATTGCCAGAGATAACCCATTGCTTCCACCCCATCGTATCAGGGCTCAACCAGAACGCCTCTGTATCATCCCTCACCAGCACCTGTCCTCCAATACCAAAAACATCGACTTGTATATATGGGTCTGAGCAGTTGAACGCGCCCCAGGGACCATTGAAAGACGAGACGGAAGGGATGGCGCCGGGTACCATTGCCGTCAGGGGCTTGATGGAGCCGCCGCAGACGTTTATTCCGTTCTTGATGGCGTAAATTGCGGCTTGGTATGTGGTTATGCCGCTTGTTTTGTTGCTGCTCATAGAAATGTCGCCGGAGATTTCGTAGCAGGCTTCGGTGAGCATGGCTGCCATAAAGGCGAGGAGGATTGACGAGATGCGCATGGTAGCGGTGTTCTAGGAGGCTCGTGTATGGATTTGGTCTTGTCGGTGGAGAGAGGTCTCGTGAAGTCTTGTGCGATCCGAGTATTAGTATTGTGTCACCGCATCGCTGATGGGGAGCGGGCAGCGGGAAGCAGCAGTTTTATAGTAATTTGACGTGGAGGTATGCCTAGAGACATGTCAATATCCAAGATTAAATATTGCTTGATGCCCTATGCTCCATCTCACGCCGTTCACTAGGAAGGGTCAGTTCGTATAATCAATAACAAGCTTCATCGCGATCGCACAAACTTGTTAGCTCGATGGAGTAGAAATGATCTTTCGATGAGTCGATACCATACGGATGTGGCTAAGTAAAGCCTCGTATTTCGGAGGAAGGCTAGAGTCAAGAGTAATACGCCGCAGAGTTGAATGTTAATGAGGCTGAGTCTAGAGCAGATAACCGAGAGCTTGATCAGAGATGCGCATGAGAGAATAATTTGCCAATTGCCCGCGACAAGATTTACGACAAGAAGAGAGAAGACATGGTTCAAGGTAGAAGTTAGAAGTCGGTTAGAAAAAAAGATCTCTTGTAATGCTAGATTGTTCAGCAAACCTCGAATATCCATCCGAATGACAGGTCATCGGGTACAAAGGTACAGAAATTGAGCGCAGATATTCAAACCGAATACCAAGTCCTAGTGTGCAATTATCCCAAGAGCCAGGTCAGTAAGAGAATTTGTAATGCTCAAGTTATGATTCCTAGCTTTCAGCAATTTTTCACGTCACCCTGGGTGGGAGGCGTAGCGCCTGTGCTGAATTCCTTCAATTGCCCAACGAATCTCCAAGATGAATGAAAGACGAACGTCCATTGGTATTCAGTCTTTGATTTATGACATCCGTCTGATTTTCGCCTTCAGGGTGCATTTTAATACGAGAGTGCCCCACACAATCCCTCAGCTGATGGCGTTTGTATCTAACAATATATCCTCTCTCAACTTTGATTCTTGGAAATCTACCGCCACAATTACCGACATTATGCGATGAATGTTTTTCAGACGTTGTTATAACTAATAGTGATATGTCGGGAATGATTTTAGAATAGTACTTCGAGAGTTTTACTTCATTCGCCGAGGGAAATTCAATAGTATGCCCAAATTATTCGTTGATTTCTCTGATTGTATCTGAAGCAGGGGTGAGGTAGGCGCCTCGACTGTTTGGGTATTAAGGCACAATATATTCGTAGGTTCTCGCGGAGCTGTTTTTTAAAGGCCGAAATTAGTGCAGTGCGAATCATTGAAATGAATAATACGAATGGAGTCATCTGTGCGATTCGCACAGTGCGAATCGAGCGAGATATTTGACGTCCTACCAATCCTGCGAGGAGATTTTGTCGAGCCCCTACCTAGGTAAATAATATCAGGATCCGGACTGCAGGACTCCTGCGTCCCATCCCTCGAATGATTCTAAACTAAACATACCTAGTTCTTACCTGGCGTTCAAGCTCTCAAGATCGTTTAATAGAGATATCTCAATGTGTTGTATTGCTTTGGAAACGCGGCCAAGATGATATTTGCTAGAAGAAGAGGACAAAAAGTCTTGGAGATGATGTCTACTATAGCTAGTACTTTACATTGTAGTCACACGCATTCCCCCCCCCCCCCCTCTTTTTTAACAAATCTTA
>Ga0247778_1000486_pt1 | contig 48046 bp, 43 predicted proteins | sample UWRJL049202B5_FD_179939 | JGI IMG/M metagenome (GOLD analysis project Ga0247778, IMG submission 179939) | Plant litter microbial communities from Arlington Agricultural Research Station in Wisconsin, United States - UWRJ-L049-202B-5 | ecosystem: Environmental > Terrestrial > Plant litter >... | reverse complement strand
AAAAATTTTTTTAAAAAAAAAAAAAAAAAAAAAAAAATAATATAAAAATTGGGTTACAATCGTTTATACTAGCATAATAATGGATTTGTATTGTTGTTTTTATAGAACCTATATTAGGAATTATTATTACGGGGGTATATTAAATTATTATTAATAATAATAATTTATATAATCCTAAATATAGTTTAAATCTAATTAAAAATAACCTAGAATATTCTAAAAGATTCCCCGAGGTTACCCGAAGGAAACCAAACTAGTTTATAAAATAGTTTCTATATAATTCTACAGGGTTCTACGACGTATAATCATAGCGGGAACTAGCCCTAAAATAAGCAATAAGTTTTACTAACTTACACATATAATACATAATACAATATGTAATACAGAAGCTAGTAGAAAACTCTAGAATAAGAGCCTAGGGTATAAATACCCTAAACTTATCTTGTAATTAAACTTCTTCTGAATCCAAGCTTTGTTTACTTAATCAATTGACGCTAGTACCGATTCAATAATCATCACGTGCCCACTTCCCACATTTTCACAGTTTAGGTTTAGCAATTTAATAGATTTATAAATGTCTATATTAAATATAATTAAATTTTTAGTTTTTGATATTGGGGTTTTATTATTAATATAATAAAATTTATTTAATATACAAAATTTATATATATATAATTTATTAGACTCCTATATATTTAATCTTAATCCTAATATAAATTAGATTGTTTTATTAATATAATCCTTATTTAAATAATTTAACCTTTTATAAACTAGATCTATTTTAATAGTTTTTATATTATTAATTCCTTTTTGGATTTTATAAATTATTTTTTCTAGCCTATTATAATTTATGAATATGTTTAAATAAAATGTATTTTTTTAATATAGGGGTACAATAATATTAATTTTAATATAGACTAATCTATTATTATTTAAATCATTTATATAGCGCCACCCTTTTAGGAATAGCTCATACTCGCTTATTAGGGTATTTTTTAATTTAAGTATATAATAAATATAAATAATAAGGATTTTATTATTACCTACTAATATAAACAAATCTTTGTAGCCTAATATTTGGCAGGGTTCCCCTATAGCTATATTAATAAAGGTTTTATTGTCTAAGATTTTATAATTAATAAGCCAATCTTTATTAAAACAATAATAATCAATAACGTTAGAATCAAATATTATATTATTAAATATCTTATTAATTACCTTTTTAAGGAATTTAGTTAAAATTTTTTCATTTTGATTTTTATTAATATTATTAATATTATTAATATTAGATCTATATATTATAATTATAGGTTTTATTGATTTTATTTTTATAATTGCTTTAATAGATTTATTTTTATATTTATTATTATTATTTTTAGTAGATTTAGATTTTTTACCCTTAGCTTTATTAGTTTTATCGGTTTTATTATTATTATTATTATTATTAGGTTTTAATTCAGGGTATTTGAAGAAACAATCTTCTTTTAGATGATTTTTGCCGCTAAAATCTTTATTTTTGCAATATATATAATATTTAGGTTTTTTATTATTAATTTTATTGATTGAATTATTAATATTAGATTTTAGCCTAGCAGATTCACTAATAATATCTGAAATAAATTTATTAATATTAATATTTTTTATATTTCGACTAATATTTTTGTATTTTTTAGAACAAAAATTATTATAAGAATTAAATAGATTTTTAAATAATATTAGAATTATATAAGATTTAAAAATCATATATCCTGATTCGGATAAATATAAAACTGAAAACTAAATATAATTAATATATTTATTAATATTATCGAAAAAATCTAAATTATAATCGATTATTTTATTAAAATATCAATTAATTATTTTTATATTAAACTCACTAAATATATTTTTACATATTTGTTATAATTAACTAACGTCGATTTTATCCTTAAAACGGTCTTTATTATCGTCTGATATAATTGCTTTAATAATCCTTAAAATCTTTTTAATATTATATTTAAAATCGGTTTTTCGTTTTATATATTTAATGACTAATTTTGGGCTTCGAGTTATATTAATATTATTATAATATAAAAATCTAAAATTTATTAAATTTGGTTCAGAATTATTTATATATAATATATACCCCCCTATTTCAAGGAATATGTTAACCTCTTTTAGCCACTCTATATAATTAGAGCGCCCCACTAGTTTAGGGCCTCTATATTCAGAGCTACTAGGCATTTTGAGGTCTTAAACGAGGATTTGTATAAAGGCTTTAAATATACACCCAACTTACAGGGTAACCTCTAAGTATAGTTAAAAGTGTCTAGGTTCACTTAAAAAACTACAGGGTAACCCCAAAGTATTAGAATTTTATAATACCAGCTACTTACCCTGGAATACTAGTGGCTTACCCTGTATTTAAATTACAAGGTAATTCTAATGTATTACAGGGTAACCTGTGTGTATTTACAGGGTAATCACTATGTATTTACAGGGTAACCTGGATGTATTACAACTTACAGGATAGGCTGACAATACTACCGGGTAATCTATTGGTATTGTAATATACCTAGGTAACTTATATACATAGGTAGGTTTCTAAACCTACAGGGTAACCTTCAAGTATTTACAGGGTAACTTGAAGGTATTGTAATTTTACAAGGTAACCTCAATGTATTTACAAGGTAACCTGCAAGTATTTATAAGGTAACCTGTAAGTATTATAACTTTACAGGGTAACCTTAGTGTATTTATAAGGTAACCTGCAAATATGAGAACTTTTATAGGATAGCCTATATATATTATACTTTTATTAATATTAGATAAGTCTGTTTATTTAACTAATAATATTATGTGGACTTTAGATCCACTTGCTAGGGGGTTCGCTTTTTATTAAATAAAAGTCTTATAATTAGCCTTAGTTTAGTTAGTACTAATAAATAAAAAAAGCTATTAAATTAGTTTATTTTGACCAGGATTTTCAATTTATAATAATATTTTCCCTCTCCAAAAACAATTTTTTAAAATATTAATTAAAGAATTAAAAATAATTTAGTTAATCTAAATTTAATAAAGTTAGATTGCCATACCGTTTAACTACTAATTATGAAGTTATTACAGTCTCTTATATTAGCGCATTTAGACATATAAATACCCTGATTTGAAGTAATATTAAGTATATTTATTATAGATTGTATATCATTTTTACCTATTTTTAAAAATTAGTATTTATTTGTTTGCACTAATTTAGTCTCAAAGACGCGGGTCACGGGTTTAGGTTTTCTATTGGTCAATCGAATTAGGCAGAGATTTATATTTATTTTTGCAAATTAATATATTTATAACAGAAACTCCTGTAAATAGTATTAATATAAAACCAAAATTATTACTATTATATTAAATTATAAAGAAAGGGCATATAAGGATTGTGAAAATGTGGGGAGTGGGCACGTGATTATTGTCGGATCAGTACTAGCGTCAATTGATTAAGTACTATCCCCCCCCCGGTTTAAAGGTAAAATTGTGGGTGTCGTGTGGGTAGTGATCCAGGGTATTGGGCTAATAGAATTGCGTATTCCATGCCCTCCAGAACCTTCTATACCCACCCTACTGGGGATACACAGACCACCGCCGGGGGCTTCAGTCAATCAACTCATGAGTTCTAGGGTTTTGTGGGCCAAGTTCCACAATTTTACCTTATTTCAGGGGGGGGATAGTAAACAAAGCTTAGATTCAGAAGAAGCCTAATTACAGGGTAAGCTTAAGGTATTTATAATCCTGGGCTTTTATTCTAGAGTTTTCTACTAGCTTCCGTATTATATATTGTATTATATATTATACGCGTAAGCTAGTGAAACTCATTGCCTATTTTAGGACTAGTTCCCGCTATGATTACGCGTTGTAGAACCCTGTGGAACTATATGGAAACTACCCTGTAAACTAGTTCGGTTTCTTTCGGGTAACCTCGGGGAACCTTCTAGAATGTTCTAGGCTATTCCTAATTAGGTTTAAACCATATTTAGGATTACGTAAGTTATTATTACTAATAATAATTTAACAAAAAAGAAGAAAAGGTCTTGATATTAAGATACATATAATTATTGGTTTTTTATCAGTTGAAAATAAGACTATACTAAGTGCGGAAGTAGCCTAAATGTACCTAGGTAATAAAAAATCATTTATAAATAAAAAAGTGGGGCAAAAACATGGGAAGGCTAAGTAAACAAATAATTAAATGGGGCTTAATTTTTTATGCAAGCGAGATTCGTAATTTTCTTTTGTTTTTATTTTATTTTTCTTTGTAAATTCTTTGTTCTAATTGGTTGAATCCGGAATTTTTAAAGTTGTATGTTTCAACTTTCCTCTTGAATTCCCTCTATATATGTTCCGGGCATAAATTCTTACCTTTTTTCAATAAATAATTAAGGACTTACCTTTCCACCTACACACATATCCTGTCTAATATGCCTAGTCTTCTTAAGCCTTAATACTGCCCTATTAGGAACCCTAGCTACGCTGCCTTCATATCGTTACAAAACATATTAGATCGAACCCTATATACTAAGTACAAATAACCTAAGGTATTGCGCGCTTGTGCATCAGACCTTGTATATTATATTACTAGTCGCGGTCCTAGGGGTTCTAGTCATCTTAAGGCTAGGTACCTAGGTACGTAGATACATTCAAGCAAGTAATGACTTAACCGGACCACAATAGGACCATTTAAGGTTTATTGTATTTGTACTTCGTATCAATAGCATATTGAAATGAATATATAGGTAACAATCTAGATTCAAATATTAATTCAATACGAGTTAAGATCGTCGAAAGACTCGATACATCTTTTTGACTCGAATATTTTATATACCTTATTCGATAGCAAATGAATTTTTTTACCTAGCTATACACTTAAACTGACCACAAAGATACCTAGGTATATCTTAAAATTCTGAACGTATGCGCACAACTAGTATTGTGAAACTAAGTACCTAGATAGATTTTAGATACCGTGACTGGCAAAAATATAGCTTAATACCTAGATAGGTAGAGGACGCAATACCCCGTCAATCTCGATAGGAAAACAAAGTGCCGAAAATAGGTACCTAGGTAGGTATTGGGAAGGCGTGTAGCTAGGTAGTTCTCCCATTTGACTTTCCTATGTGGTCAGCAGATGAGTACAAAGCCGCCCAGGTCTGTGATAATATGTGATTATCACTAGGAGCTATAACAAAGCGGCCCCTTTTTCTAGGAACCCTCTAGGACGATGAAATGCCCATCACAGCTCATATTCACCTATGAAGACAGCTCGCAACTGGTGCCGCAGTGGGGTTATGTCTGCGTTTCTCCAACACATAATTAACTTGGCAGTGCTTAATTCGGCCCTCAAGCCCAAACCACACCGTCCGGTGTTCAGGGGTTAGGGGGACAAGCGAAGGGAAAGGAACAACTAAAATCCGCCCCGGCTTGAAAGCTGTCGAACTTTCATTTATATTCGACCTCTAAAATCATACATATATTACACGATGAGCTTACCAACTACACATCCAAAGGGAATGGGAGGAGAAAAGGAGACCCTCTCATCTGCCGGGGGAGCTACCATATTGATCGGCCTCCAAGTTGGGTCTCGAGCTCTCACATTCATCGTCAACCAAATTCTCCTTCGGTACCTATCCCCCGAACTTCTTGGAATCTCAACACAGCTTGAAGTTTATTCGATTTCGGTACTATTTTTTGCCCGGGAGAGTCTGCGTGTTGCTATCCAGAGACAAACAGAGGAGCCACAACGTGATACTACCAAGGATCTGAAAGTGCCAGCGGGTCACGTGGATGGTAGAACAGCAGCGGGCAAGACTCAAGCAATTGTAAACCTTGCTCATGTTTCCATATATCTGGGTGTCTTCTTCGCCGTCATTCTAGCATGGCTGTATCTCCGGTATACGGATCCCATTGTTCTGCAAACGCCATATTTCCACGGGGCATTCAAGATATACAGCCTTGCAGCAGTCTGGGAACTACTCGCCGAGCCTTGCTTCGTTGTCGTGCAGCACAAGTCATTGATCAAGATCCGTGGATGGGCAGAAACTGTTGCAACTGTTCTACGATGCCTCGCGACCTGTGGTTCCGCTGTCTGGGCTTCTCGGAATGGAACTGATATTGGAGTTTTACCATTCGCCCTCGGTCAGGCTGCGTATGCTTTGTCGCTGGCCTTGGTTTATTATGGAAGTGTTTGGGGTGTAGCGTCGACCGGAGGATTCAATCTAATGCTGACGCCTGTATTCTCCACGTCTGTTGTTAATTGCCACCCTTTCCGAGAAGAAACGCACTGACATACCGGCAGGGACCAAACTGCTTACACCTTCTCGTATTTCTCAAGGCCGCTCTTGATTCTTGGCGCTAGTCTTTTTGTGCAGTCAATAGTCAAGCATGCATTGACTCAAGGGGATACCTTCCTCATTACCGCTCTTGCCCCCCCATTAGCTCAAGGCATATATGCCCTCGCGAACAATTATGGTGGACTTCTGGCAAGGTTGCTGCTACAGCCTATTGAGGAGAGTAGCCGCAATAAATTCGGCAAGCTCCTATCCACAGTTGATGGTGCACCTTCCAAGGCAAAGATTGGGGAAGCTCAGAAAGACCTCTCCATGCTACTACGGTCATATGTTCTCCTTTCTGTGTGCGTCATCTCCGCTGGGCCCACGGTAGCCCCGCTCCTCCTCAAGATTGTCGCTGGGTCGAGGTGGACTACGTCAGGCGCCGGGAACGTCTTGGCAACTTATTGTTACTACATCCCACTCCTTGCGTTCAACGGCCTCACTGAAGCCTTTGTCTCCTCGGTTGCCACCGAGTCAGAGGTCAATCGTCAATCAGTATGGATGCTTGCATTCTCTGCCGGCTTTGCGGGCTCGGCTTTCCTGTTCCTACGTGTGCTTGATATGGGGGCTGAAGGACTGGTCTGGGCAAATGTACTCAATATGAGCTTCCGGGTGGTCTGGAGCACAGCTTTCATTACCAGGTATCTAGAACGCCATGGGAGCAACATTTCACTCAGTGAAATAGCACCGACAAGCATCACCATCGCAGCAGGACTAGCAACATACGCCGCGCTCCGGCAAATTGCCAATACATTCACTGGTACCTTTATGGATCTAATCAAAAGTGGGCTCATAACAGCGTTATTTGTAATCATGCTGTGAGTGTTTTATTTCTATTAATCAAACAAGGACTATGGCTAACAATGGCAGTGTGTTCGGCGAACGGGCATACCTTCTTGAGTGCTGGACCTTTATTAGAGGTCAGGAGAACCGGAAATAGCCGACTATAATATCTAATCTAATCGAATACTATCTTCTTTGCTGCCTTCACTTCGCTACCGGTGTCTTTGTAAAATGCGCCATATGCGCTGTGTTCCTTCTTCTTGACAGTCGTGCCAAACTTAAGCAGTTCGTCTGGAACAGGTTGATTAGCTGCCTTCAGGACATTGATTAAACTAGAAATGATCAGTCATTGGCAATGCGAGTTATGGATGGGGGAGAACTTACGATCCGCTTTGCGCCTTGTCATGCTCAGTGAAGAGTGTGATAGCCAACCCCTGTTTCCCTGCTCTCCCAGTTCTCCCAATTCGATGCACGTAATCTTCAACTGTAAGAGGGAAGGTACAATTGATCACGAGCTTTACAGCAGGTATATCGAGGCCTCGTGCTGCAACGTCTGTTGCTACTAAAATGGGCGTCTTGCCTTGTTTGAAGGCGTCTAGGCTCTTCGTCCGCTGCTCCTGACTGAGGTCTCCATGAATGCCGGCTACTCGGAACCCTTTAGCCCGAATGAATCCCTCCACCCTCGTCGCCTCCTTCTTGTATAGCGCAAAGACCAAAATGCGGTCGTCCTGCTGGCTACCGCTTTGATATTGTTTGAGCAACTGCAAAAGTCGATACTCTTTGTTTCTGGGATCAACTACTTCGACCCTCTGCTCAATGCGAGTATTGGCTCGAAGATCACCAGTAGGGTTGTCTCCAATCGCAATTTTCAATGGGGTATCCATAAAAGTCGAAGCTAATTCTCGAACGGACTCGGGCCATGTTGCTGTAAACATAAGGGTTTGACGCTGGGCGGACGTTGTCTTGATAATCTTCCGGATCTCCTCCTCGAACCCTTTGTCCAGCATCCTGTCTGCCTCGTCGAGAACAACGTACTTTGCTCTGCTTAAATCTGCACAACCTTCGTTGATCAGATCATTCAGTCGGCCCGGCGTCGCGACAACAATGTCGGCTGTCTTAAGAGCTCTACGTTGTTCATCCTTTGGTACGCCACCATAGACGCAAACAGCTTGCAGGCCAGAGACTTTCGCTAACAGCATGATTTGCTCGTAACTTTGCATAGCCAACTCACGAGTAGGTGAGACAATCACCGCCCTGGCGCCCTTATTCCTCTGTTTCTCGGGCAACGATAAAATATGGCGAACGCAAGGTACCGCAAACGCCATGGTCTTCCCAGAACCAGTCTCTGCTACTCCAATGACATCTCTCCCAGCCAACAAATACGGCCAAGCAGCTGCTTGAATTGGTGTTGGTGCCTTGAAGTTCTTGAAAGGTGTTCGCTGAGCAGAGTCGCTGACGGGTAGATAGCAGAAATCTAGTATAGGCCGAAAAGTCATCGTCAAGGACTTGGGATCTGTGACAGAGATGAAGTTGTCCGCGAGAAATTTATCGATCTCCATTTGAGAAAGGGCCGCCAAAGCACTGTCTTCCGTATAAGAATCGCCGACAGAGTACGAAGAAACCGTTGCATTTGCAGTCTCTGAAAGATATCCAGAAGCGTCTTTCGCTTTTGATTCTTTCGTGCTTTTCTCGGCCTTCTTCAATGCCTTCAACTTGGCTTTCTCTGCCTTTCTCGCAACTTTGTCGTCAGCTTTGTCGTCAGCTTTGGCTCCTATGATCTCCTTTTCGATATTCGACCCCTCTTTGGAGGCATTCTCGGATGCAGTAGCATTTGCCTCTGCCTCTGCTTTCTTCAACTTCTTAAGACGCTTCTTCTCCTTCCGTGCAGCTTTTGCCTCTCGGTCATCCGTCGACGAATCCTTGCTTGCATCTTCGATGATTTTCTCGACCTTCTCGCTCTTCAATTTCTTGGACGCATGAGTTGGTTCCGTTGTCTTCTCAGCATCGGGCAGCCCCGTGACGTCTATCGTACGTTTGGGCATGTTGGGTTCGTTTCAAGCACAAGTCGAGTTGATTTTCGATCGATAAAAAATAAAAATGTTGATAAGAGATCACCCGACAATTTACCGACGCTAGTCCCTTGGACCCCCTTAGGTAATACTATAAGCATTGGTAAGAATTGAACATGAGCAAGTGGTTCAGAACAGCATCAACTGAAAAGTTCATGTATATTACCTACTCAAAAATAATGCCTCAGTTAGCAAACTGCCCAAGAAGCTATACAATAACCCGTCTTAAATGTGGTGGTAATAAATGTATCAAAGTTCAGGTTTGTCAACTGAGGCATTATTATTTCAGTAGGTAATATACATGATCTTTATATTGTTAGAATCTAGGATGAACGTTTCTGTTACTGCTGATAAGCAGAGTAGGAGATCAAGTTCTTGTATTATTTATTGAACAATCGAAACTTGTGTACACTTGCGGAGACTTATGCGCAGAATGATGGTAAAATGCTGCAGCGTATCCTCTCATCTGCCCTGGCCCTATCGTTCATTTAACGAGAGAATTTAGTCCGTAGACCTACGCAGTGCCCCTATTCGACGGCGTGATTCCTGTACTGGGTGATACATTTTCTCCATTCTTGCTTGCAGTCCGACCAGTGACCCCATTTGACCCTGAACGCCTTTTTAAATCATCTCACGCAGTCGCAGTCTGGGAGGCGGTGGGTTCCATAACGGTCTCGACATCAATTTTTGGCATGCTTGCTCCAGTTCCTCCCAGATCAGTTGAACGAGCAGCGGGGTTCTTCGTATAGTAATTGGAAATAGCGGACTTAATAGCATCCTCGGCGAGCATAGAACAATGGACTGCGGAAGGATTAGCATCTCAGCTGGTGACTGGACTTGACGATACTTACGCTTGACAGGTGGGAGACACAATTCCTTTGCAATCTCGGTATTCCGAACTCGACCAGCCTCCTCCAAAGTCATGCCGCGAACCAACTCAGTCAAGTATGATGAGGACGCAATAGCGGAACCACAGCCAAAGGTCTTGAACTTGACATCTGAGATAGTGTTATTGTTTGGGTCTACCCGGATTTGCAGCTTCATCACATCGCCACAAGCTGGAGCTCCAACGAGACCAGTGCCAACATCGGTATCCGTCTTTGACATGCTTCCAACATTACGCGGTCGGGAGTAGTGGTCTAGGACCTTCTCATGATACTGCCGTCGGCCGGTCGCTGCGATCGATGGTGAGAGTTGAGAAGAAGTCGTAGGTCTGGTGGCGGGTCGAATTGAAGCCGATAGCGCTCTCCCGGCCGTGCGGGGCGCCACAGTCAACACTCTTCTGGTAAACATCTTGAAAAGAGACAGTCTTGGGGAAGGGTCGTTAAATGTTCGTAATAATTGAAACAGTCAAGCCCGTGGTTCGGTCGTAGGCTTGGTTTGGTTGATGTTGATGGGAGAGGGTGGATTGTTGTGGTGAGGAATACTGGACGAAAATCGAGGTTGAGGAGTCTTTATGACGAGTGCCTATCTATGATTGGCTGATAATAAGAAGCATTGACCGAACTATTTTAACTCCGCCAAAACCATCTCCGAAGCCCGAGGAAAACGGCCTTTTCCAATCCAGAATCTGGAATTTTAGAAAATGCCGTGCTGGTATTTTTTTCACTCATCAGCATTATTCTTGTTGATATACAGCATGTGGTGAGGTCTTCTATGCAAGGTCTCGTGGCTCGTATTGCACAGGGTTCTAAAATAAAGCTATATTCTGATAAGACCCTCGTGATGTTTTCTCTTGAATAAATAAAATAGAAGCAGCCGCTAGACCTCTAATTCAGCTTCCTGCAGAGTGCTTTCCAGTACGGAGTACGCCATACAAGGGAACTTTTATTCAGCTCCGAATCTATCTACCAAGGAAAATAAGTCTTTCTATGGGCTTGTGTCCGACTTTCTGCGCCAGATACTGGTACAGTATTTGAATTTCTGCGTCCTTCCTCAGACCTCTTCTGCCCAGGGCCGAATGACCACTTGTGAAACTATGTCACGCCCAGTCTACCTGATAATTTATCACTCGCCCATCTTCGCAGCGCATTGGGCTCTCTGGATTCCATCCTATAACAAGAATGTTATCGGGCAATCGGGCAAAATCATCAACGTCCAAGGCAGCCCCAGCGATGGATTCGTTCATGAATTTGAGAGGAACTACAACCTATCGGCAGAGAGTCGGAGCCATTCGCTCAAGTTGTTAGGCTGGGTCGACCCGAAGAGCATCCTTGATACGGCCTGTGGTGACCACAGTGTTGATAATACCCCCATCGATGCGTTAGAACGCTCAGCGCTTGACATTCAGGCGCCTGGTCCAAGCCTTCGGCATGCTGGGGAACCTGTAAGCGCGCAGTCTTTACTAATATCACGTTTATTACTAAAATATATTTGATATCTAGGGCCCCAGGACCAGAGTTTTGCTGAGAAATTGTCAAACATGGCTTCGGGAGCTAGTGGTAGTGTTGATACATTCTGGAGAGCTTCCTTTGAGTGCTCTGGTCGAGGTCGACCACGCCCCTAAAAACTGACAAGACTTCCCCTGAGCTGCGATGTTTGGAGGAGGGTTCCAAACAATAATTGCTTCATTCAGGGGATTTCCAGGGCTTTGGATCCTAAAGCTGTTGATCCTCGCCAACTAAAACTCTACATATCTAGGTATTATCCAGGTAGTATCTAGAATGCATAATAGTATGTAGAAGAATGAAACTGGGGCAAGATATAACGGTTTATACACGTCCAGTAACACGGACCAATTCTTTGGTCTTCCTTTACTGCACAGGTCACGCTAAACGGAACGCGAGCGCGTATCGTCCCTGCCTTATGTGCCCCGCCATCAACCTTGACTCAAGTCTGAGTGATCCTACCTCGCAACAGCAACAAACTACTAAGACCACCAAGATGTCGTGTAAACATGTTGATGTAGCAGGTATGCTAAAATATTTCCTTTCTATCACTTACCCCTTCAACTTCTAAGAACGGGCTCTTTTCTAAAAGGTGGGGGCAAATCGAGAGGCTACCGCTCGCATTTGGGCTTTCTATTCTTTACCCCGAACGTATCTTATTTGTTTAACTACCAGAGCGGAGAACGTCTCTTTCTGGCAGCCGGCTACCTGAAGATAAGTGCTGACCAAAGGCCAGATTTACGGCCTCCTGGACCGAACCAGTCAGTGTATCGGGAGGACTGCACTCAGTGCTTCGATTCAATTGTAAATCTTGCTATCCTCCTCAACCATCAGTAGGAACCTACTGCTGACCTGAGCTCTAGGATGATCCCAATGGCCTCGACGTTTGTCTCTTTTGCTTTAACGGCGGCTGTACCGGAGAGAGAAAGCATGCCGCACTCCATTCGACAAACAGGAACCATCCTCTCGTTCTGAACATTCAGAGGACACGACGTGTTGTAGTTCGTGACGAGCCTCCGCAAAAAATATCCAAGCTTGCCATCGCTGCCGAAACCGAAGCCGACAGGTACAACTACGAGACGACTGTTCGATGTTATGAATGTAATATTACAAGTGTGGACAAGACTACTGGAAAGCTTCCTGCGGTGGTCGAGGGGGTTATGAAAGCGAACACGTTCTCACGACAAGAGGACATCAAAGCTTGGGAGCAGGAATTTACTTCTTGTGAGCATATTCTTTTACTCCAGCAAGAATCTCCTAGACAGATCCAGTCCCAGGATCTTGGTCACTGCTCTCTATGTGAACTCCAAGAGAACCTCTGGCTTTGTTTGCAGTGTGGCAATCTTGGTTGTGGTCGGGCTCAGTATGGAGGAGTCGGCGGTCATTCACATGCATTGGAGCATAAGAATACGGTGGGACATGCTGTAGCGGTCAAATTAGGATCGATCACACCGGACGGAACGGCAGATGTTTATTGTTATGCCTGTGACGAGGAACGGCTTGATGAGAATCTTGGAGCCCACCTCGCCAATTGGGGAATTATTCTTGCCGAGCGCCAGAAGACTGAAAAGAGCTTAACAGAGATGAACGTGGAGGAAAATATGCGATGGGACTTCTCGATGACCGACGACTCCGGTGGAGAGCTCAAAAAGCTGTTCGGTCAAGGGTTCACCGGCTTGAAGAATCTGGGGAACAGTTGTTATTTGGCTAGCACACTCCAGTGTCTCTTTTCCCTTCCTCAATTTCAAGCTCGGTATTATCTTCCCGCGTCAGAGCTCCCTGCTGTCGAAGAGCCAGCTCAGGATCTGGAGACGCAACTTCGTAAACTAGGCGATGGCTTGCTCTCCGGTCGGTACTCGCATTCTGACCCAGCTGCCATTGCTTCCGAGACTCCAAGCGATGTTCCATTTCAGAGGGGCCTCGCGCCCGCCATGTTGAAGCACCTGATTGGGAAAGGCCACCCTGAGTTTTCCACAATGCGCCAACAAGACGCTTTTGAGTTCCTGCTCCATGTTTTCAAACTCATCACCCGGAGCCAACACACCCTACAGCTACAAGACCCAACTCGATGTTTCCGCTTTGTTATGGAACAGCGCCTACAGTGTCTCAGCTGCAAGAAAGTACGATATACTAGTGATGAACAAGACAATATCTCAATACCAGTTCCTATCCGAAAAATCCCCTTACCAGCTACAGACTTGGGTGAGGCGCCAGGCAATGAGAAGGCAGATGAGTATGAGGCTGTGACGCTAAAAGAGTGCTTGGATACCTTCACATCTTCTGAGCACGTAGAACTCAATTGTTCTGCATGTGGCAGCAAGGATGGCTTCTCAAAGAGGTCGCTTTTCAAAACTTTCCCCGAGGTTCTTGCTGTGAATGCTCGACGTTTCAATCTCATCAACTGGGTCCCTACTAAAGTCAACGTCCCAGTTGTTGTCGATGATGAGCCTTTCCACCTTGATGCCTACCGGTCTCCCGGTCAGCATCCCTCGGAAGAGCTTCTACCAGAAGATCCCAGCGATAGCAAACCATCATTTGTGGCAAACCCAGAAGCCGTTCAGATGCTGGAAGGCATGGGCTTCCCTCGCGTTCGTTGTGAGAGAGCCTTGCATGCGACTGGAAACTCAGATGGAAATGCTGCAATGGAATGGCTTTTCGCTCATATGGAAGATCCAGACATCGACCAACCCCTGGATCTTGGCGCAGGACGAGCAGGTGGAACAGCCGACCCAGAGAAGATCGAGATGCTGGGTGCCATGGGATTTGGACCTCCACAAGCGCGTAAGGCTCTCAAGGAGACTGGTGGTGATGTGGAGCGAGCCGTTGAGTGGCTTTTTAACCACCCCGATGACCAAGGAGAGTTCGAAGACGATCGAATTGCTACAGGTGAGCCTGTTGCTAAGGGAATTCCGGGAAGCAGTGATGTCCCTGCCCTCTTTCAACTACAATCCATCATCTGCCACAAAGGTGCCAGTATCCACGCCGGGTATGTTTCACTGGTTACTTCAAATGAGACACCAAAGCTGACATGGTTGACAGTCATTACGTCGCATTCATTCGCAAGATTATTTCTGGAGCAGATTTACCAGAGTGGGTTCTTTTTAATGACGAAAAGGTGGTGCAAGCAAATGATATTGAGGAGATGAAGAAGTTTGCATACGTCTACTTCTTTCAGCGTGCATGATGGGGTTTGACGTGTGCAGCAAGCGCGGCGTCCGGGGAAGGGTGCCATGAAGTCAGAGCGGCAAAAGTGTGGTAACGGGTCATTACGAAGTATGAGGCATAGAATTACGCAGATACATTATCGTGAGAAAAGAGCCATAGTATTTCGTTTTCTAATTAGCCATTGGTTCCTCAGCAACGTAGTGCAGATATGCCCCAAGCAGCTTTATACCCTCAATGTAGTTTTTCTTATCGAGCTTCTCATTGATAGAGTGTGCTGCGTCTGTGGAGCTGCCCATCGGCAGAAGGAGCACGTTCTTGCCGGTTGCCTGCTCGAATGTTAATGTGACGGGAATGCTGTCTTAGAGTCAGCTCCGCCCTTTCACAGGCATGAATGGACGACAGAACTTACCTGCCACCTTCTCGTGTCAAGTCAGGCTTAACGCCCCAGACCCTCTCGACGGCTTTTCCAGCAGCAGTGAAATTCCAGTGCTTGGGACTCGCCACCCACCATTTGCCTGCATGTTGCAATGTGCAGCTGAGGGTATTTTTGCTTCCAAGCTTCTTGAATTGCTCGTTAACATATTTGAAAACGAGACGATCGACATCCTCGGGTTCCATATTAGGTACTGTCCGAATCGAGAACTTTCCAATGACTTTTGCGGGAATAACTGTTTTGGCACCTGGTTGCGAGAAAGCCCCCTCTATGCCGTGGACGGAGAGTGAAGGATAACGCCAGCGTGCCATCAGCGTACGCTCTTTGTCTGGATGGATCGATGTTTGGCTCCCTAAGGATTCGTAGAGATTGTCCATAGTGAAGGCGATATCACCGTACAAGGACTTCTCCTCATCAGTGAGAGGAGCAACGAGTTCTGCGAGGCCTGGAATTTGAATTTTGCCGTCAGTATCGACTAGACTTCCAAGTACTCGCACTAAATCAGTCATGGGCTCTTGAGCTGTGCCACCAAAAACACCACTGTGGAGATCTTGACCGGGCCCGGAGATCTCGACAGAGTAATAACTGCAGCCACGGAGGCCGTAGGTCAGGCAAGGTTTTTCTGTCCCGAGCCAGTAGTTGTCAGATATGCAGACTGCATCTGCGTCGGCGAAGAACTTCTTTGCTTCAGCGTTGATAAAGTCGTCTAGGCCTTCCGAACCATACTCCTCCATGCCCTCAAAACACATGAGCAGATTGACCGGGAAGTCAACACCAGCTTTCTGATGCGCTTCAATAGCATTCAGCCACCCCAGAACTGGCCCCTTATCATCAGTGCTGCCCCTGCCATACATCCGTCCCTTGTCATCAACCGTGAGCTCGAAAGGTTCCGTAGCCCAGCCATCCTCTTTGCCCGCAGGCTGTACATCGTAATGGCCATAAACCAGAATGGTACGTTTCTTCTTGTCATTTCCGTAGCGTGCAATTACAACGGGTGGAAGCTCCAAGTGCTCCTTGCCGGGTTGCTTGCCGAGGGGCCTGCTTTGGACCTCCGCGCCTAGGGCTGACAGCTCAGCGACGAGGAACTCACCCATGCGGACCACATCTGGACGGCGCTCTTCGTCTGCGGAAACAGATGGGATAGCGACGGCCTTGCGGAGGCGGTCGATAAAATGGTCCGAGAGGGTGTCTACTTGTTTGAAGAAGCCGTCGAGTTGAGGCGCCATGATTCGGGCTTGATGTGAACGGATAGCGGGTGTAAGATAGTTATAAGGGCGGGTCTGGCTATAGCAGAGGTACAGGTGCTGGTGCTGGTGCTGGTGCCGGTTCAATCGGTAGCAGGTTTGGCGGCTTGAGATGTGAAGGGGAAGAGGAAGAGGAAGAGGAATCGTTGTTCGTGGTGTTTTCTGCGCGATTTTCCAGAGGTGCATTAACATGCCATTCCACCAGCTTGTATTCTGAGGGTTGAGGGGTGAGGTTTGGGTTTGGGTTTGAGAGAGTTTTGTCAGGTCAAATTAAGCTTGGATGCTTGAATGTCGGATCTGGATGGTGGGGTTGCGGCTTCCTCTCTCCTTCCATATTGGGACAACGTCTCACGTGCGGAATCTTCTGTTTAGAACACTTTAGAATATGTACCTAGGTATGTTTATATAGTTGTAGTTATATATTTACATACTTCTTGAGACGGGTACAAACTATAGCAACTTGCGATTATCATGCCTAACCAAGTGTGTTATCGAGAGTAGCGAAATCTCAACATCTCTCTCTATTTCTCTCTCTCTCTCTCCCTCCCTCCCTCCCTCCCTCCCTCCTCTTTCCAGCCTGTGTTCCATTATCTTGGATCTATTTTTATTCATACCTTGGTAGGTACTCTCCGGTTGCGACTATGTGTGTAAACACCTTCACGGCGCTTTGCCAAGTCGGGCTTCTTTCCCATGCTTAGGTTTAGATTCTCAAGACACACTCTTCCAATAACAATAATACTGTAGAACTATGCACACTGAGAACTGAAGTGACGGTTACGTTTGTGGGCGAGCGCCGTGCAACGTCAGCAGAGCTGTCCGAAAGAGATCGATCACATAAGATTCGATCCCAATTTAAGTCAGCACGTCACCCGCGGTATAAATTCTTCTTTGTGGCTTCCATTTTGCTTCCATTCTGCATGAATGCATTCTCACGTAAGACCACCTACTCGAAACACATCTCAACACATCTCCTTGCATGAATCACACCTTGCAAGATGCAACTGTCTCAAAACTATCTCTGGGCCGTCCCTCCTCTATGTATCTCGATCTTACTCAGCCAGATGGCCGATCTTTCTAAAACTTCTTCTCGAAGCCTTCCCTTTTCAGAAGCGTCGTCCGCAGCAATATTATTGCAGACTGCTGCAGGAACGAAGCGCTCACCCGGTTCTATTTGGGAATCGCATCGCAGCGCACCCGCGACAACGACCAACGACTCAAAAAAAGGGTATTTTGAGATGTGGCTTTACTTGCAATATCTCCGTTTATCGGTTTCATGGCGCAGACGTCCCCAGCCACCACCCAACCACAGCGTACTGTATCGCAAAATTTCTGCAGTCGACCTCACAGTATCAACGTAAGGGCTCGGGGTACTCGAAATCGCAGGTACTGTAAGAAAGAACCATCTAGGAAGCACTTGCGTCTAGACTGCAGATGATCAATACTATGGCGAATCCAAAAGGATCGTAATCCTAGTCCTAGCATAGCATACTGTAGCATAATTTTTCGTCGCATAGTTCGATAGGCGCCGAGTCTCCAACCGCCCGACTGGCGCCGTCCTCAAGGTTTTTTCAGCAATTAGAAACACGACATGCTGATCAAACAGGACGCTGGAGTGTAGAGACTTTGACACAGACCCGCCGCCAAGGCTTTCGCGGTCTTTGGTCTGGGGAAGATGAAGAAACAAGTCCAAGAAAACACAAAGTTTGCGCTCTGGTTGACCTGTGGCATGTTGGTTAGTCTAGGTCACCCCACGTCAACTTTCCAGATTCTCTACGTCTGGATGAACTAGTAACATATTACATTCATCAGGCGTTGGGTGGGCAGCACAATCTCAAACTCGAAAAACTACAGCAGTCATTTGTTCAAGCCCCGATTGGCTTATGCAGCTTTCCTGAAACGAAACGAAGATCGACAAGTTCATGATGCAGATAAAAGGAGGCAATAATGGTATAGCTATAGCTGTGGGCGACTCTTTAGATTTTAATCGGCTCGTACGGGTTGCCAATGAAATGCTCGACTTGGAAACGAGGCATGCGCAGGCCTGTTGGCTGAAGGTGGAGAAGTCGTGGGCGGGGCCGTGGGGAAATACTTCTAAGGTAGATACGTAGATACTCGTACGGAAAGTTGCAAACCTGGCCTGGCATGGTATTGATCGCGGCTACCTACAGTATCAAGGTTTTAAGAGCCGAAAGTTAAATCATCGATATCGATAGCACTTTAAGAAGGATGGGACTTCTGACAACCCCGTCAATCTTACTATCTTCACCTTCACTTTCTTCGCTCGTTTTCTCTCTCTCTAATAATGGTGTGCGTCTGCCTCCGTATTGCGGATGCATCTTTGGTGCCCTTGCTCGCTCCTCTCCACCTGCAAGAGGAGCATACAAGCGAGTATGCAATTAATAATGCCCCCCCGGAAGTTTCGTTGTTCGCTTCTGTGCACGTTTCTTCAACGGTCAAATGTCTGATGCCGCCACGCAGTAGTGCACTGTTGGCTTTGGTTCTATTCTCACTTGCATTTACAGACAGATACAGATACAGATACAGATATACCTTTTTGTTTTCTTCCGGGCGGCAGTTGCAGTCTCCAGTACCGTGGCCGTCTTGCGCCTCGTACGGAGACGGCGAACAATTAATACATGCGCATAAAAATACACACAGCACAGCACAGCACAAAAGAGGATGGCTCGCGTGTTCGTGGGATATTTCAGCAGAGGCGCAATAATCCCTTCCAAATTTAGAGCACGCACTGGCCAGTAGTGTGGCCAGGAGCGTGCGCCAGCTGCAGCGCAGTGCAGCCAGTCCAACTTTGCGGGCCGTCTTGCCCCCTGTTCACCACGCTTCCCCCCGCCTTCTTAGCCCCTGGCCCCTGGCCCCTGGTCCCGGCCCCCTGCCCGCACGCACGCAGACAGCATAGCTGCGCTTATTCCATCGGATCTTTTCCTTGCTCCCGCTGGCGCTGGCGCTGGCGCTACCGCTACCGCTACCGCTACTGCTGCCCTCGCTCTGTTGAATTGAATTAATTGAATTGAAGTCTGTTTTGCCTTTTTGGTTTCTTACTGTGCAGAGAGGTACACGAGTATTGAGGGCCCTGCGCATTTGCTTTTGCAGCCGCGTTATTCTTGTGTCAGCAAGCTTACCGCAGTACAGTAGAGTAGTATGTCAATCCTTATGGCAAGAATGAAGCAATGGCAATGGCAATGGCAATGGCAATGGCAATGGCAATGACGATGACGATGCATCAGCGGGCATCACAGACACAGATAGATACCCTTATTCCAGAATCAGATGCGCACTGGGACCAGCGCACTGGGACCAGGGTCCGCGTCAGGGGAGAGAAGTGGTTCTTGTTCGCCCTACAGGGTTGAGATGCCACGAGCACGAGCTCCTCCCTGGCGCTTCATCCGCCGCACCAAAAGCACTGTTCTGGAGAGCACGAGGCGACCCCTCAGGTTGAGACTGAATATTGCCGGCAGCCGCTGCTTTGTTGCGATTCGTCGACCATGGACTCAATGGAGGAGATGGAGGAGGAGAATGGGGACGACGACGCTCCTCTCCTCTCCTCTCCTCTCCTATTCTCATTTCACGCTTCAACCGACCCGGGCGCTTAATCACTTACCTCCGTACACAGTAATCACTTAATCAGGGTCGGGGGCTATTTATGGCCTGCCACTCCCAACCCTGCCAGCTGCAGCCGTGTCTTGTGTCTTTCCCTATTCGGGAGTACTTGACCAGCCTTGAACGCGGGTCGCTGGTACCCAGCGACATGGGTGCTACATGGGTGTTACATGGGTGGTGAGAACTACTCCATCATCCCATGCTCACTCGACATGGGGCTTGCTGACAGGGGCCGCCGCAACGGTAGCCTCTCCCAATTCCAAACCTCTCCTTCCTCCTCCACCATCCACCATCCACCATCCACCACTCTTCTCTTGTACACTACTGTACACATAATCGCGAAGCTCAGCAATGCCCCGCGATACGTTCTATCTTTGTGCACTTACTGCGCAGCCCTCTAGGAACACTGGAAGTACCAAGTGACGCCTTCCCATACTTTTTTTAATCGCTTTGATCCCAGACACGTCTCTTACCACATATCTTGCCTTGTCAATACAGAGCCGTCCTGCACTGAGATTTTGGCCCCTGATCGGATCAGATCTATTCCAGTCAGGCTGTGCAAGGCTGTAAGGATCCACAAGACACTTCGTTTCCAATTTGAGTTCAAACATCATGTCGAGCCTCAAAGATATTATGGACGTGGATGTGGAGCCTCTTGAGTCCCAAGCCTATAGAAGGTCAAGGGAAGCCGCCCAACACCAAGCCTCCTCCCGTCCTTCCATTGCCCTATCCTCCGAGACACCTTCGCCGTCCATCGACGACGACGACAATAACAGCAGTAACAAAGGAAAGGGACCAGTCAAACGCCGCCGCTCCAATCGAGTTTCGAAAACGTCGACACTATCGACAAATTCAAGCTCCAACGTACCACGCCGGCGTAGTAGCGCCAGTGGGGAGGCAATGGATTACACCTCGGGATATCAGACTACAGGGTCCAACCAAGCGAGCACTTCGGGGACTCCTCAGCAGGGCTCAAGAGCATCAGACTCTGGAACGGAGATTCCTGTCAAGTATACGCCCGTCACGGGCCGTATCAGCAGAGCGAAAAAGGGAGTTCCGGTACATACCTGTGAGATATGCAGGCCAGCGAAGACGTTCACAAGAGCCGAACATTTGAGGTGAGTGGATCACATTGGCATGAAAAACGGTAGCTAATGGCCAATCTGAACAGGCGTCACCAATTGAGCCACCAGAAGCCTGCCTTTGCATGTACCTTCGAAGACTGCGAAAGAGCTTTCCACCGACCAGATTTGTTGGCGAGACACATGCATCGACAGTAGGCAGCGGAAAGGGACCTTTGGTGGATGTGGCTGACATGTTTACAGTGAAACCCAAGGCGAAAAGCCGTATAAAGCTGGGGATAGAAGCAGAGCATCTTCAAGTGCATCGGAAAGCCGAACCCCATCCTTGAAAGTGGAAACTCCATCCCAGGGGGGCCTTATTCTGAACCAGATCTCGCCCACTGAATCATCAACTCCGAAAACCTCTGCGAGTGGTGACAGCACCATGACGGCTACAAGCTTTGGTACAGTTGTACCCAACTTTCCGCCTGTGAATTATTCCCCTGGCTCCTCAGCCCAGTCCCACAAGAGATCAGCGAGCCAGGCTCAGCTCCCAGAATCCGATTCTTATGTAGCGCCCTCTCCTGGATCCAATAGGCAATCAGTAGGCTTTGATCAGATGACATCCGGGACCTTTTCTGGCAGGAACATCACGGAAATGCCCAATCAAACCAATTTTTCTAGGCCAGCTCCGTCCGGATTTGAAGATATGAATTTTGAAGGGGGCGACGCCCAATTTCCAAACTATACCACTACTCCACAATTACCGCTTTTGAGAATACCCGAAGAAACCTATATCCCCAGTCTTTCCTACACCCAGGACAACTCTCCGTGGTGCTCCTCCGCATCAGACAGTACTTTTTCTAACCATTCGGACGGGTCCAGAAATGGTCGCCATTGGCCAAGAGGTCGGTCTGGTTCACTTGCTGACTGGCCGGTATCAGCCGGGCCAACCCAGTGGTCCCCTCACGGGATTACGACCACACCTCAAGACCTACGAAGCTCCCCTTTTGATACTTCAATTCTTGAACAATATGAAACACCGTATACTTCTCCTCGAATGACGCCATCAAGTTCACGAAATCAGCTCTTAGATGTGCCTAATTCATATGGAGTGTATTCGTACATGGAATCAGTGGGTACTCCAGCCCTCTCGACGTATAGCAAACCAATCGCTCAACTCTTTTCAGCGTCCTCTTCACGAGTATCCGACCCCGGATTGGTCGGCATTAATGCGCCAGGACCGAAGACACAATTAGAAGCACTAAGCGCATCCGCACCCTTAACATCTAATCAGACGCAACCTCAACTTGACGACTACGTGACCAGTTATTGGCAGCACTTTCATTCGATCTTTCCCGTTATACACCGCCCCACTTTTCACCCTAACGATGACCAAATACTCACCTACGCACTGGCAGCCATTGGCACCCAGTATCACAATAACCCAGAAGCAAGGAAAATAGGATCCGAACTGAACGAACTTTGTAGAAGAGCTATAGACATTGTAAGTCATCCTGAAGCATGGGTCTGGGCGCAGAGAATTTGCCAAAATCCAATCAATTAAGGGCCAAGACGCGAGAGAAGAGTTGTATTAACCAACATACAGTGCCCGAATTGGAATCTTCAAACTATGCAAGCGATATTTCTTACTGAAGTCTTTACTCTATTTCGCGGACGAAAAAGCATTGTCCGATTGTCAAAGCCATTTGAAGAACTCTACAGGAGGGTAAGTTGCGCTCTTTGTGTCTTTCAGCGTCCAGCACCATAGCCCTCGTAGCATGCTACCTGTATAGGTGCATAGCAAGTCTTCACACCTTATCAATCATTACTCTGCTCATCTAGTATTATCCTCTCTAACGTTTGATAGCTGCTCGAGGGATCTAGCCAGGATTTCAAACCGCCACTTTCCAATAGTCCAGGTAGTGCTCCATCAGCTGACGCCCTCCTTGACCGATACGGGACACGGGACAACAATCAAGTCCAACAAACCCAGGATCTACAAAGCGAATGGCTTCAGTGGGTTGAAGACGAGACACGGAAACGTCTTCTTAGTGCTTGCTTTGTATTCGACGTACACCAGGCAATTTATCACCGGCAACCACGATCAAAAGCATCCCGAATTGACCCCGGTCCATTCTCCCTCCCTTGTTCGCAAAGCATCTGGGGTGTCAGCACCGCACCAGAATGGCAGGCCCAGCAAACCCAATCTGGTTACCCCCCCCAACAGCTTCAATTCGCAGAACTTGATCTCTCGTCCGAAAGTAGCTTTGGTGGAAGCCCATTCTCGCAGTCACTACTGATTTCCTTCTATGCGAGCCGCCTTATCACCCGAGAGGATCCTGCTTATTCAGGTGATCTTCAGTTGGTTCATCCCGGTGTGGCGAGCCTCATGACATTCTTCCCTACTTCTCCCCTTGCCCAAAGCTATCTGGCCCTCAGCTACACTCCTCTACATGATTTACTTGCAATCGCAGGTGACACCTGGATATTTGGGAAGAAAATCACACCACCATCCGCCTTCCACGAGGCCTCCAAGAGACTGAAGATGTGGTCATCGTCTCCTGCTGCCGCCCAGGCTACTCTGTATGCTTGCCGTGTCTTATCCTTAAATCTGACTGGTCAAACCAACGGGGTAGAGTGTATCACTGACTACTGGGGCTTGTATGTGGCCGTCTTGATTTGCTGGGCCTTCGGCCATCGTTTTCAAACAACCGCCGGTGGTAGTGGCAATATTTCCCGGAATTCTTCCTCCGAGGCTCTCAACGCAATGAATGTGGACGAGGCACAGTCTACCAACGAAGCCCGGCTCAAGGCTCTCGCCTATATTGATGGCATGCTAGCACTCGACGTCAACCGCCTGCTACAAAAGAACACAGCGAGTCTCAAAGGCAACACCTCTGGCGTCATCGCCACCATTCGACAGCGGCTAGAAAGGGACAGCGTCGGCGGCGCCTGCAGTATGCTCATTGACTGTATCGGAGTTCTATCCAAGATTTCAAAAACCGGCAAAGGGAATTGGTTCTAAGCAATTTTCGTTCTATTCGCATCCTGTATCTTCCGCTATCCGTCTCTTTACCTTTTTGTTCTCCCCTTTTTTCCTTTTGTGTCTCACTACGCAAGCTTGTACTATTCTTGGGAGGTTTTTTGCATTGCCTTGGTGTTCATCCCGATCTTATTTCCTTCCTCTTTCATGTTTCATTTTACAGGGCATATGTAACGGTCGACGTTGATGTGAACAAGTCCGAGACGAGAGAAACGACTCACCTAATGCTGGATTTCTTAATTCCTATTATATACATCTTCCTCAAACATGCCTTTTTTCATAACCTCCTCCCCATGTCATTCTCATTGTGTTGATGTATTATCTATCACTGTCATATTGTCATTGACGTGGCGTTCGGGTATTTTTAGGGTGTGATGATTTGGCCGGCGAGCGAGCATAGTAACGATGACGATGATACCCTTGCATGCTAGATTATAGAGAAGATGTAGAGAATAACGCCATAGTACCCTTAAACGTAATACTAAAAGCAATTTAATATAGAGAGCCGGCAGTATTATTGTGAAGATGCATCCGTAGTAAACTATCAGCATTCCTTTATCTACATTTCCAAAAGCACCCCCATCTCTCCTCCACTGACTGTTTTGGCACACATGTATGGCTTGCCGCAATGTAATGATCTGATTGATGCACGCAAAAATAAACCTCCGGTGGTATTGGACAGAAACATGAACAGCGCAAGCAACAAGGGCAAAGCAGTCGGTATCAAAGGCGCTCCTATAACCGATGTCTCTCGCATCTCCTCCAAATTAAGGTGAGACGGAGAACAAGCACTCTCAATATCGTACATTCGAAAATCGGGACTGGCTACCCAAATATTACTGCGTCCAGCCATCGATGGCCAACTCAAGAAAACACAATTTAATCCTTGTGGGACGATAACTTGGATTTCAATTTCCCGAAGAAACTCGTGCGCTTCTTTTTCTTGTCTGCGGCCGCCGGTGAGCTCGCAGGGCTCTCGGGGGCCTTGCTACTGCTTGCTGGAGTGGAAGCAGCCGGTGTCGAGGTGTTGGTAGTCTCTTCCGTCTTCTTTGCTGGGGTGACCTTATCTGTAGTCGCAGCACCTACCCCGCTGGTCACAGTTGGTGCCGTTTGTGTCTCGGAGTGCGTACCGGGTACGGTCCCAGGAGAAACATCGCGTGACTCAACTGGCTTTCCAGCAACGGCCGCGGAGGCTGGGGCGTCCAGGCCGCTGCTTGTATCCGCAGTTGTAATCTTGGGCGCTGGTTCACCAGTAGAAGTTTCCGGCTTGATTTCCGACAGCAGCTCCTTCTCTACAGCCTTCTTCTCCAAAACAGCTGCCTCATTACTGGCGGCTTCGGGGCTCTGGCCAGACTCGGCGATTGACTCTTTCACAACCTCAGGTGTATCCTTGGCGGTAGAATTGGCGTTGACAGAAGTAATAGAGTTCTGTACAGACTCCGGTAATTTGCTTGTAATGGACTCTGGGAGTTTGCTGGCTGCTCCAGAAGCATAAGCAGTGGCGGCACCGCCCACGGCAACAGCGGTGCCTCCAAGAGCAGCAGCAGCTTCACCTGCAGTGACGCCCTTCTCTGACTTGTCTGTTCCTTTGCCAGCAGTACCCTCTGAAGTAGACGGGGCTACAGGGACTTCCTTCAATAGCTCCTTCTCGACGGCGCTCTTCTCCTTTACTTCCTCTGGCACTGCACTGGCTTCTGGAGAAACACCGGCATCTGCTTGGCTCTCCTTAACAATTTCCGGCACCTTTGAAGACTCCAATGGGACGTTTGCGGCGAGATTCGCGGTGGTGCTCTGTGGGCCCGACGATTGTATCGCCGGACTGGCATCAAAAGTACCAGCTCCTGTAGCTCCTATCGGTAAGCTTGATTCAGGAATCAGGTTGCTGGAAATTGGAGGGAGATCGAGAACTCCGGTGCCATTTTGATCCCGCTCACTTTGAGGGGTGACAACCGGTGGAAGAACCGGAGCATTTCCAAAAGCACCACTATTTTCGTACGATTCCTTGTCGGTTCGAACGTTGGATGTAACGGTGTTGCCAGTCAATGTGCTCGCGTCAGGAATCTTCTCTCCCGGTACAACTTTGACTGGATTGACAGCCCCAGGGAAAGCTGGGAGAGGCGAAACACCAAAAGTTTGCTCAGACTCACCCTTTGCTTTGTCTGCTGCAACAAGTTCAGGATCATCATGAACCCCAGATGTGAGTGTGTTTTGAGTGAAATTGCTTGGGTGTGGCACCTTCTCGCCTGGTGCGAGCTTGATGGGGTTCGCATTACCATCGGTAGCGGGAAGTGGGTTGACGGAGAAATCGCCTTTCTCGACTGCCGCAGGAGTTTCAGGGAAGGCACCAGGCAGATCTGAAGACCCGGTTTGCTCAAGAGGAGCCTTCTCGAGAGGCGCGTCTTTTGCTAATGCAGCAGTTGTAGACGTGGGTGTGACGCCAGACATAATGCCGGCTGTCTCGGGAGTGTGCTTGATGATTCGTTCCGTGGTAAGGACGTTATTGAGGTTGCCTGAAGCGTCGTTTTCTTGGGGAGCGGTGTGGTCGGTGACCCAGTTTCCGTCAACCACGAACTGTAGTGTAAAGGTGAGTTAGTAATGCGGTTTGAGAATCTGTGGAAACACGAAAGGAGATATGATCAATTGCGGGCGAGCCTCCTTCTAAGAGGGGTCAGCTCAGGTTATATGGTGGGGTTGCGCCGTCCAAGCACGCTTGACAATCATAGAACAGGCCCACTGCCTGCCGGGTGACCCTGCAAGCGGTGCTTTTGCCCAACTTGCAAACCTCACCGCTCCAAGGCAATGGAGACAACGAGCCAGAATGCGTCATGGTGCCATCCCATACCCTGAAAACTCGGCGCCGGGGTCCAGCGCACGTTTGGCGCGTTCTCCAGAGCTTCGCAATGCAGGGTCCTTGGACCTTGCTGAGTCGTCTTCGGCGGAACGGTGACGCAGGTTTCGCCAAGGCAGACGCACGTCGAGGCCCGCACGAGGTACGAGGTGCCTTGCAAGATGACAGCCACTCGGCAGCCCCTACCTGGAGTACTGAGTCTCCTTTCCCATCACCAATTGAAAGGAAATTCTGGGCTGCATTCGACGCACCTTATAATAAATCTTCTCAGCGGCACTCGGAAGCGTCACGTTCTTTTCAAAGACATCGCCGGTCTTTATCAGCTTCTCGCTCTTCGACCAGTCGTCGAATGTCCCGGTGACATACACCTCGGACGCGGGATGCTCCCTAAAACGAGACAGGTCAGTCAATGAAGTCGGATAATGGGTTGGGCGCGGAAGTGGAACGTTTCATGTAATGAGCAATGACAGAGCACGACAAGAACAGCACAAATTGAATCTTGTTGAGCTTGGACACTACACCAAGTAAATTGACACAGTCGCACTTGCCACATATGATTGAATCAATATAATCATGTCCTTGGTCTCCAGCCGGCGAATGTGAAAGAAAGAGTGTGGTAGCATACCACTTGAAGACAAAGCTTCCCATGTTTGTGAAATCGGCCTGGGATGTTGTCTAAGTACAAGAGGATTAATGTCAAGGGGATCGAGACGAGTTGTTTTAGTCGAGTATACAGTATCAGTTCCAAAGCCGGAGACAGAGAATCGCAGCAAGATGCGGGAGAGTTGGGCGGCAAAATTCGGGAGGGCGAGGGCGGCGCGATTGTGCGGAGGGGGAGAGTGCGATTGAGAGGGATTTGGAGACTGGCAGTCGACGAGAAAGGATGGAGATGAGATGCGATGCGATGCGATGCGATGCGATGCGATGCGATACGATGCAGAAGCAAATGCAAATGCACTGGACAGACAGTTGAAAAGGTAAAGGTACCGGTAATACAGATGTCAAATGATGAGGTGGGATTGGGATTGGGATTGGGATGGCGGTTGCGATGGCGATGGCGATGATGCAGCAGGGCACAACAAGCGCTGATGGAATTTCCGTTGATTGCTCGCTAGTCAGAGCGTGAGCTTCCATTCCCTACCCTACCCTACCCCTACCCCTACCTAGCTATCAACTCAGCCCCAGCCCCAGCCTTCATTTCGGTCTTTCATTTTTCTATCCGTCATCCAATTCATAGAAGGTATTCGTATCGCATCCATACATCAAGATCAAATTGAAATCACTTTTGGGTCCCGGAGTTGCTTGTGTTCGTGCTTGATCTCTTCTTATCTCACGCTCTCGCATCGCACCACACCACACCACACCACCCGGATGCGCCGTCGGATTTAACAGGTAAATTATGGCATGTCACGCTTCCCAGGTACAGCACCGGTATGACGTCTTGCCAAGTTCCAATTGCCAGCGAGGAGGGGAAGCTCGAAGCTCGAAGCTCGAAGCTCGAAAGCAAGCTGTTTGTCAGACGCGATATCCACATGGTGGGGGTATATTTAAACCGCGAGTCTACTTCGTATTGCATAATCCATTGCCTACTCTAATATGTAGATCAGGTTAGAATCGGTTCATGTTTCACTACTGTACTTAGGCAGCCGCCTCCGCCTCCGCCTCTCGATTACCTAGACATCCAGACTTTCGGGGCGAGGTAGTATGGCATGGCGGTCTCGGGGAGAAATGAAGAAATGCAAAGGGCTGTGGACTAGTTGGGATGCCCGAGACATTTCACTAGACATTTCACTCAAGAGACGCCACGCCGACTCGGCCAGACGGCAGAGGGTGAGGGTGGAGGGTGAGGGTGAGGGTGAGGGTAAGGGTAAAACCATATCCAGATGTTGCAGTCTTTGTTAAAGAAAGTACCTATATATCTACGTAGTTTACCAGTTTCTCCAAGCACAGGATGCCACTATCATCACACAATCAATTACTCGTCCCTGGATTCCATCCTATCCTTGAACAAACTCACGGCAAAGGCGCGTCCGTACAAAGGTGAGAGGACAGAACAGAAAAGCAAACTGCACCCTTGCCGCCGACATCAGATAGATACAACTATCCGAGCTGTACTTCTAAGTTACCTTCACGCTTCCACGTGTTTTCTGGAAGGGTTCTGGAAGGCTTCCATCACTTCTTCACACAAGCCGCGCATTGAGTGAGTGCCGCAGAGCCAATCATTATATACCTACATACCTACATACCTACATACCTACATACTGTACCTACTCCTTGCTCCATGTCCGTGCCCAACATCCCCACCTTTCCACCGCCCACCTGCACCTGCACCTGCACATCTGTAACTGACATCCCCCTCCTTGAGTCCTTGACTTTCAGACCTCCTGGTGTTCCGTCCTCCCTGGGTACTGTATCCATCCTAGCCTCCCGGACTATCGACCTACCTACCTACACCGACCCACAGAGTATCTACATCTACATCTACACTTGCACTTGCACCGACCGTCTTAGCGAAAGACCCCGTCTTGGTCGCAGTCGCAGCTCCCCTCCTTTGCGATAACTACCTCATACCCAACAGCCTACACCTACGAATTAGACTCTTTCTTCGGTTTCGGTATACCTATACCTATACCTATACCTGCCTGCCTCCCCTGAATAGAGTACCGCTGTGCACTGTATCTTCCTCGTTGGATATATTGCACCGTACATCTGCTTTCGAGCTTGATTGTGAGTCCCTTCCCCACCTCTTCAATCAATCTCGACCTGCTGTTCTATCGCTTTGAATTGTTCGACATCTTGCTACAGAAACATCCATCGCCGCCCGCTCCTGCACAAGACCCGCTGGTTCGACCCGCCGTGGTTGATTGTCGTTTCTTAGTCGATCTATCGCGCTCACTGCCTTGCAACTGCTAATTCCTCCTCAAGACCTTCCCCTCATTTCGAACCACCAGTTCCAACCACCCATTGCCATTGCCATCCTAGCCTGTTGATTCCACCCGCGTGTTTCAGGTTCAAGAGAAAGGGAAGCCTTTTCGATCCATTCGAGACGAAATATACAGGCGAATGTCATACCCAGCCACTTATCTCAAAGAGATCGAGTCCCTGAATCAAGAAGTCTCCAAATCACAACCTACTGATATCCTTCAATTCTGCGCCAACTTCTTTGCGAAGCGTCTAGAAATAGAACGCGCCGAGTTTCGTTTGTCCTCGCCACGAGCCCACGAGCCCAAGATGTCGGGAAGCACGTTTCCAGGCCGACTTGGTACGAATGCCAATCCCTTCGGTGTAGACGCCGCAAGTGAACAAGTGAGCTCTGGTGCAATTGGCAAAGTCATGGAGGAAGACGAGAATGATACCGTCACATCGCCGACGGCCCCAAACTTTGGCGGCTCGACGTTTGGATCCTCATTCGGTGGAGACGCCCCGGGCGAGGGCCCTCCCTCTTCGTTCAAGCAATCGAGTTCGGAGGGTTTCCCAGCACATTATGGTATGGGAAGGCGCACCTCTGTCTCCGCCGAATCTCTCAATCCCACTGCCTCGTCAAATGACAATTGGACACCTCCATTTCACCAGAAGAATCAAGAGCAGGTTGCAAGATTGAAGAAGTCAATCTCAGGTAATTTCTTGTTCAGTCATCTTGACGACGAGCAAAGTGCCCAAGTCTTGGGCGCCTTAGTCGAGAAACCTATTCCCGCCAAAGGCATTAAGGTATGTGACTCCTGTGGCTTTATTGTCACCACTAATCTTTCATTAGGTCATCACACAGGGCGACCAGGGCGACTTCTTCTATGTGGTCGAAAAGGGCACTTTTGAAGTTTACGTCAATCCTACTGGTTCCTTACAGCCAGGCTTGGAGGGCTTAGGGGATAAAGTTGCCACTATTGAGCCTGGAGGGTCATTTGGAGAACTGGCTCTGATGTACAATGCTCCTAGAGCGGCGACCGTCATGTCCGCCGAGGCTGGATGTACGTTGTGGGCTCTTGACCGCATCACTTTTCGTAGGATTCTCATGGACTCGACCTTCCAGCGTCGCCGTCTTTATGAAAGCTTTCTCGAAGAAGTTGAAATCCTGTCTACGCTCACTCGGTATGAGCGGTCGAAGATTGCAGATGCTCTGGAGACCCAAAAATTTCCAGCCGGAACAACTATCATTAAAGAAGGAGACGTTGGTGAGGCATTCTATCTCCTAGAGAGTGGCGAGGCGGAAGCGTACAAGAATGGCATTCAGCAACCAGTCAAGCAATACCGCAAGGGCGACTACTTTGGAGAGCTTGCCCTGCTGAATGATGCGCCCCGAGCAGCAAGTGTCATTAGCAAAACAGAAGTGAAGGTTGCCACGTTAGGCAAGGACGGTTTCCAGAGACTTCTGGGGCCGGTGGAGAGCATCATGCGGAGAACGAAGTATGAAGGTGTGGAGGAAATTGATCCTCTTCAGAAGAAGTGATTAACCCCACAAGGATTTTTATGGAATGGGTTGTGGTTCAAGGCGTTAGATATAGGTTACTTTCGTTTATGAGACAGTAGGTTTTGGTGGTTCGGATACCTTTATGCAAAGCCTCGATGAATTCAAGTAAATGTTGACCCGAATTCTATGCGGCAAAGTGTTATTACTTTCTCATGAGTTATCAGCTGCCCCGGAGCAGGGCAATCTGCGAACTCCCAAACGCCAGAATTGCAGTCCTCTACACCATGACCAGTCTCAAAGCAAAATCGTCAATAGCACCAACATAGTTCCTCATCGCGCCCCCTCCCTCCTCCTTTCCAAAATCTCCCTCCTCAACTGCTCAGCTGCAACCTCCGTCTCTAGCACACGTCCGACACCTCTCTTCCATCCTTCCTCCAGCCCTTTAATCTCCGCACCAACCGCTTCTTGTGCATTCTTCCGCTCAATCACCACGCCATCAATGTCCGTCTTCACCGCTTCCAACTCCTTCTCCAAATCCCTCAGCACATGCTCCAGCTGCGAATTCCCAATTAACCACGAATTCTTGCCAAATTGCTCCAATAAAGCCAAGTTGGTAGAGCGCCCCGACAGGTACGTATGGCTCGTATATGCTTTCGACAGGGCGTCTCGCCAGGCGTTTAACGTTGAGGGATCTGTTTCGTCCGAGGTGGGGTTTGTGCTTGGGGGGACAAGCTCTTCGTAGCGGGAACGGTCGATGGCGTTGAGGGCCTGCTTGGTCTCTATGCGTAGCAATTCGGTTTCGATGAGGGGGGAGAAGTGCTGGGTTGGCAGAACGGGGAGGGAGGGGTGTGTTTGTGTCGTGTCGTCACGGGAGAATTCGGCGGCGATGAGGGCCTGCGCTGCGGCACGTTCAGATGGGCTGGGTTCGGAATCGATGTAGGGGAGGGACTCGTGTATGCTGTTCAGAGGTGCCATTTTGGATCTCTAATTGGGAGAGTCGCGATGTCAAGATACTTGGAGTTGGCTTGTATGCTGCCAGGTACAATCTCAAAATTACGAGACGCGATCTTCAGCAGGGATTACGCTGTGGCTTTGGGTTGTGGACTTGCGCTTCAGGCACCATTCATTGCCTAGAGTGGCGGGGTTCTTGCTCTTACATCCTCTAAAAACACAGAGCTTTGAGAAGCTACCATTCAACCCGGGATAATGACCTAAACACCATACTCACCCCTCTGCAGGGGACAAGAAAAATCACCTTTATATCAAACGGCTCACCATGGTTTCAAAGCAGCATTCGAAGGCCGGTCCTTCTGGGCTCCCAAGGCTTCGATCTGGGGGTCGGGGGATTTCAAAGCGACGACATCCATTCAGCTTATTGATCAGGCTTGTTTCTGCCACTGTGTTGCTTGCCTTGATATGTGTATTTTTCATGCATGGTTTCGATGGCCAAGGTGGGCATGTATGGCGCTGGAAAACTCTGAAAGGCGGGAAAGATCACCAGAGGAAAGGGAGCGTGTACTTACTTGGGGTTGGCAAAGCAGATATCACAGGGTACATGTTCAGTTCTCGTTGAAACTAGGCGCCAATACTAACTTCGATCTAGTCCTGTTGTGGAAATAAATATGATGGGATATGCGGATACAAAACAAGTTGGGTCAGGTCTTCGACAGCGCCTCTTCTCTCGAGCTTTTATTGTAAGCTGTGCCCAAAGTAGCTCCCCTCTTCTATTAGATCTACGGCTGACTCTTGGACGAAGATAGGAGATGTCGAACATCCGGAGGATCGATTCGTCTATCTCGTCCTAGATACACAGTCAGGAGACACTGCTGTGCGATATGGTATTCTGGAAGGTCTCGCAGAGCTGGGTGACGAGTATGCGGTTTATGGACAACACAATGTTGCCGTAACTGGCACACATTCACACTCCGGTCCCGGAGCTTGGTTGAACTATCTTCTACCTCAGATCACCAGCAAAGGATTTGACAAACAGAGTTACAGGGCTATTGTGGATGGAGCTGTTTTGTCAATTCAGAGGGCACACATGAGCCTCCAACCAGGTCATCTGACTGTTGGGTCGACTAAAGTCTTCGGCGCAAATATTAATCGCAGTCTCTACGCATATCTTGCAAATCCGCAATCCGAAAGGGCTAGATATAACGCGAGTTCAGAGGATGATGGCACCGTGGAGAAAACTCTCACTCTTCTCAAGTTTCAGCGGGCCTCTGATGGAAAGGATACTGGAGTTCTCACCTGGTTTCCAACCCATGGAACCTCGATGTTGGGGAACAACACTCTGGTTTCAGGGGACAACAAAGGAGTAGCTGCTGATCTATTTGAGAAAAGTTTCTCTCCCGAGGACAATGTCGCGGATGGATTTGTGGCTGGCTTCTCTCAAGCTAATGTTGGGGATACAAGTCCAAATGTTCTGGGCGCCTGGTGCGAGGACGAGACTGGAGGGCAGTGCAGTTTCAAAAACAGTACATGTAGTGACGGTAAAAGTCAGTACTGCCATGCCCGAGGGCCATTTTTCAAGGTCAAGGACAACGGAGCATCTTCTTGCTTCGAAATCGGAAAACGACAATTCGAACCGGCCAGAGCATTGTATGACTCGTTGAGGCAAGAGGGAACTCCGGTCACTGGCCGCGCGGTCAAATCAATCCACACGTTTCAAGATATGTCCAATTTTACTTTTCCGCTGGCAAATGGAACAAACGTTCATACTTGCCCTGCAGCGCTGGGCTATTCGTTTGCAGCCGGCACATCAGATGGCCCAGGAGCATTCGATTTCACCCAGAATGACCCGAACGCACCCAACGCTTCACCCGTATGGCGGGTGGTGTCCGGTCTGATTAAAGCTCCAAGCAAGCACCAACAACGCTGTCATTTTCCAAAACCTATCCTTCTTGATGTAGGAGAAATTACGTCACCGTATTTGTGGACGCCTAACGTTGTCGATGTTCAGGTACTTCGAGTTGGACAGTTAATCATAATTGTCAGCCCTGGTGAGGCTACTACAATGGCAGGCCGGCGATGGAAAGAAGCAGTGCATGATTCAGCTGTATCTCTTGTACTGTCTGGTTCTGATTCTGTTGTTCCAATAGTCGTAATAGGTGGACCCGCCAACTCGTACACTCACTATATAGCAACAAGAGAAGAGTATGGCATTCAACGCTATGAAGGGGCCTCTACCCTTTACGGACCTCATACTCTGGGTGCCTATATCAACCTCACACTCACCTACTTGCCGTACTTAAGTAGCACCTCGAAAGCAAGGCCAGCTCCAGGACCGCTGCCACCAAACAATGTCAACAAATCTCTCTCGTTCATCACAGGCGTCGTTTACGACGGTAAGCCATTCTTTAAGGACTATGGTGACATTAAGGACGATGTTGAGGGCCCATACTCGATCGGCTCGAGAGTGGTGGTGACTTTCTACGGTGCCAATCCTCGAAACAACCTTCGTCTCGAACAAACTTTCGCCGCAGTTGAGAAACTGAATGCTGAATATGGCAGTTGGATGAGAGTGCGGGATGATAGTGATTGGGCCTTGATCTTCAACTGGAAGAAGATCAGTGAAGTTATGGGCACGAGCGAAGTGCAAATTGTATGGGAGACGGAGGAATGGGCTGAGTCGGGAGAGTATAGAATCAAGTACTATGGAGACTCGAAAAGTATCGGTGGCGACATCAGCGCCTTTGAAGGCACGAGTGGGACGTTCACTCTTGTATGATTCACGGTATAAGATTATTACAAATTTGTAGTCTGTATTATTCCTACTCGAGTACATCATTCGTACCTTTGGTGAAACTAGGGATATCAAACGCCTCAAGTGCTAGACTGAATATGCTCTTACAAACACCACCCATGCACGCTCAAATCGCAGCCCTGACTCCCGAGAAAGCACTGTATATTCATCGAAGCTTCTTCCTCTCTGCCTTGTCCCAACTCCAAGCATCCTCGAATTCTGTAGGCTTCTCCCCGGTATGGAAGCCCTCGTGTTCTTCACCAAGGGTTTTGAGATCCATAACCACCTTGAACCCGCCCGTACCAACGCTCATCGTTTGACCCATAATAATACACTCACTGACACCCTCAATTTCATCTGTCTTCATTCCAGCTGCAGCATCGAAGAGGTGGTCCGGAGTCTTCTCAAAGGATGCTAATTGTAGGACACTATCACGCATCTTTGAAAGACCGAAACGTGTAATACCCAGCACTTCGCCTTTGTAGGTCATAACATCAGCCAGGAGCTGCATGTGCCGAGGATCGATATTCATAGTTTCCATCACGGCACCAATTTCTGCGGCAATGGTTGTTCGGGCGGCTTCAATGCCGAGGACTTCGCGGCATTCTATGACACTGTTGGTCCTGCACTGCGTGCCGACAACTCCCTCAGTAGTCATACATGCTCGGAGTCCGTAGCCTTCAACGAGGACCGCATGCTCTGACTTTTCGGAGGTCTGTATGATAGCACGAGTGGCATCTGGGTAGCCCGAGATGGCTAGAGTGGGCAAGACACGCCTAAGGTAGTTGACCCGGAGGAGGAGATCTGATCCTTGGTCCTCCAACTTGACTTTAGAGGGACCACGGGCGCCCAAGTTTCCGCCACTCTCATTGGTGATCCTGATGAAGATACAGTCATCGATAACCGACACATCGCCATTCTTGATCTTCAGTTTCTTATTTCGGACTATGACCGCAGCTATGTCGCGGATGGCAATGCCCAGGTGCATACTATTCAGTGCGTCTGTGTCAACTGAGAGGCACATTGTGGCATGCTTTGCGGACCACATATCCTCGATGAATCTAATGACATCTTCGATATAGGTTTTTTCGATACGGCCCTTTACCACCTTTGCTGCCTCAAGTGCCTTGTTGTTCTGAAGAGGACAAGTAATGACTGGAGTGCTGATGACCTTTGACGCATTGATGATTTCCTTGATACGGGGCACACCCTGGGTGATACTCATGCCAGCAACGCCAGCAAAATGGAAGGTCTTCAAGGTCATTTGGGTACCGGGCTCTCCAATAGACTGGGCCCCAACGGCACCAACAGCATGCCCAGGTTCAACGTGAGCTTTGGCATATTTGTTGAGGCATAGAGACACGAACATCTCGAGAGTTGCCCGAGAAACCTTGGCGACTCGCTCCACCTGGTCTCTCCTTGCCCTCTCTTCATTGGATCCATTATAGGGCTGACGGGAAGCCTCTGGATTGAGTCGGAAGTCATGAAGACCCGCCCTCGCCCTAGCCTTGGCCATTTTCTCAGCCAGCCCCCCAACGTACTGGGTGATCGTCGCCACGAAATCCCGAGCGCTCTCAAATTCGTCGATACCATAGTCGCTTTCATCATGGTAGTCCAAAGGTTCGCCCCTGAGAAGTCCCTTTCTAGCGTATTTTGATTTTTGCTTAGTTAGGAGTTTCTCGCATTCTGTATTGATCTCATAAGGCAGTAAGCACCAGTCATCATTATTCCAAGTCAAATTCTCCGCATGTATCCAAGTTCGATCAAAATGGACAGGCACAGCAGACCCCTCCATGTCGAGGGGGTCGAGTTTGTCGGCGCCAAATTGGAACTGAACAATTCCACCCGAGGAATTCCGTACAGTATCGTCATACTGTGTTGAGAGATCTTCAAGGGACTTCATAAGACGTCTAGACATATAGCCAGTCTCGGCAGTCTTGACAGCTGTATCAACGAGACCTTCGCGTCCAGAGATAGCGTGAAATAAGAACTCGGTGGGTGTCAGTCCGGTGAAGAAGCTGTTCCCTACAAACCCCTTAGATGCAGGTTTTCTGTCATTCTTTGCGAAATGTGGTAGACTGCGATCTTGAAAACCATCCGGTACTCGCTTACCACCAATAATCTGTTGTCCTACGACAGCTACCATTTGGGCGACATTGATGGAAGAGCCTTTAGAGCCAGATTTGGCCATGATAAGCGGCGAGTTCCATTTACTCAACGTGTCAATGCAGTAATCTCCGGCTGATTGTCTGACTCTGCTGAGGATTCCAGATATAGCGTTTTCGAGTGTCTCTTCCAAATTGCATCCGGTAGCTTTCTCTAATTTTCCTTCTTTGAATTTCCGGATTAAGTCATCGCACTCCTCAGATGCAGTATCGACAAGCTGGTTCTTCCTCGCCGTGAGCTCGGCCGCCGGGTACACATCGCTAATACCAATAGAAAAGCCTTGGTTTGTAAGATACCTCGCAGATATTTTGGCAAGCCGATTCATTGCCAGGACAGCTTCGTCGGGTCCGAAATCCCGAAGGATAATGTAGAAGATAGAATCTTTCTTTCCAGAGCCAACTGTAGTCTTGTCCATTAAACCACACATGACTTCGGAATTGCGTACCACAAGCCAGCCATCGTTTATATCCATGTCGGGACTTTGCCCTGCAGGCGGGGGTTTGTAATCTCGACACTTCGCGTCAAGGTTGACTTTGACTGGGGATTGCTTGTTGGGTCGCATGAGAATGCTAAACACCTGTTTTCCGGTCCAGAGAGCCTGTGGTTTCAAGATCGCTGGAGGAGGTAGATCTAGGTGAACATTACTATCCACCATGTACATACACAAGTTTGTAAACGTCTTCCTGTCGAAAAAGTTCTCCTTGCTACTCAGCAGGTACGCAGCAGTGATGAAGTCCTGTGTTGCTGAAATAATAGGCTCTCCGTTCTTTGGCGTGGACAGATTGTTCTTCACACCCATCAGGTTGATGGCTTCTGTTCTAGCTTCCTCGGTTTGAGGAACATGCAAATTCATCTCGTCCCCGTCAAAGTCGGCATTGTAAGGTGTGCAGACACACTCATTCAGGCGGAATGTCCTCCAGGGTCTGACCTTGACGTAGTGGCTCATAATACTGAGTTTGTGCAATGAAGGTTGCCGATTAAATAGCACAATGTCGCCATCTTCAAGATGTCTTTCGACCACGTCGCCAATCTGTAAGGCTTCTGCTTGCTTTTTCAGGTTTGCAAAGGACAGATCAATCTTGTCACCAGGTTCGTTGACACTCTTGTCCTTTTTAATGATCTGTCGGGCCCCAGGGTGGACCTTGGTGCCGTTGCGGACACATTGCTGTAATTTTGCCCGATTCTGCGCTTGAACACGCTCGGGGTATGTGAGATTCTTGGCTACTAGGATTGGAATAGCAACCTGATCAATTCCAAGATTTGGGTCCGGCGAGATGACCGTTCTGCCAGAGAAGTCGACACGCTTTCCAGACAAGTTTCCTCTGAATCGACCTTGTTTGCCTTTGAGACGTTGACAGAAGCCTCGGATAGGTTTCCCATTACTGCTCTGTTGTAGATTAGGGACATCGCTATTGATGTATAGGGCGATTTGTAATTGAAGAAAATCCCATTGTTCCACAATAGTTTGAAGTGGTTGCCCCTTTTGCAATGCAGCTCGAATCAGTGAACTGATATGAACAATCTCCGCCAATTTCGTCGTAAGATCATCTTCCGTACTCGCACTTTCCTGTGCAACCGAGGGACGTATGCAAACTGGAGGCGCCGGTACGTACTGCCATAAGAACATCTCGGGTCTTCCCTCAGCAGGATTGATTCCTAGTAATTCGCAATCGCTAGGAGTGATCATCTTGAAAAGGTTCAAGACCCTCAGAGGATTGAGGTCATCCATGGCCTTTTTGAGATGCTTATCTATCTCTGTGTTGCTCTTTTTGATTTCGTCGAAGGTGGACTTGAAGGTTGTATATGGCTTAGGTTCTACTTTGCTCTTTGCAGTAGATTTGTTGAACACTCCATATCTATCATGAACGAGCTTGAGGGCACCAGGTTTTCGTATTTGGCCATTGTAGGACCCGCAGTGAGGGCAAGTCTTTGCCTTTCGGCATTGCTCGTTGATTTTCTTGCATATTTGAGTGCGCTTCAAGTTGTCGATTCCGGGCCTTCGGAGTTCTTTAAGAAAAGCTCGGCGTTCTGTGGTGGTGAGCAAAACTTTGGCGCAATCCTATTCGCAACGTCAGTCCTGCTATTTTCAAGGGGCTACAAGTACCGTACTTTACAGATATTCTGCAGAATGTTTATGATCAATTTCATGTAACCAATGTGAAATGCTGGCAGTGCCAGTCTGATATGACCGAAGTGGCCATTGCAGTTATTGAGTCCTTCACCGCAGGTACCACAATTTCCAATTTTGCTTGATATTCCCTGGTTCTCAAATCAACACAAAGTTTGAACCAGGGCACTCTCGAATGATGCCTACCAATTGCGGGTCCAAGGCTCCATTTGCGACGGGGGCGCGGGACTTCTCGACATCGTAGAGGATGCGATCCGTTACTTCGAGAACACCTTGATTGACGATATCTTGGTTGGATCTGTACAGACAGGAATCAGTGCGGATTCTCAAGTCGGACAAAAAGGCACCTACTGGATACCAAACTTCAATTCCTTGAAGCGCTTTGGGATTCTGTCGACCACTTGCTCCTTTCCCTCGAGTCCGGAAGTCAACATCTTGGCGTGCTATCGCAGGCGAACCATGGATGAAATGCGCAGGGCTCCGGGTGTGTGGTCCAAACTTTTCTGCTACCGCATATTCTGGTAAATTTGGGAGTTATGTTGAGTTGTGTAGCCGGGGACTCAGATATTTGACTCAGAAGCTTACGTAGAGGGGAAAAATGCCTACCAAGCGCCGTGGTGGGGTACGAATTCTACCTAATGAAACCTACCCCACTTTTATTGTTACACGCAGTTTACTCAAGTATACATAATATTATCTATATCTATGTAACCACCACCTTTCTTTCTCATTCACTTAATGCAATATAATCTCATGAATGCCAAGGCTTGACGGGTAACATCACATTCGTTAAGGACAGAATCAGGTTCAAAATGCATTCATTACTAAGATTAGGGTCACGCCGCATGCTTCCCGTCCTCCCCCCCACGCAGTGCAAGAAAAGACCGCACATCAGTAACATACTGCAGACCTTCTAATAGTGGTACAAGGTGAAGAAGATCATTGTCTGTCGGATCGTTTATCCAGCCTTCTATGGGTATCGCGTTGTCTGTTCAAGATCAGCGTCTGATTCAGAGGCTAAGGAGAGACATTCTACCTTGATGGAACATGTAACTCAAGGGACTATTGTCTAAAATCATGACCTTGCTCAAGTCCGGCTCCACAGAGCTCAAATCCTTGATGAAGGCGCCATGTCGGTATGTACAGTGTTGACGATAGTATCGGCCAGAAAAGAATTTACGCTCCTGTTCTAAAAGATCTATCACTGGGTCCGCATACTCCTGCACAGAAGCTGTGAACACAACTAAGTTATACCATTTACACACCTACTTTCTATTAGCGAGTTTACTTTTAGGTGCGAGGACAACTGACCCGCCGCAAGAAGTCATCGCAATGAGGCCGCTTGTGTACATAATATAATATGGGATGCTGGGGCCCAAGAGTTGAATTTCCATCAGGTCCAACAAGAGTGTTGAGTTTGACTTCGACCATGTGACCAGTACTCATACGACCACCTTTTGCCATGCTGTGAATGAGAGTCTCGTCCAGGTCAAGGATCAGAGTCTTTTGAACCAGTCGTCCACTCGGAGGATCGGGAATTGTGTAGGAAGGCTGCCGGCGAGGTATTAAAGGCCTTGGTGGTACTGGCGCGCGAGGGTATTTCGTCATGAGTAATGAAGAAGCTGGAGAAGTTGGAGATTTCAGAGTCGCCGGGGATATTTCTCCAGCCCCAACAGCGCCAGTCCCATTACTCTGTGTACTTGCCGACTGCGCCCGACGATGTTTCCTTTGTCGTAGATTGTCCTCGTTATGAAGCTTAATCCGGATCGATCTTCTTGCAGGGGCTATCTCGTCAGATGTCTGTAATGACTTTGATCGAGTGTGTCGACTTGAGCCCGCAGGGGTTTCCCCCTCTGAAGTTGCTCGGTCTCTATCAGACTCTGATTCGGATGACATCCCAGAAGATGAAGAGTTTGACGAAGCTGCTCTGGATCCTCTCGCAGCACCACGACGTCCATTTGTAGGCCTTCCACTATTCTGCCCCCCTACGAGCCTTTCCTTGTCGACCGGTGATATTCCCAGTGCTTGGCTAGTCGAAGCGCGCCGTGAGCTCCCAGGCATGCTAGATCCAAGCTTTTTCAACTGCGAAAAGGGTGCGAAGTTATCCGTGTCGTCGTAAAGACATGCTATCAAGTAAACACCCGGTGCTGCTAGAGTAGATAACACCCAACGTATAGACTCGATGACAGCAGTCGATATCCTCTTCGGGATCACACGCCAGCGCGAAGGTTCCGGACCCAAATGCTCGTTCGACTCCTTGTCTAACAAGGGAGATTCTTCATGGACTGTTCTGTCATCGTCGATATCCTCTCCCCCTTCCGAACCTTCCACCTTCTCGCTGAAGAGATCCTCTTCCGGGTTGCTTCCAGGCCCAGACCCTTCCGTAGACGATAAAAGATTGCCATAGGAGTTGCTTCGGGAAGGCGCGGGAGTCTGCGGCGGCGACACTCGTGCCGAGAGAATATTCAGAGAGTTCATCGTATTATCGCAGCCATGAAGGAGGATTTCGCGGAGTCTTTCGCGGGTCTCTCACGGCGGAATCAGACAAGCTATGGTATACGCCTAGACTGGAAGATCTCGGAGTGCTAAGCAATGCGAATCTTATCGCGATCAAAGATTTAGAGGCGCAACTCTCCAGTTTTGAGGCGAGGAAGATGACCACACAGTTGGATCCCTTGTCGCAGACTGTTGTCCTTTGTCTGCCTAGATTCGTTTCCACGTTAGGTTATTAACATGAGTTTGGGTCAAGTTGCCTCTGATTTGGGAATATGCACAATGAAAGCAGAGGAAGAAGGCTGCGGCAGGAATGATATGAGATGCGAAGGAACTTGGAGGGGAACAAAGCTTGAGCTGTGGTGCTGATGGTGAAGCTTTTGCCGGTGGTCTGGATCTCCGATGCCGACCAAGAGCTTCTCCAAAAAAAAAAAAAAAATCACAGCGAGGAGTCACAACTGCAATTGTATCGACTTCTATAAAATTGTTCAATTCTTACATACCTATCGACATCGAAGCATAGCTAATAATTTCAACGCCCGAAATACCAGTCAGACTTGCATTTAAAATCCAACCATTCTCTCAAGCATCCTGCAATCGTACCCATACGGCATAAAACGATACAGACCTCTCTACAATACCACAGCAGCAGAACTGTCCAACAGAACACCAGCTCATATTGCCATGCCGTCGTTGCAGGTCGGCTATGCGCCGAACCTAGGTGTCTACCTCAAGTCACTGAAAGCGCAGCCTCTGGAGTCCTCTATCGAGAATTTGATCTCGTAGGTAAAGCAACTATTATTCCTCCTGCTCATCTGACAAATCTTAGACTCCTCAAGCGCAGACAGATCACCAATTCGAGGCCCTGCGCAGTGGCTACGGCGCATCTCCTCCTTCAAGTAGTTGCTAAGTTCAGGTGGACAAGCATTGAGAGACTCATTGAACGGATACAAGATGTTGGCCAACGATTAATAGAGGCACAACCAAGGGAGATGGTAGTGGGGAATATAGTGCGTCGAGTCCTGGGTATGATCAGGGATGAAGCAAAGGAAGATCGGAACGATGATGCAAGTGATTCGGCATCAAATAGTCAACTTGGCTCACCCAGCCGTGAACATGGCGACCTAGGATCGTCACCAGTGGGAGCCGCGCCTACGTCTATTCTCAGTCCCCTGAGATTCAGCTCCAGTGGAGACCCAGAGATTACAGAGGCCAATAGCGACGACGTGTTTGGAGGGAAGTCTCAAGCAGCTTCTCGCCCTCCATTGTTAACTTCTCATGCCTCTTATGCTGTGCTAAATGGTGGCCCCACACAACAGTCAATGTTTAACCTCCTGTCTGCAACTGCATCACCGTCTTCAACTCCTTCAGGCACGCATTCTCCACATGGGAAGTCGAATCTTAATGCCACCTCTTTGGCACAGAAGATGGTAACATCGTCGAAAGATTTGAAAGCAGAAGTCATCGAAGGCATTGAGGAAATTATCGACGAGCTTGATCAAGCCGACGATCGAATCGCTGCCCAGGCTTTGGAACACATCCATTCTAACGAAGTTATACTAACACATTCGTCATCACGGAGTGTTCAGAAATTCTTGTTGGAAGCTGCCAAAAAGAGGAAGTTTACGGTTGTCGTTGCTGAGTCGTACCCGAATGATCATGAAGCCACACATACCTCTGTCACTAGATCAATCAACTCGGAGACGGAGGGTGCGGATGAGCCGAGTACGCAGAGATTCTCGAAGTCACTCTCCGATGCTGGTATTACCGTTATTCTCATGACGGACGCTACAATATTCGCAATTATGTCAAGAGTCAACAAAGTCATATTGGCAACTCACGCCGTCATTGCAAATGGCGGTCTGATTGCTGCTGCTGGTGCTCGCATTATTGCAAAAGCTGCTAGGGTTCATAGGACACCCGTGATTGTTGTCAGTGGAATTTATAAACTGAGCCCAGATTATCCTTTTGAATTCGAATCTCTGATCGAGTACGGTGATCCTGGACACATTGTCAGATACCAAGATGGCGCTTTGGTGGAAAATCTTGAGGTCGACAACCCGGTCTATGATTACGTGCCCCCTGATTTGGTAGATCTTTATATCACCAATATGTAAGTGGGATTGGGAAAGACATCTACATTGTGGCTTGCTAATTGCTGTTTCAGAGGAGCACATGCCCCGTCGTATCTTTATAGGATTGTCGCCGACCACTACAAGACCGAAGACATCAACTTCCATAACCCGGATCTCCAATTCTGAGAGTGTTGGTATATGTGCAGAACAATTTTCCATCAAGCCTATTACCAGGGACTCCTAGACGGTGCTAACATTTCAGTTGACTCACTGTCAAATGGGTGAGCGGAGCCCGCAGGGGAAGCCATGCTATTCGAGTTCTCCCCCGATTTAATCAATCAATAGCTTAGATCTTAATCAAAACCCAGATACTGCAAGAGATGCAGATGAGTAGGGATGATATCATAACGGTTCTATGGACTGTGACTATTCGCGAGAAGTTCGCCGAGTCATGGCTTTTGTACATGCTGTAGCCCAAGATCTGGAAGATGAATCGCTTCTGATTTTCGTTCGGGCAATATCTCTTCAAACGCCGATGCATCAATCCTGGTTGCTGGATATAGCAAACGACGAGTCTCATTGAAATGTGTAAAAGAACTCTTCTCTGGCTTCTAATATCCCATATGGTTGTTTGGTCTTATTTTCCACGTGATGACGAGGTGTGTTGACATCAGGCTTGAGTATCAACTGGTTTTCATGCTACCAAAGCTCAAACCAGGGGCGATGGAATGGTTCTACAAATACTACAAACACTACTGTCATAACGTCTATGAGAGCACCCGAAACTCGGATGCATTACTCTCGTGAGATACAGAAGGCTTCTGTTTTGATTAAGTTTTTCCAGAGTATTCGAACATGACCAAAAAATAAAAGTGGCTTCTCGAACAAGACTTCAGCCTTGGAGCCGCGTCATCAGGAATACCTTGGTATCTAGGTATGCAGTGTCACTGATAAGTGAAGCATTACAATAGGCCGGCTAGCCATGCCACTAAGTCGTGAAGCCTGGAGCCCTGCACTCGAGGCTGTGGATCCCTGCGGGGTGGTGAGGGGCAGAGCCGTTCCGCCAAGCAACACTGTCTGACGGGTAGCGGAGCGTGCAGTAGCTTAAATCATTGGGGCTGAGCGCGCTGTCTGATAACAAGCATAAGCACGACCACAACATCTGCTCTCAAACAATCTCCAACAGAGCCCTCGGCTTCCTGTGCAGCCCTTTGAATACCCTCCGATATATTTGTGTATTGGCTTACGTGCCTTTTGGAACCTCAGCTACCAAAATCAAAGACCCTCTCCGGAGGTGCCTTTCCAGATCTACCTGCAAATACACTCAGGCAAGAGTCAAGACAATCACGACCACAAATGGATCACAACCCACCCCCGCCCTATAGTGAGACCGACATATATTCGAATACTTCGTCACATCCTATTCTTACCCCAGCCGCCTCCCAAGCGGACACCACATCTGTGACTGGCCGTTTGCAACTATCTACTACATCGTCAATAGACGACTCAATCATCTATACGCCTCTTCCCTCCCCGACAGCATCTGACCACCAAGATAGCTTGCAATATGGTTTTGGTCACGTCTTCACATCCTCTGCCATTGCTTATTTTGAATCCCGGCCGGCACACAGGCAGGCCCCAACTCCGCTGATTACGCACAAGATCACCGTCACAGCGCGGACGCAACCAGAGGACCTCCAATACGATGAAGCTTGGGGAACAAGGGATATTACACGGCAAGATTGGGCTACTTTCGTGAACTACCTGCTACCAGAGCACACAGCTGCGGTCAATAACGATGTAGCTGATAGGAAACTTCGGCAAGAATTAACGGAACACATGCACCAGCTTTCTCTGGATAAGGATCCCAAACCCAGAACGGACATGAGTGAGGTCGATGCACAGCTAGATTCATTGCGTCAACCGCTATCTTCTTTGACCACGGACTCGCTCACTGTCATCTCTTCAACAGTTTCTGAGTGGAATGAGGGGTTCTTTAAACCCCGCGGTGTCTATATCGCGGTCGGCGAGGTCAAGCCTCAGACTCCTGACGAAGATCCAAATCGTATGCCGGGCACGTGGATTCCATACGATCATGAAATACTTGCTGAGTCGCCCAAGGATGACAGTAGTAGAAAAGGACTATTCGGTTCATTTAAAACGTTCCCCGGTATGGAGTCCAACGCTGGAAGCTTTAGGATCGGGCCTATTGTAGCCGATAACGACGGGCTTCGAATTGGAAAGAACGGGTTAGTAGTAAGTATCACTTTCCAACCATTTTTCACGCTTGATGCATGAAAATCAGGGTCTAGAGCCTCTTCACAAACCCGCACTTGAGATTCAGTTTGTTAACTTTCCGATTCGCAGGCTTCTGCCAATGGATTTCGAATGGGCAACCTTTTTGTTGCAGATCAAAATGGCTTGAGGCTAGGAGGTACCCGTGGCTTTGTGGCAGATGCGCATGGGTTGAGTATAGGTGGGAGGGCGTTTGGTAGGAGGGAATCCGACGATCACCGTCATGCAAGAGGCCGAGGCCGGCGGCGGCATGGACGACACGATTCCCACCACGGTAGACATCGAGGGCGGTCTGTCTCAACGTCCAGCTCAAGCTCTTCAGATTCTGACGTGTCCGAATCCGAGTCTTCTGTCGGTTCCTTGCCAGATTATGATGATATTAAAGAGCAAGCGTTACCAATCACTAGAAATTCCTTGCTGGAATGGCTAAGTCACCCGGATCAACCCATAACCAAAGACACCGTTGATAACATCCAACGGAAAATCGACACCGCGAAAAATGGAAATCCGGAGCAATTCGAGCAAGATATAATTGCATTGCGCAAAGAGGTCAAAGGTCTACTAAAGGCCTTTAAAGAACAGACACGGTCACAAAAGCAACAGCGGAGGATTGACAAGCGTACAAGGCGAGTAGCTAGGAGGCTGCAGCGAAAAGCACGCAGAGATGCGAAGAAAGAGGAACGAAAACTAAGGAAAGATGACAAGAAATGTAAAGGCAAGAGCGCATTTCACCGCGGCCCGCCTTGGGCAAGATCGAGAGACCATCTTCCGATGCCAATACAGTATCCCGAAACGCCACCACTTTCAAGAGGCTTTCCTTTCGGGAGAGCTGCGTCAGTTCCTTTTATCAAGCCTCCATTCTTAAGACCTAATGATACACCGGGAACGTCTGCAATGCACGGCGGATGGCCCTTCACCCAGGGAGCTACTGCACCGCCTATGCCAGGAGGCTATCCATCTCCGGTTTCTCAAAGTGCCGAGCATCTTCATACACAAGCGGTGCACATGGATACCGCAGCAGAAAGAATGGAGACTCAGGCGATTGATATACGTACTGTTGCCACAGTACAAGGGCTCGGGGAGAAAGACAAAAACAAAAAGTTGACCGAGGCATCAACTTTGGAGGAAGAGGCGGAAAAGTACAGGAGGGAGGCTGATAGGCTGAGAGCAGAGGCATCGCATCTGGATGGTGAACTTGCTAGAGAACTTGGCGAACAACATGAAGACGAGGATCAAGTCAGCGGGATTATCCATCACTGAGATTTCTGAGCAACGCCGCAATATGGTTGGTGGTAACAGATCTAAATTTCATTGGTCCCGAAGATACAAACCAAATGTCAAAACCTTACTTCTGTCTGTGTTATTATAATGCTTCCCGCCGACTTATTGACTGCTACTAGTGCTATGAAATAAATATCTGTTCCAACTTAGCAGCAATGTGTGATATTTGGTCAACAAACAGTATCTCAGCCCACCATAACCGGCCAAAGATTCGCAACTTCTCGTCTCCAGAGGCTGATCAATTCTCAACCGTAGGCAAAACTCATCACCGACCCGGCATCTCTAACAATACCCCTCCATCAATAGCAATGACCTCGCCGTTAACATACCGATTTTTTGCCAAAAATAACACCCCCATCCCCATTTCATCATCACTTCCCGCGCGCCCCATCGGCACATGTCCCTTCTCATCGATTTTCTCTTGTGGCAGCTCGCTCTTCTGATCGTTTCC
>Ga0247778_1000485_pt1 | contig 48065 bp, 46 predicted proteins | sample UWRJL049202B5_FD_179939 | JGI IMG/M metagenome (GOLD analysis project Ga0247778, IMG submission 179939) | Plant litter microbial communities from Arlington Agricultural Research Station in Wisconsin, United States - UWRJ-L049-202B-5 | ecosystem: Environmental > Terrestrial > Plant litter >... | reverse complement strand
AAGCGTAAGCAAAGTAAGCGTAAGCAAAGTAAGCGTAAGCAAAGTAAGCGTAAGCAAAGTAAGCGTAAGCAAAGTAAGCGTAAGCAAAGTAAGCGTAAGCAAAGTAAGCGTAAGCAAAGTAAGCGTAAGCAAAGTAAGCGTAAGCAAAGCTCCGCGCTCGAGTTCGGCCGAGCGAGCGTTGCCTATGCGCGGTCGTTGACTTTTTTGCGGATTTGGTGATAATTAAGACTGCGTTTTTTCCACGAAGGGATAGACGCAATGGTCGAAACGAGGGTCGAGTTTGCTTCAGCGGGCCGTAGCTTCGCGGGGGTGGTGTGCCAGCCGGTGCTGATTTCGCCACGCCCCGGGGCGGGCGTGCTGGTGTTGCACGGAGGTGCGGGCCCTGGTCCGCACGAGCGCGAGCGGGCGGAGCGGCTCACGGAGCTCGGCTATGTCGCGTTGGTGCCTGATTTGTTCGGCGAGGTGTTCGAGACTCGTGAACGCGGCGTGGAAATCATCACCGGCCTCGTCTCCGAGCCGGCGGTGCTCCGCTCGCGCCTGGTCGCGGCGTTGGATTGCCTGCGCGGGCAACCGTCCGTGGACGAGTCGAGGTTGGCCGCGATTGGCTTTTGTTTCGGGGGCCTCGCAGCACTCGAGCTGGCGCGGAGCGGCGCCGCGCTGCGCGCCGCCGTGAGCTTCCACGGTGGGCTCGTGACCCGGGCTCCCGCTGAACCCGACGCGCTGAGCGCGTCGATTCTGGTTTGCACCGGTGTGGCGGATCCGTTCGTCACTCGCGAGCACCGCCAGGCTTTCGAAGACGAGATGGTGCGCGCCAACGCAGATTTCGAGCTGCAAATCTATGCGAAGGCCCGGCACGGCTTTACCGAACGCGGCATTCAGCGGTCCGGGTCGGCCTATCATGAAGCGGCCGATCGACGCTCGTGGGAGGCGATGCAAACCCTGCTCGCCCACACGCTCGCGTAGCAGCTCGTGAATGCGCTCGATTTCGTCTCCAACGTGAGAGCCGTGCTCCCTCCGGGTACTCGATCGAAAGATTGTCCCCCAGCCCGCGCCGGATTGCTGGCGCGGGCCTATCAACACCGTGTCGAGCAGTGATACCCAGGAATTCGCCGAGCGAGCGTGGGGTGTTTTAACGCCGACCGGGCACGGTAGGCGGCAAACCAACCAGTGGCACGGTCGCATGCACGCGCAGCGTGCGTAGCCCGGGTTGGGGCAGGAACGGGTTGGGGTTTTCGGGACAAACGGTCCCCTTCGGCGGCAACCGCCCGTCGAGAAGGTAGGAGACGGTGTACTCCGTGGCGCACTCGTTGCGGCCAAAGGCGCAGTGACCCCAACCCGCGTAGCTCAACAGACGACTGTTCGGCAGGAGGCGACTGCTCGCTTGCGCGCCGCTGTACGGCGTAGCCGGATCGAAATAGTTGCCGACGATCAAGACGGGTGCCGAGGTGCGGGCATTCCACGGTCCCAGGTATCGGTCCGGCGCTGTCGGCCACTCGGCGCAGCCCGCATCTTGCCACCACCAAAGTGAACCAAAACGCGAACCGCTCTCGGCGAACGCACCGATTGTCTTCCACGCGGCAAACGACTTCGGGTACTCGGCGTCGGAGCAGTGCACGCCGTAATAGGCGTCAGTGCCGTTGTCATACTCCTCTTGCGGCGGACGGCTGACACGAAGCCGCTCGTAGATCCCGGTTCGAAGCGCGAACGCTTGCTCGCCCGCACGCTCGTTGCCCAGCGCGAAATCCGCGAGCGCCGCGAATAACGCGGCCCATCCGTCCGGGCCGCCCCACAGTTCGGGCGTGTACATGGCACTCGTCGTGTCGGCGATCAACGAATCGTAAGCGTACAGAAAATCGCCGAGATCGATGGGCGCTCGTAGCACCGCGTTTGCGAGCGCCTCGTAGCGGGCGGCGGCTCCTTTGGCTCCGCTCAATGCGCAGTCTTCACCGGCCGCGTCACACAGCCGCATGAACTCCGCCACCACTTTCGCTGTTCCAACCCGGTCGCTGACGATGGTCGTTGCCGTGACCCACTGTTGTGGGTCGAGAACGCCATCGATGGCGAGCGCTCGCACGTTTTTCGGAAACAGATTCGCGTACGTGTTGCCAAGCTGCGTACCGTAGGAAAATCCGAGGTAGGTCAGGCGCGCATCGCCCACCGCTTGGCGCAGAAGATCGAGATCGCGCGCGACGTCCGCCGTGCTCATGTGCTCTGTGATGGCGGCGTGCCGCCCCAAGCAACGCCCCGCGAGCGAGCGCAGTTGCTCGAAGAACGGCCGCGTTTGGTCGTGCTGGTAAGGAAACGCCGGGACCGCACCGAAGAACGCATTGAGCTCTTCTCGAGTATCGAAACAGCGCAGCGGCGCCGAAGCGCCCACGCCGCGTGGATCGAACCCGACCACATCGAAACGGCCTTGCAGGAGCGACGCCAAATACGGGCCAAAGTCAGAGAGCGCGAACGAAACACCGGATGCGCCCGGCCCACCCGGGTTGATGAACACAGAGCCGATCTTCTGCTTGGGGTCGGAAGCCGGAATGCGAGCGAGGGCAATCGCGGTCTTCGCCCCGAGTGGCCGATCGTAGTCGAGTGGCACCCAAGCAGCGGCGCACTCCGCGTTAGGGAAGGCCTCGCCGCAGGCGCGCCAAGTCAAGGGGGGAACCTTCACGTGCGCGAAACTGGTCGCTGCCAAATCGCTCTCGGCCAGGCTCGAGCCACTGCCTCCACGTCTGCCGAAGTGCCGTCGCTCGTGCTCGACCCGCATGCGGTTAGCGCGGGTGACACGAACACCCCCGCTGCGAGCGCAAGCCAACTTGCCGTTCGAATCCCCGAACCTGTTCGCGATCGTTCCATTTGGTTCTCCCCTTCGCGACGGCAGTGTGACAGGCCCCGTCCCTCCAGCTCAATAGTCAATGTGCTCGATGTGAGCGTCGCCGCTTGGGGCGATGCTCACTCGGAGTGATCGGTGCAGTTCCAGGCCGCTTGAAGTCGCCGATCGTGCACGCTACGCTTTGCGCGTGGTCGATTTCGATGCGCTTTACCGAGAGCACGCACCGGCGATCACTGCGTCGCTCGCGCGCTCATTTGGCGCGCGCCGGCTCGATCTGATCGAGGCCGCCGTGCAGGAGGCGTACGTCTCCGCGATGGAAGGCTGGGGTGCGGAGGTCCCTGAGCGGCCCGGCGCTTGGCTGCAAGTCGCCGCGCGGCGGCGCGTGATCGATGGCATCCGGCGCGCGCAATGGACCGCACCCGCGGAGGCCCTCGAGCAGCTCGAGGCGGCCAGCTCGGGGACCGATCCCGACGAAGATCTGCTGAAAATGATGTTCGTTTGCTGTCACCCGGCGATTCCGCTGGAGAGCGCCCTCGCGCTCGCCTTGCGCACCTTGTGCGGTTTTCCCATTCCTGCTCTGGGGCGCGCGTTGCGGCTCGAGGAGGCCGCCATCGAGAAACGCTTGATGCGAGCGCGTCAGGTGTTACGCGAAGAGCAAGTGGAGCTCGACCTCGATGGCCTATCTGAGGCCGAGCTCGGGATGCGCCTGGATGGAGTCCTGCGCACGCTTTACGTGTTGTTCTTCGAAGGGTACAGCGCTCACGCCGGTGATACTCAGATCCACGAGCAGCTCTGCCGCACCGCAATCCGTCTGAGCGCCCTGCTGCTCGCGACGCGCTTTGCCACTCCACGTGGCCACGCCCTGCACGCTCTTTTCGTGCTTCAGACCGCTCGCCTGGCCGCACGCGTCAACGCCGCGGGTGACCTGATCCCACTCGATCGGCAAGATCGCGCGCGCTATGATCGTGCGCTGATGGCCGAGGGCTTCGAACATCTCGGCTGCGCGGCCAGCGGAGAAGTCGTGTCGCCCTTTCATCTCGAGGCCGCGATCGCCGCCTGCCACGCGCTCGCACCGACCTACGCGGCCACTGATTGGCAGCGCATTGTGGCCCTCTACGACCAATTGCTCGCGCTCACGCCATCACCCGTAATCGCTCTGCAACGCGCGATCGCGGTTGGGCGCGCCGACGGAGCGCGCGCCGGGTTGCGCGCGCTCCACGGCCTGCTGGGGAACGACCGCCTCGAGGACGATCCGGTGCTGGCGGCCGCGATTGGCGAGCTCGAAGCCCAGCGCGGCGATGGCCGCGCCGCGCGCACGGCTTATCGCCGCGCCTTGGAACTCGCGGGCACAGCGCCCGAGCGCCGCTTTCTCGAAGAGCGGCTCGCGGCAATCTGACGCGAAGCGAGTCCGCTCAGAGGCGACTAGGGCTTCGGAAAATTCCCGAGCATCCGTACCTCGGTCGAACCACCCACCTCGGCGTGCGGCGATTCAGCGGCAATCGCACACGCCTCGTCGAGGTCTTGGACGCGCACGAAGAAGAAGCCGAGCACCGCTTCGCGCCCCTCGGCGAAAGGACCGTCGATGACCAGCCCCGCGCCTTTGCGACGGACGGTCTTGCCGTTCGGCTGGAGCGCTTCGACGCCAGCGTAGACGCCGCGGCGCTTGAGATCCAAAGCCCAGTCGACCAGTTTTTGAAACAGCTCCTTCGCTCGATCGTCCGCCGCGAGCTGCGCCCAATCCACGCCTTCGTCACGAAAGATCAGCATCGCGGTCTTGCGCGTGTCTTTGTCGGTGATCGGCACGTCGTTGTCGTGCTTGTCGTCGTTTTCGCTCATCTTCGGAGGCTCCTCACGCAGCCTTGGGGTAGGGCTCGCCGGTACCGGTAATGAGGTAGCTCGCTAGGCTGCGCAGGAAGTGCGGCCATGCCTCGGTGCATCGCTCGTAGACTTCATTTTGGGCGGCGTACCCTGAATGGACCAAGTGGACCTGCGTCCCGGCGCCGGTTTCTGCCTCGCGTAGCGTGAGCGCGAGCCTGGTCCCGAGCCAATCGGCATTGTTCTCGTGGGCAGTGCACGTCATCACGAGCCCGTGCTCATCGCTACGTTCGACTCGCAATGTGACCGAGCGCGTCTCGCTCGGTTGAGAGAACCGAAATGTTGCTTGCTGGCCGTCGAAGTCGGTGTCTTCCGCAAACCACGCGCGGTAACCAGCCTGCGTGGTGAGCGCGGTGCGAACGCAAGCAAGCGGGGCGGCAATTTCGTGCTTCAGATCGATGGTAAACATAGCTTTCGTCCTTTCAACGCTTCGTCGAACCAGCCGCGCCGTTCCGGACATCTATTCGTAAGATATCGAAATTACATGCCTTCGGTCAGGCCCAGGAGCGATTGGGGGGGGGCTCCGCCCGGCGAACGCGGGCTTGCTGCCTGCGCGGCCCTCCATTAGCGCTGTGCTCATGAGTGCCGCTATGGTTGCCCTGAACGGCCCGCGGCGCTTGGTCCTCGAGCGCGAGTTCCTCGCCTTCTTGGCGGAACGAGATGGCGCGGTTTCGGTGGACGACCAAGAACTTCCGCGGCGCCGACTCGGGCCCGAGGAACCCGGTCCGCGCTCGGATGACCTCTTGTTCGTCGAGACGCTCAAACGGTTATATGCGGGCGAGCGGTTCACGGTCGACCTCGCAACAGACAAGCTGCGACGAAGCGCCGACCCCGTCGATCTCTACATGGCGAGAGAAGAGCGTCACCATACGGAGCTGTTAGCGTCTCTGATTCGCACGACGGGTCATGACGTGCCCGTTCACGCGCCCCCGCGCTGGCTACGATCGCTATTGGGGCTCCTGGTGCGAGTCCCGCATCCCTTCTCCAGCATGTTGCTCTTCTGCGGAGAATACATCGGCGTGATGCTGATGATTGCCCTCGAACGCCGCGCGGGAGACGAACCGGCGAAGCGCCTGCTGCACGAGATTCTCGTCGATGAGATCGGACATCTGGCTTACAATCACGGACGTCTCGGGCTAGCGGGGCTGGCTTTCGCGCGCATGTTGCTCCTACCGTTGCTGCGCCTCGCCGCACTGCGAGAGCCGCTGCTCGCGGCGCTCGTACCGGAGCGGGATGCGCTGATGTGCTGGCATGGGTTGGCGGCCATTTCGGACGGAGCCGCGTTCCTTCCGGCGTTGCACGAGCCAAGCCCCGCGCGCGTCGCGGCCTAGGGGTCCGCACGAATGCCGCACGTTGCCGGCTTTTGACGCAATCGAATTGGCGAAATTTTACCAGCGCGCCGTAAGCGGCTTCAGCGTTGAACAGGGCGACGTGCGGGCGCCGATCGCGTGATTGAGGTGAGCGTCGATTCAGTGACAATCCTGTCCCCCCTCGCGCAGTAGCCTCAGCTGACGGAGACGTCTGTCGAGTCAGTAGTGGTGCGAACCGCCAGCAATTTCCGCTCGCGAGAAGGAATCGACGTGCGCCTAGAGATGACATGGACCCGAGCAAGAGCAAGCGTGTTGGCCATGGCGCTGGCGATCGTGGCCGTACTTCCGTCACCCGCTCGGGCGGACAACCCGATCGTGCAGACCTTCTACACGGCTGACCCTGCTCCCATGGTGTACGAAGGCCGCTTGTATCTGTACACGTCTCACGACGAAGACGTCACGGTGAAAGACTTCTACACCATGAACGACTGGAGGCTGTACTCCACGGCGGACATGGTCAATTGGACCGATCACGGCTCGCCCGCAGGTCTCAAGAACTTCAGCTGGGGAACGGACAATGCGTGGGCGCCGCAGGGGATCGCTCGGAACGGCAAATTCTATTTATACGTGCCGCTGAACAACAACAACGGCGCGAGAATCGGCGTCGGCGTGTCGAACAGTGTGACGGGGCCGTTCATGGATCCGCTGGGAAAACAGCTGGCCGCGAGCGGCTCGAGCAACATCGACCCCACGGTGTTCGTCGACGACGACGGACAGGCCTACATGTATTGGGGCAATGGCACCCTCCGCTACGTGAAGCTGAATTCGGACATGATCAGCACCTCGGGCAGCATCACCAACGTCACGCTCAATGGCTTCACCGAGGGGCCGTGGTTCTACAAGCGCGAGGCGCTTTATTACATGGTCTACGCGGCCACCAGCGGCAGCGAGAAGATCAGCTACGCGACCAGCAATGCGCCAACCGGCCCCTGGACGGTCCGCGGCGACATCATGGCCCCGGGCTCCACGTTCACCAATCACCCCGGCGTCGTCGACTTCAAGGGGCACTCGTACTTTTTTTATCACAACAGCGCGCTCCCGGGCGGTAGCAACTACAAGCGCTCGGTGTGCGTGGAGGAGTTCACGTACGGCGCCGATGGTAGCATCCCGAAGATCGCGATGAGCACGAAAGGGCCGGCCGCCGTCGCCACGCTGAATCCGTTCCAGCAAGTCGAGGCCGAGACGATCGCGTTCTCGGCGGGGCTTAAGACCGAAGTGTGCTCCGACACCGGCGGCGCCATGAACGTTACGTCGATTGGCAACGGCGACTACATCAAGCTAAAAGACGTCGATTTTGCGGATGGCGTGACCGGCTTCGAGGCTCGCATCTCCTCCGCGGCCAGCAACGCGAAGATCGAGCTGCACCTCGACAGTCAGACCGGCACGCTGCTCGGGACATGCGACGTCTCGGGCGCGTCTTCCTGGTCCACCAAAAGCTGCGCGGCCAGCGGCGGAAGCGGGAAGCACGACTTGTTCCTGAAGTTCGTCGGTGGCACGGGTGACCTATTCAAGTTCAATTGGTGGAAGTTCAGCGGACCGACCATGCCCGGCGGTGGTAGCGGTGGTAGCGGTGGTAGCGGTGGTAGCGGTGGTAGCGGCGGAACTCCGGGGCAGGGTACGGCCGGGGTCGGCGGAACGGGCAATGGAACGAGCGGCCACTCGGGCGTCGCGGGCACGGCATCGGGCAGTGGCGGATCGAGCGTTGGAGGCTCGGGCGGAACGAGCGGTAGCTCTGGCCCGAGCACCGGCGGCAGCGCCCTATCCATCGCTGGGGCAATGAGCAGTGGCGCGCCCAATGCAGGCGGGCGCGCGGGCAGCACGCAGGCCGTTGCTGGCACGGGTGGGGACGCTGCGGCCACCACCGATGCAGGTGGCTGCTCTTGCCGAGCAGGTACGAGCGCTACGAACGGCAGACTCACCGCTGCACTTTGGTTGGTCGCTTCTGCGCTGATTCTCCGGCGACGGCGCCGCTGAGCGGCCTGGTGAACTTGAACCAATCGTAGAGGGACGGGTTTTTCGTCCGACGGATGACAATTCAGGAGTCCCAAGAGCAATTGCAAGCATGTTAACCATGAGCCGGAAACACCGCTCGATTTTGGGGATCTGCGTGGCCTTTTGGGTTTCGGCCTGCGGCTCTGACAGTGGCGGTTCTGCCGGCGTTGGTGCGAGCGGCAAAGGCGGTGCGACCGGCAGTTCGGCCGGGTGGGCGGCTTGAAGTTCGAGAGGCGGGGCCACCGGTACTCCCACCGGCGGTGCGAGCGGCACTTCCAGCGGCGGAACGACAGGGGTTTCGACGGGCGGAACCACCGGAAGTGCAACCGGCGGTACAGGCAATTCGACCGCCGGCTCGACGACCGGCCAAGCAGGCAGCAGCGGAGGGGGTGGAACGGCGACGGGTGGCACCGCGGGTAGCGCAACCGGTGGCGGGCCGTCTGCAGGGGCCGGCGGTCGAGCCGGAAGCGCGGGGAGCGGTACGGGTGGCAGCGGTGGGCTGGTGAGTAGTTGCACGGGTGGCAAGGCGTTCCCCACCGCCAATCCTGCAGCCGCGGGCCCGTTCGAGGTTGCCGCCGACAAGGGCGTCGGACCATTGGCGGGGTACACCCCCGATCCGATCTACGGCGACCAACAACAGCGATTCAATATCTACCGTCCGAAGAACCTCGCGAACAGCGGCTACTGCCACCCGATCCTGGTTTGGGCCAACGGTCACACCGACAATCCGGAGCCGAACGCCCCGCTGTGCGTCGTCGACTCGGGCGCCAACAAGTGGTGCGGGCAATACCTGCCGATGATGAATCATCTCGCCTCACACGGCTTCGTGGTGATCGCCTCGCTCAGCACCACCACCTCCAAAGGCGATCCGCTGCCGACGATCGCTGGCTTGAACTGGATCCTCCAGCAGGCGGAAGATCCGAGCAGCGCGTACTATCACCGCCTCGATACGGCCAACATCGGACAGCTCGGCCACTCCGAGGGCGCGATGTCCACGTGCATGGTCGCATCGGAACCGCGCTACAAAGCCTTGGCAGCGCTTTGCGGCACGCGCACGCTGAGCGGCGTTCACACGCCGATGCTGTTTTTCTGTGGCGGCAAGGATACCGTGGTCAATTGCGATGGCGTGAGGGATGTCTTCCTCACCGTCAAGGACCAGCCGGCCTTCTTCATCGACGAGTTGAACTCGGATCACGGCAGCTGGGTGTACCAGGGAGCCAAGGGGGTCTCGCTCTCCTTGGCCGCCGCATGGTTCAGGGTTCACCTGATGGGCGACACCGCGAACCGCAAGTATTTCTACGGTTCGGGTTGCACCTTCTGCACCGATAGCCGCGTGAAGGTCGAGCAGAACAGCCTGATGACGCAATAAGACACCAGGCCCGAGCTGCTCGACTTCGGGGCGTCACATCGCCGGCTTCCATGAGCACAGCGTGCCGTTCGCGCCGACGATGATTCGGCCCTTGACCGCGATCGGCGAGGTCCAACGCTGGACACCGCTGCACGTGCCACCCCCGCCATCGAACACGCTCGCGCCGGTGTCTCCATCGACGCCCTTGAGCTGTCCGTTGTTCATGAACCAAACGATCGGATTCGACTTGCCGTCGGTCGTCGTCGAGATCGGAGCCGACGGAGGGTTGGGTCCCGGGGCGCACCAGGCTACGCTCGCCGTGGGTGGTGAGCCGCCGCTGATCTTCACGCTCATGATCGCTCGCCCAGTCAGGTTGTTCGGGCAGTCCGGCGCGCTCTCCACCGTAAACGCGACATAGGTGCCATTCGCGGTCGTGTACGCGGTAGGCGATGTTTTCACGCCGGTCGCCGCTGGCATCGGCGGGTTCGAGACCTGAAGTGCGGCGATTTGTCCATCGCTACCCCCGAGGTTATTGGGATCGACCAAATAGATCTTGCCGTCTTTTCCGATCGCGACCAGCACCCGGTCGGGCATGGACGCGCCTGGAATGTGCATCAGCAACGAGTTCGAGCTACCGAGATCGACGTCAGCCGAGTCCATCGACTTCCACGCCGAGGGGTAGAACTCGTTTAGATTCGATTTCTGAAACTGGGCAAGCCCCGAGATTCTGAGGATCGATTCGCTGTTGCTGGCGTCGCGACTCGACGCCTTGCCGTTGCCGGTGACGGGGAAGATGCTCGTACCATCCGAAGCAAAGCCCCCGGAGGCCCAAATCGCTTCGCCCTGTCCCGCGGTGGCCCATGCGCCAACCTTGGACGGGTCGGTCGTGTCGATTGCGATGATCCAGCCGTGATAGTCGTCGCAATCACCGGAGAATCCGCCGTAGGCAACGTAGACGATGCCATTCACGAGCGAAAGCGCACTCCGCTGATTCTGAAACTTCGTGTTGAACGAGAGGTTACCCGCCTTCAGGGCGCTGACGTTGACGGGCCAACCCTCGCGGGTGCTGCCGTCAGCAATCGACAGCGCGTGCACCTCTTGGCGCTCGACCGAGTCGGTGCCGATCGGCGCTGCGACGTAAATCGTGCCGGATTTCTGGTCGATTACCGGCGTGCCCAGAATGCCGACCGGATCGAAACTGACCCCGCAGGCCTGACCTTTGATGCCGGGGGCAGCGCCGAGGGTTTTGCTCCAGAGCGTCGCTCCCGTCGTCTCGTCGAGGGCGGTCACTACGTTGTCGGTGCTCACCGCGATGAAGGCGCCTTTGCCGCCTGGACCGTGCTCGATGTAGAGCGGTGAGGCGAACATGTTGCCTTGGAACGTGGCGTGGAAATCCGTTTCGAGTGTCATCTTCGCAGCAGCAACCGGGGACAAATTTGGCTCCACCCAATGACTCTCGCGCGTTGGACCCCCATTGCGTTCGAGCACGCTCGCGTCGGTCGTCGTTGTTGGCATGCCCGCACTCGCGCCGCCGGAGTTACCACCGGCGGGTGCGCCGCCTTGGTCGCTTCGCGTGCCTCCGCCTGATGAACTCAAGCTGGCGCCGGCGGTTCCGCCGTTCGCCGTTGCGCCGCCGATGCCGCCCGCTCCTGCGGTTGTGCTAGAAGAACTCCCGCCGGCGTTCGCCGTTTGACCACTCTTCCCGCAAGCTGCGAGCAAGACCGTCAAGCCCAATATCCAGCGGTATTTCATGCTATTTGCGCTGCCGAGTGGACACGTGTTCGGAGCCGGGTGGTCCCAAAATGCAGAAGTCAACTGACACACCGAACGTGATCGACACATTGTTTACTCACGGGTTATTTTTCTCCCAATTGCGGCTCAGGGTGCGAGCCATGTCGGAATTCGAAGTCGGGTCGCGCGCCACGCTCTCAGCCTCCGTGACAGTAACCGCGCGCGCCAAGATGAGGCACGCATTGCTCGCGTCGCTCGCGATTTCTGGTTTGTTCGCGTGCAGCTCTCCGTCGAGTGACGTTGCCGTGGGATCGGGTGGAGCTGTGACCGGTGGTGGTGGCAGCGGTGGCGCAGTGACGTCTATCAGTGGCGCGCCGAGCGGTGGTGCGCTTTTGACGGGCGGTTCCTCCTCGGGAGGGGCGGCTGCCGCTGGCGGTTCGGCAGGCAGCACCGCGGCGGGCTCGTCTGGCGCCGGCGGCTACGTGCCCAGCGGTCCGTGCAGCCCGCCGCTGGATATCAAACAGCCGATCGAGAAGCTCAGTGCGACGGGCTGCATGTCCGCGAGCGACCCCCGCCAACTGGCAGACTTCGTCATCTCGTACGACGTCAACAGCCCACTCTGGTCCGACGGTGCGATCAAAATGCGCGGCATGGTGATCCCACAGGGGCAGAAGATTCACGTCCTGAACTGCACGGCGAACTCGGCGGAGTGTCCGTACGGTCCGGAAGACGACGGGCGCTGGGTCTTGCCCGTCGGCACGGTGCTGGTAAAAAGCTTCATATTCGACGACAAATTCGTGGAAACGCGCTTGTTCGTGCATCGCGATTCGAAGACCTGGGTGGGCTACGGCTATCAATGGAACGAAGAGCAGTCCGAAGCAACAATCGTCCCGGACGAAGACCGCACGGTGATGTTCGACACCGGGCAACGCCAGGTTTCCTGGACCTATCCCAGCCGATATAACTGCATGCTCTGTCACAACAAGCTCGGTGGCTCCTCACTCGGTCCCGAGACGCGACAGCTCAACCGAACCGTGAATGGGGAGAACCTGCTCGACAAGCTCGAGCGGCTGAACGTATTCGATGCTCCGCTGCCGAAGCCGTACCTATCGGCATTCCCCACGCCTTATGACTCGTTCGAAGGTAAGCCACCCGAGGGGGCTTCCAACGAAGAGCTGGCGCGCTCGTACCTGCACGCCAATTGTGCATTCTGTCATCGGGCGGACGGCAGTGACTCAGGTACATTGGACCTTCGCTATGGGGTATCGCTAGCCAATACCAACGCCTGCGACAAGCCGCCCATGAAGGGGGGCGCGGGCCTCTCGACATACACCCTGCTCACTCCCGGCAAGCCCATGGAGTCGGTGCTCTGGGCCCGCATGCAGACGCTCGACGACCAAAACCGCATGCCTCAGATCGCCACGTACGTCGTCGACCAACCGGGCGTGAAGCTCATCAGCGATTGGATTGGCTCGATTCAGTCTTGCCAGTAGTTCCCGGCGGCGTGTCGCCGCGAGCCAAAGCCTGGAGAAGCGGCAAGCGACCGCCGCTCAGAACTGGTTCAAAAAATCCCATGCTTTTTGGTACTCCCAGCTGGTGCCCTGGCCCGGATCCTTCGGATCGGGGGTGTGGGGGCCGTTGAAGGAGCAGAACTCGTCCGGAAAGCCGCTCATGAAACCCGTGAGGGTGATACAGACGTGGTTGCCGCCGTCCACCAGACAACGCTACCCCACGCGAGTGAAGGGGCACCCGTCCAACGACCTTCTCCACCGAGCGGTGGGCAGAGCGCGTCAAGGCAGACCTCAGCTCGTGGCCCTGTCAGATTGCGCCCGCGTAACGTGCGCGGAAGGTGGTGGGGCTCGCGCCTTGCCAGCGTCGGAACGCCTTGTTGAACGAGGGCACGCTCTCGTAGCCGACGTCGCTGGCAATTTCGGCGACGCGGCGGCGGGTATCGCGGAGAAGCTCGGCGGCGCGTCCCATGCGCCAACGGGTGAGGTATTGCAGCGGAGGCTCGCCAACGAGCGCGGCGAAGCGCGCCGCGAAGCCCGAGCGCGAGAGCCCGACCTTCTTGGCGAGCGTGGCGACCGTCCAGGGATGGTCGACCTTGCCGTGAAGAATCGATAGTGCCTCGTGGATCGCCGGATCGGCGAGCGCGGCCAAGCCGCTGCGCTGCGTCGCCAATGTGCGCAGCGTCTGGACGAACAGCACGTCGGCGAGCCGCTGTAGCATGAGCACGCTGGCCGGACCTGGCGAGCTGGACTCTGCCAGAATCAGCTGGAGCGTGGCGGCCGTCCAACGGTGGAGTGTCGGATCGGTCGCTGTGAGGCAAATCGACCGCGGCATGCCTTCGAGCAAGGACGGTTTACGACCGGCGAACTGAAAGAAGCCTTTGATCAGCGTGCTCTGCTCGCCCGTCCCGCCGAGGCGACGCACCGCACCACGCGGCTGCGGGGTCCCGTCGCACACGCGCACGGGCTTGGATTGCTTCGAGTCGCGCACGACGTGCGCTGTTCCGTGAGGGATGAAGAGCGTATCGCCCGCGCGCAGTTCGCACGCTGGCTCACCCTGGATTTCGAAGCGCGCATTGCCTCGGACCAGCACGTAGAACGTGGCCCGATCGTGCTCGGGCACGTCCATGCCCCAAGGCGCGCCGCACTCGATGCGCCGGTACATCGCGTTGCGAAGCAGGCTGGTGCCGAGGACGTCGGCGAGCACGTCGCCTCGTGGATCATCGAGCGCGAGCTCGTGTGGATTTCTGGATAAGTGATTGCGAGTTTTGGCCATTGAACGTCCAGGTTCGTGGAACTATCACGGCTGAATGATTGGCACCATGACGCCCAAAACGAGTCCCAAGCTGTATGTGATTGTGGTCAGCACTCGTCGAGGCCGAGCGGGCGTACCCCTCAGCGATTGGATTTTCCAGCGGGCCAAGGCGCATGCCGCGTTCGAGGTCGAGCTCGTCGACTTGAAGCAAGAAGACCTGCCCATGTTCGACGAGGCACGCCACCCGCGTCTACGCCAATACGAGCACGAGCATACCCAGCGCTGGAGCGCGAAGATCGACGCCGCCGATGCCTTCATCTTCGTCACGCCCGAATACGATCATGGCACGCCGCCCTCGCTCATCAACGCGCTCATCTATCTGGTGCAAGAGTGGGCGCACAAGCCGGTGAGTTTCGTGAGCTACGGCGGTCCCGCCGGCGGAACGCGTGCCGTGCAGATGGTCAAGCCCATGCTGGCGGCCCTGAAAATGGTCGTGTTGCACGAGTCCGTGATGGCACCGATGTTCAGCCAGAGCATCGACGGCGAGGGCGTGTTCCACGCGAGTGAGCTACAAGAGGCCGGCGCTCGGAGTATGCTCGATGCACTGTTCGAGTGGACGAACGTCTTGGCGCCGATGAGGGACTAGGGTGGCTGGAGGACGCCCAGCGCCGTCCTACGAACCGAAAACGCGGAGTCAGCTTTCGGCCAACTCCGCGTTTTCCCCTTTGCAAGTGTGCCCGACAAGGGCCGAGGGCGCAGGTGTAGTCTAGAACTGGACCTGCACCGGCGTCGGCTTGTCCGGCAGGTTCCCCGAGCCATCGCCGAGATTCGCGTCGTTGTCCGCGCCCCAACAGAAGGCGCGCCCGTCTTGCACGATTGCACACGAGAAGCTGGTGGCCGCACCGACCGCCGTTGCGCCGGTCAAGCCGCTGACGGGATGGGCTGCGCTCGGGGCGAGCAGCTGCGTGGTGTCGCCGTCGCCGAGTTGGCCATTGCTGTTGCCACCCCAGCACTGGACACTGCCGCCAGCCCGCACGGCGCACGCGTGGTTGTTGCCCGTGCCAATCGCCACGGCGTCATTCAAGCCTTGGACCCGCGTGGGCGTGACGATTTGCCCGGTGGGTGCGCTGCCGTCGCCGATCTCGCCGGACGAATTGCGCCCCCAACACAACACGGCGCGATCACTGCCGTTCACCACGAGCGCGCACGTAAAGGCGTTCGAAGTGGAGATTGCCACTGCGCCCGAGACGCCGGCAACCAGGATCCCCGGTGCCGGTCGAGACGGCCCGTTCGTGCCGTCTCCGAGCGTGCCACCGAAGTCATCGCCCCAGCAGCGCACCGTCCCACCCGCGAGCAGCGCGCAGGCATGGCTACCGGAAGCGCTCACGGCAATTGCCCCCGTCAGACCGACCGGAGTTGGCGGCGTGGAGTTGTCGAAGCAGGTCACGTCACCGCTGGCGAGCAGCGCGCAGGCCAAGCCACCACCGACCGAGATTGCGGTTGCGCCGCTGATGCCTGCGACCTTTACCGCGACGTTGCTCCCGTCGAGGCCTGGGGGCGTGCCCCAACACCAGACGCTGCCGTCGTTCAGCACCGCGCAACTCGCTTCGGAGCCCCCATCGATGCCGCGGACCCCCGTCAGCTTCGTGCCGGCGGTGTCGATGACGACGCGGCTGGGGGCGACCTTCTGCGGGAACGTGGGGTCGCCATTGCCGACGTCGCCCGGCCCGTTGTCGCCCCAGCACGACGCGGTACCGTCGCCGAGCACCGCGCACGCGTGGTCACTGCCCGGCGCAATCGCCACCGCCGTGCAGGCCGAGGGCACCTGGCATTGCGCGTCGACACAACTCGGCGCGCAACCGGCACTACCCCCGCCACAGTCGGCGTTCGTGCTGCAGGCGAAGCCCGTTTCGAATGTGAGCGCGGTGTCGTGTCCGAGCGTCACGCTCTGTGCGGCGAGCGCGCCCTTCGCGACCAGGCGATCCGCCGCTTGTAAGCCACGATTGGCGATCACCAAGCCGGTGAGCTGCACGTCGTTGCCGAGCGACGCGCCAAGCGTCGAGGAGCCGGCGATCAGGCCATTGGCTTCGAGCGTGAGATCCCCGGCGTGCAGACCGCTCGCCACCTGGACGCGCGCGCGATCTTGAATCGACAGACCGCCCGCGATACGAACCACCGAGCGCTGCTTGGCTACGATCAGCCCGAGCGGCGCGAGCGTGACGCTACTTGCGTCATACACGCCGCCGACCAGGTTGAGCATTCCCCCGTTGTTGACGATCGCGCCGAAATGGCCCGCGCTCAGGTTCACGACTTGGCCCGGTTGCACAGTCACGTTTGGACCCCCAGCCGCGGCTGGCGTCGGCCGCGGCACGGCAGGTGGATTCACGAACGGCGAGCGCGTGCCCGTCGTCACGCCCGTGCCGAGGGTGATGGAAGTGCCATCCAGGTTGCCCACCACCGAGCGGTCGCCGAGCGTGAAGCGCTGCGCGAGCAAATCGAAGCCGATGCCGAGGCGCGTGTCCGTCGCCGCGTTGAACGTATTTTGTACTCCGCCCGAGCCGGCCGCGACGCCTAAATTCGCGCCACTCACCTGGCTGCGATCGCTCACACTCACGCTTTGCTGCGCGAGCACCACGAACGACGACAACGGCGCGTTGAGCGCTTCGGCTTGCTGCGAAACGCTCCGCTCGTCAAGGTCACCCGCCGAGCAGGCGGCGAGAACTACGCTTAGCGCAGCTAGTCCAATGATTTTCTTCATCTGGGTACCCTCCTCAGCGAACATCGTTCAACGCGGTCTTGCGGAGCGATTCCGGCGCGCCCGTGACGAGCGTCGTCGCGTCCATCGCGATCGACGTTCCGAGCCCACGCCATGACGTCGTGTCCGGAGTGTTGAGCTCCGTTACGAACTGCTGCACGTGCGCGCGAGCCGTAAATGCCAGCCCGCACAGCGCGCCCTTGGCCACGCATTTCGAGCGAAATCCCGTCCTCATTGTTGTCTCCTCCTGTGCCCGCACGCGTTCCACCTCCCGCCGCGAACGTGACGGAGTATGCCCGAACCCCGTCGCTAGTCGCGTGAAGATTCGGCAGCGCACACGCATCGATCTCGATGCACGCTGGCCGGCCGTTCGTCTCTCGGACGGCTCGACATTAACGAACGCACGGATTTCACGCCCGCAACGCGCCCAGGCAAACGCGGTATTCCCTTGGTGATTGCAGCGCGCGTGGCTGGGCGCTCGTCGGGCGCACGCGGCACCTCGCAGAGACCCTTCGCCAACCGACGCTTCGCCCCCGAATTGCCTTTGGTCTCGATGGCGCGCGCTCCGGGCGACAATAAAAGAACGAACGCTGTAGAAAGAGGATGGGGTGGTGCGACTTGGAGCTGAAGCCGGCCCAATCGGTCATGGCCGCGCTGGAGCACGGAGCATAGCCACCATGAGCAAATATCGGATCATCGTTTTGGCCTACTCAACCCTCGATGGCATCACCCAGGACCCGGACGGGCGCGATGGAACATCGAACGGGGGCTGGCTCTTTCGCCACGGCCCCGAGGTCGTGACTGGAGACAAGTTCGACTTGGGGCCGATTCTGAAGACCGGGGTCACGGTCTACGGCAGAAGGACCTGGCAGGCTTTCTCGCAGTTTTGGCCCGGTCGCTCCGACGACTTTTCTAACGCGCTGAACCGCATCCCCAAGCTCGTCGCCACACGAACGCTGACCGACTTGAGCGCCTGGCCAAACTCGTCTCGTATCGAGGGCGATCTGCTCGACGCCATCGAGCGGCAGAAAGCCGAGCGGGACGTGGTGGTCATCGGTAGCGCGAGCGTCGTCCACGCGCTCGCCCGGAAGGGCCGCGTGGACGAGTACCGGATCAGCATTTTGCCCACTGTCTTGGGCTCCGGCACCCGGCTCTTCGAAGCGGGCGTTGCGCCGCATGACTGGCGGCTTGCATCGGCGGAGCGAAAGGGCGCCGCGGTCCTTTTGCGCTACGAGCGCGGCACCGCGGCGACGTGAGCCCTGCGACGAGGTAAAAGGAGCAACGCCATGAGATATGCTATTGCAGTTTACGAGTCCGAGGCAGGAATGGAAGCGCGCAAGGATCCTGAGTATGTGGCTGCCTACGCCGCTTACGTAACGGCCCTTTCCGAGGCGGGCGTATGGCGGGGCGGGGCGGGCCTCGTGAGCGCCAGCACCGCCACGACCCTGCGCATGAAAGACGGCAAGCGCGTCGTTCAAGACGGACCCTACGCCGACACCAAGGAGGAGCTGGGAGGCTTCCTTCTGATCGAGGTGCCCGACCTCGACCGGGCCCTGGAATGGGCCGCGCGCTGTCCGTCGGCGGCGACGGGGGTGATCGAGGTGCGCGCCACGCTCCCCCCCGTCGCGTGATGCACCCGGCCGAAGCGGCCGCTCGCGACTCGTACGGGCGTCTGCTGTCGATGTTGGCGGTGCGCACGGGTGACTTGGCGAGCGCCGAAGACGCACTCGCCGAAGCCTTCCTGGCCGCGGTCGAGAGCTGGTCGCGCGACGGCACACCGCATAACCCAGAAGGGTGGTTATGGACGGCGGCGCGTCGGCGATTGGTCGATGCGGGCCGGCGCCGCAAGACGTCGCTGGAGAAGGGGGCACTCTTGGAGCTGGCCGAGAGCGTGGATGCAGAAATGGAATGTACGACCTTTCCCGACGAGCGCCTGCGACTGCTCTTCGTCTGTGCTCATCCGACGATCGACGAGAATGTACGGACACCGCTCATGCTGCAAGTCGTGCTCGGGCTGGACGCCGCGCGCATTGCGACCTGCTTACGCGTGGCGCCCAAGACGATGGGCCAGCGACTCTGGCGCGCCAAGACCAAAATCCGCGAGGCGCGCATTCCTTTCCACGTGGATGCAGCAGACTATTCTCCACGCGTGTTCGCTGTGCTCGAGGCAATTTACGCGGCCTACGGCAGCGGTTGGCAGGACGTGACCGGTGATACGGCTGCGGCCCGTGGCTTGACCGAAGAAGCCATCTGGCTGGCCCGTCTGATCGTGCGCCTTCTGCCCGAGGACCCCGAGGCCAAGGGGCTCCTGGCGACGATGCTCTATTCCAAATCGCGCGAGCCGTCGAGGCGCACGCCGGGCGGCGCCTACGTTCCGCTCTCCGTACAGGATACCGCTCGCTGGGACCGAGAGTGCCTGACGGAAGCCGAAGCGACGCTCTCGAGCGCGGCGCGGCTGGGTCGTATCGGACCGTTTCAGCTCGAAGCTGCCATCCAATCCGCGCACGTCCACGCGCGACTCACGGGTCGCGACGACCCACAGGCCATCGCCTTGCTCTACGACGGGCTCATACAGCTCGCACCGACGCTCGGCGGGCAAGTTGCTCACGCGGTCGCTCGTTCACGAATCGACGGAGCCGAGCGAGGCCTCGTGCTGCTGGATGCGATCGAGCCCGCCGAGTCGAGGCGTACTTATCAACCGTATTGGTCGGCTCGCGCCCACCTACTCGAGCAATTGGGCCGGCCTCGTGATGCGTGCATCGCCTATGACCGTGCCATCGGCCTGAGCGAGGACCCTGAGGTTCGCCGCTTTCTTGCGAACCGGAAGCGAGCTCTCGCCCCATCGCGCTGAGCGCTTCAAATCGAATGGGTGGTCTTGGCGCGTTGGTACGCTTCGTACAAGCGCGCGTAAACCGGGCCCGGTTTGCCGCGCGTCGCGCCGCGCCCAACCCAGCCGCCGTCGAGCCGCGTCACGGCCAACACTTCTTTCGTTGCTGAGCTCAGCATCAACTCGTCGGCGCCGCGCACTTCGGCTTGCGCAATCGGCCTCAAATCGTAAGCAATGGCGTTCTCCGCGCACAGCTCGCGGATGAGTTCGTAGCGAATGCCTTCGAGTACATGGCCGCTCTTCGGCGCACCCAACACGACGCCGTGCTGCACGACCCAAACGTTGCTCGCCGAGGCCTCGGTCAAAAAGCCGTCGCGGAACAGGATGGTCTCGACCGCACCTTGATCGACCGAGATTTGACGAGCCAGCACGTTGCCGAGCAGCGAGATCGACTTGATGTCGCCGCGCTGCCAGCGAAAATCATCTGCGCTGACGCAGGCCACGCCGCCCGCGCGTTGCTCGGCGCTGGGCGGCTTCATCGGGTTGATCATGATGAACACCGTCGGCGTCAGATCCGGCGGCATGCCGTGTTCCCGAAGCGCGACGCCGCGCGTGACCTGGATGTACAGTAGCTGATCCTCGGCCGGTTGCGCTGCGATCAATCGGCGGCAATGGTCGAGCCACGCGGCGCGCGAGAGCGGCTCCGAGATCCGCACCTTCGCCAAGTTTCGGTTCAGGCGCGCCAAGTGCTCGTCGAAGCGAAACAGCCGGCCGCCGTACACCGGCACTACCTCATAGATACCGTCGCCGAACACGAAACCGCGATCCAACACCGACACCTTGGCGTCGCGGAGCGGACCAAATTCGCCGTTCAAAAAGCACAAGGTGTCGGGGATCGCTTGCATCGGGGGCCGGGGGGAGAGCTGCCCGAGCGAGCTTAGTGGATCTGCCGTCGCTTGGTCACCTCGGGCGTTCGAGCGGAAAAAACAGGGATGCCGGCTTCTCGCGGTGGCGGTCGCGGTTCTCACTGGTTCGATCGCGGAACGCCCGCGGCAGGTGGTCGATGGACCGTTGCCCCGCGCTGCACTTGCGCTCCGTGGCGTGCGACGACCCAATTCAGGCCCTCGACCCCCTAAGCCGCGCGAGCCCGCCTACGACGAGCGCCGCCACGCATAGCCAACCCACCCAGTCTCCCCAGCGCGCGGCGAGCGGTAGGCCCGGTCGAGAGGTGACATCGGCGACGAGCACTGCCTCGCTCCCGCCGGGCGTGATCACGCTCGCGAGCAGGGATCCATAGCCGTCGACGATCGCGGAGTCGCGTGCATATTCCGATTTCACGACCGCGGAACCCGTCTCGAGCGCGCGGAAAACCGCCAAGACGTAGTGCTTGGTCGAGATCTCGGGCCAATCCGCCGACGGCACGAAGAGGATCCGAGCGCCGTCGCGCGCGAGCCTGCGGGGTGTGTCGGTGAAATCGATGTCGGCGCAGATCACGGTGCCGACCACGCCGAACGGCGTCGCGTACGTGGGGTAGGCCCCTCGCGTGCTGCTGGTCTCGCCGAGGAAGCCGACCGGGTGGTCCTTGCCGTACACGCCGAGGAACCTGCCGTCGGGCGCAATGGTGACGACCTCGCGATGAGCCGCGGGCGTGTGGAGCAAGTAGCCGACGAAGAGGTAGGCGCCGACCTCCTTCGCGAGCGCAGCGAGCGGCTCGCGGTAGACGCTCTGAGGATCGGCGTGCAGCGCCGACTCGGGCCAGACGATGAATCGCGCGCCTTGCGCGGCGGCGCGCCGTGTTTGAGCGGTGAGCGCCTCCAGGAGCGCGCGATCGCGCTCCTCTGGCGAGCGGACTTTCTCCTTCCATCGATAGCCAGGTTGCAGCGCCGCGACCCGCGCCGTGGGCGCCCCGGACCCGCGCGGAAGCATGGCGAAGCTGAGCGTTCCCCACAGCATGCACGCAGCGGCGACGCCCGCACACCAACGCACGGCGAGCCACATCGGAACGAAAGCGCCTTCTCCTTCCCCCGGGCGGCCGTCGTGACCTTTCCGTCGATCGAGCCAGGCGAAAAGCAGCAAGGCGAGCGCGTAGCTCACGAGCACGATCAGAAAGTCGAGCCCGAACGTGCCGAAGATCGCGATCGGCTGCAGCAGCCAGGTCTGCCGGTAGAGCGCGTAGCCGAGGAAACCCCAGGTCCCGAGCGCGGGGATCAGCGAGCGTGCGAGCTCTACGGCGACCCAACCAATCGCCCCCTGCAGCGGAAAGTAGCGATAACTCGCGCGCGCGCGCGCAGGCGGTCCGCCGAGGCTCGAGAGCGTAACGATCACGCCCACCAGCAGCGGAAGCTGCTTCATGTACCAGGCCGCCCTCTCGGGGAAGACGCCGCCGAAGCAGCCGGCGACGAAGCCTCCGATGGCGATTCCGGGTGCGAGCGCCGACAGACGCCCGGGTAGGACGCGCTGCTGCGCGACGAGCATCGGCACGAACCCGACCCCCACGAGGTACCACGCGCTGTGCGGCGCAAACGCGAGCGTCAGCATGCCCGCACTCAGCGCCGAGAGCGCGCACCCGAATGCAACGCGTGCCGTTCGGGCGACAGAGATGGAGCCGGCGCGAGCAGGCGTGCCCACCGCTCACCCCGTGTGCTTTCGTCCCCAGACGAGCAGCGCCTGGAGCGCGGGACCGAGCTCGCGCCCTTTCGGCGTAAGGACGTACTCGGCGCGCGGAGGATGTTCCTCGTAGAGACGGCGTGTCACGATCGTGTGCTCCTCGAGGTTCTTCAGCCGCGCCGAGAGCGTGTTCGGGCTGATGCCGCGGAGGGAAGCCTCGAGATCTTGGAAGCGGCGCGACGGATTCGTTAGCAGTTCACGCAGGATTAGGATCGTCCAGCGGTCGCCCACGATGTCGAGCGTGCGCGCGACTGGACACGGCTCGGTGCTCTTCGGAGCTGTCACTATTAGAATTATAGTTACTGCACTCGCGATAGTGCAATAGCCGAGAGCAACCTTCTGCGTTCGGCCATCACCACGGGATCGAGCCAGCGTCGTTCGAGGACGTGCCAGTGGGCCCGTCGGGGCCGAGCAGCGCAAGGCGTACCGGTTCTCGCGCTGCTTCGGCAACGGTCCGCGGTTCGCGGTGGCCGTTCAAATCGGTCGCGGTGTACCCGGGGCACGCCAGGTTCACCTTGACCGGTGTGCCTTCGAGCGCCTGTGCGAACGCGATGGTCACCGCGTTGAGCGCGGTTTTCGAAGGGCCGTCGGCCACCCCGCCGATCCCCGGCATGGGAAATGTAGGATCGGTGATCACTCCGAGCGAGCCGATGCGCCGCGCGATCGAGCTGCTTCGCGAACGCCTAGACGACGACGTGACACTCGACGCTCAGCCGACCATGCGGATGCGGACAAGTTCCACCTGTGCCGGGCGTTTCGAGCGCAGGTCGGCCTGCCACCGCACGCCTACCTCACCAGGCTGCGAATCATGCGCGCGAAGGAGCTGCTCGCGGCGGGGGTCAGGCCGAACGAGATCGCACCTCGCGTGGGGCTTTACGATCAGAGTCAGTTGAACCGGCACTTCCGGCGCATCGTGGGCATCACACCGGCCGCGTACGCGCGCGAGCTCAATGTGCCGTCTTCGCCGAGAAGGGCCAGGCTCGGCGCGGCGCAGAGAGAATCTACTCGTTGAGTCGTGTCGTGGATCGCTTTGGCGCGCAGCGAGCAAAAAACTTACTATTTCTCGACGTTCGGCGCGTCGCTATCTTGCCCATCCCGGCTTCATCTTTCGTTCGGTGCTTGCCAATGCGGATAAGTGACGTAAGCCGTGACGGCTCCCTGGTCGTGAGACCGAATGGTCACGCGCTCACCCTTGGGCATATACACGATCTCTCCCGGACCGGCCGTGACCGTTGCTTCGCTGGTTTGCACTGACAGCCTGCCTTCGAGAACGATCATCACATCGTGAACCGCGAGCGTTTCTTCCAGGCTCTGATCGGGCGCGTACCGTCCGAACCCGATAGTGATCGGCCCACCATGTCTCTGGTCCACCAAATTGGCGGCAAACACATCGGCGTCCTGTCCCGGCGAACGCTCGAAGGACGCATCCATGATCCTGAACTTGCTGACTTTCATCGAAACGCTCCGGCTAGTCCGCGACTCTGAAAGCTTGTGAGAGTGAATAAACCCGCTGGGCCGTGGTCGGCGTGGTTCCGGTGACTTTGCGGTGTCAATGCATCATTCGTGCCTGTCCTTGGTGGCCCAAAGCCCGTGGCCGTTTGGCGCACCTTGGAGCGCCAGACCGAGTTCTCCGCGCCGGTTCGCGCCGAGCTGCTCTCGGCAAGACGCTGCGCCCCCGGCGGGCATGCGCAACCTGAGCCCAGCCCGCCCAGCTCCTCAGGGCACGCCGAGCGTGAAGGAGCGCCGGCAGCGCTACGCGCGCGCACGAAGCAGTAACGCCTCCGCGCTCCGGCCTGCGAAACACCGTCAGACTTGCGCGAAGCCGCCGTCGACGAAGACCTCGCCCCCGGTCATGTAGCTACTGTCTTCGGATGCGAGGAACACCGCGACGGCCGCGGTTTCGGCCGCGTCGCCGATGCGCCCGAGCGGAATCTGTGTGGCGAACGAAGCGAAGATCGCGTCCCGCTGAGCAGCATCGATCGCGCGGTCACCCGGCGTCGAGGAGCCCGACGTCAACACGTTCGCAAGCCCCGGCGTGATGGTGCCTCCAGGTGACAAGACGTTCACGCGGATGCCGCTGCCCTTGAGATCGAGCGCCCAGCTTCGCGCCAGGTTGCGCACGGCGGCTTTCGTCGCGTGGTACACGCTGAACGCGGGGGCTCCCTTCGAGCCAGCGGTGGACCCGGTCAGGATGATCGAGCCTCCCGCGCGCATCAACGGCAGCGCCTTCTGCACCGTGAAGAGGGTTCCCTTGACATTGATGGCGAAGACCTTGTCGAAGGACGCCTCCGTGATGCTGCCGAGCGGTGCCGTCTCGGCTATTCCCGCGTTCGCGAACACGATGTCGAGGCGCCCCTTCTCCTCACGGATGGTCGCCATGATGCGATCGAGGTCGTCGAGCTTCGAGACATCGCCTTGGAGCCCTCGAACGTCGTGACCGATCTCCGCGACGGCATGGTCGAGCTCCTCCTGACGTCGCCCGGTGATGAACACGAATGCCCCTTCGTTCACGAAACGTCGCGCGCTCGCGAGGCCGATGCCGCTGTTTCCGCCAGTGATGAGGACGATCTTTTCTGCCAGCCTGCCCATTTCACATTCCTTGGTTGGTGGTGCAGTGACAATCTCGGTCAGCACTTTCATTTCTGCTAGTATGCACCTTTTGGTAAGTACCAGGAGTGCCCGATGCCGACCGAACCCCGCCCGTTTACCTGTGGCCTCGATGCCGCGCTCGCCGTGATCGGCGGAAAATGGAAGCCGTTGGTCCTCTATCACTTGGCAAAGGGTGCGCTCCGATACGGCGAGCTCAAGCGCGCTGTTGGCTCAGTCACGCACAAGGTGCTCATCCAGCAACTGAAGGACCTCGAAGCCGATGGAGTCGTGAAGCGGGTCGACTACGGCGAGGTTCCACCGCGCGTAGACTACTCACTCACGAAGTTCGGGCAGACGCTGGCCAGCGCACTGGCGCCGCTCTGCCAGTGGGGAACCGATCATACTCGTGAGATCAATCGGACGGTCGCGCGACGCGCAGCGCGAGCAGGGGTCGCCTGAAGCGTCTTTAGATCGGGCGTGATCGTCAGCTCGTCGTCGGGACGGGCACCGAGCAATGCCGGTTTCGCACGACGCAGGGTTCAATTACGGTGCTCGGCGGTCACTTGAGCAGCAGATCCGCGGCGTGTTGGGTGTCGAGGTACTCCCGAGCTGCGTGGATCTTCCCGTCGCGCACGACGAAGAGCATGTGGAACTGGTTGTTGTAGATTCGCCCGTCCGCGGTTCGCGCACGGTTCTCCATCTCCACCGCGACGCGCTCCCCCTCCGCGGTCATCCCGGTGATCGTGATCTCCACGCCGTGGGGTAGCGCCGGCGCCAGTCGCTCGCGAAGCAACTCTCGATGCTCCCGCAGGCTTCGTAGCCCGGCGAGCGCGAAATGCTCTGGCTGGCCTGCAATCCACCAGGTCGCGTCGTCGGCCAGCAGCGCCGATGCCTCGTCGCGTCGACCGGCGGAGACCGCCTCATAGTAACGCCTCACCACCAGCTTGTTCTCCTCGATGTCCGCGACGGTTCTCGGCCTCTGCGCGGCGCCCTCGGTCGAGGTGGCGTAGGTCGCGACCGGAAATCGTGGCGCAAGGGCAGCGAAGTCTTCACGTTCGGCGCGCAAGCGAGACTCGAGCCCGGGGGAGACGGTGGGGCCGAATCCGACGTACTCACGCCCAGCGGTGATCCCGGCGTAGGCGGAGTTGGCGAACTCGGCGAGCTTGGCGCCGTGTCCGCCACCCGGGCCTGCGAGACCAGTGGCGACGGCTGGTGGCGCGACCTCCGTGACGGAGACGTTGGTACCGGCGAGCGCGAAGCGCAGGTTGAGTGTGTAGCTGTGCAAGGCAGCCTTCATCGCGGAGTACAGCGGCGCGAACGGTTGCGGGACGAAGGCGCCCCCCGACGTGACGTTGACGATCCGCGTCGGCCGACCTCGCTGGCGGAGGTGCGGTACTAGGAGATGGTTCAGGTGGACCGGGCCGCTAAGCAGGATTCGGAGCTCCTCCTCCCGCTCGGCCCATGGTGCGTCGTCGGCCGCGAGCGCGACGCGGCGCTGGATGCCGGCATTGTTGACGACGACGTCGAGCTCGGGAAGGACCTCGACCGCGTGGGCCGCGAGGCGCTCGCGGTCCGCGGCGTCACCGATGTCGCTGACCACCGTCTCCAGACCCGGCACCTCACGGGCCGCGTCGGCGAGCCGGGCCGCCGACCGACCGGTGACGAGCACGCGGGCACCGGCGCCGTGGAAGCGCCGAGCCAGCTCGAGCCCGATACCCCGACTGCCACCGGTGACCAGAACGTTGTGTGTTGCCATGTAAACATCGTAGCACCCGATGTTGTCATGTAAACACCGGCTGCTAAGATCGCAGGGTGTCGGCTAAATTGAATACAGACGAGCTGGAGCGGTGGATGGCGTGGAAGCGCGCCATGGAGGCGGTTTGGAACCAGGTCGCGGCCGCGATCGCCGCAGCCTCCGGCTTGTCGACCGCGGACTTCTCCGTGCTCACGCGAGCCATCGAAAACAAAGGTCCGCCGAGGCAGCAGGACCTTGCCGACGCCCTCGGATGGTCGCGCAGCCGGCTCTCGCGTCAAGTCGCCCGGATGGAGGAGCGAGGGCTCGTGCGAAGGTCGGCATCTTCGTCGAGCACGATCATCGAGGCGACGGCCGAAGGCCGGCGGCTGGTCGCAGCGGCCCGCGCGGCGCATGCCGAGGCCGTGCGTGCAGCGCTGCTCGACCGCGTCCCCGCCCGCGACCGCAAGGCGTTCTGGCGAGCGGTGGCGACGCTGGGTCGTTAGGCCGGCGGCGCCGCGTGACAAGCACGCCGAGCAATGGACTGCAAGCCGGTCAGGGGAGCCCAGCGCCACCACGCCAACCAGCCCAGCAAAGGACCGCTAACTCGTTGAACCAGTGCGCTCCGCGCCGGGCGCCGAGCGGGAGTTCATCCGACAGCGCCGAAGCTGGGATACCCGCTGTCGGAGTGTCTGCCCACTCATCCCCCGCAGATCACGTCCTCGCTCTGCGTTGCGCTGTTCTTAGCAAGCTTTGGCATGCCATCGATAGACTCGCTCAGCACGTAGCGTCGAAGGCGACGCGGGCGTTCTTGATCGCCTCGTGACTGCGATTGGCCCAGTCGGCGAGGGCCCGCAGAGGCTCGAAAATCGTCTCGCCGAGCGGCGTCAGCCGGTATTCGACGCTGGGCGGCTTCGTCGGGAACACGGTGCGTGCGATGAGGCCGTCGCGCTCGAGATCCCGAAACGTCTGCGTCAGCATGCGCTTCGAGATGTCGGGGATCGCGCGCCGAACCTCGCTGAAGCGGCGCGGCTTGTCCGCGAGCGTGACGAGAACGAGCGTCGACCACTTGTCGCCGATGCGGTCAAGCGCGTCTCGCACTGGGCACTGCGGGTCGACCACCCAGCCCTTGCGGCGCTCGGGTTCAGCGGGGGTTACTTCGATGTTGCCATGTCCCAAAATCCTGCCTCCTTCACGCCGTGCGGGTCTTGCATACGTTTGCCGCGCGTTCCCAAATCTTACCCCCGGAAAGCAGGAGAATGAAGACCATGGCCCTTACGCCAACCCTTTTCGTCACGGGCGCGACCGGTGCGCTCGGCACGCTGGTCATCGACGCGCTGCTCGAGACGGTCCCGGCGAGCTCGATCCTCGCGGGCGTACGCGACCTCGACAAGCCCGGAAAAGCGACGGCCGCGTTTCGCGCGAGGAGTATCGAGGCTCGCGCCGCCGATTACACGCGACCGGAGACGTTGGAACGGGCCTTCCGCGGCGTCGACCGGCTGCTTCTCATTTCGAGCAGTGAGAATGGTCAGCGGAAGGTGCAGCATCGAAACGTGATCGAAGCGGCGCGGGGAGCTGGGGTGAAGCTCATCGCCTACACCAGCATTCTCCGTGCGGACACCACGCCGCTGATGCTCGCGGAAGAACATCGCGACACGGAGGCGGCGCTGCGGGAGTCAGGCGTGCCGTTCGTGCTCCTGCGAAACGGCTGGTACACGGAGGTGTACACGTGGCGGCTGCCCGCGGCGCTCGCGCACGGGGTGCTCGCTGGTGCGGCGGGCGAGGGGCGCATCTCTTCGGCGGCGCGCGCCGATTACGCGCGCGCGGCCGCGAGCGTGTTGACGGGAGAGGACCACGTGGGACGCATCTACGAGCTCGCGGGCGACGCATCGTTCACACTAGCGGACCTGGCGGCGGTCGTCCGCGAAGCGTCGGGAAAGCCGATGGGCTATCAGGATATGTCGACGGAAGCATTTCGGTTCGCGGCGATAAAGGCGGGCCTCCCGGAGTCGGTCGCCACGTTACTGTCCGACACGGATGCGGGGGTCGCAAAAGGCGCGCTCTTCGAAGACGGCGGCGCGCTTGCCCGGCTCATCGGTCGCCCGACGACGCCGTTCCGACAAACGATCACGGATTTCATTCGCGCGGGCTCGTGACGATAATACGTTTGAAAAGCAATCGCGCCGCCGACATCGCGCCGATGGTTGACGTCGCGCGCCCCTTCGCCAGCTCACTCGACCCGAACAGGATGCGCGAACGCGGTCCTTGGTTCTTCGCCATCTTCGACAAAGCTCCGCTCGCGATGGCCCTGACCAGGGTCCCCGACGGCGTCCGCTAGACGTGAACGAAGCGTTCGCGAAGCTGTTCGAGTTCTCCCGCGAAGAGGTGCTCGGAAGGACGAGCACCGAGCTCGGCATTGCCGACCCCGAGTCGAGATAGCGCATCGCCGTCGAGCTTCGTGAGCGCGGGGAAGTGCAGGATTTCCCGCGCGTTCGCATCACGAAGGCTGGCGGCCGCGTGGCGCTCCAGTTGAACGTAGATCCCATCGATGTGGAGGGCGAAGCGTATCTCCTTACATCCGTTCGGGACGTCACGCGCGCAATCTCCGTTGCCGACGAGCTCAGAGCGCTCGTCGACAATCTCCCCGAGCTCGCGTGGACGGCCAGGCCCGATGGGTTCATCGATTTCTATAACCGTCGGTGGTACGAATATACCGGCGCTACTTTGGAGGACATGCGAGGTTGGGGTTGGCAATCGGTGCACGACCCAATCGAGCTCCCGCGAGTGATGGAGAGCTGGATCCGGAGCATCGCTACGCAGCAGCCCTTCGACCAAACGTTCCCTTTGCGGCGCAAGGACGGAGTATTCCGCTGGTTTCTGACACGCGTGGCGCCTATGTTCGATGGCGCGGGGAACTTGATCCGCATCTTCAGGCTGTTCTTCACGACCAAATCAGCTGGTGTCGGCACCGGGCTAAGCCCGGCATGGTCTACCAATTTCGCGCGACCTCCATCAAAGACGGCACTCCCATTTCCCAGACTGAGGATTTGAAAGGAGTCTTCGAGTACGAGTAGATCGACCACGGGCGACCATTTCAGGGAATTTCGAGGTTTGTTGCTGTCGGCAGCTCGACCGGCACCATCGGCCCCACGCGCGCGATCAGGGGCGGCTACTCGCTCGCTTTCGCGATCAAGGTGGCCTTCCACAAGTATCTCGACCACATCCCGCTTGCTCGCCAGCAGCGGATTTTATGGTGGACTACCAAATGCGGAAGTTGCCGCTGACGTGGAGCATGCCGAGCATGTAGAGCACACCGTCCCAGTAGTTGCCCGAGGGGACGCCGGTCGACCAGAGCTTGTCCACGAAGGGCTTGCCGGAGGATGCCGGCAAGGCGAAGCCCAGGGTCGCGTTGCACCCCACCGCTGCGCCGCCGTTGTTACGGGAGCTCGAATAGGCGCCGAACTTTGGCGCATACGTGTCTTTCTGCCAGGGATCTTCGCCGAACAGGTTCCAGTCCATCATGAGGTTGACGACGCATCGGAGTGAGTCGGAGTTCGCCGCCTGCGGGTTCGTGGCGGTGAAGCTCGCTTGGTAGGGACACACGCCATTGCCGTCCACCACCTTCTGCATGTATTCGCGCCCCGCCGTCACCGATTCGTTCCAGAACGCCGCGTTCTCGCTGTCGAAACAGGCCCACACCTTGTAGAAAGCCGGCAGGACGTACGAAGGGTCAACGTTGTTCGAGCTCGAGACGAACTTGACCAGGTGGTATTGCGCGTTGAAGTACTTGGTCCGCACCAGGTCGAGGATCCATTTGGCCTCGGTCGAGTAAGCAATCTTGGCGGCCCCGGTCGAGTCGCCCCAGCGGTGCGAGGCGAAGATGAGGGCGGTCGCCATGTACTCCTCGCCGTCAGGCGCTCCACCGCCGGCGCACCCCGAGCCCGAGGTCTGGCACGACCATCGGATCTCTCCCGTCCCATTCGCCATGTGGTTCTTGACCCAGGTCCAAAGGCGATCGAACTCGGTCTGATGGTCCAACTGAACCGCGGCGATCATGCCGTAGGACATGCCTTCGGAGCGGACATCGTTGTTGTAGATGTCTTTGACGTACGATTCGTTTGAGCCGGGCCCGTTGAAGTAGATCGTCCCCGAGCCGGTGGGGTTGAAGAGGGTGGACCAGGCCGCGGCGACCTTCTGTTCGGTCTCCGCCTGGGTTTTGCCGGAGACGGTGACGAAGAGATTGGCGTAGCTTGCGGGCGGCGTGCATTCGCCACCTGTGCCGCCACTGCCGGCGACGGAGCCGCCGCCCGCACGACCACCTGAGCCCCCGCGCCCTGCACCGCCGGTGGCACCACCCCCGCTTCCGCCTGCGCCCCCCGTCTGGGACTTCCCCGCCGAGCCCGCCTGTACAGATGAGCTCCCACCGGTCCCGGCGATCGTGCCACCCGTCCCCGCGCCTACGCTACCCGCCGCAGCATTCGTGCCGCCGGCTCCGCTCACGCCGCCCGTGCCGGAGGATGTCGCGCCCGCGGCGGGCAATCCATTTCCACCCTGGCCTCCTGATCCGCTTGGACCCTTCTGGTCGCCACCAGTTGAATCGCACCCCACCAAAAGGGTAGCCAACGAAAGAATGAACAGACGAGATGAAACCGTGTGCAAGAGTATCTCCTTACCCCAACATAGCAGTTCGCTCGAACGTGAGAGGGTGGTTCAATTTTCTTCTATTCCAGCTCGGCCAAGGGCAACTCCACCAGGACGGGTCAGACCGAATGGATACCCCGGACCGGCCAAGTGGATCCGCTCGGCGGGCTCGGAAACGGGGCAAACCGGGCCGCACTCCGCCACGATCGACCGGCGGATTATGGCTCGGGCGAAGGATCCGAGAAGGCGGGGTTGCTGACGAACGTCTGGTCTGTCAGGGATTCCAAGAACGCCACCACATCACTCGCTTCGTCATCAGAAATCAGAAAGCCACGAACCAGCCCGGACTTGAGTGGGCTGACGCGGCCATCACCAGCAAAGGGGCCCGACTCGATTAATCGTCCGCCGGCGGCGTAGTGCTTCACCACGTCCACCAACGTGGGAATGCTTCCGTCGTGCATGTAGGGCGCGGTCAATGCCACGTTGCGCAGGCTTGGCGGGCGGAAACGACCGCGGTCCGCCCTGTTCAACGTGACGTCATAAAGTCCCTGGTCCTGGACTGGATAGCTTCCGTCGCCGTCGATGTTGTAAAGTCCGTTGTTGAAAAATGGATAGCGCACTGTACCGTCGGTCGTGTTGAAGTCGCGGTAGGAAGTCGTGAGATTCACACCGCTATGGCAATGGAAGCACTCCAAGCGCTCGCCATTGAAGAGGGCTGCTCCACGGCGTTGTTGCTCGGTCAGCGCCGTCTTGTCTCCCCTGAGAAAGCGGTCGTACGGGCTATCAGCGCTGGCAAGCGTGCGGCAAAATGTTGCGAGCGCGAAAATGATCTTCTCGACCGTCGCACCCGATGGGCTATCGGGGAAAGCGTCGCGAAACATTTGGGTGTAAGCAGCATCGTTGTCGAATCGAGCGAGAACATCGGTCACATTTCCGTCGCTCACTCCGAGCTCAACCGGGTTGTCGCTTCGAATCGGAACTTGAAGCTGGTCCTCGAGCACCAAGAGGCCATTGTGCGCCCACGTGAGCGTGGAATGATAGAAGGCGTTCGCTAAGCCAGGGCTGTTGCGTCTAAGCACGCTGCCCGTCGAACCGGTCGGAGTCTTCTTATCGTCCGCGAACGCAAACTGCTGAAGGTGACAGCTCGAGCAAGACTGACTTTGATTTCCTGAGAGACGTTCCTCGTAAAATAGCTTCCTCCCCAGCGCGATCTTTTCCGGCGTCGGCGGATTGAACGAGGGAACCGAAGGAACTTCGAGGTAGTCTGGGATGCCTAGAACCGCCCTGTATTTGAGCTCAAGGGGGGCCGACGTTCCGCTCTCCGGTGAACTACCGTTGGTGTGAGCATTGCAGCCCACGTACAGTCCTGACAGCGCGGCCACCGTCGCGGTGAGACCGAGCATCCGGTGCAGCCCCGCGTAGTTCATCACATTTTGATGAAGACGATGTCCGTCGATGGGTTCGCCTTGCCTGTGTCCATTTCGAGCCCGAAATGGCCAAAGATGGGAGCGCAGTCAGGCTGCATCGGTGACGAATGACACTCAACGCCAGGGCCCTGACCGATGGGCGCAAATGTTATCGGATCATAAACTGGGGAAACAAAGTCGATTCCGTCCAGCACTTTCCGAATGTCTAATCCGATGGTATTGGATTCGAGATCGAAGGCCGCCATTGCCACGGAAGGCGTGTTGATGAACGTGCACGAATCTCGATCTCCCAATGCCTTCACGCCGTCCATCGTCGGTGCGCAGTCTCGACTGCCGATATGAAGGTACCCGGCGCCGGTGCCACCACTCGCATCACGAACACTGAAATTCAAAACCAAATGCCGGTAGCCGGTGTTCCAGTTCCAGTACATCTCATTGAGTGGAGACGGCGCCCCTTCTGGAGTGTTCGTCGCAATGGTCTTTTTCATGACCGGCTGAGGAACACCAATGTCAAACGAGACAGAGGTGACGGTACGAGTGAGGGTCCTGCCAGTGACGGACAGATGCGTACGCCCAGTGCCCTCGGCGTACGCGACCGACGTAGGGCTGCAGTTCCCTTCGGTGTTGCCCGTTAGGTCGACAAGCGCAACCGAACCTTCCGATGAGAAGTGCTGAAACTCGTTCTTGTCGAGGGTCAGGTCGACGTCACGTCCATGGCGGTCTTTGAACTTGAGATTGCTCACGTAGAAGCGCAGATCGTTGAGCCCGATGCGGTGGCCGCCCGAAGGGCCAAACCCTGTGAGATCGTCGTTGCAGCCGACCTCGTGCCCATCGACCACCGCGGCGAATCGAAGCTCGAACGCACTCGGCTTTTCGAGCGGCTCTTTGGTCGAACCACATCCGGCACTCCCCAGAAATGCCAAAATGATACACAGCAGGGATTGCGACGGTCGCATACGTACGTCCATCAGTATATTTGCTCCTGGAACTACGCCGACGCTCTACCATGCTCGAGTTCCTTAGGTGCCGTGGCAAAACGTCGCTGCTTAGGTCGGACCAAGTGCGAATGCGTGACGCGTAAACGTCGTCAGCTCGCACGCGACGATTTGCCACCTTCTTGAGAGCGATCCTTCTCGATAAGAAGCATGAATGGGACGACTGCTGTTTGCGGCTTCGGTAGGCTGTGCTTCTGTCGTTGGATGCTCGTCGAGTACCGTGCCTGGAGTTCAAGTTGACGTCGTGCTCGACGGTCCGTCGACACCTCCGATGCGCGCCGATTCACGAACTTTTCAAACCAACCTCGGGTACTCGGTCGTTCTCACCCGAGGATATCTGAGCACCAAGACGATCGAACTCGTCTCGTGCCTCTCCGAGTCTTCGAGGATGTGGCGCTTCATTACAATTCCGAATGCCTATGCGCACACGGTCGGCTCACTAACGCTGCTCGGCGTTCCTGCCGTGGAATCTCTTCTCGTCGCTCCGGCGGCACGTCTGACGGTCGGGTCGCTGCTCCCGCCGGCAGGACAATATTGCGGAGCAAAATGGAATCTACAAGGCGCGGACGCTGACGCGATCGGTCTTCCAGAAGATGCTGACATGGTCGGCAAGACCGTCTTTGCGAGCGGTAGTTTCTCGCGCGTCGGCGAGTCGCAGCAGGTCTTCTCGATGTCTTCAATGAAGTCATTGGATGCAGACCTCGCTTTTCCAGCGACAGAGCTTTCGTCGGATAAGCGCCGAATCGCTACCCTCCACATGACGATGGTCGCCGACGATTGGTTCGATGATGTCGACTTTGAATCGGGCCAAGAAAGTCAGAACGTGGACGCGCTGCTCCAGAACATTCGTAGGTCGCTAGGGGCATACATGGATTGAGACCGATGGCATCGCTTTTTTGGCGTGTGTCCGTGATCGTCGTGCTGACGGAACTGGCCGCGAGGTCTGCATCCGCGTGCGCGACCTGCGGCTGTGGCGATCCAACCCTCACCGCAATGGGGGTAGAGAAGCCATTCAAGAATCGGCTTCGCGTTTCGCTCGAACTTCGCTATCGGACCGACCTGATTGGGGAACCAAAGGTCGATCAGATTTTTCTCGCAGAACTTAGGGCGGACGCTCAGGTCGCTTGGGCTCCAACAGAAGACCTATTTCTACTTGCGACACTGCCTTCCTTGCGCAGGACTGTCAGGTATGTAAATGATGCTCAAACTACTACTTTGGGTTTGGGTGACCTGGAGGTCCGAATAAAGAACTTCGTTTATCGCGATCAGTCCTTCTCGCCGATACATCTCGTTGCCATTCTTGCGGGCATCAAAATGCCGACCGCCCCGGCCGAGTACACACCTGACGGGAAACGTCTCCCAACTGAGGCACAGCCAGGAACGGGATCGTGGGATTGGATGGTTGGCGTTAGCTACGCGTTCTTCGCTCACCCTTGGTCGTTCTACAGTAGCGCCCTCGGGTCTGCACCACTGCGTGGCACGTCTGATTTCCGGGCCAGTCGGTCGATACGTACAACGCTTCGCGTTCAGCGACAGTTCGGTACACTTTTCGCCGCGCGGCTCGGAACGGACACCCGCCTGGACGCACGGTCTTTCGAGGATGGTAGGCCGGAGCGAGACTCCAGTGGATTCATCGGATTCGCTTCTGGCGAGTTGGTCGTGAGTCCAACCAATGAGCTCCTCTTTTCTCTGTCGGCCAGTATTCCCGTTTTTCAGGCACTTGCTGGGTTTCATCACGAAGGTCCTGTTTTCGGGTTTGCCGCCGTTTATGACTGGTAAGTCGTTAGAATTGAAGACGGCGCTTCTGTCGTCTCGGCGCTTACAGGCTCCGCAGGAAGTCGCTTCGGATCACGTGCCGCGGGCAGCGGAGGCGCGCTTCTCCATCGCGTACCGCTCGACCGCTCGACGTAGCCGGCGACGAGGGTACGATGCTTCGCCACTCGGAGTTACTGCGACCTTTTACCGCCTTCCCGAAGCTCGGACGTAAGGTTATGTGCTGCTTTAATCATGCGGTTGCCCACTAGTTCGGCGATCTTGTTCAGCGGGTGCTTAATCATCGTGGGTGTGGCCAGCAAAGCCAAGACTCTCGCCCAGACGTTGACGCGCCCGAGCGCAGCCGAAAAGTTTGCGTATGAGACGCCTGTCAATCGACATGCGGAATTGCCCAAGCTTTGGCAAGCGCCGCACTTTGCAGCTACCGATCAGCACGGGGCTAGCATGTCGCTCACCTCTTTTCTGGGCCGACCATGGATTGCTGATTTTTTTTTCACGCAGTGCACGAACGTTTGCCCGCGGCTCACTTCTAGGTTTATTTTGGTCCAACGCGCTCTCGCAGACACGAACGTGAACTTCGCTTCGTTTTCGGTGGACCCGGAGCGGGACACTCCATCCGTGCTCGCGGCGTATTCTCGAAGCTGGAGTGCCGTCGATCTAAATCGATGGTCTTTGCTTTCCTCAACGAGGGACCAGCTCGCGACATTAGTCGAAGGCTTTCGTGTTACGGCGGAAAGCAGCGGGGACCCGGGCAACCCAATCATACACAGCGATGTTTTTTTGATGATTGACGAGGCTGGTTGGGTTCGAGGCGTTTACGACAGCGAAGACGATGAAGCGAGAGCGAGGCTCGTCGCGGATGCGCGAAGGCTCGGCGTCCCCGTCGCTGGGCAGCGCGGCGCGTCGTCAATCACCGCGGACCACCGTCCGACGTCGTTGCTTGCTTCACTAGGTTGCACAGGATGTCACTCCAACGCGAAAATCGCACCAACCTTGGTCGATCTCCTGGGAGCCAAACGAACGATGAGCGATGGGAGCGAGGTAGTCGTCGACGAGGCGTACTTGCGCTCGTCTATCGTCGAGCCGGCGCAGCGCGTCGTGCACGGATACCCCCCCATCATGCCAAGTTATGCCGAGCAGGTCTCTCGAGCAGACATAGACACGCTTGTCGGGGAGCTGATTCAGCTACGGTCATCGGCTGGCGCCCGGCCAGGAGTGAGCCCGCGGAACATGCGTGCGCGGCCTGCGACAAGGGCGAACGCAGGGGAGACGCGCGAATCCCACGTAACGCTTCAGACCGATCCGGTATGTAATATGCAAGTCCGCAGCGAGCCTGATGCGCCTCGAATATCTTATCGTGGCCATGACTACTATTTCTGCTCAGAACGATGTCGCGGTGAATTCGTTGAGGCGCCTGCGAAGTACATTCACGCCCCCAACAGGCTCTAGTCATGCACTCGCGTCCGCTAAGGTCGCTAACGGTCGTGCGAAGACTGGTTTCGGCCGCAAACGTTGCGAGGGTCCAGATCGAACGGAGGGTTGGGAAAACGCGATCAGGGCTCGAGTGCGCGCGTTCATCCCGTAATGATGAACCAGCTGCGAAACGGCCGGAGCCAGCAGGAGCGTCGGAATCGGCATGCCAAATTCGGGCATTTGAGCACGGCGGCGCGCGGGCGGAGGGCCGGCGGTCTCCATTTGTCCGATTGCACTTGGATTTGACCACCCGTTTGCACGGGAAGTTGACCAAGCCTGATCGGCGGAATTGACCACCATTGTGGGGTGGTCGAGTTCCGTGGCGGGGGGAGTGGCGACGCGCACTGGACCCAAAAACGAGCCTCCTCGCGGGGGCGATCTTCGCGAAGCTGCAGAAGGAGCGCTCCACGCTCGACCCGACGGCGCGCCGCTACCGTTTCGAGACCGTGCGGTGAGGATTGCGTTTCCCGCGCGCGGCGCGCAGAAGCCGACAGCCGCTGCGTGAATGCGCGGACGTCGCAACGTGTCACCACGGGGAAAAAAAACACCTCGAGATGACGCTCGGAGCGCGCCTCTTCAGGTGGTTGCGGGGGCAATTCGTTCCATGTCCGCGAGGTTTTCACGACAATTGCGCGTGAAACTCATGGCTGGGGGACCTCTTCCACGAGTGGAAAATTCCCGGGTGAGCCGCCGCCAGTGGCGGTGGCTCGAGTCGCTCCTGTGCCATCGGCGAGGGCCGAGCGAGTGACGGCGAGGGCACGGCGGGGAGCAATAACGTTCTGGTTTCGCGCCGTGGCCCTCGCGTTCATGCGACGTTGACGCCGGACGTCGCTCACTGACTCGCCGAGACTCGCCCGGGCGGATGCTTTTCTTCACAAGAGTGTCGCCGTTCCGGCAGACCTTGAGGTGGCTTGTCGCCGTTCCTGCTCCTTAGTCATGGCTGCCGCTACGATTTCCGCCGTGTCGGTCTTTACCAGCCTGGCAACCCTCTTGAGGCGGCGACGGTCTTGAACGTCGCTCGGTCGACGACGAATCCGTCTGGGGAACCATTCCGCGAGCGGGTCGCTGTACGGCGTCTTCGGGACGCAGGCGGGCCGACGTCACGAAGGTCATCGCGACGCTCCGCCCCGCCAGGTTCAACAATCAGCGGCGGATATCGCATGAGTAAGAAGTGCGACGAGTATCCGGCACTTCACGTCGGGCGGTCGTGTTCACGGAATCGGGTGCAAGCCATCACCGTACACAACGACCCTGTTCGACATCGACCCCCGCTGCTCGTTTCGTGACTCGTAGGCTCCCAAAACTTCGCGCCGCTCAATGCCACCGCAACGAGGCATTTGCCGGTGAACACTCGTCTGGAGGATCTCATGACCACCCATCGCCCTTTTTTTATAGCAACTCTCTTCGTCGTTACCGTAGCTGCATGTTCATCGAGTGAATCAGACGCACCCGGTGGAAGCGGCTCGGGCGGCAAGTCGGGGGCTTCCGGAGGAGCGACCAGCTCGGGTGGTCGGTTGGGAGCGGCAGGATCTGCTGCACCCGGCGGAAGCACGGCTACGGGTGGAAGCACGGTTACGGGCGGAGGCACCGCCACGGGCGGAAGCACCGCCACGGGCGGCCAGTCATCCACCGGCGGTGCAACCGGGGAAGGCGGCTCCACGGCAACCGGTGGGAAGTCGTCGTCGGGCGGGGCGAGTGGCTCCGGCGGAAGAGCTGGGGGCGGTGGCGCAGGTGGCGGTGCGGCGGGCGGGGGCAACAGTATCGGTGGTGCCGCGAAGCCGAGCGCCGGATGTAGCAAGGCCGATGGGCTGAAAACCCTGACCGTCGGCGGTTCGTCGGTTAAGGGTGCTCCTGCTACGTCGACCAGACTCAGCGGGGTCACGAGCGGGGGCAAGCCCCGCCTCGTTATCATCGACGTTCCGGCGGACTACGATCCAAAGAAACCCTATCGCCTGATCTTTTCCTGGCGCCAGCTGGGTGGTTCGGACACCGGCAATGCCACTGGCCTGCATCCCGCTGGTGATGGGCCCAACTTCGACGCGAACAGCTATGCGTATTTCGGACTCCGGCGCGAGGCGCTCAATGCGGGCCAACCCGCCATCTTCGTAGCGCCCGACACGGACCCCGCAGGCGCGCTATGGGATTACAACAAAGACAGCGTCTACTTTGACGACCTGCTCAAGCTGGTCACCGATAACCTGTGTATCGACGAGAGCCGGGTGTTCACGACCGGCTTCAGCTACGGAGCGATGATGAGCTACGGTCTGTCGAACGGGCGTGCCTCGAAGCTGCGCGCCGCTGTCACGATGGCACCCGCCCAATTCGGTCCGAGCAGCGGGACGACGCCCATCGCTTATATGAGTACGACGGGCATGAGCGATGGCACGTGCAAGTGGGGCAACGCCACCAGCGGCGGGGAGGGCTGCGTCATGCAACACGCCAAGGTCAACGGTTGTACGATCCCCGCAAGCCTCCCGACGGCGGCGGTTGGTAGCAAGAAATACGTTTGCTACGACTTCGAAGGGTGTATGCCGGGTTACCCGGTCAAGGTGTGCACGTTCGACGGCCCGCACACCCCGTCGAGCATCGATGACGGGACCACGGTCGGGGAAGATGGCCTGAAGGCTTTCATTCCCCCCTTGGCCTGGAAGTTCATCTCCCAGTTCTAAGAGATCCTTCTGACACATGCGATAGGCTGCCATCGCTGATGGCTTTGGCCGCCTGGTCCGCGTCTACCCCTTCTGCTGAGACGCCATGATCTACAACGGCATCGCTTCCTCCGGCTCGTCGCGCTCACCGAGCTGGGGGTCGCGTGACCGCGACGGAGCTAGCCGACCCTACGTCCGGGCGTCGGCCGGCCCCGGTCGAGTAAATGCGACGCTCGAGGCGTGACCGGAGAGGAGCTCGCGGAAGAGGACGGGCGACAGGGCGAGCTAAGGTGATGGTGCTACACAAGGCTCGGCTCGGCGAACCGGAGTTTGATTTGACACCTGTCAGGGGCGCAGCAGCCATCTCGCTAACCACGCGACTCACCATCGAGAGCTTCAGTCTCGCCGGTACGGCTGGCGTCCGTCTTGCGCGCGATAGCGTTCCCCTGCGCTTCGTTCCGCGGACCCGCCCATGATCGAACTCTTCGACGACTTTCTGGACATTCTCGTCGAGCTCCACCATGCGGGGGCACGCTTCGTCGTGCTGGGTGGCGACCGATTCCGGCCGCACTAGTAAGCGTTGAACGGCGGCCACCTTCGCCATCACAGGCGGCGCCAGTGATTGACCTGAGTTGATGGTCCAGCTAGGTGACGAAGACGAAGTTACTATCGCGGCCGCAGCCCGAATGCGCTAGCCACGGACGTCGACGGCGTTCCTCATGGCAGAAGGTTTCGACTACGTGATCGTCGGCGCGGGCTCGGCCGGCTCGGTGCTCGCGGCGCGGCTTAGTCAGGACGCGCGAGTTCGGGTACTCTTGCTCGAAGCAGGAACAGCGCGAGAGCCGCTGTTCACGCGCATCCCAGCCGCATTCGCCAGGCTGTTCAAGTCACGGCACGATTGGGCATTCGAGACTGAGCCCGAACCAGAGCTCGAGCAACGCCGGCTGTTCATACCGCGCGGCAAACTGCTGGGCGGCTCGAGCGCGATCAACGCCATGATCTACATTCGAGGCAACCCCGCCGACTTCGACGGGTGGGCGAGCCTCGGCGCAACAGGCTGGAGCTACACGGATGTGCTGCCTCTCTTCGTGTTCTCCGAGGACCAGGCGCGCGGCGCGCTACCTGCTCACGGCGTGGGCGGACCGCTGCGTGTGGAAGATCCACGATCGGTCAATCCGCTCTCCCAGGCATTCGTCGAAGCGTGCGTCGAGCTCGGGTTTTCCCGCAATGATGACTTCAACTCCGGCACGCAGCTGGGCGCTGGGCTCTATCAACTGACGCAGAAGTCGGGAGCACGCTGGAGCGCTGCCAACGCGTACCTATTCCCAGCGATGCAACGCGCGAACCTGGTGGTCCTGCGCAACGCGCACACCACGCAAATACAGTTCGAAGGGGATCGCGCGGTCGGCGTCGCATACCGCGCAGGCAGCCATACGCGCACCGCACGCGCCAATAGCGCCGTGATCGTATGTGCCGGCGCGATCGGTGCGCCTCAACTGCTCATGCTGTCGGGCATAGGCCCGGAAGCGGACCTACAGCGTGCCCACATCGCAACGCGCGTCCCACTGCCCGGCGTCGGCAAGAATCTGCAGGATCACCCGATCGCCGGCATCTACCGTCACTGCCTGCAACCGCTAACCCTACGCGACGCGGAGGGCCCCCGCGCACTCTTGCAATACGCGCTCACTCGACGCGGCCCGTTGAGCTCAAACATCGCGGAAGCCGGCGCGTTCGTAGCATCGCCTGAGTCGAATGGTCTGCCCGACATCCAATTTCATTTCTCACCAGGGATCTTCCTGAATCACGGTTTCCAACGCCCCAACCTTCACGGATTCAGCATCGGACCAACCCTGGTCGCACCGCGCAGCCGCGGCCAGCTCAAACTCCGTTCCAACGACCCGTTCGATCGACCGCTGATCTTCGGCAATCACTTGCGGGCGGTCGAAGACCGCAGAGCGCTGCTCTGGGGCCTCGAGCTCTCTAAATCACTCGCCTCGACCCGAGCTCTCGCTGCCTTCGCAGGTGACGAATACTGGCCAGGCACTCCGCCCAGAGGCGCACAGGGTCTGGAATCATACATGCGAGCCAACAGCGAGCTACTCTACCACCCGTGCGGAACCTGCAGCATGGGAACCGACGACCTCAGTGTCGTCGATCCGCAGCTGCGCGTGCGCGGCGTGAGCGGTCTATACGTCGCCGACGCCTCGTGATGCCCGTCATCACCCGTGGCAACACGCATGCGGCTACTGTGATGATCGCCGAGCACCTAGCGAGTTCTCTACTGAGTTCCAGTTTGGGATAAAGGCGAGGATGGGAACCAAGTCAAGCTGAGTGCCTAGCTCGACGCCTTCGTGATGCACGAGACCGCCCGTGCGCGAACTCGCCGCCCTGGCTTGCGACGACTGATGCCGGTGCTCTCGACGTGCTCGGTCCAATCAACGATTGCGTGCTCTACGACGATTTGATCGGGTCGAGCGAGGGGCTAGAAGTCACGGGTCAGGGCGTGAAAGTGCTGTCACTCAGTCGCCTGATAGAGCTCAAGCGCGCGTTTGCGCGCCCGAAGGATCTCGCGATGCGTCCGGTACTCGAGGCGACGCTTCGCGAGCGCGAGCGCGAGCGCTGACATTCGCCTTGAAGCGTCGGAGGGCGCAATACGCGCCGCATACCGCGGAATCACAGCACAAAAGGTACAGTCGTAGCGCGGGGGCGCAACCACACGTGGACAACTGGATTCACGGTGCCAATTGAGGTGCGCGTGGCGTAGGCGGGTCCCACGTCAGTCGAGGGCTTTCAAGGCCAAGAGCCCGTTCGGGCGTCGTGCTGACGTGACCGTTCACCGCGTCAATGGGCGCAGATGCGACTCCGCCACGTGGCCGCGGTCTTTTACCGGCACCCACCACCGAGTGCTCGTCCGACCATGGTGGCGACTGGCTCCTCGTCAGAAGCGTCACATGTGACTGCGATCATCTCGACGGCGTCCGAGCGCTGATCGCTCTCGTGCTTCCCCGCCACCTACGATCTCGGTTGAGTGTGTTCTCGGAGAAACTCGGCAATCGCGCGGCGAGAGCGGGTTGCGGCGGCGGGCGAATAGACGAGGCGTGCGTTCGGATCCATCCCCACCTCTGGATTGTCGAACGCGTGATGCGATTGCCCGTACAGCTCGACGCGGAAGTTGTTGCCCGCGGCGTCCATCTCCGAAACGAGACTAGTAATGACCTCCATCGGGGAAACTTGGTCTTGGGTTCCTTGCAGAATCAATACGGGGCACTTGATGCGTGCCGGGGCCCCGGGCGCGGCTGTCTTGAGAAGCGCAGACGCGGTGATAATTCCCGCAAGTTCCGCGCCACTTCGCCCGTAATCGAGCGCTACCATCCCGCCGACGCTGTAGCCGAGGCAGAAGATCGGGACACCGGCGCCCGCGCGCGCTCTCAGAGCGGCGACGCACGCGGTGAGCGCTTCGACCCCGCGATCCCGGTTCTCGATCAGTCGCCTCACCATCTCACCTACCTCACTCATATCGGTCGGACTGAATCCGTCGCCGTAGAGATCGCCGATCACGACGGCGCAGCGCTGCTCGACGAGGAACTGCGCGTGTTCGTGCGCGAGCGCGCTCTGACCGCGCCAATCCGGGAGCAATACAACTGCCGCGGACGGCTCGACGCCGCCTTTTGCAACGAACGCGCCGCGGTACTTTTGGTTGCCGGCCTCGTATACGAAGGGAACCTTTTGGAGCTCCGACATGCCCCGAGCGTAGCGCACACCCGGCCGGCAGCTACAGGCAAAATTTCAAGGAGTGCGTTCACTCCGCGACCGCGGTCTCATCGGGCCTTTCGTAGTGGTGGCGCGGGAGCGCAACGCGTGCGGTATACCAGGATCGTTGTGCCGCGCGCTCCGATCCGAACAAGCTCGCTGACAGGTCCAGGCGGACGAGGTCGTCCGGATCGCTGGTCACAACCTTCGTCGCGCAGCGGCGCAGGCGCGGCTGATTCGTCAACCTACGTCGAGCGTCGCGCCGCTCATGCGGCTCGAGCCTTGGCCCGTATCCCCGCCCCTTGCCCGGATGCTTCAAGACCACGTCGTCTGCCCAAGTCCCTCCGCGCGCGTGAGCGGACCGCCTGTTTGATCCAGCGAAAACCTCGCTGGAATTACAGCCCGTTGCTATGCCCGCGAGCACCTGAGCTATAGTGGGTTTTGCGTCCAAGGCGCACGCGGCCCCTTGCTCCGAAACCAAGTTCGTTCAGTGCGACAAAGCAACAGCATGAAATGGAAGCAGTGGCGCTTCGAGGTCCCGTCGCGCGCGCGACCCGGAAGCATCATGCCGAATCTTAGGTCTCCTGAATTCGTGAGGCGGACCACGTTGAGCATGTTCATCGTCACCGTCGGTTTAGTAGCGTGCGGCGGTGGAGGCGCTGACAGCGCAGCGCATGCCGGCGGTGCGACTGGTACCGCCACGCCAGAAGGGGTTTTCGTGCCGACGGGCAGCCTGATCGTGGCGAGGTACGGCCAGACGGCGACGCTGTTGTCGAGCGGCAAGGTACTCATGGCCGGCGGTTTCGACGGCGAAAACGTGCTCGCTAGCGCAGAGCTATACGATCCAGGGACCGGGACGTTCACGCTCACCGGCAACATGACTGCGGCACGGCTCGCTCACACAGCGATAGCATTGTCCGATGGGCTGGTGCTCGTTGCCGGCGGCACCGATAGCAGCAACACGAACCCCACGAACGTGCTCGCAAGCGCTGAATTATACGACCCGGAAACCGGGAGGTTCACGGCCACTGGCGGCCTGACCGCGGCCAGGTACAACCTGACGGCGACGCTGTTGCCGAGCGGGAATGTACTCGTGGCTGGCGGTACCGACGGCGCCACCGCGCTCGCCAGTGCCGAACTTTACGACCCAGACACGGGAACATTCACTTCCACCGGGAGTTTGACCGTGGCCAGGTCGTCTCACGCGGCGACCTCGTTGAGCGACGGCACGGTACTCGTCACCGGCGGCTACGGCGACGGCCTGTCTCCTCTCGCCAGCGCGGAGGTATACGACCGAGTTGCTGGAGCATTCCTTCCGACCGAGAGCATGGGCCGGGCAAGGGCGAGGCACACGGAGACTTTGCTACGGAACGGCAAGGTGCTCGTTGCGGGTTTTTCGCCATTCGCGGAGCTATACGACTCAGCAGCTGGGACATTTGCCGATACCGGAACCATGATTCAATCGCGGGTAGGCAACTCGGGGACGTTGTTGCCGGACGGGAAAGTGCTCATCGCCGGCGGCAGTGTGGTCCACACCTTGGATGGACAAACGGTGGGCCCTGCAGAACTCTACGACACGGGAGTCGGGACGTTCTCGGCCACCGGCAACATGACCGTGGTGGAGGCAGCGGCCAACGCGACGTTATTGCCAAACGGGAAGGTCCTCCTTGCCGGTGGGTATATTGCGACCCCCGCGCAGAACCCCGACGCGGTCGATCCCGCTCTCGCGGGTGCGGAGCTCTTCGAGGAATAGCCCCGCGGCTATCTCGAGTAAAGGTGTGGCGTCGCTCCCAAACCCCGTCACACGCCGCCGAATAACAAAAGTAAAAAGGCCCCGATTCTCAGGGCCTTTTCGTCTCGTTGCGCGGGGGCGCAACTCCACGTTTACAACTGGGTTTACGGTGCCGATCGAGGTGAGGGTGGCTTAGGACGCGGCGGCGGACCGCACAAAAGTTCCCTACGCCCATTCGCTGGATGTTTAGCGAACCGCGGTCTGCGGCTAGGCTGGCCCTGTACTCATGTCGAACGCTGCCAACATGATTGCGCTGCCGGAGGACCTTCAGGCTTTTGCTGAGGAACGAGTCCGCGCTGGCGAGTACGTGAGCGTGGGCGATGCTGCACAGGAAGCTTTTCGACTCCTCCAGCAACGCGACGAGCGCCGGCTTCAGGTTCGTGAGGATCTCGCTGCAAACTTCCGCGAGATGGACGCTGGCAGCTACCTCGAACCGTCGGACGACGAGTTCGAGCAAGCTGTCCAGGCGCGGGCACCAATGCACTCCGCCGAATGAAGCTGGTTCGGCTTCACCCTCGCGTCTACGACGACATCGACGAAGCGTTTACACGCGAGAGCAATTCGGGCCAAGCCAAGTCGTGCGCTATGCGCGGCTCATCAGCAAAGGTCGCCAGACCCTGCGACGGCACCCGACATCGGCAGCTGCGTGAAGATCTCGGCCCCGGAATACGTGTGTATTGCATCGCGCAGGCCGTATCGGGCAAGATGAACGAGGCGCGCAACGTAGACGGTGCCGCCTCGTGCGCGTCGCGGCGGTCACGCCTGTACCACGATGTTTCTGCGGAGATTCGCGTCTTCAGCGCCGGGGTCTGGCCTCAATGGGGACCGCACAAGGTGTAGTCGATGGTGAGCTGCAGGTGGGGCATGTTGGCACTGTGGCGCGTTCGCGTTCGTGCCATTGCGCCAAGATTTCACCTTGTCGCCGCGCCCGAGGATCGCTGGCTAGAACCGGGCAGGAGAATTCTTGAAGACACGCGGAGACGACATGATCGTACGCCCACCGCGCAAGGCTAGTGACGCCCGCGTTCGCTCGCCGTGCCCAACTCATGGAGCTGCGCTGGCACCCGTGCTCGGAGCTCATACGAAAACGCTCAGCGGCTACGGACGGCGCGCCTTCGGCCGCAAAAAAGCTGAGATGTAGAGGTGATATCGACTTCTGGCGCTGCGCCGACTCTCGCTGCAAGCGGGAGGGCGTTTGGATGGCCTATTCTCCAAAATGCGGGCGCGTAGCGCCACCTGATCTGGCCGGTCCGGTGTGTTCGTGCGCTTCCTGTGAGTCGCGGTTGGCTTGCCGTTCCCCGCTGCCGCGAGCGAGCACCGGATAGTTCGCTCGCGCCCTCGCTGTTCCCACCGGGGGTTCCACTGATCCGAAGCCGCGGCGGAACATCCTCTCGACTCGCGTAAGTCGCGGCCTCACTATGGGCGCTCAAGCATGACGAATAGCTTTGACTGGCTGACTCAGTAGACGGAGTTTAAAATGGAACTCGCTTTTTCGCGATTGCAGGATCGTGTGTGCGTCATCAACGGAGCTGCTAGTGAGATCGGCGCGGCCGTGGCCAAACGATTCACAGCCGAGGGCGCCGTCGTCATTGGGGTGGACCGGATCGAGCACTCCGTGGGCGATCTCTCAATCCGGGCCGATCTAACCAATGAGGCTGAAGTCGAGGCAATGTTCGACCAGGTCGTCTCTCGTTTTGCGCGTCTCGATGTTGTCTACAACAATGTCGGCTTGATGGACAGGGGTGACCTTTCTGCGGTCGACACCACGCTGGCAACATGGCGTCGGGTGCAAGAAGCCAACCTCACCACCGCGTTCCTCTGCTGCAAACACGCGACGAAACACATGCTCCGCACCAGCCCGGCGGGCGGATCGATTATAAACGCAGCCTCCTTCCTCGCGGAGATCGGTGCGGCAACCGCGCAAATGGGATTTGCAGCCGCGAAGGCGGCAGTCGTCCAGCTCAGCCGCGATCTCGGCGTTCACTTGGCCCGCAGCGGCGTCAGGGTGAACGCCGTACTCTTCGGCCCAATTGACACCGCTGCGCAGCGCGCGGCATTCGAGCGAAACCCCGGTGCACTTGAGAAGCGACTCGTTCACTGGCCGATGGGACGCTTCGGAACGCTCGAGGAAGCTAGTGCGACGATAGCGTTCCTGGCAAGCGACGACGCTGGCTTCATCACCGCAGCAGCCATCCCCCTTGACGGTGGCATTACACAAGCATTCACCGTGCCCGACTGAATTCACCGCCGCGCCAACAGCACCGCAAAGGTCGTGCTCGGAGCCCTGGCACCTTGGTCAGTACCGAATATGCCTCCGCAAGAGCGTGCACGCAGAGAGAACCTTCGATAGAGCTTCCTCGCGCAGGTCACGGTGTGACGCGAGATCGATGTTCCAATTCATCCGTTGCGATGAGAGAAGGCCTGAGTGGGCGTCCGCTTGCAGGTCGGTAAGATATGCCCCCTTGGCCGAATCGGAGGCATTGGCTGTCCCAGGTTCCGAGTACGTCCGCTACCTCGGCCGTACCGGCGGGGTTGGCGTGCTGACATGCGTTGCAACTGGCGATGGCTCGTGTTTCTTCCCGGAGGTTCGACTCTGCGTGCAGGAGGCCGCGGTCAGCAGCACCGAAGAGAAAGAGACAAGCAGCAGAACCTTTGCTTTCATTTGGCGGTCGCGAGCGCACGTTGCGTGGTCAGAAAGCCGGCGAGAGCAAAGCGCAGAGGGCCGGCCCGCGTACCATGGCCTTCGGCGTTCCAGGCGCAAGCCTGATCGGAACCTCGACTAGTGGACACTTCATCGATGCGCTGAAGAACGCGGGTTGGTCAGTCAGGCTACGGCGGGGAGGAGTTTCCCTGCTCGAAGTCCAGCGCCTTTCCACGTTACATCGACAGCACGTATGGCTCGTCGACCCCGCGCTGAAGACGCTGGAAGCGCTGCGTCTCGACGGCGCCGGCTATCGGATCCTACACGCATGGCACGGTGATGCCATCGTGGTAAGCGCTGCGCGGAACCCATCTTTATGGCCGCGCGGCCGCCATTCAGGCGCTCAGGCGGCTGGAATCGTGAACGAGCAGAGTGGGGCGTTCAGTTCT